>Ga0070735_10000947_pt1 | contig 29192 bp, 30 predicted proteins | sample Coa_R1_FD_66443 | JGI IMG/M metagenome (GOLD analysis project Ga0070735, IMG submission 66443) | Surface soil microbial communities from Centralia Pennsylvania, which are recovering from an underground coalmine fire - Coalmine... | ecosystem: Environmental > Terrestrial > Soil > Unclassified ...
CCGAGCTGGGTAAACGGCGTCAGAAAAGCCGCCTGTTGCGGGGTTGCAGGCATGGTGAACGTTCCCGCGGGAAATGCGGGGTTAAATATATTGGTTGCGTCAAATGGCTGGAGCCCGAAATTTCCTTGCCCGATGCTTGAAAAGCCGGTCTCATGTCTCCGCGTGACTTCATAAGAAAAGAAGTAAAAAGTCTTGTCTTTCTTAATCGCTCCGCCGAAGGCTGCTCCGGCTTGCACTCTGGTGTAAGCGGGATCAGACACAGTGCTGAACGGATTCACTGCCTGGAAATTGCGATTGCGGAGATAGCCGAAAACATCACCATGAAAGCCGTTGGATCCGCTTTTGGTTACGATATTCACCACGCCGCCGGCCGCCCGGCCAAACTCCGGGTTGTAGCCATTGGTGATAATTTGAAATTCCTGAACGTCCTCTTGCGAAACGGTTGAGCGCACTCCATTAATCGAATTGTCAGTTGCGTCCGCACCGTCAACGTTGACAAGGTTCGAGCGGGCGCGTTGTCCACCAAAATTAATACCCGAGGTCGGGGCGGCTCCGGTGTTCGGAGCGGCATCGGGAAGGACAACGGAATCGGTTTTCGCGAAATTGATGTAATTGCGACCATTGATGGGCAGGTTAAGAATCTGCCGCTGATCGACGGTGTCGGTCGTCGAAGTCTGCGCAGTTTCAATTGCCTGGGCGGCGCTGCTGACCTCCACCGTTTCTGTGGTCGAGGCTACGGTAAGTGAAATCGGCAGCTCGAGCGAGCCTCCTACGGTGATCACCACATCCGGAGCGTTGGCCTTGCCAAATCCTTGCGCGTTCACAGTGACGACGTAAGAACCCGGGGGCAGGGACAGAAAACTGTATTGCCCTTCGCCATTCCCCGTTGCCACCCGTTCAATTCCTCTGGCGGTATCGCGCGCAGTGACGCTGGCATTCGGTACCGGCTGCCCCTGCGGATCGCTGACGATCACGCGCAGATCGCCGGTGGCCACTCCCTGGCCATATAGAGAAGTCGTCAGGATAAACGCGGCCGAAAGCGTGAGGAGTAATTTTAAAGTTCGCATGGACATCTCCGGCGCAAGAATTCTCAGAACCAGCGCCCTGCTGGTGCTCGAGTAGTTACAGCTCGATTTGGTGGAACGCGAAGGTTTGCTGGTTTGTACATCAGGTTATAGCTGGAAATCAAGCAAGAACATTGGTTCCCTGTTTAATTGGAAGGGGCATGGCAGCTCTTATTTGCTTTCGATGCCCGATTCCATTTTGGATGGGTCCCGAACCGCCCACGCCATGCGTGGGGTGTTGTGGGCAAGGCCGAATCGACCCTGGGAGTCGAGCACGATGATGCCACCGTGTCCGTTTAATCGATCTTTTAAATAATTCATGGCTTCTGCCGCCGCCCACTGGGGAAGGTTGCCGGCAGCCACTCGATCTGCGGCCCATTTGGCGAGCACCAATTTCATGATCGGCTCCCCCCATCCCGTGGTGGAAGCAGCTGCGCTTTGATTATCGGCGTAACAGCCGCAGCCGATCAGCGAAGAGTCGCCGAGCCGTCCGGGAGCTTTGTTCAACGTGCCGCCCGTCGAGGTTGCGGCGGCGATGTTTCCCGAATTGTCGAGCGCTATAGCGCCGACCGTGTCGTGCGAAATCTCGGGCGCGAACAATTCCTGGCCTTCGCCGGTGGTGAGATCTTGAAATTCACGCAGCCGTTCAACCTCGCGAGGAATAATCAGGTCTTCATTCTTGCAAAGTGGAATTCCGTGCTCCTTGGCAAAACGTTCAGCGCCTTCGGATACGAAATAAACATGCGGGCTTTCGCGCAACACCTTGCGTGCGGCGCGGACGGGATTGGCAATATGTTCTACGCATCCCACGCCGCCGGCGCGCAGAGTGCTGCCGTCCATAATCAGGGCGTCAAGCTGCACCTTGCCTTCGCGGTTCAGAAAACTGCCACGACCAGCGTCAAAGGCCTCGTCATCTTCCATGACCACAACTGCGGCTTCGACTGCATCGAGCGCCGAACCTCCGCTTTCGAGAAGGCGCCAGCCAGCAGCAATGGCATTGCGCACACCATTCAAGTGGGCTTCGACCATGTCGTCTGGAATTGCCCATGCGCCACCGTGTACAACTAGGACGGGTTTGCTGCTCAGGAGAGCCTCCAAAAAACTCGTAAGTGTAGCACTCTGGCCTTAGGTGATGTGTGTGTGGCGGATGCCTCGTCCGCATGGCTATGGTCGCGGGCCCATCATTTTGGGGATGCTTACGAATTCGTAGCCTTCAGCCGTGTAGCGCGTCAGCAATCGATCAACGGCGGTGACCGTTGCCGCGCGATCTGTACCGAAAGCCGCGTGACCGCCGTCGTGCAACAGAATGATGTCGCCACCTCGTATCTTGGGACCAACTTTCCGCTCGATAAATTCCGCTGACGGCGCCTTCCAGTCGTAGCCGGTAACGTTCCACATCACCGGCTCGAGACCCAACTTCCGAATGATTCGGAACACTCCCGGCCGACGTCCTCCCCATGGCGGACGAAATAAATTCGAGTGCTTCCCGACGGCGTCATGAATCGCGTCCCGGCATTGAGTGATTTCGGTGCGGATTCCCGCGGAAGACTGCAAGATTAGGAGCGGATGAGTAAAGGTGTGGTTCCCAATTATATGTCCACGCTTCGCGATTTCGACGGCGATATCAGGCCGCTGGCGCACATAACGGCCAATCAGAAAAAACGTGGCACGAGCGTTATGCCTGGAAAGAACATCTAGCAGGTGAAATGTGTGTGGGTCGTTCGGCCCATCATCGAAAGTCAACCCGACTTGCTTCGAACCGCGCTGTCCCCGGCAGAAAGCGCGCCCAAACCACTGGCCAGTCGGCGCAACAGATTGATATCCGACAGCACTTGCGCCGACAACAGCGCCAGCAGCGATGGCAAATCCAAGCACGCTTGGATTGTAAATGTCTCAATGATTCTGATCTCTCAATGATTTAATCGCTGTTAACTTCTTCCTCAATTGCGCCAGAGTTGCGCTCGGGATATTCTCAGTAGCGACTTCCTCATAATTCATGGCCAAGCTTTTCGATCTGCCCAGGTATATAGCAGTAGAAGGACCCATACGCGTCGGCAAGAGCACGCTTTCGACGATCCTTGCCGAGCGGCTCAATGCCCAACGGGTAACCGATCCGGAGCACAATTCGTTCCTGACTCCGTTTTACCAGGGAGAAGCCGGCGCGGCATTCCAGGCGCAGTTTACGTTTCTGGTCCAGCGCTTCGAGCAGCTGCGCGCCTTGGATCTGGGCGCGAGGTCGCAGAAGCTGGTGGTCTCTGATTTCATCTTCGAGAAAGACAAGCTTTTTGCTTATCTCAACCTGAACGATCAGGAACTCGACACCTATAACCGGTATTACAATTATTTTCGCGACCAACTGCCCACGCCTGATCTCGTGATCTATTTGCAAGCCACCCCCGAAGTGCTCAAAAAGCGCCTGAAAAAGAAAAATGTGGCCGGCGAGAAGGCGATCAGCGAGGAGTATCTTGAAGAAGTGATCAAGGCTTACGAGCACTTCTTTTTTCACTACACCTCGTCTGACCTGCTCATTGTGAACACTTCAGAGATCGATTTTGTTGAGCGCAACGACGACCTGCAGGAATTACTGCGGAAAGTCTCGGCGCCGATCAAGGGCACTCAGTACTTCCTGCCTTTAGGGAGTCAGGAAGCCGCCAGCGCGTAGAGGCAATTACGTGGGAACAGCCCGCCCTGGGCTCTCCGATCGAGCGCCAGCTCGACGCGTGCAACGCGACAGAGATCTGATCCGGTCGCCGAATTCAAAGACAACTGTCAGCCGACTATCACGCCCGGTAAACCACTCTCCCACTCACAATTGTCGCCACCACTTTGCCCATGAGCGACCAGCCATCGAAGGGCGTATTGTGCGACTTCGAACGAGATTTCGATGCGTCGAATGTCCACCGCTTTTTTGAATCAAAGATCGTAACGTCGGCATGGCTGCCGCGCATCAGCGTTCCCCGTCCACGAATGTCCACAACTCGCGCCGGCCCCGCGGTGAATAATTCGACGATTCGAGTCAATGGAATTTTCTGCCGCAGGTGCAAGATCGTGATGGCCAGTCCCAAAGCAGTTTCAAGACCGGTGATTCCGAACATGGCACGCTCAAATTCAATAATTTTTTCGTGCGGCGCGTGCGGCGCATGATCGCTGGCAATAGCATCAATCGTGCCATCGGCAAGGGCCACCAGCAGGGCTTCGCGATCTGAAGCCGAGCGCAGAGGTGGATTCATCTTGAAATTGGTATCGTAGTCGCGAACATCGGCATCGGTCAGAGTGAAATGATGAGGTGTGACTTCGCAAGTCACGCGAGCGCGATTTTTCTTGCCGCGCCGAACCGACTTCAACGCTTCGGCCGTTGATACATGCGCTACGTGCAGCCTTGCGCCATTGAACTGCTGCGCCAACTGAACGTCGCGGTCCACAATTGCAGCCTCAGCCATATCGGTCATCCCGCGCAATCCCAGCCGAAATGACGTTTCACTTTCATTCATCGAACAACCCTGCGTCACGCGAGTATCTTCGGCATGTTGGACCACGGGAAAATTGATCTCAGCCGAGGCGCGCATTGCTTCGCGCATTGTGGTCTCGCTCAGTATGGGCTTGCCGTCATCGCTCACCGCAACCGCTCCGGTCCGTTGCAGAGCGCGAAAATCTGTGAGCACCGCGCCCTTGCCAGCCTGCGTTGCCGCCGCTATTGGAAAAACATTCACGACTGCACCGCGCTGCGGCTGCCGAAGCCATGTCACCCACTCCGGAGAATCGAGCACCGGCGTAGTGTTGGGCATGCAGCAAACAGACGTGAAACCGCCGGCGGCAGCGGCCGCGGTACCAGATGCGATGGTCTCTTTGTAGGTCTGGCCCGGTTCGCGAAGATGCACATGCAGATCGATAAATCCCGGGGCAACGATCAATCCTCTCGCGTCGATTTCTTCATCCGCTCCGGAGCGAATCTTATTAGGTAGCGCAATTTCCGCCACCTGACCATCACGCACCAGAACATCCATGAGTGCATCGACTTGCGCACCCGGATCGATGACGCGCCCGCCGTGGATTAGAATGCTGTGAGTTTGCGACGAGTGCTTCATTTGAATTTGATAATCTGCGACGATCCGTGCAAATCCGTGGCCTACTTTGCTTTTCCCAATGCTCGTGCCAGTACCGCCATGCGTACTGGAACTCCATTCCTTACCTCTTCCACAATTACCGACTGCGGACAGTCCGCGACTTCCCAAGTCAGCTCCAAGCCACGAATGATCGGTCCGGGATGCATGAGCAGGGCGTCGTTTTTTGCCAATCGCAGCCGCGCCATGGTCATCTGGTATCGCGAAATGTAATCCTGCAGATTCACTTTTAATCCCGCCAATCGCTCGCGCTGTACCCGCAAAACCATCACGACGTCGGCACCGCGCACTGCCTCTTCGCAACTGCGGCTGATGTGCAATCCCGGCGCCAGTGAAGTAGCCAGTTCCGGCAAAAGCTCCTGCGGACCGCAAAGCACCACCTTCGCGCCGAATTTGCTCAACAGGTGGACCGCCGACCGCGCCACCCGGCTGTGATAGATGTCGCCAATGATCGTAACCTGCAGGCCGGTGAGTTTTTTCTTGTGCCGCAGAATGGTGTAAGCATCGAGCAATGCCTGTGTCGGGTGCTCGTGCATGCCATCGCCAGCGTTGATGACAGGAATATCGAGATGACTGGCCATGAAATGCGGGCCACCCGCATTGGGATGACGTACGACCATCACGTCAGCGCCGACGGCACGCAGGGTGTACGCAGTGTCGAGCAGAGATTCACCCTTCTCAATGCTGGACCCACTTGAGAGTACAAGCGTTGTGATCGCGCCCAGCGACTTGGCCGCGATTTCAAACGACGCCCGCGTCCGCGTCGATGCCTCATAAAACAGCAGCAACACGCGTTTGCCCCGCAACAACGGCCGCGCTTTCTGCGGATTCATTTTGCGGGCAAGCTGCAGAAGCTTAGTAATCTCTGCCGGAGAGACTCCTTCAATACCCAGCAGCGACCCGCGGGCTGCGTTCCGGGTCGCCGTGGCCTGTTTTGAAACGGCTGGCATCGCAGCTAGTCCTGCTTTTCCATCAGAAGAACCTTTTCGTTGTCGTCCACTTCACGCAGGAGCAATTCAATGCTTTCCCGGTCGCTGGTTTGTACCCGGCGGCCGACGTAAGTAGCGTCGATCGGGAGCTCGCGGTGTCCGCGATCGATCAAAACGCAAAGCTGGACCTGAGTTGGACGTCCCTGACGAAATAAAGCATCCATGGCGGCACGCGTGGTGCGTCCGGTATAGAGTACGTCGTCTACCAGCACGATTTTCTTGCCGGTGATAGGGAAACCAATCTCCGTCTTGTGAACAACCGGCTTTGCCAACGGCGAAAGGTCGTCCCGATACGAGGTGATATCCAGAGTACCGACCGGCACTGGTGTCTTTTCAATCCTCGAGATCATTTGCCCGATGCGCTGGGCCAGGTACACCCCACGACGGCGTATCCCGACCAAGCCAAGGTCTTTGGCGCCGTCGTTCTTCTCAATAATTTCGTGCACCAGTCGAACCAGGGTGCGTTCAATTTCCGAGGGTGCCATGATTTGCGCCTTCTGGCGCAATCCATGCTGGTGGGAGTTCTTGGAAGTCATGAACGCTGCATCATACTTGGGCGGGGCATCAGCGGGCAAGGCAGCGAACTACTGCCCAGGGGGAGCTCTCCGGCGGAGCAGAGAAGCAGAGATTGCGCCTCCGATTCCCGCTAGCAGAACAAAGAGAACACTCATAAACACGAAACCCACGACCATCATCAAGGCCATGCCTTGTGGCGTCATGAAATATTCAAACACCGGCTTGGCTTGGGGATCGGGATTGCGCGCCTGCGCTTGCTGAATAACCTGAATCACCTGAGCGTGTGTGTCGGCCTCATTGTGAAAGGCGAGCGTACCGGCCGCGATGACTATCATCAGCAAGCCAAAGGCGAATAAGCCGCTGGTCGCCCCTAATCGGAAGCCCGTCCGAGGCTGGGGTTCCTTTTTCAAACTGAAGCGGCGGTATAACACGACAGAAAGGAATCCGGCTACCGGCAATGCTATGACAAAGCTCGCTCCAGGCTGAACCAGACTCAGGACGGTTCCCACTACGGCGGCATAAAATTCCGCGCGCAGTTCGGCTTTCGCGTCCCTGTTTCCGGCTGGTTTGGGGAAGGTGCCAGCTTCCAAGAATGGCGATGGGCCCTCACCCCCTACACTAACCGGAGGGCGCACGTATTCTTTCGGTTGGACAAGTACCTGAGCTGCCTCGCAGGTCGGGCAGAATGGAGAATTGTCGTCGACAGGGGAGTTGCAACGGGGGCAGATATGTTCCACTGGCTCCATTATCTCATTTTGAATTTGAGGAAAGCTGGCGCGGTCGCACGGCTAGAATTCGTAAGTGCCATTCTCCAACAAATATCGTGGGCGCATTGCACCTTCGCCGACTGGCTATTTGCATCTGGGGCACGCGCGAACTTTTCTGATCGCTGTTGAACGGGGACGGCAATTTAACGGGGAACTCATTCTTCGCAATGAAGATCTTGATCCTGATCGCTGCCGAGGGGAATTTATGTCCGCCATGTATGAAGACCTGCGCTGGCTGGGCATTTCATGGAGCGAGGGCCCGGATTGTGGCGGCGCGTTTGCCCCTTATTCGCAGAGCGAGCGGCGGGAATTTTACTTACGTGCCTGGAAGAAGCTGCGTGATGCGGGTGCGATTTATCCATGTACCTGTTCGAGAAAAGACTTGGCGGCTTCACCCAGCGCGCCAAACGATGTAGACGACGAGCCGATCTATCCTGGAAATTGTCGCGGGCGAAATAACAGGCTAAGTTTCGAAGAACCTGCGGGAGTGAATTGGCGCTTTCGCGTACCCGATGGTGAGGACATCACGTTTGAGGACCAGCATTTCGGGTCACAGCAGTACGTTGCGGGGCGAGACTTTGGAGATTTTGTGGTCTGGCGTAGAGACGATATTCCGGCCTACCAGCTTGCGGTAGTGGTAGACGATGCCGCGATGAACATTTCCGAGGTGGTGCGCGGAGCTGACCTGTTGAAATCGACGGCACGGCAGTTGCTAATTTATCGGGCGATAGCGTCGGAAGCTCCAGAGTTCTACCACTGTGATTTGGTCCGCGATCAAAGTGGACAACGTTTGGCAAAACGTCATGATGCGCTCAGCATCCGCAGTTTGCGCGAGAGTGGCTGGACTGCAGATCAGGTCAGAACGCGCGCTCTGGCCCTGTAATTCTTTGGTGTGAGTTGCTTATTGTGAGCTCCTTCAGATTCCTTCACATATGGATAATATGGAGCGCATACAGGAGGCAAACTCACCGGGAGTTTAGGCCATCGAACGTAAGCCCTATATGGGCCGAGAGTTGACGATGGCCACTAATCCCAAGCTGCCTGACTTTCCTGACATTCCTAAGCGCAAATCAGAAGATCACCACGCCAAGGTTCAGATAATTCGCAAAGGAAAATTCCCATGGCCTATTGTGATTTTGATTGCCGGGGCAGCGTTGCTGATTGCGATCTTTGCATTGTTACCCCGAGCACCGCATCTGACTAAGCCACCGACTGACGCCCAAGTACCCCAGCAGCCCACGGCTGAACAGGTACAGCTCACAAATCTAAAACTTGCTCCAGCTCCGGTCGGAGGCGCAGCATACATGACCGCGATTCTTCACAACACCGGGAGCACGGCGATCACTGGCGTGCAAGTGCAGGCAGAGTTTCTCGGCAGAAACGGACCGGTCCTCGATACCGTGACCGTGCCGGTGCAGGGTTTAACTAACGGGACCACGCCGCAGGATTTGACCAAAGCGCCCATCCAGCCGAACGAATCTCGGCCTATTCGCATCTACTTCGAGCACACCCCTGCGGGATGGAACCACCAACTACCGAACCTGACTGTCACAACAGTGACTGGCACGACGCCGTAGTCATTGATCTCAGCGGGCCGGCTGTACAGTCTCGCCGACCCGCCGGCTTACCTCAAATTTTATTTTTCCGTTGCGCTTGTCGGCGTCCGCCACTACGTGATCGCCGTGCAAAACCTCGCCATCCAGGATCTTCAAGGCGAGCGGATCTTGAATTAACTTTTGGATCGCACGTTTCAATGGCCTTGCGCCAAAATTAGGATCGTAACCTTCGGTGAACAACACCTCCTTGGCTGCGTCGGTCAGCTCGATGGAGATTTTGCGTTCCGCCAAAAGACGCCGCAAATCTTCCAGCCGCAAATCGATGATCTTAACCAACTGCTCTTTACCGAGCGGCGTAAACACAATAATGTCATCTACCCGGTTCAAGAACTCGGGCTTGAAGTGCCCGTGCAGCGCGGTCATTACCAGCTCGGTGGCCTTGGCGAAATCGTCCACGCTGCGCATGCTCTCGGCCTGCAGGTAACTCGAGCCAATGTTCGAGGTCATGATGATGATCGTATTCTTGAAATCCACAATCCGGCCCTGACCATCGGTCAGGCGGCCATCGTCCATCATCTGCAGGAGGATATTGAAGACATCCTGGTGCGCTTTCTCGATTTCGTCGAACAGGATGACCGAGTACGGACGGCGGCGCACCTGCTCGGTGAGCTGTCCACCTTCTTCGTAACCGACATATCCTGGAGGCGCGCCGATCAAGCGGGACACCGCATGGCGTTCCATGTATTCCGACATATCGATGCGCACCAGCGCGTGCTCGTCGTCAAATAGAAATTCGGCGAGAGCTCGCGCGAGTTCGGTCTTGCCGACGCCGGTCGGTCCTAAAAAAATGAACGAACCAATGGGCCGCTTGGGATCACTGAGGCCCGCACGTGACCGCCGAATTGCGTTTGATACACGCTCCAGTGCGACGTCTTGTCCAACTACGCGTTGACGAAGACGCTCTTCCATCGTGACCAACTTTTTGACTTCGCCTTCGAGCATCTTGGAGACGGGAATTCCCGTCCACTTCGAGACGATCTTGGCAACGTCTTCCTCGTCAACTTCCTCTTTCAACATGCGTTTGCCGCTGGAACTCTCTATCTGTTTGGTGATTTTGGCAAGATCTTCTTCCGCCTGGCGAATCAAGCTATAGCGAATCTCAGCTACCCGCTGCAGATCGCCCTTTCGTTCCGCTGCTTGTTCATCGATTCGCAGCTGCTCGATCTTTTCCTTAAGTTGCCGCTGGCGGGCAATTTGGTCCTTCTCCTGTTTCCAGCGGGCTTTCAGGGCGTCAGACTGTTCCCTGATTCCGGCAAGCTCTTTGTCGATACCGGCCAGACGCTCCTTGGAGTTCGGATCATCTTCTTTCTTCAAGGCCTGCTTTTCGATCTCAAGCTGGGTCGCGCGTCGTTCAAGCTGATCGATCTCAGTCGGCATGGAATCGATCTGAATGCGCAGTGAAGCCGCGGCTTCGTCGATCAGATCGATGGCCTTGTCGGGCAGAAAGCGATCTGAAATATAGCGATGCGACAGGGTCGCGGCGGCGACAATGGCCGAGTCCTTAATGCGTACCCCGTGATGCACTTCGTATTTTTCTTTCAGCCCGCGCAGGATCGCAATCGTATCTTCGACATTTGGCTCGCCCACAAACACAACTTGGAAACGACGCTCGAGTGCGGCATCTTTTTCGATATGCTTGCGATACTCGTTCAGTGTGGTAGCGCCGATGGCCCGCAGTTCCCCGCGAGCGAGCGCCGGTTTGAGCATGTTGGCGGCATCAATCGCGCCTTCGGCCGCGCCAGCTCCCACCAGGGTATGCAGTTCGTCGATGAATAGGATGACCTGGCCGTGCGAGTCCTCAATCTCTTTAAGCACAGCTTTCAAACGATCTTCAAATTCGCCGCGGTATTTCGCCCCGGCCAACATCGAGCCCAGGTCAAGCGCGACGACGCGTTTGTTTTTCAGAATCTCCGGCACGTCGCCGGAGATGATGCGCTGCGCAAGGCCTTCCACGATTGCGGTTTTGCCAACCCCCGGTTCGCCAATCAGCACGGGATTATTTTTCGTGCGCCTTGAGAGCACTTGCACCACTCGTCGTACTTCTTCATCGCGGCCGATTACCGGATCGAGTTTTCCGCGACGCGCCAGTTCGGTGAGGTCTTTGGCATAGCGTTCCAATGCCTGATATTTCCCTTCGGGATTTTGATCGGTGATGCGCTGCGATCCGCGGACGGAGGTAAGAGCTTTTAGGATCGCGTCATGCGTTGCGCCATGACGCGCCAAAATCTCCTGCGCCGAATCGCGCTTGAGTTCGGTGGCAGCCAAAAGCAGATGCTCGGTGGAGACGTATTCGTCTTTAAATGTGTCGGCTTCTTTGAACGCCAGATCGAGCAGCTGGTTTGCCGCCTGCGACAAATTGGCCTGCGCGGCAGCGCCTGAAATCTTCGGCAGGCGATCCATTTGCTGATAAAGATCGCTCAGGACAGACTGTGCCCCGATGCCGATCTTCCCCAGGATCGGGGCCACAATGCCTTCCTTGTCCTCGAGTAGTGCGCCGAGAAGGTGAATTGGCAGGACTTCAGGATTGCCGTGCTCAGACGCGAGTTCGCTCGCGCGCTGGACTGCTTCCTGCGCTTTTACCGTGAACTTATCCCATCGAATTGCCATGAAGAACTATTCCTTATTACTTCGATCTGTACTGGCTTGTTTTTGCGCGCGAGTTTGTTCGGTAGCGCTTAAGCGCCTCAGTTGGGTGCTTCTTCAAAATTTTGATTTTCTCCGCAAAGCTCAGTGACGCCAGCGCCTTGCGCATTTGTTCCTTGCCTTTGGTCATGATTCTTTCAACTACTTATTCTCGAATTGCTCCCAGTTTGAAAGCAGTTCATGCTGGTGGAGAATTGCTCGCAACATCTCAGGACCCACCGCATTCTCTTGGATGAACAGAAGCACTCGAATGTGACCTTTTGCCCGTCCGATAGATAGAGCAATTACTGAAAGAGTTTTTTCACGACTCATTGTCAACGAAACCTCAACTGGCCAAGCCGAGAAAACAAGAGGCGGGCCAGGCCCGCCTCTCACATCGCAGCATGTAGTCCGCCAAACAGTTCGGACACTTAGGCCGCCTTGACGCTTTTCACTTCCTTGCCCTCGAGCGACTTCTGGCCGCCTACGTTCACCTTAATCTGCTTCGGTTTGGCCTCGGCTTTCTTAGCGAGCTGGATCTTCAGGATCCCTTTCTCATACTGCGCCTGAACTTGCTCTGGATCAACCGTATTCGGCAGGGTGAAGGATCGGGTGAAATTTCCATATTGGCGTTCGACCCGTCGATAATTCTCTTCCTTCTCCTCCTTCTCGAACTTGCGCTCGCCGTGAACCGTAAGCGTGTTGTTCTCGATCCGAACATCAAGGTCCTTTTCGTCTATTCCCGGCACTTCGATTTTCAAGGTGACGTTGTGCTCGTCCTCGTAGACGTCAACCGGAGGGGCAAACGTTGAAGTAGCTAACGCCTCTTCGCGGCCATCGCCATAAGAGTCGCGGAACAGGCGGTTCATGCGATCCTGCAAAGTGCTGAACTCCCGGAAGGGGTCCCAGCGAGTAAGAACTGTCATAACAATCCTCCTGAATTGGAATTCAAAATTTTGTGTTTTAATGCCTGTTTGTGCTTCGGAATAATCTTACTGCACAACAAGCATAAAACTTGAGTGCATTATTGTCAATAGGAAAATCTACTTACCTTGCTTTAGCTTACAAGCACCATAAGGCATTTCAGGTAAGCGGTTTCCGGTATCCCTATAACCGTGGGATGGTCTTTCGACTGGCCCCGGTTTTCCAAAATTCGAACAATTCTGTGTGAATCCTGTGCAGCGGAGGAAACTACTTCCAGCAGGTCTGAGGTACTAACGTGATAAGAACAGGAGCACGTAATCAGGACTCCTCCCGGCCGCAGCATTTTCAGGGCGCGAAGATTTAACTCCTTGTATCCCCGCAGTGCCGCCTCTAAATCGCGTCTGGATTTTGCGAAGGCCGGCGGATCAAGCACAATCGAGTCGTACTTGTTTCCCTGGTCGGAGTAGTCGCGCAGCAGGTCGAAGGCATTGGCTTCGATCCACTCGATCTCGATTCCATTCAGAGCGGCATTCTTCTCGGCGGATTCTAACGCCGGACGGGAGCTGTCGACACCCGTAACTTTTTCGCAAGTGCGGGCCAGGTGCAGCGCAAATCCTCCCTGATAGCAGAAAACATCGAGTGCCTCCCCGCGAGCGTATTTGGCCGCAGCGGCATAGTTTTCCCGCTGATCGAGAAACCCCCCGGTCTTCTGTCCACCCAAAGCCTCGTACAGGAACCGCACCCCATTCATCTGAAATTCCGTTCGTATCGCCGATAGTGAGCAGACGGGTGTTTCGCCCATCCCGGCATTCGCAGGATTCGCAGAGAGGATTAATCCGCTCTGCTTTTCCGGAAGCTGCTCGAGCGAACGAACGCGAGCATCAACTTTCTCGATAATCGCAGCCGGTTGCAATTTCTCTTTAAGCTCGGAAATGACGACCTCGCGGACTGAATCAAGATCCACCGCCTGGGTGAGAACTTGCATGGTAAGGAGATCGTTATAGCGATCAACGATCAGCCCGGGCACACAATCACCTTCGCTGAAGATCACGCGATAGGCATTTGTGTTCTCGACGAACCTCTCGCGATAAGCAATGGCGGCGCGAATGCGTTCCCGCAAGAGTTGCTGAAGATCGCTGACCGGATGAGGCGAAATCATTCGCAACGCGATCTGGGACGCAGTGCTGTAGAATGCGGAACCGAGTATTCGTGTGTGGAGCGGACGCCCGCGCCCGCCTTGCTCCTCCTGCACTATTACAAGTGCTCCTGGCCCCGCATCGCTCCCGGCGATAATATCCGACTGATAGACCCAAACATGGCCCGCGCGGATTCGGTCGGCTCCACGGCGCGAGATCGTTACCAGCGGATGATCAGGATGTATTGTTGCCATGGTGGAATCTTATCGTGGAAAAATGTCCGAGTGGCGCGGCGGGATAGCCGGAAAGCTGTTAGTCGTGGCGATTGCGGCACCCCGGCCTCCAGGATGCGAGCGCTCTCGACATCCCACGCGTTAGGCAAAACTAGAACCTTGGGTCCGGCGATGCAGATGGGCGGAACAGATTACCTTCCGCAGCCTGGTTGGTTGCGGTGGTCATCACTTGCCTCATTCTTTCTTGATCTTCTCCATAAATGTTCCCACGCTGACCACCGCTCGGCCCACAGTTCCACGGCCAATTTCGCGACCGTCATCGCGGGCTGAAACCCGGACCGTATAGAAACGTCCGTCAAATGATTGGACTATCGCCTCTGCCCGGATATTTGCGCCTATGCCGCTGGCGACTCGGTGCTCGACGTTTATGGCGGTACCCACGGTGATTTCATCGCCTTCGCAAAAAGGATGCAGGGCATGAAATGCCGCAGTTTCCATCAGTCGAATCATATCGGGCGTGGAATACACGGGCGGCAACTGTGGATGGTGCGCAGTTAGAGTGTGCTCGAACTTCACTACTTGTTCGGCCTTGCCTCGAGCACCCATAGGGACGTTTTTCATTGGATTCGTCTCGCACGGCAAATCATTTTTGAGCAGCTCGGCACTGCAATGCAGGACGAACGTCTACGTCCGCCCATCTTCTGATCGGAGTTCCGTTGGCCTGAGAAAAACTGCGCCGTGTGGCTGCTCTTTCTCATCCAGTTATCTACTCTGTTTCTATATTCGCATGAGGAGGTGCTATGGCTGATCCACGTTTTCCCATCGGGAAGTTTCATTATGAGGGCTCGCCGTCAGCAGACGGACGCAAAAGATTGATGGCGGAGATCGAGCAGACGCCCGCGGAAATTCGAGCGGCTGTTCAGGGCCTTTCACCCAAGCAGCTCGAAACCCCGTATCGCGATGGCGGTTGGAGCGTGCGGCAGGTTGTGCATCACGTCCCGGAAAGCCACATGAACGCTTATATTCGATTCAAGCTGGCGTTGACCGAGGATGAACCCACCATCAAGCCCTATGCCGAGGACCGCTGGGCAAAGCTTGGGGACGTGGGATCTACGCCAATCGAAGTGTCTCTCGCCCTGCTTGATAACTTACACGCGCGCTGGGTGTCACTGCTGAAAAGTTTGAATGACCAGGACTGGAAGCGGGCGTTCGTTCACCCCGAGATGGGTGTTGTTCCTCTGGAAAAGAACCTTGCTCTTTACGCCTGGCATGGAAAGCACCACACCGCACACATCACCGAACTGCGTAAACGAATGCTGTGGTGAGGGCCTGCTAACATTGCAGCATCCTCATTCTTCGCGATAGCCGGGAGATCCCTAGATGTCAAGTTCCTCAGCGCCGACGCCGCGCACTCGTGTAATCCGCGAACCGCAGCGCGCAGTTTACGACCGCGAAGTCATCAACCGAATATTGGACGAAGGATTCATTTGCCATGTCGGGTTCACGCTTGATGGCCAGCCATTCGTGATTCCGACAAGTTATGGAAGGCATGATGATGTGTTGTACATTCACGGCTCCGCAGCCAGCCGCATGCTGCGCAACGTAAGCGGCGGAATTCCGATGTGCGTCACCGTTACATTGCTCGATGGTCTGGTGTTGGCCAGGTCGATCTTCAATCATTCAATGAACTATCGCTCGGTGGTGGTCCTGGGAATGGGCACCGCGATAGAAGATCGAGAAGAGAAGCTCACCGCGCTGCGATCATTGTCGGAACACATTATTCCCGGAAGATGGAACGAAGTCCGCCAGCCGAATGAAAAAGAGCTGAAAGCTACAACTGTCATTCGATTGCCAATTCAAGAATTCTCTGCCAAGGTGCGTGAAGGCCCGGTAATTGACGACGAAGAAGACTACGCATTTCCGGTCTGGGCGGGTGTGCTGCCGATCAATCTTGTTTCTGGTGATCCGATCAGCGATGCAAGGCTCGTCGAAAAAATCGGTGTTCCCGACTACGTCAAAAATTACTCACGATCAAAATAAAAAATCCCATCCTTGCGGACCGCGATTGTCGCGCGTATCGGCCAAGGATGGGCGAAGTAAACAACCAGCTTTAAGCAGTTTTTTGCATCGTGCTCATGCGACGCTTCATTTCTGCTTCTGATACATCTTCTTTATGGGTGGCTACGGTCCATACGTGTCCGAAAGGATCCACCAGATTGCCCGAACGATCTCCGTAGAACTGGTCTTGCACCGCGCGGGTTTCCTTGGCGCCATTTGAGATTGCCTGCTTGAAAGTGTTGTCAACATCTTCTACGTACACCATCAAACTCACCGGCGAACCGCCGAGGCCCTGTGGGCTGCGGAAGTTTCCTTGCTGCTCGTCGGCCAGCATAATCACGGAATCCCCGATCTTAATTTCAGCGTGCATCACTGTCCCGTTCGGGCCCGGCATGCGCACCATCTCAGTCGCGCCAAAAACTTTCTTGTAATAGTCAATCGCCTTAGCTGCGCCTTTGACGATCAGATATGGGGTTACCGAATGATAGCCCTCAGGAATCGGCTTTACTGGCATATTGGCCTCCTTGAGTAAGTAGACTGGTGGGTGGGGGGTGACGAAACCTGGTGAGCAGGCGTGCATCGCCCGTGCCCGTCCAGTCTGCAAAAGCTTATCATCTTTACCGCCCAGCAGAGCTGTGGATACCGCAATCGCTGTAGGTCAGAGGTGCAGCAAGCATCCCCCTTCGATTCCTTAACATCCGATGTACCCGGCCAGCAAAGATGTGAAATTTCTCGAATGAGGTTCCGTATGAAAATTCTGGGGACATTGTGCACATTAGCACTATTTCTGTTCCTGATCGCGCCCGCGCCGGGCTACTCTCAGGACCGCGATCAAGATAAACCCAATCAACCGCAGGATGAACAGAAGAAAGACAACGACACAGCTAGAGAGAATGGGAAGGCCAAGCAGGAAGACAAGGCGGCGAGACCCGACGAGAACCGTCGTAATGACAACCCAAACATGGGTCAGGACGATCGCCAACGGCGGCCCGAAGTGAACCCGCAGGAACAGCAGCAACGCGACCAGCAACAGCGCGAGCAGCGCAATGACAACCGCGAACAGCAACGTCCGATGAACAATGACAATCGCGCCGTCCAGGGAAGTGATCGTGACCGTAACCAGCACGCTGGCAATCGCGGAAGACGTATTCCTGATGACCAGTTTCGTTCGCACTTCGGCCGCGAGCATCACTTCCATGTGCAGCGTGAGCAGATCGTGAATGTTTCACAGCCAGTTGTGGTTTACGGTGGATACTCCTGGCAATTGGCCGAGCCGTGGCCGTCTGACTGGTCCTACGACGACGACTGCTACATCGATGAGGTGGATGGCGAATATTTCCTGTTCGACGTTCTGCATCCCGGCATGCGTATTGCAGTTTTTATTGTTGAGTAGGCTCAGCGCGAAGGGAGGCCTTCGGGCCTCCCTTTTCATTTTATTTCGTGGTCTCAGGTTTAAAGCATGCGAAAGAAAACTTCCCAGGCTTCATCTCATTCCAGGCAGGCAAGCAGGAAAAAGCCGGGCAAGAAGTGGGTCGCGCGCGTGACCACGGATTCCACGCATCCTCCGCAAGGACTGTTCACGAAAGATGCCGCTACCATGGCGCGCAGTTTGGCTTCAAAAAAAGTATCGCCCAAAGGCCCGGGCTCAGGTATGAGAATGCTGAACTACTTCATCAATCGCGGCGGTAAAAATCTCCCCGTCTCGCGTCGTCGTGAGCTGCAAAAGGCAAAGAAGCTGCTCTCCAGGCTCATTCAGAATAAAAAGGCCGCTTAGGCTTCACATCGTTCGATATCAGAAAGCTGCAGGTCTCCTGATCTCTTCTGATGATTGTGCCGTACTAGCTGCTCGCGATTTCGTGCTCACCAAGCACAACCGGCGATTGTCTGAATGCCATCAAGTACACATACGGATCAATCCAACAGGGACTAAGAAGGAGTAACTATGAAAATAGAAAGCTTGCGCGACCTTTTCGAGACGGAACTTTGTTATGCCTACGATTGCGAGCAGAAGCTGGTCAAAAAAGGCCTGCCCACCATGATCGAGTCCGCAAGTTCGCCGGAACTAAGAACTGGACTTGAACAGCACCTGCAGGAAACCAGAAGTCACGTCAGCCGGCTCGAACGTGTGTTCTCAATTGTTGGAACGGAAGCAGACACCGAAAGCAACGACGTTTTTGACAAGATGACCAGCGCCGTAAAAGATGCAATCGACGAAACCAAGACCGAGCATTTACGCGACGCTGCTCTCATCATGTGTGGAAACATGGTGGAGCATTATGAAATCGCCCTTTACGGGACCCTCGTGGCGTTTGCTCAGCAACTGGGATTCCAAGAAGCGGCGCAGCTGTTGCAGCAAACTTTAAACGAAGAGAAAGCTGCCGATGCCAAGCTGACGCAATTGGGAGAAAACAGAATCAATCCCAGTGCTGCCGAAGAGCGTCGGGCGGCGTAAGACTTACATCGAATCAAGAACCTGCTTCCTTTTGCTGGCAAGCAGGTTTTTTACTCTGTGCGTCCCTCTGTGGAACTCCGTGTTCTCTATGGTAGAGCCTTTAAACCTTTAACCACAGAGGTGCGCTGAGGTTCACAGAGAAAAGCCACAGAGCAAAATCTCGCACGGCAGGCCCTACTCGCTCCATCTTTTAAAGAGCAGTGCGCCGTTGGTCCCGCCGAAGCCGAAGGAGTTCGACATGGCGTATTCGATAGGGACCTTGCGTGCGTGGTTGGGAACAAAATCCATTCCGGCGGTATCAGGATCCTGGTTTTCCAGGTTAATGGTTGGCGGAATGATCTGGTCTCGCAGCGCGAGTACGGTGACACCAGCTTCCAAGCCCCCAGCGCCCCCAAGCAGGTGCCCGGTCATCGATTTAGTAGAGCTAACCGCGACTTTGTGATCGCCGAAAAAATTGCGAATAGCGTGGGCTTCGAGCGTGTCACCGATCGGCGTGGATGTGCCGTGCGCATTCACGTAGCCGATGTCAGTAGGCTTGATCCCGGCATCGCGCACTGCATTTTTCATGACCCGAAAACCGCCTTCGTGCTCAGGCGCAGGCTGCGTGATGTGGTAAGCGTCGCCGCTCATGCCGTAGCCGACCACTTCCGCAATCGGCCTGGCCCCGCGCGCGCGAGCATGCTCGAGTTCTTCAAGGATAAGGATTCCCGCGCCTTCGCCCATCACGAATCCATCGCGATCGCGGTCCCAGGGGCGGCTGGATTTTTCCGGTTCGTCATTGCGTGTTGAAAGCGCGCGCATAGCTGCAAATCCGCCGACACCAAGGGGAGTAATCGCGGCTTCCGTGCCACCCGCAATCATCACATCAGCATCGCGGTGCTGAATAATGCGAAATGAATCGCCAATAGAATGTGCGCTGGTGGTACAGGCGGTTGCGGTAGCCTCGTTAGGTCCCTTGGCGCCAAAACGCATTGAAACGTGCCCAGCAGCGAGATTAACGATAGCGGCGGGGATGAAGAAAGGAGAAATCTTTCGCGGGCCGCCTTCCATCAGCGCGGTGTGTTCGCGCTCGATGATATCGAATCCGCCGATACCCGACCCAATGTGCACGCCGACATTTTCAGCGTTCTCCGGCGTAACTTTCAGCCCGGACATGCACATCGCCTCTTCCGCCGCAGCCATGGCCAGATGGATGAAGCGGCCCATCTTCTTTACTTCTTTCTTTTCGATGAAATTCAGCGGCTCGAAATTCTTGACTTCGGCGGCGATGCGGCACGCGTGCTTGGAGGCGTCGAACTGAGTAATCGGGCCAATGCCGCTCTTGCCCTTCAGCAGCTGTTGCCAGACCTCGTCAGTTTTGTTGCCCACTGCACAGATCAGGCCAATGCCCGTGACAACAACTCGCCGCACCAGTTACTTCCCCGCTTTCGCGTGCTTGCCAATGTAGTCAACGGCGTCCTGCACGGTGCGGATCTTCTCCGCGTCCTCGTCAGGAATCTCGATTTCGAAAGCTTCTTCGAACGCCATCACCAATTCGACGGTGTCCAGCGAGTCGGCGCCAAGGTCGTCCACGAACGAGGCCGTAGGGGTGACTTCGCCTTCGTCCACTCCGAGTTGCTCAACAATAATCTGCTTCACTTTTTCATCAACGGCTGCCATGATTTTCCTCGCTCAGAATTTAGATGAGACTGCCCGGGCAAAGGGAAATCCTAATCGTTGCCGTCGGTTAAGGTCAAACGGAACAGCCAGTCTTCCAAAGCCAGTGCTCCGGAAGGAAGAAAATAATCGGCGCTTATGAGACTAAAACTTGTCTGACCTGCCGTGAATGATTTGCAGCGTCGCCGCGACCAACAACCCGACCGCAAGCGCACCCACCTCCACGTACCACAAGGCCGGAAGAGCAATCAGAAAAATCAATGAACATCCAACCGCGAAGACTAACCCAGGGATGTCGCCGCCAATTGGCAGGCGGTGCATGTCGATTCCACGATGTGGAGATTTGCTTTCCATACTTTTCTCCTCATCTATTATGCTCCTCGTTGCCCAGGAATCCACATCTGTTGAGGTTAACGCCGCTTTTTGGCTTCCAACTCGGCTAACCGCGCCTGCACCAGTTTTTTAATCAGAGTTGCTGGCAACGGCCGATCAACCGGGAAGTGAATTGTACCCTTCGATTTCCGGAACGACTTCAGTTCATCTTTAAATTTTTCGATTACGGCCGCGGTGGGAAATAGACTGCAATGATCGGAGAAAGCCGCGTACCACACCAGCACTTGTTTATATTTGAACGCCGGAATTTTATAGCTGAGCACTTCAACAGTTTCTGCGGGGACAACCGACCGGATAGCCGCGCGAACTTTTTTCAGCGTTGTCCGAGCGGGCTCCGGGACCGCAGCCAGGTAATCATCCACCGTATCAGCAGTTGCACTTTTTGGATTTGCTACGTTTTTAGAGGCAGATTTGGGCTGTGCTGGCGTCTTTTTCATCTGGAAATCATAATCGAGGTATGGCAAGCCCGAGGGGGGAATCAACCTGGTAAAAGTGGGATGGAGGCCGCTTTGTATGACCCCGGTTGGAAGTGAAATCCCACATATTTGGGCTGAGACCACCCACCCACCAGTGGAATTCTCGCAATCGCGAACCAAAAGAGTCATCACCAAAAAGAGGTGCCCCGCGGCGAAGCACCCCAGTTTTCATCTTAAAGAAACAACCTACTGCTTCTCGTAAACAGCAACACTTTTGTACTTCTTGCCTTGCGCATCGGTCCCCGTCGTAGTCACAGTGCGGGACTTGCCGTCCGCAGCGATTACAACGTGAGCGGTCAAAACAACCTTGCCGTCTTTCTTTGAGACCACGTGAAGCGTATGGTCATTAATTTGTTTCGATGACCGCATGTCTTCGGCCGGATTACCGGTCGAAGGATAATCTTTCCCATCGAGCTTGCCGGTCCATTCACTGTGCGTTGCCGTACCGTCAGCTGCCGTGCCTTCGATCGTCACTTTAATGCTGTCACCCACCGCTTCATAAGTGACCGTACTGTTCTTAGTTGTGCCGGCGGCGATTTTCGACTTTGCCTCGTCCAGTTTCCATGTGCCTATGAGGGCGTCGCTGGCTGCAAAGCACATTACCGCGGTCAAACCCATCGCGAACGCTAACAAAATATTTTTGAGTTTCATGTAGCCTCCAATGCAATCAATTGTGGATTCGTCGACCGCGCGCATTCTATTGCCCCCGCTTACATTGCGCAACCCAGTCCGCATCGGCAACCGCGTACCGCATGGGATTCACCGCCGGAACAGTTTCGAATCGATGTCATCTTGAGTCGTTATGAGCAGCTTGACAGCCGCTGTAACGCTCTCATTGCGCTCAAAAAGGTGCACAACCAAAATTCGAAAATTCAATTCTGGCAAGCTTGTGGTGAAGCTGCGCGCTATAATCCACAGCACAAATGCCCCTTACCTCTGGCACTCAGCTCGGTCCTTATGAAATTCAATCGCCGTTGGGCGCGGGCGGAATGGGCGAAGTATATCGCGCCCGCGATACACGGTTGGGGCGCGATGTAGCAATAAAAATCCTTCCAGAATCTTTCGTTCGCGAAGCTGACAGACTGCACCGATTTGAACAGGAAGCGAGGGCAGTCGCGGCGCTGAGTCATCCCAACATTCTCGCCATTTTCGACACTGGACAAAACAACGGTTCGCCATTTTTAGTTTCAGAACTACTCGAAGGCGAAACCCTGCGCACAGTTCTCGATCGCGGAGCTTTATCGCAACGCAAAGCAGTTGAATATGCGGTGCAACTCGCACAAGGGCTGGCCGCTGCTCACGAGAGAGGTATCGTTCATCGCGATCTAAAACCTGAAAACGTATTTGTCACGAAAGACTCACGAATCAAGATCCTGGATTTTGGATTGGCGAAGCTGGCAGAGAACGGAAACGTCGCAGCCGCTGATAGCGTCACTCTGACCAGTTCTCATACTGCTGCCGGCGTGGTCATGGGAACAGCAAGCTACATGGCTCCCGAACAAGTGCGGGGTGAAGCCGCTAATCCGCGGACCGACATTTTTGCTTTCGGGACTTTGCTTTATGAAATGCTGAATGGACAGCGCGCCTTTCGACGGGACACTACTGCGGAGACCATGACCGCGGTATTAAAAGAAGACCCGCCAGAGTTGTCGGACCCGATCCATCCAGTTTCGCCGGCACTTGATCGCATTGTGCGCCGCTGCATCGAGAAGGAACCCGAGCAGCGGTTTCAGTCGGCGAAAGACTTGTCATTCGCGCTGAGCGCTTTGTCGGGAACTGATTCGAGCGTTGCAACTCGAATCGGAAAAACTCGCCGCAAAACTCCATTGGGATCTTGGGCGGCAATCGCACTTGCGTTAGCGATCGGAGCAGGGGCAGCCTGGCTGCTCGCCAGACGCCACACCTCTGCCGCGAGAATGGAATTTTCCATCTCCGTGCCTGGCGAAGTCAGCCACATGGCTTTATCGGCCGATGGCTCCATGTTGGCGTTCGTGTCTCCGGAAGAGAAATCCGGACTGCCCATGCTTTATGTGCAGCGCGTGGGATCGCCGATCTCAACCGTCCTGCCGGGAACCGAAGGGGTGAGCTTTCCCTTTTGGTCGCCAGACGGGGCCTATGTCGCGTTTTTTGCTAATGGCAAGTTGCAGAAGTTAGCGGTCTCAGGAGGAACCCCGCAGGTGCTGGCCACTGTTCAGGCAGCACGCGGTGGCAGCTGGGGTAGCAAGGGCGTAATTATTTACGAGCCCGATGCTGAAAGCACAATATGGCGTGTGAATGCAGACGGAACTGGGGCGACACCGGTGACCAAGCGCTTCGCTAACGAAGCAGACCAGAGTCATCGTTGGCCGGTTTTTCTCCCGGATGGCGATCATTTCTTGTTCTGGGCGGGCAACTTCGGAAACTTGAGGAACGATCAATTTAGCGGGATCTATGCCGGTTCTCTGGATGGGAAGCAGGTAAAACTGGTGACCCTTGCTCACTCAAGTTTCAGCCTGGATTCCGGCCATTTGTTCTACGCGGACGATGAGAGGCACCTGGTGAGCGTGGCTTTCGACACTTCAAAAGCCGTTATTTCGGGTAGCCCAGTCATTATGGCCAACGCCGTCGGGTTTCAACCTTCCACATACTGGGTGGCTCTGACTGCAGCCGAAAATGGAACTTTGATTTACAACACTAGCGCCGGCGCCGCACTCTCCGCACTCACGTGGATGGATCGGACGGGGAAGGAGATCGGTCGAATCGGTGATCCGGCAGTTATGTGTAATCCCACGCTCTCGCCTGATGGCAGCAGAGTGGCTGTGGATATTAGCGATCAAAGAGCCAATAACGTCGACGTTTGGATAGAGAGCACAAAGGGGGCTGGCAATGCACGATTCACCTTTGACCCGGCTGAAGAAGTCGCGGGAGTATGGTCTCGGGATGGAAAGACAATCGCATATCGCTCGGCCGGCGGTGTCGAAGGATTCGGTAGCATCCTTCTGAAGCCTGCCAGCGGCCTGGAACGCGAAAGAGCGCTCTTCAAGGTACAGAACGCTGACGACATTATTCCGAATTCCTGGTCGCCTGGAGACCAGCAGATTTTGGCGACGCACCAAAGCATATCGGGAGACCACCTCGAGCTAATCCCCTCTAAAGGCGGCAGGGCGACCCCGTTTGTCCCTGGTACTGGCAGCCAGAAGAATGGTCAAATATCTCCGGACGGAAAATGGGCGGCCTATACGTCAGATGAGTCCGGGGATTGGGAAGTGTACGTGACCACATTTCCTGGGGCTGCAGGGAAGTGGCAAGTCTCCCACGGCGGAGGAGTCGAGCCCCGTTGGCGTGGAGATGGCAGGGAGATTTTTTATCTTGGGCCAACCGGAGTGCTCACAGCAGTGCCGGTAAATACCGAAGGAACATTTTCCACCGGCGCTGCCGTACCTTTGTTCCAGATCCACGGGCGAGCCGCGATTTCGTCAACCGACCTTTTCAGCTATGACGTGACCAAGGACGGCAAACGCTTCCTGGTCAATCGCTATATCCAGCCGGAGCGCATCACTCCCCTGACCATCGTCCTTAATGCCGCTGAAAAATAGCCTGGCGCGAGAACACCTATGAGAGCAGTCCTCCAACGCGTAAGCCGCGCTCAGGTAAGCGTGGATGAGGAAGTCGTCGGCACGATTGGGCCCGGGCTGCTGGTGTTATTGGGCGTCGGAAGAAATGACGCTAAAGCCGATGCCGAATACCTTGCCGCGAAGATCATAGGCTTACGCATCTTCGAAGACGAAAATGGAAAGATGAATTTGTCTTTGGCGGAGACTCACGGCGCGGTGCTGGCAGTTTCCCAATTCACCCTGTTCGGCGATGTGCGAAAAGGCAGGCGGCCGTCGTTCGATGAAGCCGCCCCGCCAGAACTCGCTCGCGAGCTGTACGAACATTTCGTTGCGAAAATCCGCGAAGCTGGGTTCAAATGCGAGACTGGCCGTTTTCAGGCAATGATGCAAGTGGAATTGGTGAATGACGGCCCGGTGACAATCCTGCTGGATTCGGCCCGAGAGTTCTGAATCGGGTGCGCGCTCATGGAAAGGGCACGAGTCGTGCCGCAATGCTTAACATGATCAGGCTTTATCGCTTAAGAACTACCGATGCTGTTAAGTCGCGGCCAAATCCGCTAATTTCAGAGCGTCGACGCAGACGCGTACATTGTGGGTCCGAATAATGTGAGCGCCTTTCATGGCGAGCGCGATCTCGCCGCCTAAAGTCCCAAACTCACGTTCGGCAGCAGCAGCATCATTTCCGTTTCGCGACAAGGCGCGTCCAATAAACGATTTTCGCGATACCCCAGCCAGCAGCGGAAACCGCAGTTCTTGAAAATCACTGAAGCGTCGTAGCAGAGGATAGTTTTCCTCAAACCTTTTTCCGAATCCGAAGCCGGAGTCAAGCACAATCCGGTCGCGCCTAATGCCGCCAGCCACCGCCGCATCCGAGCGCTGACGAAGTTCTTTTTTGGTCAGCATCACAATATCCGGAACCGTCGGCAGCGAACGCCATTCATCCGGACGCCCGCGCGTATGCATCAGCACCACTCCGCAGCCTAAGCTGGCCAAAGTGGATTTCATCGCCGCGTCCCATTGCATTCCTGAAACATCATTCACGATCTCAGCTCCAGCTTCCACAGCACTGCGAGCGACGTTCGCCTTATAGCTGTCGATGGAAATAATTGCTGACGGTCGTGCCTTTTTGACCCGCGCAATCACCGGCAGCACTCGACGCAATTCTTCTTCAGCGGGAACAGCAGGATTCGCTGCTCCAACTCGCGCTCCTGGCCGCGTCGATTCGCCACCGATGTCAACGATATCTGCACCTTCGTCGAGCAACTTCATCGCGTGGACCACGGCTGCATCCGCCGTCAGGTGTTCGCCGCCATCCGAAAATGAGTCTGGAGTAACATTCACAATCCCCATGACCAGCGTTCGCTTGCCGAGTTCCAGCGAACGGCTGCCGAGGTTCCATGTAAAAACGGGGCGCACGGCCTAATTCTCTCATTGCTTAAGCTCATTGTTTAAGGAAGTGGGGTGCGGGCGTCCTCGCCCGCACAATCAATGCATAAATGCGCTCGCAGGGTGAGGACCCCGCGCCGCCAAAGAACAAATATCGACGCTTTACCCCCAGTGCTAAAATCACCAGTGTAGATGCGATATCGCCACCTGCTTGCGTCCATCATTTGCGCCGCGCTGGCGTTGACTTTCCTCGCGCAGGATGCGGCTGCCGCTACGAACAGGCCGCACATCTCGCTCAAGAAGCAGATTGAAACAATTCTTACGCAACCCGACCTGGCCCGCGGCTTTTGGGGAATCGAGATTGCCTCAGCTACGACCGGCAAAGTTCTTTACTCGCTCAATTCCACCAAGCTTTTTACCCCCGCTTCGAACACCAAGTTATTCACGACAGCCGCCGCGCTGGCGCTGATTGGCCCTGATTACAAATTTCGGACTACGGTTGAAACCAACGGTTCGCTCGATAAATATGGCCGCCTCACCGGCGACGTAATCCTGATCGGCCGCGGCGACCCTACTCTTTCCGGCCGCGAACTTCCGTATACCACGCACACCCAACGTGACGCTGATCCGACCAAAGTTTTTGAGCAGCTGGCGGACGAACTTGCAAAAAAGGGTGTGAAATACGTCGATGGTGATCTGATCGGCGACGATTCGTATTTCGCCTTCGAGCGCTACGGCGATGGTTGGAGTCAGGACGATCTGGTGTGGGCGGACGGCGCTCCGGTTTCGGCGCTGACTATTAATGACAACGTAGTGTTCGTCAACATTCTGCCCGGAGCGCATCCCGGCGACAAGGCATTTGTCAGCGTGACCCCCTTTGCCGATTACTACACCATCGACAATCGCCTGATCACTACGCCCACTGGCAGTGCTCGCCGGCTTTATATCAATCGCGAACCGGGATCGACCGAGTTGACCTTGTGGGGAACGATCCCCGTCGACGATCCCGGGGCAAATGAAGGCTTGGCGATCGAAGATCCCGCGGAGTTTGCCGCAAATCTGTTTCGCCACTTGCTCGAAGTGCGAGGCATTGAGGTCTATGGAAAGCAGCGTACCCGTCACACTGAACTGGCGAATCTCTCGACCTTCACCAGCACGGTGGTGGCAAGTCGCGGTGGCGGCGGTAACACTTTGACTAATCCCGCCGGGCCGCTGGTGCTCGCGGAATATCAATCGGCCCCACTCTCTGAAGACATTTCGGTGATCAACAAAGTCAGTCAGAACCTGCATGCGGAAATCCTGTTGCGATTGTTAGGCCGCGAAAAAGGAACGGCCGGCACAGTTCAGGCGGGGCTGGAAGTGCTTCGTGGATTTTTGAACAACGCGGGGATATCGAGTGACGAGTACGACTTTTATGATGGATCCGGCCTGTCCCGGCAAAACCTGGTCACGCCGCATGCCATTGTCCAGCTTCTTCAATATGCGGCGAGTCAGCCGTGGGGCGCGGAATTCCGCGGCTCGCTTCCGATCGCAGGCAGTGATGGTTCTCTGGCCGACCGTTTCAAAGATCTGAATCCGGCGGCCCACATCTTTGGCAAGACGGGGTCGCTCGGCGGCGTCAAAAGCCTTTCCGGATACGCGGTCACGCCCAAAGGCCAGCAGATCGTTTTCTCTGTGGTTTCGAATAACCTGAGCGTTCAACCCAAGCGCGTTACCGACGCGATTGATAGCCTGGTCGAAGCCGCGGTAAATGCTTTGAAATAGCGGGAAATCTCTGGTGCTTGTGCTGCTCTCGCAGCGACCGCACCGTCTATAATGCTGCTCTTGAAGTTCTAGCAAGGAGGAACTCATGTCGCAGTCCATTCCTGATAAGTACCGCGATCTTTTTACCAAACGCGCGTTTGCCAGCCTGGCGACGCTCATGCCCGATGGCAGCCCGCAGGTCACTCCCGTGTGGGTCGATCTGGAGGGCGATCTAGTGCTGGTAAACACCGCCCGTGGCCGCCAGAAAGATAAAAATATGCGCCGCGACCCGCGGGTTGCGATGGCTATCATTGATCCCGAAAATCCGTACCGCTATCTTGAGATTCGCGGCCGGGTTGCGGAAATTACCGAGGAAGGAGCCGACGCCCACATCGACAAAATGGCAAAGAAATATTTAGGCGCAGACAAATATCCCTACCGCCAGCCGAGTGAGACCCGAGTCATATTCAAGGTCCAACCCGAACGCGTGAATACGATGGGGTGAGGTGGCGGTCATAGCCACGTTCTAGCAAAGGCAAATCTACAGAAAGCGCGGCGAGAGCAAAGATCTTGTCGCGTTTTGCGTCTGAAATTCAAATGAAGAGTTCAATTCTCGATACGGCGCGGCCCGCGCACCTCACCATGCAGCTTGACCTGGCCTGGGTCCGCTCGCAATTTCCGTCTTTATCGCGTCAAGTGAATGGGCATCAGGCGGCCTTTCTTGACGGGCCAGGCGGAACTCAAGTTCCGCAACGCGTTATCGACGCCATTTCGGAGTACCTCAGTACCCGGAACGCGAACACCGGCGGTGCATACGCGACGAGCCGGGAAACAGATCAAATGATTTCTGGCACCCGTTCCGCGATGGCGGACTTCCTCGGCTGCGATAGCGATGAAATAGTTTTCGGTCCGAACATGACTACGCTGACCTTCGCCATGAGCTGGGCGATCGGGCGAGAGCTGAACAATGGAGACGAAATTCTTCTCACCCATCTCGATCACGATGCGAACGTCTCTCCCTGGCGGGCGCTCGAACAACGAGGTGTGAAGATCCAGTTCGCTGATATTAACGAAGACGATTGCACTTTAAAACTCGACGATCTGGCACGCAAAATTACTCCGCGCACAAAACTTATTGCCGTCGGATACGCCTCCAATGCGGTTGGCACAATCAACGATGTTAAGAAGATCGTTCGGCTGGCTCACGATACCGGAGCGATGGCCTACATCGATGCCGTGCATTACGCGCCGCACGGGCCAATTGATGTCCGCGAACTGGACTGCGATTTTCTTGCCTGCTCGACCTACAAGTTTTTCGGTCCTCACGTGGGCGTTCTTTATGGAAAGCGCGAACGCCTCGAGCATCTGCACCCGTACAAAGTTCGCGCCAACACCAACGCCGTCCCGCAGCGATGGGAATGGGGCACGCTGAATCACGAATGCATCG
>Ga0070735_10000948_pt1 | contig 29153 bp, 29 predicted proteins | sample Coa_R1_FD_66443 | JGI IMG/M metagenome (GOLD analysis project Ga0070735, IMG submission 66443) | Surface soil microbial communities from Centralia Pennsylvania, which are recovering from an underground coalmine fire - Coalmine... | ecosystem: Environmental > Terrestrial > Soil > Unclassified ...
GCGCCGGGCGGCGCTCGCGATCGACAACGCCCGGCTGTTCGAGATCACCAGGCACGTGGCAATGACGCTGCAGGAGAGCCTGCTGCCTCGGGTCCTCCCTGCCATCCCCGGGGTCCGCCTGGCTGCGCGCTACCGCGCCGCCGCTCGGGGCCAGGAGGTGGGCGGGGATTTCTATGACGCATTCGCGATCGAGGACGGGCGATGGGGGATTGCGATCGGCGACGTCCGTGGCAAGGGGCCGCGGGCGGCTGCGCTGACCGCGCTCGCGCGCTACACGATCCGAGCCCTGTGCGAGCAGGGCTCACCGCGCGTGCTCTCGCTTCTGAACGCCGCCGTCCTACGCGAGGCCGACAGTCCCGCCGAGCGGTTCATGACCGCGATCGTCGGCGTGGCGGAGCCCCGCGCCGGCGGCCTCGCGATCGCTCTCGCGGCCGCCGGTCACCCTCCGCCGCTGGTCCTGCGCGCCGACGGCCATGTCGAGACGGTGCCCGTGTCAGGTCCTCTGATCGGCGTCATCGAGGATGTTCACTACGCCGGGCACGAGCTGGTGCTCGCTCCGGGCGACACGCTCGTGCTCTACACGGACGGGCTGACCGACGCCCGCGCGCCCGCCAGGATCCTCACCGAAGAAGAGTTGAGCGAGCTGCTGGCCGGCGCTCGCGCGCTGGGCGCCGACGGGGTGGCCGGCCACCTCGAGCGCGAGGCCACCGGCGGGGCGGAGCCTCGCGACGACATCGCGCTGCTGGTCGTCGAGCTTCTCCCTCAGGGGAGCGCCCGCCGGTAGGCGATCTGCAGGACGTCGGCGCCGAAGAAGGACACGAGCACGGAGCAGGTCCAGCGGGTGAACCGCGGCGCGACGAGCAGGCCGGCGGTCATGAAGGCGCTCGTCCACATGCCTAGGCAATAGGGGCAGATGAGTAGCTCGCCGATCACCCGCCGCAGCCCGCGGCCGCGGGGGCGCTCGGACACCTCCCCGGGTCCAGCCGGGCCCTCGTACTCGGCGAACGGCGCACGGATGGCGCTCGTGACCTTGTCCTTGGCGATCAGGCGTGCCGCCTTGTGGCTGGCGACGGTTACCAGCACCAGATCGCGCCCGTCCATATGGTCGGGCAGCTCGCGGCCGGAACGGCGAAACCAGGCTGCGAAGGCGCTGGCGAGGGTGCCGAACGTGCCCAGCAGGACCGCGTAGCCGCCGAGGGGGGCGTCCTGGCCGGGGGCGTAGCCGGCGACCAGGTTTTCGGGTGGTTTCAATTTCGTAGTGCTCATCACGAATCGGTCCTACCCGCGTATGGCCCGAGCAGATCGCGCAGCTCGGCGGCATTGCGAACGGAGTAGTCGCGGTAGCAGTTGTTCATCAGCAGGTGGGTCTCGGCGGCCTGGGTGGCAGCCTTGGCCACCTCGGCGGCCAGCTCGGCCAGCTCATCCTCGGAATACAGGTAGCGGAAGCGCTCGGCGGCGGTCGCGGTGCGGGCGTTCCAGGTGTCCTCCGAGCGGCCGTGGAAGCGCACGACGAACAGCTCCGGGGTGGTGATCGCCGGTAGCCACGGAAGCCCCGACGCCTCAGGGGCGTCGACGCACACGAGGCTCAGCTCGTGCTCGCGCATGAGCGCCAGCGTGCGCTCCCGGTCCCGGGCCTCGGCCAGCCATCGCGGCGAGCGCAGCTCGACGACCAGGCGGTGGTCGGGAAGTCGCGCCCGCAGCGCCTCGAGCTCGGCGCGGTTCTCGCGCCGCGGGGTGAACCAGGGTGGGTACTGGAACAGCAATCCGCCCAGCTTGCCGGCGTCAGCGAGCGGCTCGAGCGCCTGCGCGAAGCGCGCCCAGGCCTCCTCGAGCGCGTCCGGCGCAAGATGCTTGGCGTAGACGTTTCGCTTCTCCGCCAGATCGTGGGGCAGGGCATCACGGATGTCCCGCCACAAGCTCTGTGGGCGTGTGGGATGGCCGGTGAGCAGCGCGTAGGCCTTGACGTCGAACCGGAAGCCCTCGGGGGTGCGCTCCGCCCACAGCCGCGCCTGGTGCTCGGAGGGCGGGGCGTAGTAGGTGGAGTCGATCTCGGTGAGCGGGAACTGTGAGGCGTAGTAGCGCAGCCGCTCTTCAGCGCTCATCGTCCGCTGCGGATACCAGTCGGCGTCCTGTACGAGCGTCTTGTCGGCCCACGAACAGCTGCCGAGCAGCACGCGGTGACCGTTGATCCACACGGCATCGCCGGTTCTCGCGGGATCAGAGCCCATGGTGTTGGCGGGGCGACAAAGCGGGTAGCGAATCGCTGGAAGTGGCCATCTGCGGGTAATGAAAGACCATGGATGCGATTAGGAAGAGACTTCGATGATCGTCCTCGTGGCGCTGGCCAGCGTGGTGCTCATCGCGGTGGCTGTGCGTCTCGCGCTCCCTTCCGTTCGGCGCTGGCGAATGGCGGCCGAGCTCCGCGGAGACTGGTGGTCGAGGTTCGAGCGTGAGCTTCGAGCCTACGAGCGCCACCGGCGGTTCACCGCGCGTGAGCCCCGTCCGTAGACGGCAATGAGCGAGCGCGACCCGTTCGAGCTGGCCGACGAGCAGGAGCTCGAGGCCGAGGAGATGCAGCGCCACAGCGATGCGCTCGAGCGAAACGTGCGTGAGACCCGCGAGGACTGGGAGCGCAAGCGTGCCGACAAGGGCGTTCCCGGCGCACCTGCGCCTGAGGAGCAAGACGAGGAGCGGCGCTCTCCGGCGCCGCAGGCTCCGCCGCCCAGCGCGGGTCCCGGTGACGCCGAGACTCCGGCCGAGGGCGAAGCCGGCCCGCCGGCCGACGCGCTCGACTCCTAGCCCTCAGCGCTTGAGCTTCCCCATCAGCCGCTTCACCCCGCTGGGAGGAGAACCCGCGGGGATCGCGGTGTCGGAGTGCTCGGCGGTCTCGTTCTGGCGCTCTGCGATCCACTCGCCGCTCGAGGTCTGACGCAGAGCGCCGACCCGCGCGCCGGTCTCATCGTGGACGCCGCCGCCTTCGTCGACGCTCAGGCCTTCTCGACTCACCACAGCCTGCGCGCGGTCGCGGTCGAGATGATCCAGCTGCTGGTCGTTCAAGGTTGCGGTCAGGGCCGCGAGAGCCCGCTCGATCTGCACATCGCTTGCCATGTATTGGCCCATACCCGCGGGCGTTGGCGCGAACACCGCGCAGTTTGCGTGCCGACAGCGTCGGGAAGTCTCGCGCCACTGGATGTCCAGTGTTCGCCGTCTGATTCCACCCGTCCTGCGCCAGCTTGGGGGCGACCCGCTCGGCCTCGGGCGCGCGGCGCAGTCGGCCCGCTCCGAGAAGCTGACGCCTCGTACCCGGACGGCCGACAGGGTCGTCCAGTCCATCTGCCCGTACTGCGCGGTCGGCTGCGGGCAGAAGGTGTACGTCAAGGACGACAAGGTCGTCCAGATCGAGGGCGATCCCGACTCGCCGATCTCGCGCGGGCGCCTGTGCCCGAAGGGCGCGGCGTCCGAGAAGCTCGTGAACTCGCCGATGCGCGAGACAGGCGTCAAGTACCGCCGGCCCGGCGCCAGCGAGTGGGAGTCGCTCAGCCTCGAGCAGGCGAGCGACATGATCGCCGAGCGGCTGATCAAGGCTCGCGAGGAGACATGGGAGGAGTGCGACGAGGAGGGAGAGCCGCTCAAGCGGACCCTCGGCGTCCACTTCCTCGGCGGCGCGACCCTGGACAGCGAGGAGAACTACCTGATCAAGAAGTTCTTCACCGCGATGGGCGCGGTGTCGATCGAGAACCAAGCCCGCATATGACATAGCTCGACGGTCCCCGGTCTGGGGACCTCGTTCGGACGCGGCGGCGCCACCACCTTCCAGCAGGACCTGCAGAACTCGGACTGCATCCTGATCATGGGATCGAACATGGCCGAGCAGCATCCCGTCGGATTTCAGTGGGTCATCGAGGCCAAGGAGCGCGGCGCGCGAGTGATCCATGTCGATCCTCGCTTCAGCCGCACCAGTGCGATGGCCGATCTGCACGTTCCGATCCGCGCCGGCACGGACATCGCCTTCCTGGGCGGAATCGTCAACTACATCTTCGAGCACGACGCGGTGTTCGAGGACTACGTCCGCAATTACACCAACGCTCCGGTGATCATCAGCCGCGAGTTCCAGGACGTCGAGGACTCCAGTGGATTCTTCTCGGGCTGGGACCCCGATAACAGCGCCTACTTCATCGACAGCTGGGGCTACAACAAAGCCGGGGGGGAGGCCACAGCCGGCAAGCACGAGCAGCTCGCCGATGTCTCGGGCGAGCAGGCCCACGGCGCCCACGGCATGAAGCTGAAGGGAGGCCAGCCGCCCGACGTTGACGCGACGATGCAGGACGAGTACTGCGTGCTGCAGCTGGTGCGCCGTCACTTCGCGCGCTACACCCCGCAGGTCGTGGCCGACATCTGCGGCTGCAAGCCCGAACATGTCGAGACGGTCGCCCGCGCGCTGTGCCAGAACTCGGGGCGCGAGCGCACCTCCGCCGTGGTCTACGCCGTGGGCTGGACGCACCACACGGTCGGTGTGCAGAACATCCGCGCCGCCTCGATCGTCCAGATGCTGCTCGGAAACATCGGGCGTCCCGGTGGCGGGATCCTGGCCCTGCGCGGTCACGCGAACATCCAGGGATCGACCGACATACCGACGCTCTACAACATCCTGCCGGGCTACATCCCGATGCCACACCCTCAGCGCCACCCGTCGCTGGACAAGTTCGTGGAGCTGAACGGCCCCGACACCGGCGCCTGGGGAGACCTGCGCCCATACATCGTCTCGCTGCTGAAGGCCTGGTGGGGCGACGCGGCGACCGAGGACAACGAGTTCTGCTTCCAGTACCTGCCGCGGATCAACGGCGACCACTCGCACTACGCGATGATGCTCAAGATGCTCGACGGGGGCGTGCGGGGGATGCTCTGCGTCGGGCAGAACCCGGCCGTCGGCTCGGCGAACTCCAGGCTGATCCGCCTGGCGCTGGCCAAGCTCGACTGGCTGGTCGTGCGCGACTTCGCGCCCAACGAGACGGCGCTGTTCTGGAAGGACTCGCCCGAGCACGAGACCGGTGAGGCTCGGGCGCAGGACATCCAGACGGAGGTCTTCTTCCTGCCCGCGGCCGCCCACACCGAGAAGGACGGAAGCTTCACCAACACCCAGCGCCTGCTGCAGTGGCACCACAAGGCCTGCGAGCCGCCGGGAGACTCCCGTTCGGATCTGCACTGGATCTACCACCTGGGCAGGGCGATCCGGGAGAAGCTGGCGGGCTCCGAGGACCCCAAGGACCGCCCGGTTCTCGACCTGACCTGGGATTACCCGCTCCAGGGACCGCACCAGGAGCCCGACGCCGAGCACATCCTGCAGGAGATCTCGGGGCGCAAGGCGGACGGATCATTCCTGGACAGCTACGACGATCTCAAGGCCGACGGGTCCACGAGCTGCGGCTCATGGATCCACTGCGGTGTCTACAAGGACGGGGTCAACCAGGCGGCGCGCAAGAAGCCCCACAGCCAGCAGAACTGGATCGCCCACGAGTGGGGATGGGCCTGGCCGAAGGACACGCGCATGATCTACAACCGCGCTTCGGCCGACCCGGAGGGCCGGCCGTGGTCCGAGCGTAAGCGCTACGTGTGGTGGGACGCCGAGCAGGAGCAGTGGGAGAGCCTCGGCGACTCCCCCGATTTCCCGCCCACCAAGGCACCCGACTACAGGCCCTCGGGGCGAGACAAGAAGATGGAGGCGATCGCCGGCGACAAGCCGTTCATCCTTCATCCCGACGGGCGAGCTTGGCTGTACGTGCCCACCGGGCTCGTGGACGGACCGCTGCCGTCACATTACGAGCCGCAGGAGTCGCCCTTCAAGAACCCGCTCTACGCGCAGCAGAGCAACCCCACGCGCCAGGTGTTCCATCGCCCTGAGAACCCGTATCACCCGGTGGACGGGGAACTGGGAGCCGAGGTCTTCCCGTTCGTCCTCACCACCTACCGTCTCACCGAGCATCACACCGCGGGCGGGATGTCGCGGACGGTGCCCTACCTGGCCGAGCTGCAGCCCGAGTTCTTCTGCGAGGTTTCGCCGGCGCTCGCCGCCGAGCGCGGCCTCGAGCATGGGGGGTGGGCGACGATCGTCACGGCCCGCGCCGCCGTCGAGGCTCGCGTGCTGGTCACCGAGCGCATCAAGCCCCTGGTCGTGCAGGGGCGAACCGCGCACGTCGTCGGCGCGCCCTACCACTGGGGAGGGGTGGGGATCGTCACGGGCGACAGCGCCAACGACCTACTGCCGCTGGCGCTCGATAACAACGTCCACATCTCCGAATATAAGGTGGCGACCTGCGACATCAAGCCCGGCCGGCGCCCCCGCGGCCGCGCCCGTCTCGAGCTCGTGGAGGAGTACCGGCGACGCGCGGGGGTGAAGACGTGAGCCGCGTCGGCTTCTTCACCGACACATCGGTCTGCATCGGGTGCAAGGCCTGCGAGGTGGCGTGCAAGGAGTGGAACCAGATCCCGATGTCGATGCATGGGTTCAGCGGCAAGTCCTACGACAACACGCTGGATCTGGGCGCCAACACCTGGCGCCACGTGGCCTTCATAGAGCAGAAGCTTCCGCTCGACGCGCGCGCGGACGGCGCGTCGCTCGTCGACGTGGCGCAGGCCTCGACCGCGGCGAGCAACGGCCATGGGATGCTCGACACCTACCAGGAGGGCGACGGCCTGCGCTGGCTGATGGCCTCGGACGTGTGCAAGCACTGCACCGACGCCGCCTGCCTCGAGGTCTGTCCGACGGGAGCCCTGTTCCGGACCGAATTCGGGACGGTGGTGGTTCAGGAGGACGTCTGTAACGGCTGCGGCTACTGCGTCCCAGCGTGTCCGTTCGGGGTGCTCGACCAGCGCGAGGACGACGGCCGCGTGTGGAAGTGCACGCTCTGCTACGACCGCCTGAAGGACGACAAGGAGCCCGCCTGCGCACAGGCGTGTCCCACGAACTCGATCCAGTTCGGCGAGCTCGACGTGCTGCACGAGCGCGCCGAGCACCGCTTGGCGGCGCTGAGGGAGGCGGGGCAGAGCGACGCTCAGCTGTACCTGGCCGACTCGGATGACGGCATCCACGGGGCGGGCGCCTTCTTCCTGCTGCTCGACGAGCCCGAGGTCTATGGCCTGCCGCCCGACCCCGTCGACACGCGACATCACCTCGGGGAGATCTGGGCCGCCGCGGGCACGGCTGCGGTGGCGCTCGGCGCGGGCCTGTTGGCGGCGGCCTTCGGGGGTCGTCGTGGATGAGGGCAGGCGGCACTTCCGGCCGAGCGCCTTTGGAGGTGGAGATGGCTGACGAGATCCGTACCTATCACGGCCAGCCGGTGCTCAAGGAGCCGATCTGGTCGTGGGAGATCCCGTGCTACTTCTTCACCGGCGGGATGGCCGGCGTGTCGGCCGGACTGGCCGGACTGGCAGAGCTGCGAGGTAACGAGGAGCTGGCGCGGCGGGCGTGGCTGGTGGCGTTCGGCGGCATCGCCGCGAGCCCGGCGCTGCTGACCTCAGATCTCGGAAAGCCGACCCGCTTCTTGAACATGCTGCGCATGTTCAAGGTGACCTCGCCGATGAGCGTGGGCTCCTGGCTGCTGTCGGCGAGCGGCGCGACGACCGGCCTCGCCGCCGCGAACTCGCTCACCGGCGCCTTCCCGCGAGCCGGCCGCGTGGCCAAGCCCGCGGCCGGCGTCTTCGGGCTGCCGCTCAGCACCTACACAGCGGCCCTGATCGCCGATACCGCCGTTCCCGTGTGGCACGGTGCCAGGCGCGAGCTTCCGTTCCTGTTCGGCGCCGGCGCCGCGCTGAGCGCCGGAGCCGCGGTCACCGCCGCCACGCCCGTCGAAGCCGCGGCACCGGCGCGCCGGCTGGCGCTCGGCGGCGCGGTGGCCGAGATCGCCATCTCGAAGGTCATGGAAAAGCGCCTGGGCGAGCTCGGCGAGCCCTATCAGCAGGGTCTGCCACACCGTCTCTCGCTTCTCAGCAAGCTGGCCGTCGCTGGCGGTGGCGCGCTCGTCGCCCTCCGGGGCGCCGGCTCGCGCCCGGCCTCCGTGGCCGGAGGGCTGCTGATGTGCGCAGGAGGCCTCGGCATGCGATGGAGTGTGTTCAAGGCCGGGTTCGCGTCCGCGGCCGACCCGAAGTACGTGGTCGGCCCTCAGCGTGCCGCGATCGAGCGCGGGGAGCGCCGCGGTGGTGCCCGCAGCGAGCCGAAGGTGAGCGCGGGCGAGCCCGGCGCGGGCTCGCCCGCGACCGCACCACCGACCCCCCTGCGCCAGCACGCCCCGGTCGGCGACTGATGCGCGTCAGCCGGTGATCCGCACCGGCGGCACGCTCGGGTCGGCCGCGGCCGGCGGCGCATAGCGGCGCTGCGCCTCCTCCTCGGCAATCTCCTGCCGTGCCTCGATCCGCTCAGCCAGCAGCAGCTCGCGGCACCAGCGACGGACCCCGAAGAACAGCAGCAGCGGGATCACCCAGATCGCGATCCGGAAGATGTAGAGCTGGGTGTTGTAGCTGAGCTGGAACAGCACGAACACCCGGTCGGCCGCGCCGAAGGCGAAGATCAGGAAGATCCAGGTCAGAAACGCGACGCCGAAGGCCGTGCGTGTCGGCGCGTCGCGCGGACGGTCGAGGAGGTTGTGGAAGGCGTAGTCGCGGCTCAGCCGTCGCTCGATCCACGGGAAGGCACCGAGGATGAACAGGACGACGAGCGGGAACAGGGCACCGCCCCAGAACGGGTTGGGCACGAGCGTGTAATGGCCGATCGTCACGTCGAAGCTCGGCATCAGCCGCAGGGCTCCGATCAGCCAGCCGAGGTACCAGTCCGGCTGGGCTCCATTCGTCCCGAGGTAGGGCTCGAATGGCCCCCATTGCCAGATCGGGTTGATCTGTACGAGGCCTCCGAGCAGGAACAGGACCGCGGCCACACCGAAGAACAGGGCCAGCGAGCGTGGGGCGTAGCCCGGGAACATCGGGACGCCGACCACCTTTCGCTCGGTGTGCTTCGGGCTCTTGCGGAACTGGGTGTGATGGCGAGCGGCCACGAGCGCCAGGTGCAGCGTCATCAGCGTCGCGATCAGCATCGGCAGCAGGAACACGTGGGCGATGTACATCCGCGACTCGAACTCGTGCGTGCCGGGGAACGGCGCTCCCCAGATCAGCAGCCCGAGCGGGCCGCCAATGACTGGGATCGAGAGGGCCACGCCATAGCCGATCGCCAGCCCGATGCCCGACAGCAGGTCGTCGACCAGCGAGTAGCCGAGATAGCCCTCGAGCAGGCCCGTGAAGAGCATCAGCAGCCCGATCACCCAGATCAGCTCGCGCGGCTTGCGGAACGCCCCGGTGAAGAACACCCGCATCAGGTGCACGACGATCGAGGCCATGAACACGTCGGCCGCCCAGTGGTGGGTCTGGCGGATAAGGAGGCCGGCCTTATGGGCGAAGGAGATGTCCAGGACGGAGCGGTAGGCCTCGCTCATGCTCGCGCCCCTCAGCGGCGCGTAGACGCCGTGGTAGCTGGTCTTCGCCAGGCTCGGATCGAAGAACAGCGTCAGGTAGACCCCGGTGGCGATCAGGACCACGAAGCTGTACATCGCGACCTCGCCGAGCAGGAACGACCAGTGGTCGGGGAATACGTAGCGCATCGCCTTCTGCAGGAAGGGGGCGGACGAGGTGCGCTCGTCGATGAAGCGGACGGCGTCGCTCATGTCGCCTTCCCGGAGCGGACGCCCCACCAGCTGGGTCCGACCGGCCCGGAGTAGTTCCCGCCGGCGCGCAGGTTGCCCGAGCCGTCGATCATCAGCGGCAGCTGGGGCAGCGAGCGTCCGGCCGGGCCGTAGATGACGGTGCCGCCGGTCGCCGGGTCGAAGGTCGAGTAATGGCACGGGCACACCAGCGCCGGGCGAGGCTCGAGCACCGGAAAGGTGGGCTTGCGGTACAGGGCGATCGCGCACCCGGCGTGGGTGCAGATCTTCGAGTAGGCGAGGATCCCCCCGGGGGCCCACTGAGCGCGCTCCCGGGGGAGCTGGATCTGAGACGGGTCCAGGCGCACCAGGACGACGGGGGAGGCGATGTCCTCCGTGCTCGCGCCCTCGGGAAAGGCGGTGTAGAAGGTCTCCTGCTCGATCTCGGCGGCGGCATACGGGCGCCCGGTCTCGTCGATCAGGCGTATCCCGCGCTTCCACGGCGTGCGATACAGCGGGTCGGTGTACCAGAGCGGTCCGAGCGAGAGCGCCGGCGTGAGGACGGCAACGCCAAGCGCTCCGCCCGCCGCCGCGCCGGCGCCGACGAGCAGGCGCTTCCGCGTAATGCCGCTGCCGCTCTCGCGCACGAGCTGCGTGACCTGCTGCTCCTCCTCGGGATGGCGCTCGGGCGGGTAGTCGTGCTCGATCTCCTCGGTCACGACCAGGCGTTTGGCCACGACGGTCAAAGCCGCCGAGATGAAGGCCAGGGAGAGGCCCAGGCAGATCCCGAGCAGTTCGTTCGAGACCTTCCAGGCGCTCCACTCGGCATAGACGACGATGAAGCCGAGCGCCAGCAGCGTGGCCACTCCGAGCAGCCCGACGACGACGTTCTCCGCCGCGGGCGCCGGCGAGCTCTCCGGGACGATGCGCTCGGCCTGCTCCCTGCGCCGGCGGGTGCGGCGCAGGAGCACCGACAGCATGAGCGTGACCAGGGCGAGGATCATCCGCCCGAAGCCCGCGACGATGCGGCCGAGCAGGCTCATGAGTGCAGCCTCTCGCCGAGCATCCGGCACACGACGATCAGCAGCGGGACCGCGAGGAACCACGTGATGATCCCCTCGGGAACCGGGCCGAGGTTGCCGATCCCCCATCCGCCCTGGTTGGGCGGATGGCGGGTCGAGAGCACGTAGGTGATGATCGCGTTCAGCTGCGCATTGCTGATCTGGCGCGTCGAGAATCTCGGCATGAGGTAGGGCCCGATTCGCACGGCCTCGGCGATCTCGGTCGGCGTGGCGCTCTGCAGCGGAGGCACCAGCGCGCCGGTGACGAACCCTCCCTCCGCGACTTCCTGATGGCACCCCGCGCAGTGGTCGGTGAACAGGTGCAGGCCCTGGGCGATCAGAGTGCTGTTCGGCTGCGGGTGCGGGATGCCAGGCCCGGTTCCGAGCGAGGCCACATACGCGACCAGCGACCGGATCTCCTTGTCCGAGAACAGGACCCGGTCCGGGCCCGGCTGATCATGGATGCTCGACAGCGGCATGTACCCGGTGCGCAGGTAGAAGTCGGCCGCCAGCGCCCCCACGCCACGCAGGGACGGGCCGGCGCCCGGCACGCTGCCCGACCCCGCCCGCGGCACATTCACTCCGGAGCCGTCGACGCCGTGGCAGCTCGCGCAGTTGCCCGCGAACAGCTCCGAGCCGAGGTGCAGGGTGGGGTAGGGGGGCTCAGAGGCGGGGCGAACGATCCCAGACTGTGGCTGGGCGCCGGCCGGGGCGGTCCCCGCCAGCAGGGCGGCGGCTGCGAGCGTGCAGATCGTCGTCAGCCGTCTCATGACTGGTGGCAGAGTCCCGTCAGCGGCGTGCCGACGCCGTCCAGGATGATGATCATGATGGCCAGGAAGTTGACCACGAGGCCGACCACCGAGAGGAAGTGCACGCGCCCCTGCGGAGGAGCATTGTCGACGCCGCGAGTGGCGAAGTAGATCCGCACCGAGACGGTCATCGCCGCCAGGCCGATCACCAGCCCGACAGCCGCCACTCCGACATCCCAGGCGTGCACCGGCAGCTGCCAGCGGCCGGCGGGCTGGTCGCACTGGGCGATGCCCATGGCGTAGCCCATCACGTGCACCAGCGCCCAGGCCGCCGGCCCGCCTCCAACGCCGAACCACAGCAGCAGGGTGGTCCGGGTGCTGCGCATCTGCACGCGATCGAGCTTCATAGCGAGGGCGAGAGCTGAGTCAGCACGACGAGGACGGCCAGCGCGTTGACCACGTACCAGTAGAGGGCGACGCAGCGCACGGCGGTCAGCCGGTAGGTCGTGAGGCCGCCGATCCCGATCCGGGCCGCCACCCACCCGTTCAGCAGGATCCCGAGCAGCACGTGCGCGTGGTGTGCGGCCAGCGTCGTGAAGTAGATCGAGGCGTAGGCACTCTGATCGGGCCGGAAGTCGTTTAGGTCGTGGCGGAAGAGGAGGATCTGCCCAGCCAGGTAGATGCACTGGACGAGCAGGGCCGCGCCGACGAACCGCGCCGCGAGCCCGGCGTAGCCCGCGCGCGCCGCGCGGACGGACAGGAACATCGGCACGGTGGTGGAGACGAGAACGGCGGTGGCGATCAACGGCAACACCACCGACGGGGCTTTGATCCCCGCCGGGGGCCAGCGCGGCGCATTGAAGTCGAGATAGAAGTAAGTGGCGATGAGCGTGCCGAACAGGGTCGCCTCGGAGGCCACGAACAGCGCCATGCCCCACCAGCCGTTCGGCTGGGCGACGCGGCGACGAGCGACGAGCGCCACTGCCCCGGCCGTGGTGGCCTCGCTGCTGCGGGGGATGACGCCCGCGCGCCCGCTCGGACGGGGCGGATGCTCGCCCGACGAGCTCATCCCGCGTACTCCTTGTTATGCCAGGCGAGCAGTGCCAGCCCCCCGGCCACTAGGAACCCGGCGGCGATCTCGTAGTGGTGCAGCAGGAGCATCAGGAACATCCCTGTGAGCGTCAGGCCGACGACCGGCGGCCACGCGGAGTGCGGCGGCATGTGCAGGATCTCGTCCCACTCAGCGTCCTGGACGGTGCTCGCCGGAGTCTCGTGACCGCGAGCGAGGAGTCCTTCGCCTCGTGCGAGGCGGCGGTTGTCCAGTTCCCGATCCTCCTTGTCCCACATCGCATAGGGACTCGAGACCGTGGGGATCAACGGGTAGTTGTACGGCGGGGGCGGCGAAGTGGTCGACCACTCGAGCGTGTCTCCCTCAAACGGGTCATTACCTGCGAGTGGGCCGCGGAACAGGCTCACCGCGAGGTTGACCACGATCAGGATCAGGCCGGAGGCGAGTACGTAGGACCCGATCGACTCGAGCAGGTTCAGGAACGTCCAGCCCATGTGCGCCGGGTAGGTGTAGACCCGGCGCGGCATGCCCAGGATCCCCAGGATGTGCATCGGGAAGAACGTCACGAGCGTGCCGGTGAACGTCAGGTAGAAGCTCACCTTTCCCACACCCTCGTGGTACATCCGCCCTGTGACCTTCGGGAACCAGTAGTACATGCCACCGAGGATCGGGAACACCGCGGCGCCGAAGATCACGAAGTGGAAGTGAGCGACGATGTAGTAGCTGTCCTCGACCTGCTGGTCGAACGGGATCGCGGCCACGGTGACACCCGAAAGCCCGCCGATCATGAAGAAGAGGATGAAGCCGATGATGAACAGCAGCGGCGTCTTGAAGATCGGGGTGCCGGTGAGGATCGTCGCGATCCAGGCGAACAGCTGAATCGCGCTCGGGATCACGATGATCAGGCTGGCCGCGGCGAAGTAGATCGTCGTGATCGTGGCCAGGCCGACGGCGAACATGTGATGCACCCACACCCCGAAGCCGAGGAACGCGACCATGATCTCGGCCAGGGCAACGAGCGGGAAAGCCACCATCTTGCGGCGCACGAAGGTGGGGATGATCGACGTCGCGATCCCGAAAGCGGGCAGGATGATGATGTACACCTCGGGGTGACCGAATATCCAGAACAGGTTCTGCCAGAGCAACGGGTCACCGCCGTTTGAGACGTCGTAGAAGTGAAACCCGAGCTGGCGGTCGAGCTCGAGGAACACGCAGGCCATGCTGAGCGCCGGCAGCGCGAACACCAGCGAGAACGACACGGCCAGGAACGCGTAGCAGAACAGCGGCATCCGGTTCAGTGACATTCCGGGTGCGCGCAGCTTGAAGATCGTGACGATGAAGTTGATCGCCGCCGCGGTGCTGGAGATGCCGTTGAAGATCAGCCCGTAGCCGTAGAAGTCGATGTTGTTGCCCGGGTCGAACTGCTTGGACGCCAGCGGCACGTAGTCGAACCAGCCCGAGTTCGGCGCGTGTCCGGTGACCAGGCCGATGTACATGAAGATCCCCGAGCCCAGGAAGATCCAGTACGACACGGCGTTCATGCGCGGGAAGGCCATGTCGCGCGCCCCGATCATCAGCGGGATCAGGTAATTCCCGAACGCACCCGTGGTCATCGGGATCACGAACAGGAAGATCATCGTGATCCCATGCATCGTGAACATCTCGTCGAAGGCGGCCGGTGAGAGAACGTGACCGTTCGGCCCCACCAGCTGGGTGCGAATCAGCAGCGCCTCGACCCCACCGGCCGCGAAGAAGGCCAGCGAGGTGAAGAAGTAGAGGATGCCGATGCGCTTGTGATCGGTGGTGGTGAGCCACCCCAGGACCCCCTGGCGCTCGGCCCACACCTGCTCGAGCAGCTCGACGTGACGCTCGGCGCTGGGGGTGATCAGCGTGGCCATCAGCGCAGGGTTTCCAGATAGGAGACGAGCTCTGACACCTGCGTGCTCGAGAGTCCGAGGTCGGGCATCAGCGCGCCGGGCTTGATCGCCTGCGGGTTGTGGATCCACGCCGCGAGGTCGGCCGGGGTGTTCGGGATCGTGTTCCCGGCCAGGGTGCGGCGGCTCATCAGGTGGGTCAGGTCCGGGCCGACGGTGGCCTGGGCCGCGGTGCCGCGGATCTGATGGCAGCTCGCGCACTGGAGGCTCATGAAGAGCGACTTGCCGGTGCTGGCGGACGCGGTGGATGCGGCGGGGGCGGCCATCCGCGAGAGCCAGGAGCGGAACGCGGAGGCGGGCTCGGCGACGACCTCGAGCGCCATGTTCGCGTGCTGAAGACCACAGAACTCGGCGCACTGTCCGCGGTAGATCCCCGGACGGGAGGCGTAGAGCAGGATCCGGTTACGCCGGCCGGGGACCATGTCGATCTTGCGGGCCAGCTGGGGGACCCAGAAGCTGTGGATCACATCTGCCGTGAGCGCGATCACGTCGACTCGCGTGCGCACCGGGATGTGGATCTCGTTGGCCGTCACCGCTCTCGTTCCCGGGTAGCTGACCTCCCACCACCACTGGCGGCCGGTGACCACGACCGTGAGCGCCGTCGTGCGCGGGTCGGGCGCCTCGCTGTTCTTGATCACGTAGAGGTTGGCCACCCCGAACAGGGCCACCAGCGCCACCACGGGGATGCCCATCCCGAACAGGACGACGAGGCCCTCGGTCAGCGTCTCGCGCTCTCCCAGGAACGGCAGGCCGCGTGTGCCACGGCGAAACCAGGCGACCGTCAGCATCACCACCGCGCCGAGGAACACGATCGACGCCGCGGCCAGCATCCACCACCACAGCAGCGTGATCTGGTGCGTCTGCGGGCTCTTGAACGAGAGGATCGACTGCTTGCCGCAGCCGCTCAGCAGCACGGTGGCCATCACCGCGCAGACCACGAGCGTGAGGCGGTGAGCGCGGGAGTGCGATGTCACGTGCGGGGCGTCAGGAACAGGCGGACGCCAGCCGCCTACCCTGGGCTCCGCTCGCTAAACGGTCCTCGGTACGGGGTGATACCTCAGCTTCAGCGCATGATGCCCGTGTGGCCGAGCGAGTAGCGCCCGGGCTGGGGCCACACGGAGAGGCCGTGGGGCCCCTGGCCGACCGGGATCTCGGCCCGGAGCCGGCCGGTGCGGGTATTGATCGCGTAGACCACGGCGTTGTAGCGCCCGCTCAGCCACAGCGTCGAGCCGTCGGCGGAGACGCCGCCCATGTCGGGGCTGGCGGGCGGGGGGAGATACCAGGTCGCGATCACCCGCCGGGTGGCGAAGCTCACGACCGAGATCGTGCCGGCCTTGCGGTTGGAGACGTACATATCCCGGGCGTCGCGGCTCGGATAGAGGCCGTGCGCGCCGGCGCCGGTGCGCAGGAAGCCGATGACCTTGAAGGTCACGGGGTCTATCTCGAACAGGCCGCCCGCGATCTGGTCGGCGGTGTACAGGACCTTGCCGTCGGGCGAGAGCTTGACGTCCTGCGGACTCGTGTAGCCGTTTCCCAGCACCAGCGTGGCGACCAGCCGCTGGGTGCGCAGGTCGACCTTGATCATCCGCCCGGCGAACTCGCAGCTGGCGAACATGTAGCGGCCGTCGCTCGAGAAGTCGGCGTGGTCGAGCCCGGCGCAGGTTGGGAAGTACACCGAGTGCTCCAGGCGCATCGTCTGGGGATCGCGGAAGTCCAGCTTCTGCAGGCGCTCCGCGACCACGATGGCGTAATGGCCGTCGGGGGTGAAGTACAGGTTGTACGGATCCTCGACCGGGATCGGCGTCCCGGGCTGGCCCGTCCGGGGATCGATCGGCGTGAGGCTGTTCCCGACGTCGTTGTCCGCGTAGAGCCGCGACAGATCCCAGGCCGGGGTGACGTGCTGGGGCAGCTCGCCCACCGGGAAGGTCCTGATCACCCGCAGCGTGTGCTGGTCGATGATCGTGACGGTGTTGCTCATGCTGTTCGGCACATACACGTACGCCGGATCGCCCTTGACCGCCGCAGACAGGCAGGTCGCGCAGTCGTGGGCATAGACGTTTCGCGGGTCGATCGGATAGCGGCCCTGGGTGCCGGCGTGAGCGCCGTGGGACGGCGACGGCCCGTCTCCGGCCGAGCTCTGGGTGGTCGCGCTCGGGTGGCTGGAGCCGCCGCATCCGGCGGCGAGCAGGGCAAGGAGCGTCAGGGCGAGGGAGAGGAATCTGCGCATCGAGGCAAGCCTTCGAGGAGAGGATCAGCGGACCATAAAAGCAGGGTGAGAAGCGGATCACTTCCCGGGGTGAGACCGCGCTTCGCCTCGCCGCTTGGCTACGCTCGGCCGCGATGGCCCTCCCCAGGACGACGATCGCCGCTGCGCTGGCCTGCGCGCTCTTGGCCGCGGGCTGTGGCTCGGGCGGAGCCTCGACGGCCGCGGGCACGACCACCTCGAAGAAGAAGACGGTGGGTCACTCCGCGGCGCTTCGCACCCCACGCGCCCTGCGCTACCGCCCGCTCTATTCGCTCGGCGCGGCCCTCCAGGATCCGGGCACAGCCGCCCTGGACACGGCCCACTTCGTGCTGATGGGCGGCCTCGATGCCGGCGACACATCGACCGACAGCGTGATCGTCGGCACCCGCGCCGCGGCCGCGGTGCGCGCCACGCTCCCGAACGCCCAGCACGATGCCGACGCGGCCACGCTCGGCGGACACGTCTATCTGTTCGGCGGGGGCCAGTTCAACCAGTACGACCACATCCTGGCCTTCGACCCCGCGGCCGGCACGGTCGCCCAGGCGGGGACGCTGCCGGCCGCACAGTCCGACGTCGCGGTCACCGGCAACGGCGAGACCGCCTACATCGTCGGTGGCTTCGACGGGACCAACTCGCTGAACACGATCCTCGCGTGGCGGCCCGGCGGCGCGCCGCAGGTCGTGGGCCATCTTCCGGTGGCGCTGCGCTACGCCGCGGTCACGCTGGCGCGAGGCGCGGTGATCATCGTGGGCGGCTCGCTCCCCAGCGGCAACGCCAGCGACGCCATCTACCGCTTCGACCCGTCCAGCGGGCAGGTCTCCACGCTGGGGCGGCTACCGGCGCCGCTGACCCATGCCGGGGCGGCCCAGCTCGACGGGACCGTGTTCGTGGTCGGCGGGCGGGGCTCCGGGCTGGATTCTCAGACCTCCCAGATCCTGGCGGTGAACCCCGTGACCGGAGCGGTCAGGCCGGCGGGGCGGCTGCCGCAGCCGCTCTCCGACGCGGGCGTGGTGGCTCTCGGCCAGGCGATCATCGTCGCCGGGGGTCGTAGCGCCGGCGGGACCCAGGCCGCGGTCGGCGAACTCGTGCCCACGGGCTGAGGGCGCGCGGGAACAACCTCCGCCGCGAACCCCCGGGAGCGCAGGATGGGAAGAAGTTCCCGCTGAGCGGGAACTCGGTCCCAATTGATGGAATCCGCGCGACGAGGCGGAGGTTTCTCCCGCAGTCAGGCGCAGTCAGGGGAACACGCGCCTCTGCTCAGCCAGCACGTAATCGACCACCGCGTTCAGCTCGGCCTTGGACAGCGGCTTGCGGGCGGGCATGACCCGCGTGAAGCTCAGCCACTCGGCGCGCGTGAGGTGGTAGCCGAGCAGGTCGCCTCCCTGCCTGTGCTCTGACTCGTTGCCGATCACTGAGTGGCAGACCTGGCAGTCGCGGGCGAACACGACCGAGCCGCTCGGCGTCACCGCCGACCCACCGCACCCGGAGACGACAAGGCATGCAGCGGCCAGGGCGAGTCGCTTCACGCCCCCAGACTAGTTCTACCCGCGCCCGGCGCGCCGGGCCGCCGCGCCGACCAGCCCGACTGCGGCCGCGCCCACGCCGGCCAGCAGCGCCGCCCGGTGCTTGGCCATCTCGTACTGGGCGCTGAAACCGTGGGCCTGGTCGTCGAACGGGCCGTGGGCGCCACGGTCCTCGTTGACCGGCGTGAACAGGTTGTCGTGGCCCTCGGTGTTCAGCGGCTCGTCGGTCTGCTGAGCCTTGAACCCGGTCCGGGCCAGATAGCGGTCGAGCAGCCACGGCGCCACCCGCTCGCCGATCACGTTCAGGACCGTGGGGGCGCCCACGTAGATCTGGCGCCGCCTGTGGTGGGCGGCGTAGTGGACCGCGTCCGCCGCCAGCTCGGGTTGGTAGATCGGCGGGACGGGCATCGTCTGCTTGGGCAGCTTCGTGCGACCCCACGTGAACTGCGTCGTGTTCAGGCCGGGCAGCTGGACCATCGAGACGTGCACCTTCGAACGGTGGTGCATGAGCTCGGTCAGGACCGACTCGGTGAAGCCCTTGCACGCGTGCTTGGCGCCGCAGTACGGAGCCTGCAGGGGAATCCCGCGATAGGCAAGGGCAGAGCCCACCTGAACGATCGAGCCGCGGTCACGGGGGACCATGCGGCGCAGCGCGGCTCGCGTTCCCCACACCATCCCCAGGTAGGTGACCTCGGTGGCGCGCCTGTACTCGTCGGGCTCGATGTCCAGGAACTCGGCGTAGATCGTGACCATCGCGTCGTTCACCCAGATGTCGATCGGTCCGAGCTCCTCCTCGACCTTGGCGGCCGCCGCTTCGACCTGGTATGGATCGGAGACGTCGCAGGGGATCACGAGCGCCTCGCCGCCCGCCTCCTGCACCTCTCGGGCGGCGCCGTCCAGACCGGCGCGGCCGCGGGCGATCAGACCCACGCGCGCGCCGTCGGCGGCGAAGCGCCGGGCCGCCGCCCGGCCCACGCCTCCGGAAGCTCCGGTTATGACAACGACTTCGGACATTTGAAGAGGAGGAGGTAAGCCCGGCGGCCCCAGGCCAGAGTCCGCCGGGCGCCCGGCATCTCAGCCGGAGTTACGACGTCTTCCGTTCGAGGTTGGCGACCTCTTCGGCCTTGGCGTCCGCGCGCTCCTGCGAGCGCGCCAGCTCGTCCTTGGCCTCGCCCTTGCGCTCCTCGCGAGCACCCTCGCGGCGCAGCGACGGGTCGCCGACGATGTCACCTGCGGCCTTCTTGGTACGGCCGGTGAGCTTGTCGATCAGGCTGGTCATGTCAAACGTCTCCTTGTTCGCTTGCCCATGCATCAGGGGCGCTACCCGCGTGACCGCCAGGGGCAAACGAGGCGCGTGGTCAGCGGTACTGCTGCTCGCGGCGGGCGTCGACCAGCTCATCCGGCGTGGCGGGCGCCGGGGTGTCCTCGGGCTGGGCGTGGCCGGTTGCCAACGGAGACACCGGCTGCTGGCCCGCTTCGGTCCCCGCGCCGGCGTCGCGATGCGCGGCGCGACCCCAGGCGGCATACGCGGCCGCGCTGGCCAGGGCGATCACGCCGAGCGGGATCAGGATGATCGAGAAAATGCCGCCCCCGAACGCGCCGACAACGATGCCGACGAGCACGAGCGCGCCACCGAGCATGTAGAGCCACATTCCACTCCAGGCACTACCCCGTGAAGGTGTGGGCAAACCGAATGGCCAGGAGCGGGTAGGTTGCCCGCCGTGAGCGCGCGCGACGACGATCCGTACCCGTCGATCGGGGACTATGCGCTGATCGGCGACTGCCACAGCGCCGCCCTGGTCTCACACCGCGCCGCGATCGAGTGGTGCTGCCTGCCCAGGTTCGATTCCGGCAGCGCGTTCGCGGCCATCCTCGACCGCGATCGCGGGGGCCGCTGCTCGATCGAGCCCGCGCGGGCGAGGCGCAGGTGGCGCTATCACCGCCGCTATCTCGAGGACACGCTCGCGCTCGAGACCTCGATGGTCGGGCCGGAGGGGGAGGTGACGGTGCTCGACCTGTTCATGATCGGCAGCGAGCGCACGGACGTGGACCGCCGGATCGTGCGGGTGATCGAAGGCCGGCGGGGGGAGGTGGAGCTCGACCTGCGGATCGCACCCGTGTTCGACTACGGCGCGGTCCGGCCCTGGGTGCGCCGCCTCAGCGCCCACACGCACAGCGTCGTCGGTGGTAACGATGCGCTGCTGGTCTGGTGCGAGCAGCGGCTCGAGGAGAAGCCCGCGCACGAGATCAGCGGCCGGATCAAGGTGACCCCCGGCGAACGAGTGCGGCTGCTGCTGACCTACTGGCGGCCCGAGCTGATCGATCAGGACAATCTCGAGGAGCCCGAGCCGGCGGTCCTCGACCACCGGGTCGAGAAGACGATCGCCTGGTGGCGCAACTGGTCGCGCAGCATCAGCGTCCAGGGGCGCGACGCGGATGCGGCCCGCCGCTCGGCGCTGACGCTGAAGGCGCTCACGCATGCTCCCACCGGGGCCGTCGTGGCCGCGCCGACGACGAGTCTGCCGGAGGTCGTCGGCGGTGTGCGGAACTTCGACTACCGCTACGCGTGGATCCGCGATTCGAGCTTCAGCTCCCGGGCATTCGCCGTCGCGGGATGCATCGAAGAGGCGGACGCGTTCCGCGCCTTCGTGATCCGCTCGGCCGCCGGCCACGCCGACGATCTGCAGGTGCTCTACGGTGTCGGCGGGGAGCGGCGCGTCGGAGCCACCGAGCTCGACAGCCTCGACGGCTATCGAGCTTCGACGCCGATGCGAATCGGCAATGACGCCATCGATCAGCTCCAGCTCGACGCCTACGGGGAGCTCGTCAACCTGATCTGGCGCTGGCACCGACGGGGGCACTCGCCCAGCGACGACGACTGGCGCTTCGTCGTCTCGCTGATCGATCACGCAGCCGAGCGCTGGAGCGAGCCGGACAGCGGCATCTGGGAATGGCCCGGCGAGCCCGACCACTTCGTTCACTCGAAGGTGCTGTGCTGGTCGGCGCTCGATCGCGGCATCCGCCTCGCCGCCGAATGCATGCGCAGAGCCCCGACGCGCCGCTGGCGCCAGGCCCGCGACGAGGTGCACGAGGCGATCGAGTCCCGTGGCTTCGACCGCGACCGGGGCATCTACGTGCAGGCGTTCGATCGTCCCGACCTCGACTCCGCCCTGCTGCTCCTGCCCACGATCGAGTATCTGGAGTGGGACGACGAGCGCATGCTCGCCACCGCGCGTGCGATCCGGGAGGAGCTCGATGCCGGCGACGGGTTGCTCTACCGCTACCGCCGCCGCGACGGCCTGCCCGGGCAGGAGGGCGCCTTTTTGTGCTGCTCGTTCTGGCTCGTCGAGTGCCTTGCCCGCGGCGGCCTGGCGGAAGACGCGCGCACGGTGTTCGACCTCGTCGCGGCGCGGGCGAACGACCTCGGGCTGTTCTCGGAGGAGATCGACCCGAAGTCGGGCGAGCTGCTCGGAAACTTCCCCCAGGGCCTGAGCCACCTCGCGCACATCGATGCCGCCGTGGCCCTCCAGGAGGCCGAGTCGCTCGGCTCGCCTCCCGCGGCCTCACCCGGTTAGCCACCCATCCGGCTGGGTACCTCTTCGAACGCACCGGCCGGAGGTCAGCAGCGATCTGAAAGGGGTAGGCGCGAGATGAGTGAGACGGTTGGCGATTACCTGCTCGAGCGGCTTGCCACATGGGGCGTACGCCGCATCTACGGCTACCCGGGTGACGGGATAAACGGGATCCTCGGAGCGTTCACGCGCTCGAGTAACGGCCAGCGGCCTGAGTTCATCCAGGTTCGCCACGAGGAGATGGCCGCCTTCATGGCCTGCGCGCACGCCAAGTTCACCGGCGAGCTCGGGGTCTGCATGGCCACCTCGGGTCCGGGCGCGATCCACCTCCTGAACGGTCTCTACGACGCCAAGCTCGACCATCAGCCCGTGGTGGCGATCATGGGCCAGCAGGCCCGTGCCGGCCTGGGCGGCAACTACCAGCAGGAGGTCGACCTCGACAGCCTGTTCAAGGACGTCGCCCACGAGTACGTCCAGGTGGCGATGGAGCCCACCCAGATGCGTCATCTCATCGATCGTGCCTGCCGGATCGCGCTGGCCGAGCGGACGGTGACGGCGATCATCATTCCCAACGACGTTCAGGAGGCCGAGGCGGTCGCGACGCCGCCGCACGTTCACGGAACCGTGCACTCGGGCCCCGGCTACCGTCGTCCGCGCATCCTCCCGGCGGACGAGGACCTCGCCCGCGCGGCCGAGGTCCTGAACGCGGGCTCCAAGGTGGCGATGCTCGTCGGCCAGGGCGCGCTGCATGCCGGCGAGGAGGTCGCCCAGGTGGCGGACCTGCTCGGCGCAGGCGTGGCCAAGGCGCTGCTCGGCAAGGCGGTGCTGCCCGACGATCTGCCGTTCGTGACCGGCTCCATCGGCCTGCTCGGCACCAGGCCGAGCTGGACGCTGATGATGGAGTGCGACACGCTGCTGATGGTCGGCTCGAGCTTCCCGTACTCGGAGTTCCTGCCCGAGGAGGGCAATGCCCGGGGCGTGCAGATCGACATCGACGGCAAGATGCTCGGCATCCGCTACCCGATGGAGGTCAACCTCGTCGGCGACAGCGCCGAGACCCTGCGCGCCCTGATCCCGCACCTGCAGCGCCAGGAGGATCGCTCCTGGCGGGAGCAGATCGAGACCGAGGTCGCGCACTGGTGGCGACTGATGGAGGACCGCGCGCAGATGCCCGGCGATCCGATCAACCCGCAGCTGGTCTTCCACGAGCTCTCAAAGCGCCTGCCCGACGGGGCGATCCTGTCATCGGACTCGGGTTCGTCGGCGAACTGGTTCGCCCGCGACATCAAGCTCCGGGCCGGGATGATGGCCTCGCTCTCCGGCACGCTGGCGACGATGGGCCCGGGAGTGCCGTACGCGATCGGCGCCAAGTTCGCGCACCCGAACCGGCCGGTGTTCGCACTGGTCGGGGACGGGGCGATGCAGATGAACGGCATCAACGAGCTGATCACGATCGCCAAGTACCGCGACCGCTGGCCCGACCAGCGGCTGGTCGTGCTCGTGCTGAACAACCGCGACCTGAACCAGGTGACCTGGGAGCAGCGGGCGATGTCAGGCGATCCCAAGTTCGAGGGCTCACAGGACCTGCCTGACTTCCCCTACGCGCGGTACGCCGAGATGCTGGGGCTGAAGGGGATCCGCGTGGACTCCCCCGAGCAGGTCGGGCCGGCATGGGATGAGGCCCTGGCCGCCGACCGCCCCGTCGTCTATGAGGCGGTCACCGATCCCGAGGTTCCGCCACTGCCGCCACACATCACGGTTGAGCAGGCGAAGGCCCTGAGCTCGGCGCTGCTCCATGGCGACCCGCACGCCGGAAGGATCATCAAGCAGTCCTTCCGCCAGAAGGTCGAGGAGTTCCTGCCCGGACGATGAGCGCTACCGCGACCCGGGTGGAGGCGGCGATCCAAGACATCGAGGTCGCCGCCTACACGATTCCGACAGACGCGCCGGAGGCCGATGGCACGCTGAGCTGGGATGCGACCACGATCGTGGTCGTCCATGCGCATGCCGGTGGCGAGCACGGGCTCGGGTACACCTACGCCGACGTCTCGACGGCCAGGCTCGTCCAGGACAAGCTCGCGGACATCGTCCGCGGTCGCGATGCCTTCTCGCCGCAGGCCAGCTGGGCGGCGATGGTGGCCGGGATACGCAATCTCGGCCGTCCCGGGCACAGCTCAATGGCGATCGCCGCGGTCGATCTCGCCCTCTGGGACCTGAAGGCGCGGCTGCTGGGGCTGCCGCTGTGCAAGCTGCTGGGCTGCGCGCACGAATCCGTGCCTGTCTACGGCTCCGGCGGCTTCACGAGCTACTCGCTGGATCGACTGGCCGAGCAACTCTCCGGGTGGGCGCTCGACGGCATTCCCCGGGTGAAGATGAAGATCGGCTCGGTGCCGGAGAGCGATCCGGAGCGGGTTCGGGCGGCGCGATCGGCGATCGGGCCGCAGACCGAGCTGTTCGTGGACGCCAACGGCGCCTACAGCGTCAAGCAGGCGATCGCGCTGGCCGAGCAGTTCGTCGCCGAGGCCGACGTGCGTTGGTTCGAGGAGCCTGTCTCCTCTGACGATCTCGAGGGCCTGGCCGAGGTCCGCGACCACGTGCCGGCGCCGTTGGAGGTCGCGGCCGGTGAGTACGGCTACGACGCCGGGTATTTCGCCCGCATGCTGCCGAACGTCGACGTGCTCCAGGCCGACGTCACCCGCTGCGCGGGGATCACCGAGCTGCTGCGGGTGGATGGCCTGTGCCGCGCGCACAACCGGCCCCTCTCGCTGCACTGCGGGCCGGCGATCCACCTTCACCCAGGCTTGGCACTGCTGCAGCTGCGCCACCTCGAGTACTTCCACGATCACGTCCGGATCGAGAACCGGCTGTTCGACGGCGTCGTCCAACCTCGCCGGGGCGCGCTGCATCCCGACCTCGACCGGCCCGGGAACGGCCTCGAGCTGAAGACGGCCGACGCGGAGCGATATGCCGCTTAGAGCCGCGTTGCCCGTGCGCCGTCGGACCGTTCCCGAGCGGGCGGCAGGCCGCTGGCTTTGGAACGTGCGCCAGGGGAGAGCGCAGAAGACGTTGGCTGCCGCGACGGCCGCCAGCGCCCTGCCGCTGGGCCTCGAGATCTACTTCGAGCACTTCCGCGGGTCGTTCGGCGACAAGTGGATGTGGACGCCGGTGGCGCTCTCGCCTGCCCTCACCGCCGCGGGGCTGGCGGGAATGCGCTCCGAGCGGGCGGCCAGGACCTGGCTGCCGGCCCTCTCCGCCCTCTACTGCCTGGACGGGCTGATCGGGATCGTCACCCATGTGCGCGGGGTGGCCCGCAAGCCCTCCGGCTTCAACGAGCCGCTGTTCAACATCGTGATGGGCCCGCCGCTGCTGGCACCGGGATCGCTGGCGCTCGTCGGGGGCATGGGGCTCGCGGCCGCCATCCTCGGACGCGAGCGCTGAGCGGGCTCGACGGATGCCGCGCGACTTCAGCCAGGCTCTGCACCTTCCGAACCTGAGGGGGGATGGTCAGCCGGCCTCCCCGGAGGAGCTGCCGCGCCAGCGAAACGGGGTCACCCCCCAGATGCACGGCCGCTACCCCGACTACAACGTCCTCGACGAGGCCGACCACTGGGACGAGGCCACCCGCAGGCTCGTGATGAAGCGCGTCGAGGAGGTGCCGCCGATCCGCTTCTTCACCGCCGATGAGGCGATGACCCTGGGCATCTTCTGCGACCTCGTGATGGCGCAGGACCGGGAGCCCCGGATCCCGGTCCTGAACATGGTCGACGCCAAGCTCTTCGCGGGGGAGCTCGACGGCTTCGTGTTCGCGGGCATGCCGGACGACTGCGAGACCTGGAGGCGAGTGGCGCGGGGCCTCGACGCCAGCGCTCGCCAGCACGGCTCCAAGGACTTCGTGCACGCCAGTGCCGAGACCCAGTGCGCGATCATCGACTCGTTCTCGAAAGGCGAGCTCCACGGCGAGGTCTGGGATGAGATGTCACCGAAGCGCGCCTGGAGTGTGGTCATGCGGGCGGTGCTCAGCGCCTTCTACTCCCATCCCTGGGCGTGGAACGAGATCGGCTTCGGAGGTCCGGCCTACCCACGCGGGTACGCCCGCTTCGGCATCGGGCAACGCGAGTCGTGGGAAGGAGCTCCGGCCTTCGAACAGGATCCGGTCAAGGACGTCGAACCGGGGGCCAAGGGGCCGATCGAGGACCTCGGCCGATGAGCCTCAGGCACAACCTGCGGACCCTCGCCCGCGGCGCCATCAGGCCGCCCGAGAACGACTCGGCCTTCCTGCTCGACCCGCACCGACGGGCGGTTCCCACGGAGCGCATGGCCCGCTACGACGACACCTATCCGGTGGACATGGCGATCGTGGGCGCAGGCGCCGGCGGGGCCACGCTCGCTCAGCGGCTGGCCCGCAAGGGCTGGAAGGTCGTGGTGCTGGAGTCCGGCCCGTTCTGGGACCCCGACGTCGACTGGGTGTCCGACGAGGCCGGCTCGCACAAGCTGTACTGGACCGCGCCGCGGGTCACCGGCGGCCAGGATCCGGTGGAGCTCGGCAAGAACAACTCCGGTCATGGCGTGGGCGGCTCGATGGTCCATTACGCCGGCTACTGCCCGCGCTTTCATCCCTCGGACTTCGAGGTCCGCACGCGCGACGGAGTGGGGGAGGACTGGCCGATCTCCTATTGGGACCTGAAGGCCCACTACGAGCGCCTGGAGCTCGAGCTGCCGGTGGCCGGCGATCGCTGGCCGTGGGGCGATCCCCACCGCTACCCGCACACCGCGCATCCGGTCGCCGGTGGCGCCGAACTGGCCCGGGAAGGGGCGCGGAAGCTCGGCATCGAGATGCGCGTCGGACCGGTGGGCATCACCAACGGCGCTTTCGGCAATCGCCCGCACTGCATCTATCGCGGGTTCTGCCTGCAGGGCTGCAAGGTGAACGCGAAGGCCTCGCCGCTCGTGACTCACATCCCCGACGCGATCGAGCACGGGGCGGAGTTCCGCGCGAACTGCATGGTCACGCGAGTCGAGATCGACGAGAGCTCGGGGCGGGTGACCGGCGTCCGGTACGTGAATGAGGGCCGCGAGCGCTTCCAGCGCGCCGACGTCGTCGTCGTCGCCGGTTACTCGATCGAGACCCCCCGCCTGCTGCTGAACTCGACCAGCGCGCGTTTCCCGCACGGTTTGGCCAACCAGAACGACCAGGTCGGCCGCTGCGTGATGGTCCAGGGGGCGCCGCAGGTCGCCGGGCGCTTCCCGCAGGAGATGCGCATGTACAAGGCGCCTCCGCCGGAGATCTCGAGCGAGCAGTTCTACGAGACCGACCCGCGGCGCGGGTTCGCTCGCGGCTTCTCGATCCAGACCGTCGGCCCGCTCCCGATCGAGTGGGCGCAGCACGTGCAGGCGGAGGGGCACTGGGGCCCGGCGCTGCGCGAGTACGCGCGCGACTACAACCACTGGTACACCCTCGGGATCCTCTCCGAGCTGCTCCCGCTGCCCGAGAACCGGGTCACGGTGACCCGCGACTTCGAGGACGAGTACGGCCTCCCGGTCGCGCGGATGGACTACACCCAATGCGAGAACGACCGTAAGAACATCGCCTACGCCAAGCAGACGCTGCACGACATCTTCGACGCCGCAGACGCCCAGGACGTCCTGGTCATCGACCGCTACGCCCACCTCGTGGGCGGCTGTCGCATGGGCTCGGACCCCGAGCGCAGCGTCGTGCGGGCCGACCATCGAGCCTGGGAGGTCCCGAACCTGTTCATCGCCGATGGCAGCGTGATGCCCACGCAGGGGTCGGCAAATCCGGCGCTGACGATCATGGCCCTGTCCTCGCGTCTGGCCCAGCTGCTGCACGAGAAGCGGATCGCCGCCGAGCGTGAGCCCCTGGGTGGCGCCCGCCGGCAGAAGGTGGGCTCACGCGGCAGTTAGATGGTTGCGCACCGCGACCAGGTCGGCGACGAACTCCTCCATCGCGGCATGCCGCTCGTCCTCCCCGCGCATGCGCAGGATCGCCGACGGATGAGTGGTGACGGTCACGAACGGAGCCAGATCGGACTGGAGCGGGTGGCCGCGATCGCGTCCGACGCGCAGCCTCGGTCCGATCAGCGCCTGGCCGGCGGTGGCCCCCAGCAGCACGAGCGCCTCGGGGGTGACCATCGCCAGCTCGGCCTCGAGCCAGGGCAGGCAGGCCGAGACGTGCCAGCGGTCGGGGCGCTGGTGGATCCGGCGCTTCCCCTGAGCCGTGTAGCGAAAGTGCTTGACCACGTTGGTGATGTAGGTGTCCTCGCGGGTGATTCCCGCGCGCCGCAGGCCTTCGTCGAGGACCCGGCCGGCCGGGCCGACGAAGGGGTGGCCCTCTCGGTCCTCGCGGTCACCGGGCTGCTCGCCGACGAACACGACCTTGGCGTGCCGGGCGCCCTCGCCCATGACGCCCTGCGTCGCGCCCTCCCAGAGGTCGCAGGCCCGGCAGCCCTGAACCGCCTCGGCCAGCGCCTTGCGGGTGGGCCGGTCGGGGATCGGCGGCGGGGGATGCTCCCGCTTCCCCGTGGCTTGCTTGCCGAGCGAGGTCATGCTCCGGCAACTCGGGTACCCGGGCCATGAGCGAGCTACGCATCGGCTGCTCGGGCTGGATGTACGACAGCTGGCGCGGGCGCCTGTATCCGGAGGGCGTCGCCAAGCGCCGCTGGCTCGAGCTCTACGCCGAGGAGTTCGACACGGTGGAGGTCAACTCGACCTTCTACCGGCTTGCGCGCCGCGAGGCTGTCGCCGGCTGGGTAGAGCAGACCCCGCCCGGGTTCCTGTTCTCGGTGAAGGCCAGCCGTTACCTGACGCACATCAAGCGCCTGACGGACATCGGTGACGGGATCGCCCGCTTCTACGAACCGATCGAGCCGCTGATCGAGGCCGGCCGCCTGGGGCCGGTGCTCTGGCAGCTGCCCGAGAACTTCCACCGCGATGACGGCCGGCTCGAGAGCCTGCTGGGAGCGTTGCCGCCAGGGCGCCACACGATCGAGTTTCGCCACCCGAGCTGGTTCGATCCGGGGGTCCTCGACCGCCTGCGCCTGTACGGGGTCGCCCTGACGATCGGCGACCACCCGAAGCGCCCGTTCCAGTCCTACGAGGCCACGGCCGACTGGCGCTTCATCCGCTTTCACTACGGCGCCCGCGGCCGGCTGGGGAACTACTCGCGCAGCGAGCTCGACACCTGGGCCGAGCGGATCGCCCCGTGGAGCCACGAAGGCGATGTCCACGTCTACTTCAACAACGACTGGAACAGCTACGCGCCCGCCAACGCCAAGGTCCTTCGCCGTCGGCTGACGCAGCTAA
>Ga0070735_10000949_pt1 | contig 29127 bp, 19 predicted proteins | sample Coa_R1_FD_66443 | JGI IMG/M metagenome (GOLD analysis project Ga0070735, IMG submission 66443) | Surface soil microbial communities from Centralia Pennsylvania, which are recovering from an underground coalmine fire - Coalmine... | ecosystem: Environmental > Terrestrial > Soil > Unclassified ...
AGAACTCTCGGCTGCGAACGGCACTCTTACTGCCAGTATGAAAATTCGCCGCCGCGCTATTGAAGAACATTTCAAGCGGGAGATCGAAGAAATGTACTCCGAAGGAGAAGTGGCGACGGTTACGTAATCTTCTTGTTTCCGACAGTAAAGGGAAACGAGAATTTCCTCGGCGATCTCGATGGTTTTCTCTGCGACCTCTGCGGTTAAAAGCTTTTGATCGCAGAGTTCGCAGAGAAGATATTGAGAACGCTGAGAAAATCAAAAGCATTAATCTTCTTCTGTCTTCTCTGGGTTGCTTTGCCAGCGCAATTTGGATTCCATGTGAGCGGGTATCGCTTCGATTTACAATAATCACATGTCTGATTCGCTCATTATCGCCGGGCGCCCGTTCCAGTCGCGCCTCATTGTCGGCACCGGGAAATACAAGTCGTTTCAGGAGACAGCGCGCGCACTCGCGGCCAGCGGCGCCGAAATCATCACCGTTGCCGTCCGCCGTGTGAATCTTGACCGGAGCAAGGAGTCGTTGCTCGATTACATCGATCCCAAAAAATATTTTCTGCTTCCGAATACGGCTGGCTGTTACACCGCCGACGAAGCCATTCGCGCGGCGCGGCTCGGACGTGAGGTCGGCATTTCTGACTGGGTGAAACTCGAAGTCATTGGCGACCAGGCGACGCTATATCCCGACGTTCAGGAGACTCTCGAAGCTACTCGAGTGCTGGTGAAGGAAGGGTTCACTGTTCTGCCGTATACCTCTGATGATCCGGTGTTTGCGAAACGACTGCTAGATGCCGGCGCTGCGACCATCATGCCTTTGGGAGCACCGATTGGCAGTGGCTTGGGAATCCAGAATCGCGCCAATATTCAGATTCTGCGCGAGATTGTTACTGGTGTGCCGCTGATCATTGATGCCGGCGTTGGCACTGCGTCCGACGCAACCGTCGCGATGGAACTTGGCGCCGATGCCGTGTTGATGAATACCGGCATTGCCAATGCGCAGGACCCGATGCTGATGGCCGAAGCTATGAAGCATGCCGTCATCGCGGGCAGGGAAGCGTACCTGGCCGGAAGAATGGAAAAGAAACTTTATGCGACGGCCAGTTCGCCACTTGAAGGCGTCGTACGCTGACTTAGTGGAAATCGTGCGACACAGTGTGGGCGCGAGTGATCTTCACTGGAGCGACGCGCAAGGCTTTCACAGAAATTACTCCATCCTGATTTTGCAGTATGCCTTCGATCAATAAAAATTGTTCTGTTCCCAGCAGCAGGCGGTTCTGCTGAAACAGGTCAGGATTGACGATGGCATTCGCAACTCCGGTTTCATCTTCCAGGCTTAAAAACACAAAACCTTTCGCAGTGCCGGGACGCTGTCGGGCAATTACGCCTCCGGCAATGCGAACCTTGCGTCCATTTGGAAGTTGGCCAAGATCAATTGCCCGGCGTACGCCCATTTGTTCCATGCGCGGGCGGTGATATGACATGGGATGCGGCCCGACTGTCATTCCGGTGCCACGAAAATCCGCGACGAGCCGTTCTTCGTTGGTCATTATTTTTAGTGGAGATTTGATGTCAACTTCTGGAATTTGCTCCAGCAATGGCCCGGCAGGATTGGCAGCAGCTGCCACGCTCCACAAAGCATCGCGACGATGAAAAGCATTTCCACCACGGAGCCACGGAGCCACGGAGAAATCTTTAGTCGCGCCGGATTTTTGATCATTAAAATAATTCGTGTGAATCCGCGAGAGTCCGTGGCTGTTTTTGGTTAACTCCATGTCTCCGTGTCTCCGTGGTGAGATGTGAATCGAATTTAGCGCCCCAATTTCCGCCAACGTGTTCAATTCATCTTTTCTCAATTCCGGCACACGCCGAACCAGATCATGAATGGAATCAAACGGGACGCGCTTTCGCTCCCGCGCAATCGCCTGTCCTGCTTCCTCATGCAATCCGCGCACATAGCGAAGTCCAAGACGTAAAGCCATTGTGTTCTTGCCTACTGAAGGAGAGCAGGCTTGCTTGACGGCTGACGGCTGATGGCTGACGGCTCTTTCCAAAGTGCACTCCCACTCCGACCGCATCACATCCACGGGCAATACTTTCAATCCGTGCCGCTGCGCATCTTTCACAATCGTCGCCGGACTATAGAATCCCATCGGCTGGTTGTTCAATAACGCTGCCGTAAACGCGGCCAGATAGTGACACTTCAAATAAGCACTGGCGTAAGCAATCAGCGCAAAGCTGGCGGCGTGGGATTCCGGAAATCCATACAGAGCAAACGAGGTAATCGAAAGCACGATCTGCTCTTGCGCCTCTGGCGAAATTCCATTGCGCTCCATGCCCGCCCGCAGCTTGGCTTCAATCTCGCGCATGCGCTTTTCTGAGCGCTTGAATCCCATTGCGCGACGTAATTCCTCTGCCTCCCCGCCGGTGAATCCTGCGATCACCATCGCCATCCGCAACAATTGCTCCTGAAATAACGGCACACCTAAAGTCCGCTTCAGCACTGGCTCAAGCGACGGGTGCGGGTAGGTCACATCCTGCCGCCCCTGTCGCCGCTCTAAATAAGGATTCACCATTTGCCCGACAATCGGGCCGGGGCGAATGATCGCGACCTGCACAACAAGATCGTAGAAGCGTGTGGGATGCAGGCGCGGCAGGCATGACATCTGCGCCCGGCTCTCGATCTGGAACATGCCGATAGTGTCCGCCTTCTGCACCGTGGAATAAACTTCGGGATCGTCGGCGGGCAATTGTGCCAGGTCCACTTTTTCGCAGTAATGATCGCGAACTAAATTGAGAGAATCCTTCAGCACTGCCATCATCCCAAGGCCGAGCAGATCGACTTTTACGATACCAAGATCGGCACAATCGTCTTTGTCCCATTGCACTACGACGCGCCCCGGCATCGACGCCGGCTCGAGCGGGACAACAGAATCGAGTTGTCCCTGGCAGATCACCATGCCGCCGGAATGCTGCCCTAGATGCCGTGGCAAATCCTGAATCGCTTCGCACAATTTAAAATAGTGTCGAATGCGCGGATGACGAAGATCGAGGCCAGCATCGCGAAAGCGGTTGTCGAAGGTGTCATTGGCATCGCGATATTCCCAATGCGCCACGGCCGCAGAAAGCTTGTCTAAAGTTTCCGGATCGAATCCCAGCACTTTGCCAATTTCACGCGAAGCCATGCGGCTGCGGTAAGTAATGACATTGGCGGTCATAGCCGCGCCACGCTCGCCATAGCGGCGATACAAATACTGAATTACGGTTTCGCGGTCGTCACCGCTGGGGAGATCGAGATCGATGTCCGGCCATTCGCCGCGTTCTTCCGACAAGAATCTTTCGAAGAGCAGTTCCATGCGGATGGGATCGACGGCAGTAATTCCCAACGAGTAGCAAACCGCGCTATTGGCAGCCGATCCGCGGCCTTGGACCAGAATGTTCTGCTGGCCGCAGAACTGAACCAGGTCCCACACAATCAGAAAATATCCCGGCAGCTTGAGCTTTTCGATTAACGCGAGTTCATGTTCGATCTGGCGGCGGGCGCGATCTTTCAGGTCCTTGGGCGCGTGGCCATAACGGATGTGGAAACCTTCGCGGGCGCGTTCGCGCAGGAACGACATCATGCTCTCGCCTTCGGGCACGGGGTATTTGGGAAACTCATATCCCAAATCTTCCAGGGTGAATTCCAGCCGTGAGGAAAGTTCGACCGTGTTCGCGATCGCCTCCGGCAAATCTGCGAATAGCGCTTTCATTTCCTCCGGCGACTTCAAATGGCATTCCGAGTTGCGTGCCAGCAGGCGCCCGGCAGTATTTACCGTGCAATGATTTTGAATGGCAGTGAAAACGTCGCAGAGTTCGCGGGCCTCGGGCGTGGCATAGCGAACCCCGTTAGTGGCGAGCAATGGCAGATGAAGCGACCGAGCAATTTCTATTGCTGCACGGTTTCGCAGTTCCTGCTCGCGACGAAAATGCCGCTGCAATTCGATGTAAACATTCTGGCGTCCAAAAATATGGATTAGACGCTCGACTGCGCCTCGTGCAGCATCCATTCCGCCATGTTCTAATGCGGGTGCCAGCGGCCCGTCATCTCCGCCGGTCAGGCAAATCAGCCCTGTCGAATATTCCTGAAGCTCATCTTCGAAAACTGCGCCTTCATCTTTCGCAGCGCGCAGTTTCATTTTTGTGATCAGGCGGCAGAGGTTTTGATAACCGGCGCGGGAAGAAACGAGGAGAGGCAGGCGAGAAGAATTGCAGAATTCAGATTGTAGGTTGCAGATTGCGTCAGGAGCTTTTGAATCTGCAATTTTGGTTGTGACTTCCGCCCCGATATGTGCCTTGATCTTGGCCTTCTTCGCCGCCACGTGAAATCGCGGCGCGCCATAAACTCCATTGCGATCAAGCAGCGCCATCGCCGGCATTTTTAACTCTGTGCAGCGCGCGATCAGGCTTTCGGGCAGGGAAGAGCCTTCGAGAAAGCTGAATGCCGAGCGGGAGTGAAGTTCGATATATTGAGACATTGAATCATTGAGTCATTGAATCATTAAAAATCTCTCTGCTGCTTTTCAATGACTCAATGATTGAATGATCCAATGATTCAATTCTGCTCAGTCATACCTTCCTTGCAGCAGCCACTCGCTGGTGAGCAAATCGTGGATCAACCGGTACAACCCGATCCCATCTTGTTCCTGCAGCGCAATGTCCCATTCATCCCGCACCCACACTTCCTGCTCCCACCAATCCCCCGATGAGCGCCATGGCCCTGCCGCCCACAGCACTTCGCCAGAAATCTGTTTTCCCTTGCGCGATATGACATGCGAGGGCTTGCCCTTGCTGTGGCTGACCCTGACCGCAATCGGCGGACGAAGAATTCTCAGCGCGGTGACAATCTCTCTCGCGTGATTGTGCAGCCCTGCGTTTTCTCTTTCAACTGAACCGGCGGGGCGCCCGTCACTGCATGATTTAGTTTGAGAGGGCGTGAAGTGGCGCATTTCAAAAGCTTCGCGCCGATGCGTGTCCAATAACATTGGCGAACCTGCACGTCCTTTACCTACAATTCCAGAAATTCTAGCCAGCGTGAGTTCGAGTTTTTCTGGTTCAGGCGAAGCCGGCATGAACAACCCGTTCTGTGCCGGACGCGGCTTTGCCGGTTCAATTCGCAAATGCACTTTTGCAACCGGAGCGCCCGGAGGATTCGATTTCAAGTCCAGCTGTAAAAGTTTGAGAAATGTTTTTGAGTCGAGCAGCGGCACTGGAAGGTGAAGGGTCCGCTGAAACTGTGTGAGCGACACATCGGTCTCAGGCCGCCCATTCTCAAGTGTTAACTCCAGGTGTAATTCCTGCGCTGCCAGCGCTCGTCCCCGCAATCGCGCACAGAGATGCTCCAACATCCGGTTCAGCACGAATGCCAGCGGCTCGAGCAGAACTATCGGATATTCCAGTTCCATCACTTCTTCAAACACCAGCGGCGGATCAGACGGAACCAGATTTCGTGTTCCTGATCCACAAGCCAATGCCTGAAAATACAAACCCCGCTGTCCCAAACGTTCGCTTAAATCAACCTCTGGCAACGCGGCGAGATCGCGAAACTTCCGAATGCCCCAGCGCGAGAAAGTTTTAAGGAACTCTTCTGTATTTTGCGGATCAGCTTCTGCGGCAAACAGGACCTCAATCGGCAAGCCACCCAAAATATCGGTCTCTCTTCCCTCCGGTACCACGGTGACCCCGCTGAAGCCGTGCGCCGCCAGCAGTGTGGCGTCCAGCGCGGAAGCCACTGCAACATTCGTTTCTACGCCCATGCGCGCAGCCTGACGTGAAATCTCACGCGCAATTTTAGGTAGTGGCCCAAATAGCTTGTCGAGTCCGGATAAATCCAGGAGTAGCGTATCTGCGGCGTACTCCTCCACTCGCGGCGAAAATGAGTGAGCACAATCGAGCAGCGCCTGATGCGCAGCTGTTTCTTGCGAGACTGAACGCTCGCGTAGCACCACGTGATCGCACAGTTCGGCCTGCAATTTCGTCATGCCGGCGGAAATTCCTGCACGGCGGGCATCTTCGTTTCCGCATAATATTTTTTCCAGGGGCGGCTTGCCCTCAACCACAGCGACGGCCTTGGATCGCAACTCCGGTTCAGCGCGAAGAATCGCTTCCAAAGGAAAATCCGGAACATAGATGCAAGCGCAAGGCATAAAAAGCGTCGTTGATCATTCGTTTTTGGTCGTTAACAAACTTTGATATCCGCCACGGATTACGCAGATTTGCGCGAATTGAAATAAAGATAAAAATCAATAAATCCGCGTTCCTTTTTTTACTTCACCCCGTGCGGATTGCCTGCGTCGAAAAAACCGTTCGCACCGACCCTGCAGGCTTCCGCTCCAATCGCATGCGCGTAACTTCCGCTTCGATCTGTATTCGTTTTAGAAGTTGTGTATGCGAAGGTTTTCCTGAGGGCTGAAAGCTGAAAGCTGATAGCTGATTTTCGAGCTTTATAACCACGGCCGCGCAAGTTTGTGCACAGGCAAACTCACTCACCACCAGCAGCGCCGTTTTCGTATGTTCCACCGCGCGCTGAAATCGGAACCACGAGGCCAGTGAGATTCGGCGCACAAATTTTTCCGAAATCCCTGCCAGGTCAAGCGCGACCATTCCAAATCCACCGCTTTGCAGGACCAGGTCGGTGGACTTTAAAACTTGCTCAAGGCGGCGCTCATTGTCGTTATGTTTGATGTAGGAGTCTTCGGTCTTCGGCCTTCGGCCATCGGTGTTCACGTTTGCCGCTGCCGACTGAGGAGCGACAGCCGGCGACAATTCTCCACATCGCACCCATAGCAATTTGCCAAAATCCACTCCCGCAGCTGCTCCCGACTCAGGATCGAAGCTGTCGCTGGCATCGATGAGAACGCAGGCTTCCTCCCGCCGGGTCGCAGCCGCAATCGCCGCCATAAGCACACTGGTTTTGCCTGAAGAAACTGGCCCACAAATCTCAGATAAACAGCCGCGCGGGATGCCGCCTGTTATCGCGTCCACTTCAGCGATGCCACTTGAAAGCATCTCTGGCCTGGGGCGCACTTCCAAGCGCGATGCCGGACGCACATCCAACTCCCGCCCCGAACCGGCAATATGTTGCAGAATGCTCGATTTTTTTTCGTGTAGACTTCGTTCCGCAGGCGGAAATCCCGCCGCCAGCGGTCCACTTAAAAATTCAACTGGCCTCGTAGAAGTGTTTAAAAATGCGGAACCAACAGTATTCAACGGCAGTGAAGACATGCGGACCTCAGGCAGAAAGATCTGGGCTGGTACTGCCCGGCCGCGAAACTATAGTTTCGCTTTTTATTCGCCTTAAAAATTCTGCTACCAGACATTCGATTTGTCAAGCGCAGAATTGTCAGAAACTGGCTACACGAACTCACGCCCCGAACAGATCAAATGATATTGATTGGGCAATTCAATTCAGGAGATGAAGGCGAGGAGAGCTCTGAATCAGTTTTTCCCTGAATTGCGCGCATACGCCGGCTGATCCACGCGAGGAACTCTGCGAGTAAATGCGCTCAATGACGGCGACGAACAACTTTCGGATGCGCTGACCGCGGCCTCGGCTCTTGAAGGATTTCATCCGACTCATCATGACGTGGAATTTTTCGTAACTCTTGCACCAACGCCAGACGTTTGTACGGATCTTTCTCCGTCACGGCATCCACATACAATTGCAACCAGCTTTTCTTATTACTATTCATCTCGGTCCCATCGGATACAGGATCAGATAAAGAACTCATAGAATTAAGAACGCCCATAGTTCCTGCCTTTGCGCAGTATTTTCTTGGAACAACCAGCACACCTAAGCCATTCGGCATTGCCGAAAATCACATGATTCCTTAAGGTTTGCTTTAAGTGTATGGATGCTAGTTCCTGCTAAAAAGTCGCGCCTGAAAAAAACACCGCGGGACACTGAAACCAAAGACAACGAATCGATCGCCGCCCCGCATCCCTACAAAGAGAGCTGCTTTTCGGGTCACATTTTCAGAGTTCGGTTTTGACACACGCTGGCTGGTGTTCTTAACATAAGAATTAATTCCGCTCTGCTTGATTCAGATCGGTGCCATGGCAGTGTGTCTCGCCTAGAAGAACAATTTTTATGATTACTGTAAAAGAGCTTAGCAAGCGGTACGCCCGTAATACCGCCGTCGACCACATTTCATTTGAAGTGGCGAAAGGGCAGATCGTTGGTTTTCTCGGACCGAATGGCGCCGGGAAAACCACCACCATGCGCATTCTGACCTGCTTCATGCCACCCACGTCGGGCGCCGCAACCGTTGCCGGCTTTGATGTGCTGGAACAGCCAATGGAAGTGAAGAAGCGCATCGGCTATCTTCCTGAGACCCCGCCCCTCTATCCAGAAATGGAGACTGCCGAATACCTCAAGTTCGTCGGCCAGTTAAAAGGGTTATCGGGAGCTGAACTAAAAAAACGCATTGACTATGTTTGCGAGCGCTGTGCGATCGCCGACGTCAGGGAGCGATTGATCGGCAAATTATCCAAAGGTTACCGGCAACGGGTTGGGCTGGCGCAAGCCATCATTCACAATCCCGATGTGCTGGTCCTTGATGAACCTACTGCAGGCCTTGACCCCAAGCAGATTAATGAAACCCGCGATCTGATCAAGGATCTGGCGGGCAGCCACACCATTATCTTGAGCACCCACATACTGCCCGAGGTCGAGCAGACCTGCGAGCAGGTGGTGATTATCAACAAGGGAAAATTGGTCGCGACCGATTCGGTGCGCAATTTGCAGGCACGGGCGCGCGGCGCGGAATCCATGGTGCTCGAAGTTGGCGGCCGCAATGGCAATTTGGAACCTGCAAGCGTGCAGCAGAAACTTGAGCGCGTTTCCGGTGTGAGCCGGGTGGTCTGCAAGAGTCAGGTCGATAGCCGCGCGGTATTTGAGATCGAAAGCCAAAAGGGCCGACTGGTTCGCGGCGATCTCGCACGCGCGATTGTCGAATCTGGATGGGACCTGAACGAACTTCGTCCCGCCGCCATGAGCCTGGAGGAAGTCTTCCTGCAACTCACTGGAAAGGACAAAGAAGAGGCTGCGGTTCCAGCCGCTACAGGGGCACAATCATGAGAAATATCTGGATCATTTGCCACAAAGAGCTGCGCAGTTATTTCACCTCGCCGGTTGCGTATGTGCTGCTGACTCTATGGGGAGTTGTCTTCGGATATTTCTTCTGGGCGGAGCTCGGCGGGTTTCTGAAGTACAGCATGGAAAGCCAAATGAGCGGCCAGATGTATCCCATGAACCTCAACGAGCAGGTCATCCGGCCACTGCTCCAGAACGTCGCTGTGATCGGATTGTTCTTCCTTCCTATGATCACGATGCGGCTTTTTGCGGAAGAGAAGCGCAGCGGCTCGATTGAATTGCTGGTGACCTCGCCGATTAGAGACTTGGAAATCATTCTTGGCAAGTGGCTGGCGGCAATGTTGCTTTATTGTTGCCTGCTTTTGTTTACCGTGGTCCATTTCCTATTCCTTTTCAAATACGGCAATCCCGATTGGAAGCCGATCTTGATCGCCTACGTGGGGTTGCTGCTCGAGGCGGGAGCGATGCTTGCGATCGGCACGTTCATTTCCAGCCTTACCAAAAATCAAATCATCGCCGGCGCAACCACATTCGCAGTCCTGATTCTGCTTTGGGTCTTGGCGTGGAGCGACTTCAGCAACGCCGGCTGGTCACACGTGCTCTCTTACATGTCGTTGGTGACACATTCTGAGTCATTTATGCGCGGTGTGATTGATTTGAAAGACGGAATTTACTACGCAACATTAATTTTCCTGGGACTCTTTTTTACGGCGCGCTCCATGGAATCCCTGCGCTGGAGGTCGTAGATGGCAAGTCATTGGCTTAAAGCAAGGCAGACAAAATTTGCGGCATACGCAGCGACTTATGTGCTGGTCGTAATCGCGGTCATTGTGGTCGTCAACGTGCTCGCCGACCGTTACAACAAATCCTACGACGCGACCGCCAATAAACGTTACAGCCTTTCTGAGCAGACCGCGAAAATCGTAAAAGGATTGAAGCAGGACGCAATTATTACGTATTTCAATCAGAGCACCCGTTTCCGCGAGGGCAAAGATCTGCTTGAGGAATACAAAAACCTTTCACCCAAGATCAAAATTGAGTATGTGGATCCTGATAAAGACCCGCAGCGCGCGCGGGAAGCGGGTATTCGCAATTTCGGCACTGCAATAGTCCGAATCGGCGACAAAAAAGAAGAAGCTAAAAGCATGACCGAAGAAGGCATAACGGGGGCCTTCATCCGTGACCTGAAAAGCAATGCGCGCACGGTATGTTTCGTGACCGGAAGCGGTGAGCACCAGATCGATGACTCTGATCGGGAAGGTTTTTCTCAGTTCAAACAGCTTCTGGCAAAAGATGATTATGAAACCAAGGTGGTTGATCTTTTACAAAAGCCGGAAGTGCCCAACGATTGCACCACTCTCGTAATTGCCGGACCAACTCGAAATTATGTGCAGCCTGAGGTGGATGCGATGAAGAAGTACGTGGAGGACGGCGGCCGCGCATTCTTCATGCTCGATCCTCCATTGAAGATGGGGCGGTCCGAAATCGCCGATAACGACGCGCTTACCAGTCTGCTTCAGAGCTGGGGTGTTACCGTCGATAAAGACCTGATTCTCGATCTGAGTCCGGTGGGTCAAATCTTCGGGCTGGGTCCACAGGTGGCGCTGGTGAGCAACTACAGCTCGCAGCCCATCGTCAGTGAGATCAAACGGACTGCCACCGGATTTCCCCTGGCTCGCTCTATTCAGATCAAGAATGGCGACAAGACGAACGTTGAAAAACTTTTCGATTCTTCAAGCAGCAGCCTGGCAACGACAAATCTAAGTTCAAATCGGGTCAGCGTACAAGACCCGGGCAACAAGAAAGGCCCGCTTACCATGGCTGCGGCCGGCACTTACAACACCGGCAAACCTAATTCACAGGGACGTTTTGTCGTGATTGGTAGTTCGGGATGGGCGGCAAACCGGTTCCTTGATTTCAACGGTAACAGCGATCTGGCGCTCAATTCGATTAATTGGCTTTCCTCTGACGAAGATTTGATTTCGATCCGGCCGAAGCCGCCGGAGAACCGCCGCGTCAGTATGACCCAGCGTCAATTTAATGCGGTGTTGGTCACGAGCCAATTTATTCTGCCGCTGATCGTGGTCGTCGCCGGTTTCGGCGTGTGGTGGAAGCGGCGGTAAACATTCGATGAAGGTTTGAGAAATAAATAAGAATGAAACTCCACGGCCTTGCTATTGCAGCTTTCGTACTTGCCGTCCTCACCTGGTTTCTGTATTGGTCCGATCGCCACAAGCCAGCCGACGAGACCAGTAAGCTGTCGGCTGATACGCCCCCCGCAATCCTCAAACTCGATCAGAATTCCATTACCAAACTCGAGCTGAAGAAGAAAGATGCTGATCCCGTGGTGCTCACTAAATCCGGGTCTGGAGACTGGCAGATCACCGCTCCTAAGCCATTCCGCGCCGACCAAAGCGCGGTTACTGGGATTGCTTCCACTGTCTCGTCTTTGAATTCAGAGCGCTTGGTCGAAGACAAGGCATCTGATTTGCAAAACTTCGGCTTGGAGCATCCGGAGTTGGAAGTCGATTTGACCGCAAAAGATAAGACACAAAAACTGCTCCTCGGCGCTGACACCCCCGCCGGTGGCGCAGTTTACGCCATGCTGTCCGGTGATCCTCGCCTTTTCACGGTATCCAGCTATACCAAAACCAGTCTTGATAAAAACTTGAACGATCTGCGCGACAAACGCCTGCTTCCCGTCGATGCCGACAAGGTCAGTCAAATAGAAGTAGTTCGGAAAAACAGCGATATCGAATTCGGTCGCAATAAAGATAACTGGCAAATCCTCAAGCCTAAGCCCATGCGTGCCGACAGTGTTCAAGTCGGCGACCTGGTGCGTGATCTCACGAATGCAAAAATGGACCTCAGCACCACCGACGCAAAGCAGGAAGCGTCCGAATTCGCCCACGGTGCACCGGTCGCGACTGCCAAGCTTACCGATGAATCCGGCACTCAGCAGCTTCAGGTGCGGAAAAGTAAGGACAACTATTACGCAAAATCCTCTGCCGTGGAGGGTGCATACAAAGTAGATTCCGGCCTGGGCAAAACGCTCGAGAAAAACGTCGACGACTTCCGCGATAAGAAGCTTTTCGATTTCGGATACAACACTCCCAACAAGCTTGAACTGCACAACGCCGACAAGGCCTACTTCCTAACCAGAGGAACTGGCGGATTCGATGACTGGTGGTCAAACGGAAAAAAGATGGATGGCGCGAACGTGGAATCGCTAATTTCTGATCTTCGCGACCTGAGTGCCAGCAGCTTTCCCGCGACCGGTTTCGCTAGCCCGGCCATCAACATCAGCGTTGTTTCACAAGACGGGAAGCATACGGAAAAAGTTGAGGTTGCAAAATCCGGTGATCATTACATCGCCCTGCGCGAAAACGATCCTGCGCTTTATGAACTGAGCGCCGCTTCCGTCGATAGCTTGCTGAAAGCTGCGCAAGACCTCAAGCCCTCAACAAATCAACCATCCCAGAAAAGGCGTTAGCACCTAGTTGCGCGATGCCCGCCGGTCCCGGATTTCCTGCAAGTGCCTGCGCAAACGCTCGACGGCTTGCGTCCGTTGCGAGTCATCGATTTCATTCCGCAACTCCTGCAACGCAAAATGCACCACATCATGATGGTGCAGTTCTTCTGGAGCTACCGACTGGCTCAGCTCCAGCCAAATGGTGTGCAGCAGATCAACTTCCTTGGGCGTGAGATGCGGCGCGTGTGGGCCCAGATAAAACACCTGCTCCTGGCCAGTCGGCGCGTAGATGATGAGCGTCAATTCCGGTTTGGGATCCGACAGATGTTCCCACGCCAAACCGGCAACCCGAGCCTCTTCCGCTACCGGATGGTTCGGCGAAACTCCCAGCACCACTACGGCAGACTGCAGGCTTTGCGCCGCGCGCAGAATCGCGTCCCACTTTTCCGTAGCGGCCGCCACTGCCAGATGAATACTCTTTCCCTTTTTTTCCGCCAAAGCCAGCGCACGGGTAAACAAGGTCTGCTCTTCGGAGCTGAAAAATTGTTCGGGCTCCAGTTCATACTCGCCCGCATCCGAACGGTTAAGAAAACGCAGGTGCAGCGTGATCACGTCCTGCTTGTGAGTATCAACCTGGTCGAGCGTCGCGCCGAGGTTATAAAGCGTGTTGTAGTTTCGCACCATGACCAACACGTTTCCTGGACGCACGCCCAGGGACTCCGGGGTCAAGTCATCGCCGGGTTCCACATTGAACTGGTCCAGCTCCGCATGCTTGGTCGAGTGCCTCCGGGTAACAGCTTCTGAGACCTCGAACACGGTAAAGAAAATCAGGGTGAACGCGAGACCAGAAATGGTTGCGACCTCTTTAGTGAAAAGGTTGATTACGCACAGCGCAATCAATGTGAGAGTGATCAGCGCCAGGCCCAGCGGAATTTCAATCCCCGCAATCCGGAAGTTAAGCGGGACGCGGTATTCCCGCTTGCCAGGCTCTGTATAACGAAGCACCAGCACGGCCAGGCCTTTCATGGAGAAGCTCCACATCACCCCAAACGCATACGCCTCGCCAAGCACAAAGATGTTTCCCCGGCTCAGGACGATTGTCAGTATCTGAAGCGCAACGACCAGATCGAGAATGTGATAAGTCGTGCCATAACGCGGGTGAGGCTTGCGGAACCATTCGGGAAGAATTCCATCTTCTGACACCCGATTGAGAACTCCGTTCGAGCCCACGATCGCAGTATTCACCGCGCCTGCCAGCATCAGCACGCCTACAATTACCACGAATCCGCGAAATGCCAGGCGCAGTGATGTTGGTCCGGCTAAGTACATCGCCAGCCCGCCGATCGGGTTGTCCTGAAAGCTCGCGCGGACCGAATCAGGGACAATCATGACCGCGAAGAACGCTACCCCAGCGGTGAAGATCAGGCTGTAGAGAAAAATTACGATCGCAGCCTTTTTCAGATTTGGAAGCTTCGGATGCTCAATTTCGCGGTAGACCTGCGCCATGGTTTCTTCGCCGCTCATCGCGAGAACGGAATGCCCAAGCCCAATCAGAATGCCGATCATTCCAATGGTGTACGGCAGGGAAGTATGGCGCAGCCATCCCAGAGCGCCGCCATGTTCGCCTTGCAGATATGTGATGTTGCGGAGGTGTGGCCACGGCGGGAGATGCGCGCCTTTGACCCAAAGCGTATAACCGCACCACACCACCATGATAACCACCATGGTTGTGGCCACATACATTATCCGCAGCGCCTTTTCGCTGGATTCCGGAATGCCCTTTATGTTTTCCCACCAGAAATACACAGTCACAATGATGGCGAACACGGCTGCCCCGCCATTCATTGGGATGGGATGCCAATGAACATACTGAAAAAGCTCATTCAGCAAACCCACCAGGTACAGGCCCGCGGAGACGCCGCTGATCGGGCCGGTCAGAATGTAGTCGAACATTAACGCCGACACCGAAAACTTCGCCAGCGTAGTTCCCATTGCCTCTTTCACTACGCGGTATACGCCGCCGCGCACGAACATCCCGCAACTCTCGATGTAAATGGCGGCCACGGTGCCGGCCAGCAGCATGATTGCAAGCACGAACCACGGCGCGGTCTTGCCCACGAAGTGTTCAGCTATGGCGCCGGCGTAAAAAGCCGACGAACCCATGTCATTGAGCACGATCGCAGCCACGCGCCAAAAAGAGATGAAGGCCAGCATGGCGCTGGTCGCGACTAAAACTCGGGTTGAAGAATTCCCAATCGAAGGTTTGTCGGCCGAAAAAGCCATAGAGTCCGGCCCGCAAGGCTCGCGAGCACAGCTCCTTTCTGCGTCGACGAGGTTAGCTGTCGGGCTCGGACTGAAAGGTGTCCTACCGTGCGCCGGTTGGGCCGGCCTAACGGATTCGCCCCGTCGGAAAATTACTTTCCGTTGCGGGTCCCCCGTTCCCGCTAAGTCGCGGGATTGGACGTCAGAATGATTCTACGGCGAACTACACACATCGGCAACATACAATGTGAAGTGGGGCTTGGAGGCGCCTCGAGCGTCAGCTTTCGTCGTCAGATCGTTTCTGCAGTTCCCGCCAAAGCTTGTCTAGAACTTCGGCTTTTTTCGGCCCCTGTAATTCCTGTTCCAGTTCTTCAAGCGCAACCGCCACGATGTGATAATGATGGACTCCGGCGAATCTGGGATCGGCGCTAATCTCCAGCCACAATCGGTGCAGCAAGTCGAGGTCCTGATTTCGCAACCGTGGAGTGTGCGGTCCAGATAATACTCGCGCGACACCCCATTCGGCAGCCGGATTTCCATCACCAGGCGCGGCTTGGGATCAGGTAAACGTTCCCACGCGTCTCCGGTCAACCTGGCCTGCTCATCCGGGCTGAGCTTGTTAGACAGACCGCACACGATCCGGCTGGCTTCTATCCGCTGCGCAGTGACTACGATGGAATCAAAGACATCGGTTGCGGGAACCACCAGCAGCGAAACCGGCTTGCCTTCTTTTTCAGCCGCGGCCACGACCGCTGTGAACAGTTCCTGTTCGTATTGGTCGAAAATCTGATCGGCATCAAAAGTGGTGCTGCCGAACGACGGCTCGCGATGATATAAACGCGCCGTCATGACGACGACGTCTTGCTGCTTGGTATCAGTCCTTCGCAGAACTTCGCGCAGGTAGTACAGGTTTTTGGGGTCGCGAACTGCGACCAGAATATTTCCCGCACGCACCCCCAAAGTCTCGGTTGCCGGCTGTTCGTTCCCATATACCCGGAACTGGTCCAGGCTCTCCGGTTTTCCAGCTCGTTGCCTCGCAACCCGGCGCTCCGAATAGGTGAACAGCGCAAAAAACACCAGGCTGAACGACACTCCGCCAATGGTGGCCGTGTACTTTGTAAACAGGTTGACCAGAGCAGTCAGGAAAAGTACGGTCGCAATTAAGATCACGCCCAACGGTAACTCGCGGCCCTTGCCTAGCGGAATGTTCAGCGGCACTTTCCAATCGCGTCGCGAAGTTTCGGTGTAGCGCAAAACCAGCACCGCCAAAGCCATCATGGCGAAGCTCCAAATTACGCCGAACGCGTACAAACCAGCCAGGGTAAATACGTTCCCTCGGGTGACAATGATGGTGAAGAGCTGCAGACCTACAATCAGATTAATAATGCGGTAGCTGGTGCCGAATCGCGGATGAGGTTTTTGAAATGCCTCGGTGAGCACACCATCTTCAGCAACCCGGTTAAGTACGCCGTTTGCGCCGACGATCGAGGTATTGTGCGCGCCTGAGAGAATCAGCACTCCCACCAGCACTACGAAGCCGTGAAATATCAGCCGCGCCCATAGCGGTCCCCATAAATGCATGGCGATGCCGCCGATCAGGTTGCCGAAGTATTCCGGACGGCGGGCATCGGGAATGATCATGACCGCGAAAAACGATGTCAGGGCGGTAAACAGAAGAGCGTAAATGCCGATGACCACCGCCGCTTTTTTCAAATTCTGCAGCTTAGGGTGCGCAATTTCGCGGTTGACCTGGGCCAGCGTCTCTTCGCCGCTCATGGCCAGCACCGAATGCCCGAAGCCCACGAGCAAAATAAACAACGTCAGGTGAGTGAGCCACGTGTCTTTCAGCCCACGCAACCAGCCCAAAGATTCGTGATCAAGGGTAATGCCGTACTTAATAGGACTCGGTGGCAGTGGCGCCGGCGAATGCCACAACGTAACCGTGCACCAGATGATCAGAATCACGACCATGACCGTTGTTACTGCCATGATCTGCAATGCCTTTGCGCTGGATTCGTGCAACCCCTGAATATTTTTCCGCCAGAAATAAAGTGCTACCACAATGCCAAAAGCCGCCGCGAACAAGTCATCCGGGAAATATCGAAGCGGGTGGCCTACGTAGTACGCCATATCGTGAATGAAGCCTGCGAGGTACTGTCCGGCAACCACCGAACTCAGCGGACCGGTGAGAATGTAGTCAAACAACAAAGCCGAAACAGAAAACTTAGCCAGCTTGGCGCCCATAGCCCGCCTGACCACGCGGTACACACCACCGCGCACAAACATGCTGGTGGATTCGATATAAAGTGCGCGAACACAATTGGCGAAAAGCATCACCGCGAGAATGAACCACGGCGCGCTCTTCCCAATGACCTTCTCCGCGTCGCCGCCAACGTAATACGCCGAGGAACCGAGATCAGAGAGCACGATAGCGGCAGCCCGCCAGAAGGAAATGAAGCTCAGAAGAACGGTGGTCGCGACGAATACCTTTACAACGGGTCGCCTTGTGGGCTCAAGAGTTTGGGACATGGAGTGGAGTCAGACGACAGCGATTCCTTAGAATTTAGCACATGACCTACTGACTCATCCCTTATCCGGGAGAGGACGGTTCAGTCCCGCTGGTAACCTGCTCTGGCCACCAAGCGCCTATCAATCTGGGTTGGCGATGATATCTTTGTTTACGTAGCAAACCCTCACTTAATGGAAATTCTCAGCCAACTTTTCGAGAAGTATTTCCACTCTCCTGTCGAGCGAGTGGAACCGCTTCAGGGAGAACTGGGAGGCTCTGGGCGCAGCATCATTCGGCTATCGAATCGCCAGCACAGCGCGATTGGAATCCTTTATGGCGTGCGGGAAGAGAACCTCGCTTTCCTGGAATTTTCGCGGCACTTTCGCCAGCATGGCTTGCCAGTTCCAGAGATCTACGCAGAAAAATTGAGCGAAGGCGCTTACCTCGAACAAGACCTCGGCGACGTGACCCTGTTCGATTTTCTCTCGCACAACCGCAACGGAGATGTTGTCGCCACATCCGTGGTTGAAACTTATCGCCGGGTACTGGAAGTTCTGCCGCGTTTTCAAGTCGAAGCCGGACGCGATTTGAACTACAAAGTTTGCTATCCCCGTGGCAGTTTCGATCGCCAGTCCATCAATTGGGACCTGAACTACTTCAAATATTATTTTCTGAGGCTTGCCAGTATCCCATTCAATGAGCAGGCACTAGAACAGGATTTCACCCGGCTGACCAAATTTCTGTTGTCCGCAGATCACGATTACTTTCTTTATCGCGACTTCCAGTCACGCAATATCATGCTGCAAGATGGCGCTCCGTTTTTTGTGGACTACCAGGGTGGCCGGCGCGGGGCCCTCCAGTATGACGTGGCATCGCTCTTGTATGACGCCAAAGCCGATTTGCCGCCAGCATTGCGTCAGCAGTTCCTCGATCATTATCTCGACAACCTGCTCAACTACGTGCCCGTTAACCGCGATGACTTCATGCAGCGTTACTACGCGTTTGTGTACGTGCGGTTGATGCAGGCCTTCGGCGCATACGGCTTTCGGGGTTTTTATGAACGTAAGGCGCACTTCCTGCAAAGTGTTCCGTATGCCCTGAAAAATCTGCGCTGGCTGCTGCACAATGTCACACTCCCAATCGAACTGCCCACGCTGATCGAATCCTTCCAGCGCATGTTGGGCTCGGAGAAGCTGCTGAACCTGCATTTTGAAGCGCCACGCGGCCCGGTCTCGACATCGGGCTCTGAAGCTCCTCTTACAGTGCGTATCTATAGCTTTTCTTTTCACCGGGGCGGCCCGCCCAAAGATGACACCGGAAACGGCGGAGGCTTTGTCTTCGATGGCCGCGGCATCCCCAATCCCGGCCGTGAGGAGCGCTTCAAGCGCCTCACTGGAAAGGATGCGCCGGTAATTGAATATCTCGATCAGCAAGAAAGCGCGCATGAATTTCTCGACCATGCTCGCGCTCTTGTCGATGCCAGTGTTAGCGAATATCAACGCCGAGGTTTTAAAAACCTGATGGTGTCATTCGGATGCACCGGCGGTCAGCATCGCTCCGTGTATCTTGCCGAGCAGCTCGCGAAACACCTGCGAAATAAAAATGCAGTGAATGTCACAGTTCATCATCGCGAACTGGAGAAAGCGGCGGCCGAGGCGCAGGCGGCAGCGGCGGCCGAGTCAGGGACCTCGCAATGAAAGCGATGGTGCTGGCAGCGGGTCTGGGCACGCGCCTTCGACCGCTGACCAATGATCGCCCTAAAGCCTTGGTGGAAGTAGCCGGGCGCACGCTGCTCGAGATTACCCTGACCCGCTTGCGCGATTTCGGCATTCACGAAGTGATCATTAATGTGCATCACTTCGGTGACATGATCCAGAACTATTTAAGAAGCAACAATAATTTTGGATTGCAAATCGACATTTCGCGAGAAGATGAGCTCCTGCTCGACACCGGCGGCGGATTAAAGAAAGCCTCGCATTTTTTTCAATCGAGGGTGGCTGGCGAAGATCCGTTCATTCTGCACAACGTGGATGTAATCAGCAACATTGATTTCGGACAAATGTTGAACTTCCACACTGACAGAAAAAGTCTCGCGACTCTGGCGGTTCAAGAGCGCGAAACTTCCCGCTACCTGCTCTTTAATGAATCCCTCGAGCTCTGTGGCCGCCGATCAGGGCGCGATGGAAAACAGGAGCTCGTGCAGCCTGCGAAAAAAGCTCTGCCATTGGCATTCTCCGGCATTCACATTATTTCGCACCGGTTTCTTTCAATGATGAGCGAACAAAGCAAGTTCTCGATCATCGACAGTTATCTGCGGGCAGCAGAAGTGGGAGAAAAAATTCTTGCCTTCCGCGCCGACCGCTTTTATTGGCGCGATCTCGGCAGGCCCGAGAATGTCGTTCAAGCCGCCGCGGACATTGATAGCAAACGCATTCTGCTAAGCAATTAACAAATTTTGCACTACTCCCTCTTCCGTAGGAGTCTTGCGAGTTCAGGCAAGCGATTAAAGCCCGCGACGCATCGCAGCCACAATTTATTGTCGATCGCAGGATAGCCGCTAACAATCGCCCCGGCAGCAACGTCGTTTGGAATACCGCTTTGTGCGGTCGCGACGGCGCCATCGCCAATTTTGCAATGACCAGCAACGCCGACCTGTCCGGCAAGAATTACGTTCTTACCAACATCAGTTGATCCCGCGAGTCCAACCTGCGCACACAGCAGAGTGTCTTCACCGACGCTTGATCCGTGTCCCACCTGCACGAGGTTGTCGATCTTTGCGCCACGGGCAATTCGCGTTTCTCCAACACTGGCGCGATCGATACAAGCGTTGGCTTGAATCTCAACATCGTCTTCGATGACCGTCGGCCCTGATTGCACGATTTTGTGCCAATGTCCGGCCGCATCCTTCGCAAAACCGAAGCCGTCGCCGCCAACCACAACTCCGTTTTGCAGGATCACGTTGTCCCCGATCTGGCAGAATTCACGGACCACCGCATGTGCGTGGGCGAGAAAGTTGTTACCAATCTTCACGCCGCGATACACGACCACATGCGCGAGCAATACAGCGTTCTCGCCGATTTTGACGCCGTCCTGAATTACCACGTAAGGTCCAATGTGGGCGCCGTCGCCGATCTTGGCCGACGCATGCACAACCGCAGTAGGATGTACTCCCGGCGTATATCTCGGCGGCTGATAAAAAAATTCCAGCGCACGCGCAAAATCCAAATAAGGATTTTTGCTGCGCAGCATCGGCGTACTGAGAGCAGGGAAGTCTTCAGCGACAATCACAGCCGACGCTTTGGTTGTCCGCGCTGCCGCGGCATATTTAGGGTTGGCTATGAAAGTAATCTGTCCTGGGCCGGCGGTTTCAATTCCCGCAACGCCGTTGATTTCGGTATCTGGCGTGCCATTCTCCAGCCGAGTACCCAGCCGCCGATTGATCTCCGAAAGTTTCATTTTGCTGATGATTGTAAAGGAAGAGTCGCGGCGAATCGGGATACCGAGAAAGAAACATCAGCCCAAGATGTGGGTTCTCTCTGTCTCGGTGGCATTTCTCCGCGCTCTCTGCGGTTAAAAGCTTTTGCGTTTCGTCGGCGCTCAACACCTCAATTCAGGCATTGGCCAGATGAGAAGGACCGATGTCAGCCAAGCTTCCAACCAAATTGAACCCTGCAGCTATTGACAATGATCTAACTACAGACGATGTCCGCCACTCCAAAACTTACAGCCAAGGGTTCGCCGCGTCCCAAGCTCAGAACGGTGCTGCCGTTGGTGATGGAACTCATTCGCCCCCGCCGCGGCCTGCTGGCACTCGGGTTTCTGTTGATGGCAATCAACCGCGTGTCGTCCCTCGTGCTTCCGTACTCGACGCGTTACTTGATCGATTCCGTAATCGTTAAGCATCACATTCAGTTGCTCAAGCCACTAGTGCTGGGAGTGCTTGCTGCCACCGTAGTCCAAGGCATCACCTCATTTTCTTTAACCCAATTGCTCTCGAAGGCCGCCCAGCGACTGATTACGGAGCTTCGCCAGAAGGTTCAGTCCCACGTCGAACGATTGCCCGTCGCATTCCACGATTCCACCAAGAGCGGCGTCCTGGTCTCGCGAATCATGAGCGACGTCGAGGGCGTGCGAAATTTAATCGGCACCGGCCTGGTGGATCTCGTCGGGGGACTACTCACCGCCAGCATTGCGCTGGTCGTACTTTTCAGGATCAGCTCACTGATGACGGTGCTGGCGTTCAGTTTCCTGGCACTATTTGCGCTGGCGCTGAAGAAAGCCTTTCAAACCATCCGCCCGATTTTTCGCGAGCGCGGCAAGATCAATGCCGAAGTCACGGGGCGGCTTTCTGAATCCCTGGGCGGTATTCGCGTGGTAAAGGGATATCACGCCGAAGAGCGCGAAGATAAAGTTTTCGCCGGGGGCGTAAAGCGCTTATTAGACAACGTTCTGCGCAGTCTGACCGCGACCTCAGTTATGGGCCTTTCCGCCAGCGTCCTGCTGGGCGTAGTCGGTGCGGTCATTATGTATGTTGGGGCGCGGCAGATTCTCGCCGGATCGCTCACCATTGGCGAATTCTTCACTTACACGATGTTCATGGGATTTCTGATCGCGCCCGTTATGCAGATCGTGCAGATCGGCACCCAGCTCACTGAGGCATTGGCCGGGCTCGAGCGCTCGCAGGAAATTCTGTCCCAGTCCGCAGAAGACCGGGATCCCAAACGCGCCATTACGCTCCCGCTGATTGAAGGCAACATCGCATTTCAGGATGTCAGTTTCAGTTATGACGGTACGAGAATGGTATTGAAAGATATCTCGTTCCAAGCCGCGCCTGGAACAGTGACCGCGCTTGTAGGGTCGTCAGGCTCCGGCAAATCCACCACAATCGGACTGATTTCCGCTTTTTACGTCCCCAGCCAAGGTTTGGTGACTGTAGATGGTTTTGATCTGAGCAAAGTCAAGATCAATTCGTATCGCACGCAACTGGGCGTGGTCTTGCAAGAATCATTTTTATTCGACGGAACGATTCGCGAGAACGTAGCATTTTCTCGGCCGGATGCGACCGATGAGGATGTGCTTCGCGCCTGCCGGATAGCACGGGTCGATGAATTCGCCGAAAGCTTTGCCGACCAATATGACACCATCGTCGGCGAACGCGGCGTAAAACTCTCGGGTGGCCAGCGGCAGCGAATCTCAATCGCACGCGCGATTCTGGCCGAGCCGCGAATTCTGATTCTCGATGAAGCCACGTCCAGCCTCGACTCTGAATCCGAGCAGATGATTCAGGAAGGTCTCTCATATTTAATGCGGGGCCGTACCACTTTTGTCATCGCGCACCGCCTGTCGACCATCCGCCGCGCCGATCAGATTCTTGTTATCGAGCAGGGACGCATTGTCGAGCGGGGAACTCACGAAGGGCTATATGCCGCAGGCGGACGATATTACGATCTTTATACGAAACAGCACGGGCTGGAGAGCAATTTGTTTCTGGCGCCCGGCGAGGGTGACATCTCCGAGACTGCCGAGGAATCCGTCGCTAGTCAGGATGGATACTGAGATCCGGATCCCAACGGCTATTTGTAATCCAGGCCTTTCGCGCTTGCTCGTTCGGGAACGCGCCAGCGTAGTCTATCGCTGAGCAAAGAAGAGACCGATTACCGAAATCAGAATCATCGAAATAAAAATGATGTCGGGAAGGATATTTCGCAACCGGGTTGTCACTTCGGAGCTGCTACTCTTGACGTGCATGATTCCCTGCTCCTCGATTGTCGCGCGCCGTGATCCAATTGATCTGGTAGCCCCGCACGTCCATCTCGGGCGCGTGGAAGCTCGCGGCTAGGTGTCCGTGCGAACTGCTCTTTGATGAGATGTTCCAGAAGTGAGTTGCACAAGCCAGAGGATACAATCGCAGCAGAAATGGCGCGCCCGGAGAGATTCGAACTCCCGACCTACAGCTCCGGAGGCTGCCGCTCTATCCAGCTGAGCTACGGGCGCGTAGATCAAGTGTACATCGCAAGGTTGGAGCCATCAATTTGCGCGCAGGCAGACAGAGAAATGCCGAGGATGCTTCTGGGCGGAACGTGTAGTCACTTTTGCAGTTCTGGTTAGCAGTCCACAACACCACGAATGGTTCGCTCTACCGGCGTCCGCCGCCTTCGCGACCGCCACCACTGGCCCGTTCCGCCTTCGGACGCGCTTCATTCACATTGATTGCCCGTCCGCCGAACTGGCTGCCGTTCAAGCCCGCAATTGCCTTGTCCCCTTCTTCCGCGTTTGCCATTTCTACGAAACCGAATCCCCGCGATCGTCCAGTTTCGCGATCGGTAAGAATACTGACGCGGTCGACTGTCCCATAGGGCTCAAAGATCTTCCGTAGTTCTTCTTCCGACGTGTTAAAGCTGAGGTTCCCAACAAAAATGTTTTTCACAGAACCTCCTTTCTGTTCCTGCGAACTACGGCAACTGGCCATTTCTGGCTAAGTGTTTTTACCGAGGCCGCAAGTGCGCCGGAAGTATAGCAAATCCCAAAAATTGGGCAAGAGAAAATACGACAGGTTTGAAAAGAATTACCGTATCCGATGGGACTCAGAGTTCAGGCGGAGACTACGGCGCAGATCGTTCCAATGCCGCACGATCTAGCATTTATCTACTTTCCAGTATCCATCTGACTGGTAACCGAGCTCCAGCAGCCGGTTTTTAGGGTCATGACGCTTGCCGCAATTGGGACAGATTAAATACCGGCTCCAGCTGGTGCCGCGCCGGTCATAGTCTGGCGCAACCGAGAAACTCAGGCCGCAGCTGCACGGCACCAGAAACATTTTTAAGCGGACGGTTGGCGTGGAACCTTGCTGTGACACAGTTCGATTTTACGACGGGCAAAGTAGTTCAGAATGTAGGCGGCGTGTTGATCCACAAAATCAATGCCTCCGAGCCACCTGGGTTAGCCCACTTGTGTGGTACTGCGCTTTCGAAATAAAAACTGTCGCCGGTTTTTAAGCGGAACTCTTCGTCGCGGAGAAAAATCTGCAACTCGCCTTTCAGTATGTACAAAAATTCCTCGCCAACGTGAGTATAAGATTCTCCGCTGCCCGAGTTGGGAGCGACACGAAACAGATGCGGCTCCATCACCGTGTTGCCCCACGCGAGCAACTCCATGCGAACGCCCGGCCCGGCATCTAGAACTTTGCGGGCTTCTGGTTTCACCAGATTCTGATTGGGTTCGGCGGTGTCGTGAAACTCAAGAATATTGGTCTTGTAATAGCGTGCCAGTTTGCGCAAGGTGCCCACTGACGCACTCATCTGAGAACGTTCCAGGGCGCTTAAAAATCCTACCGAGATGCCGGCTGCTTTGGCTACGGTTGCGAGCGACGCCTTCCTTTTTAGCCGCAATTGTCGAAGACGAGATCCCAAAGCACTGGCTGCTCCATCTTGCGGCGGTTGAGCCAGGCCATCGCGTTTTAAGGTCTGCACAATCGCTGGCGCGTTCATTCCGCGGACCTTTCGCAAAAAACTCGCACGCTTCAGCAGGCGGACATCCTCTTGCGAGTACATCCGATACCGGCTTGCGGTTCGACGAGGACGCGCCAGGCCCAGACTCTCCCATGTGCGGATCACGGTCGGAGAAATGCCGACCAGTCGAGCGACGTCGCCAATTTTCAGATAATCGCTGTTGCTGCGGGAACTCATATATCGTGTGGGGACAGCCGCCCTCGGCTGTCCTGAATCGCTGCCTCACCTGGCGGGCGAACGGCGTTTTTCACTTGACAGTGCGCTGCGCCAGCTACTAACCTTGCGGAATTATAGCAAGGTTTGTTTCTCGCACAACCACCCGTTTCGCAGTTTGATTCTTGGCGATGCCTTGGAGGCGTTTCGAATGTTCTCCCTCGAATTCCGTCGTGCAGGATTTGTTTGCGGCGCAGTGCTGGCCGTTCTTTGCGTTCTGCCATCGGCGCTCGGCCAGAGCACCGCAGGACGAATCGTCGGGCGGGTGTCCGATACAACCGGCGCGGTGGTGAGCGGCGTAAACGTCACATTGACCAACGTAGCCACCGGCGTCAGTCGAAGCGCAACCACCAATGACACGGGGGATTACAACTTCGTCGAGGTCACGCCGGGAAATTATCGCGTGGAATACTTGCTGCAGGGATTCAAGAAAGAACTGCGCACCAATCTAGTCCTCGAAATTAACCAGGTGCTCACGCTGAATGCCACATTGCAACCTGGCGGCACCCAGGAAACAGTCGACGTTTCCTCGGAAGCACCGCTGGTGGATACGACCAGCACGCAGTTGGGAGCGGTGGTCGATGATCGAACTGTAAGTCAACTTCCACTCAATACCCGCGACACCTACCAGTTTCTTCAATTACAGCCTGGGGTCATGTCAACCGTTGGTTCGAGCAACAGTATCGTCTACGGGAGCGACCAGACCGGGTCGGTATCTGTGAATGGTGGACGCGGGCGATCTAATAATTTCAGCGTGAATGGCGGGGACGCAAACGACGGTTTCGTGAATCTGCCGGAGGTCCAACCAACGCCCGATAGCATTGCCGAGTTTCGGGTACTCACTAATACCTTCGATGCTGAATACGGTAGGAACTCTGGATCGGTAGTGAACGTCATTACCAAGTCAGGGACCAATCAGGTTCACGGGGACATTTACGAGTTCTTTCGCAACAAAGTTCTGAATGCCAGCAACTACTGCTTTACCGCAGATTGCGGCAAGCCGCAATTTAATCAGAACCAGTTCGGCGGGACAATCGGCGGCCCAATTAAGAAAAATCGGACTTTCATTTTTGGTTCATATGAAGGTCGCCGCATACGCCAGGGAATCACCTCGCCGGCCGTAACGGTGCCTACCGGGCAAGAAAGGCCCAGCCCGACTAACACGGTGAACGGTCAAATCGTCGCCAACTTCTCCGATCTTGGTTCTCCTTTTGGCGGAACCCTGACGGATACGTCTTTATTGAACAGTCGTGCCGGCTGCCAGGCTGCGATAACAGCAATTGGTGGGGGCCTCATCTCGAGTGGTTCTTACAACAATATTTTTCCCAACCAACAAATTCCGTTGGCCTGCATGGATCCCACTGCCGTCGATCTGTTGCAATTTGTTCCAACGCCGGCAAGTGGATCGACGATTCAAACTGTCCCGACGGAGCCACTTCGAGGCGATCAGTTCACGTTGAGGTTCGATCACCGCATTAATGACAAGCAAAACCTTAGCGTTTATTACTACTTTAATGATGACAGCAAACTCCAGCCCTTCGCATTTTTTGAATTAGCTGGCGCCAACGTCCCCGGGTTCGGCAGTCTAGTCGGAGAGCGATTTCAGCAGTGGAACATCACTCATACCTGGACCCTGAATAACAATACAGTGAATGAATTCCGTTTCAACTACAACCGCGAGGGTCAACGTACGTTTCAACACCCCCAGACTACTAGCCTCATTCAGAATTCTTGCCCGCCAGCACCTTCATGGCTTACGAGTGTGACTGGGCCGCCCACTTGCTTCTTAGGCGATACCGCCGCGAACTCTGGCCCTAACGCGATTGGAATCCATCCTAACCTCGGGCCGCAGCGCGAAGGATTGCCATTCATCTCCGTGTCCGGCGGCTTTAACTTGGGCAACAACGCAGAAGGCGAGTTACCGCAGGTGGGGAATAGCTTCCAATGGGCGGACAATGTCACTAAAGTTTCGGGAAACCACACTTTCAAATTTGGCGCGGACGTGCGCCGGGAGCGCTTTGACCAGACTCTGTATTTCAACGTGAGCGGCGAGTACTTCTATTTCGGAGGTGGGCCGGACGATGTCGGAGCAACCAGTTTGTATCCTAATTATCTGCTGGGATTGCCGGACCAGTACGGCCAGGGCTCTGCCCAATCTGAGAACGTTCGCAGCACAGGCCTGTACCTCTTTGCGCAAGACAGTTGGAAACTTAAACCGAATCTCACCTTAAATTACGGTCTACGTTGGGAGCTTAACACGCCGATTGCTGACATTAGCCACCACGTGCAGACCTTCCGCCCGGGACAATCGAGCAGCGTTTATCCCTGCAAAAATACGGCGAATACAGATTGCTCGTCGCAGACTCCGATTGGCCTGGTGGTACCCGGCGATACCGGAGTACCACCCGCTTTGACTCAGACCTACTACAAGGCATTCGCACCTCGTATCGGCATTGCCTGGAGCCCTGGAACCTCAGGAAAGACCAGCATTCGTGCGGGATGGGGCATGTTCTACAATCCTGTCGAACAGCTGGTGTTGGAGCAGTTCGGCGCAGAGCCCCCTTTTGGCGGCAGTATTATCGTGTCTGAAACGCAGTTCAGCACTCCGTTCCTTTCCCAGGACGGCGTTACGAAGTTCCCTAATCCGTTCAACGGATTTCTCACTCCTAAGCCGGGAACTCCGCAAGATTGGGGGGTCTTCGAACCCATCTTGCTGTTTGGCGACTTTCAGCCCCACATGCGGTCCCAATATTCCGATCAATACAATCTGACCATTCAGCGTGAAATCGGCAAAGACATGAAGTTCGAAATCGGTTATGTGGGCTCGCAAGGACACCGCCTGTTGGCAACTCATGATGTTAACTTTGGGAATCCGCAGACTTGTCTCGACATAAACACCATTGTCGGCGCAGGCACCTGCGGGCAGTTCGGAGAAGACGTCGCGTATAGCCTGGCAGTGCCGGCAGGCTTCCAGTTTCACATGCCAAACGGATCTATCCTAACGGGCGCGGGGGGCGGAACGCCGGTTAACTTCGTCGGGCTGAGGCCTTTCTCTTCGCCGCAGTGCATAACCAACGGTCCAAACATAGGTGTTGGTTGTCCTGCGAGCGGGGTCCCGGTATTCTCCAGCGTGTTCGCGCAGGATACCATTGCCAATTCTGCATACAATTCGCTGCAAGCTTCGCTCGATAAGCGATTCGCTCATGGGTTGCAGTTCACCCTGGCCTACACTTTCAGCAAGTCAATTGATGAAGCATCGAGCTTTGAAGGCATACTGAATCCTCTTCCAGGTGCACATAACCGCGCTCTCTCGTTGTTCGATGCAACGCATAGGATCGTTGCCAGTTACTACTGGGAACTACCGACCCGCAAGTACGAAGGATTCAGGGGCAGGCTTTTGGACGGCTGGGCATTGTCGGGTATCACCACATTCCAGACTGGTTTTCCCATTCGCATAACGTCTTCGGCGGATAACGAGCTGATGGGAAGTTTCGACTTTGAACTGCCGGGCGAGCCTGATCAGTTAAAGCCTTTCCGGACGTTGAGGCCACAAAGCAGCAACTCCTGCTTTTCGGGTTCTTGCAACTATTTCTTCGATCCCAGCACGTTTACCGAGGACACCTCGATCGACCCGAGTCTGCTCGGCAGAGTTGGCAATGCTCCACGGACCATCTGCTGCGGACCTCACATCAGTGGGACCGATTTTGCAGTTCTCAAGAATATTCCGGTGACCGAAGGGACGCACTTTGAATTTCGTGCTGAACTGTTCAACGTCTTCAATCACACCCAGTTTTTTAATCCTGATGGCAACAGCACAGATGGGACGCAATTTGGACAGGTGACGCAGGCACGCGATCCACGCTTGGTGCAGTTCGCGCTCAAGTACCTGTTTTAGAATGGCAGCAAAGGGCCGGATCGCTGGCCCAATCTAATGGCCGCCAACGCGCGGCTTGAGACTCTTCGGAGACCACGATGTACCCCGAACTACAGAGAGAAATTGACGTCTTTGTGCGCCGTACGCCTAAATCGGCTG
>Ga0070735_10000950_pt1 | contig 29096 bp, 27 predicted proteins | sample Coa_R1_FD_66443 | JGI IMG/M metagenome (GOLD analysis project Ga0070735, IMG submission 66443) | Surface soil microbial communities from Centralia Pennsylvania, which are recovering from an underground coalmine fire - Coalmine... | ecosystem: Environmental > Terrestrial > Soil > Unclassified ...
GCCGCGGTGAGCCGCCCGAAGGCGTAGGCCTGCGTCATCACAGACTTGCCCACATCCAGTTCGTCTCCTTCCGCGAAGGTGACGTTCGCGTCGGTGGGCTCGACGGTTATCGCCAGAATCCGGGCTTGGGCGATAGCGGAGTCTAGAGTCTCGGTTTCAGGAGACGCTGCACGATGCTCGCTCGATCCGTAGATTGAAAGGAGTTGAGCGCGCGCGGCCCGAACCCCGCCCGGGAAGTTGGCGTTGAACTCGATAATCACCTCGAAGGTTAGCGGCCCGCCCCCGACGAGGCTCGGTTCGCTAGTCTTCTGCATGTACTCTTGAAGGTCGGCTCCGACCCTGCTCTTGAGCAGGGTTTTGTGAACGTCCCAATCCTGTGGCTGCGGCGGAGGTTGGTCGTCGACGTTGGCCATAGACGTCCCCGCTCTTCCGGCCCTCGTCTGAGGTTCAATGCTGACGAGCGACTGACTGTCTCATACTGCAACACATGATTGTATGCTGGCAAGCCGCGCCGTAAGCTTGGCACTGAGGATCGGAGTTTGGGGGACAGTCCTGTGGCGCTACGGAAGATCCGCGTCATGATCTCGTCGCGCTGCAACGACCGTTTCCCTGCGGGTGGCCCGGCGCTGAGTGAGACGCGCCAAGCCCTCAAGGCCGAGATCGAGGCGGCGCAGATCTGGGGCGAAGACCTCTTTGACGTTTGGATCAACGAGACCGCGCCGCCGGACGAAGGGGTGCAAGACAGCTGGGACACGTGCTTGCAAAACGTCCGCGAATGCGACGTTCTCGTCGCCCTCGTCAACGGAAACGCTGGTTGGGCAGCCCGTGGCGGCGACATCGGCATCTGTCACGCAGAGCTTATGGCGGCGCTGAACGGGGAGCCAGCCAAGGTTCGCCTTATCTCGCTCGGCAACGTCGCCGTTGACGATAGCGATCAAGGACAGCGCAACGGACGATTTCAAAGCTACGTCGAGCAGCAGAGCCTATTCCGAGGGGGCAGTGTCAGTTCAGTTGAGGAGCTGAAGGCTCGCGTCAAAGAGGCGGTCCTGAACGCCGCAACCCGGCTCGTTGAACTGGGCGTTCGGGAAGCCCGCCGCGGCCGATTTCACACGGGCGAAGCCCTAGCCTGGAGCAAGTTGGACTTTTCTCATCGCCAATCGCGGATCCGCGACGTGTTGCGCAGGTGTGCCCTGGAGAGCGGCGCGGTCTTCGTGAGGGAGGGCTTGGTTAGTATCGCACTGGGCGAGCAGGCGGTGCTGTTCTCGATTGAAGCAATTCCCGCGGCGCTGTCGGTTAGCGCCGCACGTGAGATGATCGGGCGCCCCTTTCTAAGGGATCACGAACTTGAGGCCGACTTCGGCAATGCCACCGGTCCAGTTCACCTAATCGGGTGTCACCAGACTGCCACCGAGACACAGGCGCGCCAACTTTTGGGATTTCCTGACGCCACTTTTGTAAGTGCTCCGTTCGGAGTCTACGCCGCTGACGATCTGCAAGCGGTCCAATTTGTGTTCCTGCAAAATTGCCGCGACGAGACGACCACACGGCACGCGCTTCAGCGCCTGATGGAGTGGCTTCAACAGTCAGGTGAAGTTGGCGCACTCGTCGCTCGCGCAGGATCGCGGCGTCGCATAGTCGCGGCCATCGCGGCTGAACTTGCGAGCCGCGGTCTGGGCAAGGAGTGAGGGGGCAGGGGCCCCGGGGGCTACCTAATGGATGCGACTACAAAACTTCCGTTTGAACCTTTCGAGCAGGACGACGCTTTCCGACGCCTGAAGAGGCTAATGACTGGACCGCACAAGCCCTTAGCGCTGGTGGGCTCGGGTGTCAGCGTCCCGTCCGGCTACCCAAGTTGGCCAGGCTTGTTGAAAGCGCTCGCGAAGCGGCTAGAGGAACGCGACGGGGTGCCTCCGAAGCTCGCACGTGAGTTGGACAAGATCGAGGATGCGCCGTGGCAGGCACAGGTCTACGAGCAGCTCTTGGGACCGAGCGAGTTAACCGCTTACATCAAGCAATGTTTCGCGAGTCAGGGAAGCCTGTCAGAGCCACATTTGGCAATCGCCAGCCTTCCGTTCCGGCACTACCTAACGACGAACTACGACCCTTCTATCGAAGAGGCGCTCCAGCGAAACAATAGAAGGGCCAAAGTCCTAGACTGGACTAAGGGCCACGCGGTCTCACAGTTCTTGCTCGAACTCGCTCGGCCGCAAGCGGCCCTTCGCGTGGTCTACCTGCATGGGCGCCACGATTGGCCGAACAGGATCGTCCTAACTGAAGCATCGTATGTCGAGCGGTACATCAAAAGCCAGGACGCGCGACAGCGGCTGATCGCTTTGTTCATGACCCATCCGGTCGTCTTCATCGGCTTCTCGATGAACGACCCAGATCTAGCGAACCTGATGAGAGAGGTGACTGCCCGCCTGGTGGTAAGGAAGGCCTCTCACTTCGCACTGATGGGCTATGGCACTGATGAGGAAAAGGAATTAATTCGCCAGCGGATGCGCGGAAAGTTTGGCATTGACGTTGTATTCTATCATCGGGGGGAGACGGAAGCAGGGGATAGGCATGCCAATCTCCTGACTCTGTTAGGAGCCTTGGGCGCACACGTCTCGAAAGAGGCTCTCGCGGCCAACCCCACCAAGCTAAACCCCGACGATCCCAACAAGGGACAGTTTGGAGGCTCGCCCACCTCTCGATCGCGCCAGCTCGTCGCGCGGCGGAAGAGGGTGATGCCGAAACGCAAGTGGCTGACCCTGGAGCTTGCAGTCGAGCCGACGGAGGGCGCGACTCCAATCACCGAGCCCGTCGAATTCCATCTTCATCCAACCTTCGACAGCGTCGTCCGACGGATACAGCCCGAGCGTGGTCGCGCGACGATGGAGTTCACCGCGTATGGTGCATTCACCGTCGGCGCGATTGTAGACAACGGTAGAACTCGTCTTGAGCTAGACTTGGCGCACGACCAGGCGCTGCCCGAGTGGTTCCGTCGACGGTAGCTGCGGGGTCCGGGCCGCGAGAGAGCCACGCCGCCGGCCGCCTCAACTAGTCGCTGAAGGCTCTCAGCCTAGCGCCGACGAGCACCACGCGCTCGAAGTCGAACAGCGGCTCGTCACCCATAATTCGGTGCTATCGGCGACAATCTGAGGGAAACGGGGGTCGAGTCCTCCGGACCGACTTCCGGGCGGGGGGACTTCATGCGCACGCTCCCTCTCAGCTCGCGCCGCACGAGCGCTCCGGCCACCTGGCTGGGCGTTGAAGGTTCGCTCGGCTGCATCAGCAAGGCGGACCTCCGAGCCATTGGTGCGCAGAGATTGAACTTACTCGCAGAAGGCTGCTGGGCCGCCGAGCGTTAGGCGGCCCGCGGACAGCTGACCTAATTGGTCGCGGCGCTGGCGCGCTCAACGTGACCAATGAACTGGTAGGCTTGGTGGTTATTTGAGAGCTCGGCGGCTCGATGATCGGATAGCTTCACTGCGAAGTTGGCCATCCCTTCGGCAAGTTTCGGATAGCCGTCTATCGACCAGGGTTTGGCCGCAATGGCGAGCACATTCCCGACGCCTGAGGCCATTGCCGAGACGACCGAAGCCCACCACGATATCCGAGTTGGCAGCTCCCTCCGGAAGTACTCGAGGAGTTCGGGCTCGATCTTTCGTTCGAACGTTAGCCTCGCAGCTTCGGGCGCGGTTAGGTCGGCATCGATACGGTGCTCGACATCGTCGGCCAGGCTTTGCAGGTAAAGGCGGAAGCCCTCTCGGAAAGGCGCGACTTGCTCGCGGATCTGACAAAGCTGATCCGGGGAGAGCGAAGTTAAAAACGGAGCACGCTGTTCGACAACGCTCTCAGCCAAAACAGTGGTTAGCCCCACTGTCGAGGCGGGCCGTGCGGTCGCGAACTCCGGAGCTGGCGGCTTGGCGAAGAGCGCGTGCAAAGCTATGGCGGTGCGCCCCTGAAGGACATCGCTCGTAGCGAGCCGTTTACGACCCCCTCCCAGTTGGCTGCAGATGAGGTCTTCGACGTTCTGAGGCATCTGACTAATGCTGACCGGCGAAGCAAGAACCTCGAGGGCGCCTACTCCAAAGAGGGCGCCGTTTCGCGTCTTCCATTCGCTGTACCATCTCCGCTCAACTTCGCGGTATCTCTCGTTCTCAAAGCTGATAGAAAACGCTGCTTCGAAACTGGCGTCGTGGTCGTATGGATGCGGCAAGAACACCTTGTCGTAGAGCAGGCAGAGCGTGCTTAGTAGCCGCGGATCGCCAATCGTCAGGTCGTCGACGTATGTGCATGCCGATGTCATCGATTGCGACCTGTGCATTTGGAGTCCTGTTGCACCACTCACCCCGGACAGTCGAGAGGTGGCTTCGTGGTCCGCAGCGGTCGTGCGTCCGGCGATGCCCCGTCTCGCACGGTGCGGCGCGCAGAGGTAGCAGCGCGGGCGGCAGTGTGCAGGTTGGCCCTAGAGGCGAGCGCTCTGGCTAGAGCGCGCCCCGACATGATCAAGACGGGAGGATAGCGAAGGGCTGCCGCTGCAGCACTCAAGCAGGAAGCCGATGAGGTCATCGACGCTGTCGTATGCTGCGATGTAAATGATGGACCGGCCCTTCCGACGCGAGCGAACAAGTCCGACGTTACTCAAGATCGCTAGGTTCGTAGAGAGCGTGTTCGGCGGCGCGTTGACGGTCCGTGCGAGTTCGCCCACTGCAATTCCGTCTTCACTGCGCGCAAGCAGTTGGAAGACTCGAAGTCGGCCCGGGTGCGCTAGCGCGGCGAGAACCGCGGCGGCAGATTTTCTGTCCATCAGTCTTAGTAGCAGCGAGCCTCGGGCCGAGCATAGGGTGGGTCCACGCTAACGAACGGTCCTAGAGTGGGTCAACGTCGGATGGGCCGAGTTTGCCTTGCCTCTTTCGACCGCCGTCTACGATCGGGCAGCAGAGCAGTCGGGCAGATTCCCGATGGACGCAGGGGGCAGCGACGGTGCGCGGCAAAGCGCTCGATCCGGCCGTCCGCTCGTCGAACGCGAGCGCAAGGACAACGGTCCGCGGCGGGACAGTGGGCGATAGGCTTTGAGCTGCCGCGCTCGGGTCGACGCCTCAACATGGTAGGAGCGACGGCGTCGCAGTCGCTCCTCGGACCCTGCATACCTGTGAGGCGCAGCGCAGCCCACGCCAGCATTGCGGAGCGCTCGTGCGTCAACCCTAGCGGCAGGCCCGATGCTACAGTAAACTCCTGCGGGGCTCTGCGGCGGGGGCAGGGGCGAATGAACCGATATCTGCCAGCACGTATCCCTTTCCATGGGCCGGCTGCGATTGTCGCGCTCGTACTATTCCTGTTCCTGAGCGCCTGCCGACCTCAAAATGTCAGTGAGGACACGTCTGCTGCTGCCGACTCTCAAGCAGAACAGACCCTGCGGCTTAGTCAGGCGGAGGCTTCCTGGAAGGACGGAAATCAATCCGTTAATTTGGGGAAATATGCCGATGCAGTTGCCCAATTCTCTGACGCTATCAACAAAAACCCTGATCTTGCGATTGCTTATCTGTCGCGGGGCAACGCGGAGCTGGCCCTCCGAAACTATGACGCTGCTGAAACAGACTACAATTCGGCCCTCAGTCACGATCCGAAGCTCGCGAGCGCATACTTGGCGAGGGGCACCGCCCGGTGGCTCCTCGGCGACTTATCAAACGCCGAGGCTGACTACCGCGCACTAGTACAGCTGAGACCGGACGACCAGTTTGCAGCCACGCGTTTTGCGAGCGTGCTCTTCGACGAAGGCAAAGGGCAAGATGTCGAGGCCTTCTTCAAGGGAGCCTACGAAGCGAGTAGCGACCGGACTTGGGCGCTCAGTGGTTGGCTATTCGCCATTGAAGACAATGAGGGCGCAGAGGCTGCTTTGGGGAAGAGTAATGAGCTCTATTCCTCGGGAGTTCACGACCTTGAAGTGCGCTACATGATCGGCCACGAGGACGTGAAGACAGGGCGCTATGTTGATGCGGTTCATTGGCTGAGCGAACTCGAGAGCGAGGACCCGAACAAGGTCCCGACGGACGTCGCACAGGAGCTGGCGACGGCCTACAAGGCGACTGGCCGGCCTGATCTTTGTTTTTCGACCTTGGAGGACTACGCAAGCCGGATGGGCCGCGAACTGGACGACAGTCAACGCTTACAGGCCTCACAGAGCTGCAATGGAGCTTCCTAAATGGAAGGGTTACCGCGGCGCAAAATCGCACTCGGGTTCGTCTTAGTTCTGTTTGTGGGAGCGGCGCGGGCCGGCGACCTTTCCTGCATTGGCGTGCAAGGAATGGCAGTTGAAATGCGCGCTCAGATGCTGCCGGCCGATCAGGCTGCGCAGTTTTCGACCGAGATAGCTCAGGTCAAAGCGTATGCCGACCAAGCGAAGCAAGAAATGACCCGTGCGGAAAAGGATACGGACGACGATTACGACGCGATCGTTAAGGCAAATCCGGGCGCCTCGATCGCGCAGGTCAGCCAGATGTATCATGACAATATTTGGGAGTCGGCTGAAGCTGATGGCCGTTTCGCTGAAATGCTTCACGCGCAGTTCAAAGTTCACCTAGACGAGGCAGAAATGATCGAGGCTGGTGCCCCGGTACCAAACCCTTCGGAGACTGCAGAACTGAGTAAAATGTCCGCTGACTTTGCTAGTTCTCATGGTGATGCGCTTGTGCAGGCGGTTCAATCCAGTGAAGCGTTTAGGGCTTTGTTTGGAGTGGCTGTCGCTGAACGAGAGGCGATGGCCTCCGGCCGAGCGATTCCTGCCGTCGGAGTGGCCCGCCTCTACTACGATACGCCCGGCGAGAAGACGGAGCCGACCATGCAGGCGGTCGCCGCGCTTTCCGGTGTGACCGTCGCGACGGAGGCCGTGCGCACAGCGAACACGCTCAGGCTCGGACACTTGCTCGGGCAGGACATACGGGATCGGACGTTCCGACAGGAGTTGGCGCAGAAGGGCGATTCACCCACATGGCGAGCGGTCAATCGGGAGGTAGCCGAAGCGCTCCAGAATTTGGCAGTCGCCGACGAAGCAACACGAAGAATCGCAAATGTTCTACCGAGTGATCCTCCACCGGCCGATCCGCAGCAACGACAGCAGTGGATAGGGCAAGTGGCGAACACGGCACGGAGCACTGCGGACGACGTGACGCTGATCTACCGCAAGGGCGAGCCCAAGGTGATCGACGCGCTGCCCTCGAAGCTGGCCCCACTCTCGCCGGCGCCGGTAGGGTCAAGCGGCAGTTCACTTTCTGCGTCCGCGCAGTGATGGGGATCGGCGAAGTGATTCGATCTCGACAAGCTGTGCTCGCAGCTCTTCTGGTGGTCGCGTTCGCCTCGCCACCAGCGATGAGTCAACCAGGTTCTGGAGCAGCCGATTGCCCCGTCGGTACCGTGTTCGATCATCAGGAGGAAAGCAGGTCCGGCAATGTGGTCACAGTGACTCCGGTTTGCCGGAGACTAGCGGGGCGTTGGAGCGAAGGCCTCTGGCGTCGAAGCGTGGCCGTAGGAAACGTTTTCGGAATCTGTACGCAGTTCTGGTCTTGCGTGCCTGGCGAAACACAGATGCGCGCGTCAGACAGCACCATGAAGACGACTCCAAGAGCCAGTACCGGAGGCGCTTGTGTCGCGGAGCGGAGCAATCCCAAGGAGTGTGGCGCGTGCGCGGCACCGCCACCGTCATCTCTATGCCAGGTCTGTGTGCAGCCTGCGGAGTGCTCGTCTCCTGCTCTTGGCGCGCGCACGCGCGAGGCACTCGGATGTTGCTGATCACAATGGCTGGGCGCGATCCGCAACGCTCCGGTGGGAGGAAGAGGCGATCTCTGGCTAGACCCATACCAACAGATCGACCTGCGAGGTCGAGGGGCGCTTAGAGGCAACCCAGGCGATCGAACGTTGATCGGCGGAGACAGCGATCGAGCGGGGCCTCCAGGCGCTCAGAAGCGAAAGGGCCGCCGCGGCGTCTAACGCCGAACTGCCCGGTTCTCTGTTCCCCCTTGGCGTCGGGGAGGTGCTGGTCCTCTTATGCCTAGAGCTGACCGGGCCGCTGCTGAGCGAGAGAAAGCGTCGGTGTGGACCATGCCTCCGCAGCCGCTAGGACTGAGCGGCGGTTGCCTGCGCCGATACCTTTGTCAGCGTCTGCTGCCGAGCCGAGGCGATGGTTCGCTCGATCTCAGGCAGGTTGGTAAGAAATATCTGCTTTCTCTCGGCAGGAATAGCATCGCTAGCGAGATCAAGGTTCATCCTCTTTATGAGGTAGAACGCCAGCGCGGCTCTCGTCCTGACAATCAATTGTCCGCCGTGCATCCCATAGTCATGTTCGATTGCTGATCTCTGAGCATCATCCAGGCTGGGATGTGCGACCACCTTGAGTTCGACGAATGTGTCCCACTCCATGTCGTCGGACGAACGGGCGTTCGACGGCGCGGCTTCGCCCACGGACAGAATCCGCGTCAACACGAAGTCGCGGAAGTCGCGATGCTCGACGCACCACGCCCGGGCGTGCCACCGGTGACCGTCAAATGCGAGCGAGTGAGGGGCAATAGCGCGTGTCCTGGAGTTGGTAAGAGACTGGTATTCGACTTGGAGTTCCAGCCGACGATCGACGGCACGGAGGATCTGGCGCAAGGTCTCCGGCTCGACGCTGCGAACGATCGTCGGCATCACCGAAACCGGAGGCGGGCTGCCGAACCAGGTGTCGCTGACCTGGATGGCGTAGTTGTGGATTGCGTTGAGTTGCATCAGGTAGCGATCCGCAGACACGCGCAGGAATCGTGGCTGGAAGCGCTCGCCGAGAACGTAAGCCTTCTCGGTCTGATCGTACTTTAGATTATTAGGCGCAGCCTCTTGATAGGCCTGCAGATCGATTGAGGCCTGCGGAGTTGAAACCCTGAACTTCTCGGTCAGGTCGCTTCGGTTAACTCGCCCGAGCCAATAAGCGCGCCATTCAATAAACTCAAATCGCTGGGCCTGCCCCCAACGGACGTCTTCACGCTCGGCCATTCATCTCACCCCGATTAAAAACTTGACCCGTCGTATTTTTACGCGCATATAAACATGACGGGTGCCGAACTCACGATCCTCCAGCGGATCGAAGGACGCAAGGCACATTGACGTTCCTGACAGCCCATTGGGGCCGATGCGAAAGGGTATTTGATGAGTGACGCCGGCGGTCCAGATGGGGCCGAAGAGAGGGCCTTGCGCGACTTGGAGAAGGCGGAAGCCGACCTGAAACGCGCTGAGGGCGAGGTTGAGCAGGCGGCCGAGGAGCTGGAGGCCGCCCGCCACAAGCACGACGGCCTTGTGCTGATCTTTGTGGACGGGGCCGAACACAAGGTTCGCCCGGGAACTTGGATTGTGCATGAGCTCAAGACTGCGGTCGACGTGGTCCCGGCAAAAGTGCTCGCCGAGATCACACCGCAAGGCCTCAAGGACCTCGACGACAACGCCGAGATCGAGGTCCACGAGAACGAGAAGTTTATGACGCATGCCCGCTCGGGCGGGTCCTCCTGATGGACGCGGCGGAACCTGGCGCAGCCGGTATCGCAGTCGTACCCGAACTGGCGCCCATCGCCGTGCTTTGTTCAGGACCCGTCCGCTACAGGGACGAAGATGGCAAGCGGTACGTTCACATGGTTGGGCTTCACGTGCTCGTACGGGGCGAGCAGAAGGAACTCGAAGCGCTCCTTTGTCTCAACTACCCGAACGGGACGTACCCTACGAGGCTGTACTTCCGCGTAAACCTGGGTCTCGGCCTGAACTGGAACGAGAACGCCTACATTTTCGCGACGCAATGGTTCTCCTGGTCGTGGAAGGACGTGAAGGCGACCCAATCGCCAATAGAGATTCTGGCCGGCCACTTGGAGGCTCTCCGTTGAAGACGATCTTCAGAGCGACTCGCGACTTTGAACGGCACGTCCGGCAGGATCTTGAGCGACCACACCAATTTGCCGCCGAGCGTGTCGGGTTTCTCTCCGTACGCGCGGCAAGCACCGGCAAAGCCCTTGTCCTGCTGGCGGACCGCTACCACCCCGTTGCCGACGAGGACTACGTCGATGACCGCCGCGTCGGCGCGATGATGGGTCAGGAGGCGATCCGCAAGGCTCTGGAGATCGCCCTGTTGGACCCGGTTGGGATGTTCCATATCCACATGCATGAGCACCGCGGCCGGCCGAGATTTAGTCCCATCGATCTTCGCGAGCAGCTCAAGTTCGTTCCAGACTTCTTCAAGGTCCGGCCAGAAATGCCGCATGGGGCAATCGTGTTCAGCCACGATCGAGCCGCCGGCCGTGTTTGGGTCGGCCCTGCGCGCATTCACGAGATCGGTGAGTTCAACACAATCGGGCAGCCGGTGGATATTCAGAGCGCCAGCCGCCGCCGATTGCGGTTTTTCGCATGACCCTCGAGCGCGACTTCAGCCGCCAGAGCTTCCTTGGCGCGGAGTCCGAGCTGGTTCTGGGCGACGTGCGAGCATTCGTCGCCGGGCTAGGCGGCGGAGGTTCGCACGTCGCACAGCAGCTTGCCCACGTGGGCGTCGGCGAAGTCCGGCTCGTCGACCCGCAGGCAATCGAGGCGAGCAACCTCAATCGCCTCGTCGGTGCGACCCAGATGGACGTCAAAGCACATGCGCCAAAGGCGAACATCGCCAGGCGGCTCATCCGGGGTGTCCGGCCGTGGGTGAAGGTGGAGACGGCACAGAGCGATTGGCAGGCGGCCGACGATCTGCTGAAGGACGCCCATGTGGTCTTTGGCTGTGTCGATGGCTACCGGCAACGAATGTACCTGGAGCGCGCAGCTCGGCGGTTCTGCCTCCCGTACATCGACATCGGAATGGACGTGTCGGAATTGGGTGAGGGCCACTACGCCGTTGCCGGGCAGATGATCGTGTCGCTGCCGGGCGGCCCCTGCATGAGGTGCATGGGCTTCCTCACGCAAGACCGGCTCAATCGCGAAGAGAACGCCTACGGCGACGCGGGCATCAACCCGCAGGTGGTCTGGACAAACGGCACGCTGGCGTCGCTGGCTGTCGGAGCGTTCGTCCAGCTCTTTACGCCGTGGTTCAAGCTTGATCGGACCTACGAATGGCTCGAACTCGACGGAAACAGTCAGACCGTGTCGCGTAGCCGCCAGCCCGACTACTCCGTTTCAGGGCCGTGCCCTCATTTCGCTTCGGGCGATCTCGGCCAGCCCGACTTTAGCCTCAACTGACGCGAAGGGCGCTGCCATGGGGGTCGCTGACCGCTTCTCAAAATTCCTCGGCAACATAGCGCTGACGGAGGAGCAAAAGACCAAGGGGCTGGAGCGGCGCGACGCGGTGGTCCGCTCACTCAACGCGAACTACTACGGCACGACCAGCGCGACAAACCACTCAACGCTTGTCGGATCTTGGGGAAAGTTCACCCGCATCCGACCGCCGCGGGACGTCGATGTCCTCTTCACGTTGCCGTACGCCACGTACGAACGCTTTCAGCAACGCACTGGCAATCGGCAGTCGCAGCTGCTGCAGGAGGTGAGGACCCTCCTGCTTTCCGCCTACCCGAACACAGCCATTCGGGGTGATGGCCCGGTCGTGCTCGTCCCCTTCTCGGCCTTCAACGTCGAGGTGATACCCGCTTTCGCCGCTCAAGACGGGGGGCATCTGGTTTGCATGACCGACGGCGGCGGGTCGTACAAGCGCGCCGACTACGACGCAGAAATGAAGATCGTCAGCGATTCCAACTCTACGACGAACGGGAACACCCGTGATCTCGTCCGTATGATGAAGACGTGGCAGGGGTATTGCTCGGTGCCGTTGAAGTCATTCCATCTCGAGCTACTTGCGACGACATTCCTGGCACAATGGGAATACAGCGGGAAGAGCAAGACCTATTATGACTGGATGGTGCGGGATTTCCTGAGCTTCCTGGTCTCGCGCGCCAATTGGAACGTCTACGCGCCTGGCACCGGCGAGACCATGAGCTTGGGAAATGCTTGGGAGACCCGAGCCAAATCCGCCCTCGAGCGGGCGAAGAAGGCTTGCGACTACGAATCGTCATCTAGCTGGACGCTGGCAGGCGAGGAGTGGCAGAAGATCTTTGGCCCGGACATTCCCAAAGCCGCATGACCGACGACGAACGAACAGCGGCTCTGGTCAAGGAATGCCGAAGACAGTTTGAATCCTGTCTATACACGAGCGCCGCGCTCTATCTTTGGCAGAAGCGAGCTCGCTGGTGGCGCGCCCTGTTCCTCATCGCGCCGATCGTACTGGGCGGTTTTGCGTCATCGCAGATTCTGACCCAGTTCGGCGGCCAACTCGCTATGGTCGTGGCCGCGTTCGCAGGGCTTCTCGCGGGCTTCTTTCCTGCGATCTACACAGCGCTGGACATGGACATGCGGGTGGTCGAGATCGGACGCGCCGCGGCCGAGTATACGAATCTGCGAGATCGATTCCGCCAAGCTGCAGAAGTGAAGTCCCTTGCCTCGTTTGAGGAGTTCCAAGAGGCGTTCGAAGGTCTTATGGACCGAATGGACGCTGCACGGAGCTCGTCACCGGCTGCACCCGAGGCCTATTTTCGAAGGGCGCAGAGGAAGGTGAAACTCGGCGACTATGAGTTCGAGGTCGAAACGGAACCTCGCGCTCCCTGAGCGGTAGAGTCGCCGCCACCCACACGTTCCGCCAGCTGCAGGGCCGTGGTCTTGGAACTCATGCAATCCGGGCGCTCGACGCCGCCTCCCACTCATCCGGCGCAGCTTGCCCCGGATTGCGTTCATCCGCTTCAGCTTGGCTGCGGTGAACCCTTCCAACTCTCGCAGGCGAATTTGGGCGCGTAGCGACTGGCGGATGCTTCGCATCGGGACGGCTGTCGCGCCATCGATTGGCAATGCTGAAGGCATCGCGGACGCGCTGCTCGTTCTCCGGCGTCCAGGTGAGGTCGCCCCCGCAATGACGTCACCCGCTCCTCGCACGGTTCCATGTCATACTCGCACGGCCGAAACGTCCCCACGGATGTTCTCCAATTTCCAGATCAGCGTCACACGACGCGCCAGAAGCTAGACGAAAGGCGCGAAGGCCACGGTCGCGGCTAGTTCCGGCCGTGTGTCGGCTCGAGCGTGGGAGGAGCAGGCCGTCTGTGCCGGGCCTCGGGTGATCGAGTCGGACATGACTTGTCCTGACATTGCCCTTCGGCGAGATTCCCTGAGGCACAAGGCACCACAACAGCCTGTCGGCAAGGGGCGAACGTGTGACGGATCGGGATGACGCTCTGACGCCGGAAGCGTTCAGCTTCGCCGACGATGCTCCGCGCCGCGATCCTTGGACGGAAGATGACTTCGGCTTTCGGCCGTTCGCCGAGCGTATGGCTGACGTCCTTTGGGATCTATCGGCGCCTGGCGGCTACGTGGTCGGGCTCCATGGTGTCTGGGGGGCCGGGAAGACCACAGCTCTCAACTTCATCGCCCACTTCCTTAGCGCCAAAAACCGGGCCGAGCCCGATCGGGCGGTGGAGATCGTGCGCTTCTCACCGTGGATGTTCTCCGGCCAACAAGACCTCATCAGCGCGTTTTTCCGTGTGCTAGCGGAAGCCCTCAGGGACGGCGGCGAGACCGCCCGCAAGGTTCGTAAGACGGCCCGAACCACGGCCAAGGCCGTCGTAGATCCGACGGTGAAGGCGGCCGTAGCCCTCGCGGCTGCCGCCTATCCTCCGGATGCGGCGGCGATCCGCGCCGGCGGCGCCCTAGCCAAAACCGCGCTGGAGCAAACCATCGATGCGTGGCTCGGCGAACCCACCCTGCAGTCGGCCCACCAGGACCTCGTTAGGCGGCTGCGTAAGAGCGGCCGACGGTTCATCGTGTTTATCGACGACATCGACCGGCTCGAGAGAGCTGAGATTCGGGCCATCATGCAGATGGCCAAGTCGGTCGGACAGTTGCCGAACGTTGTCTACGTCCTGGCCTACGACCGGCGCATCGTCTGGCGCGCGCTCGGCGAGCGCGATCAGCGTCAAGCGGGTGAGCCGACCTTCACAGAGAAGATCATCCAGCACGAACTGGAATTGCCGCGTGCCGGCCGATCGGCCCTGTTGCGCAGGCTCGATAGCGAGCTGAAGTTCGTCTTCGATCACATCGAATCCAGCGCCCGCTGGATGGAGATCGTGCGCCACGGACTTTACCGGTGGGTCCAGAGCCCGCGCGACATCGTGCGGATTGCCAACGCGCTGCGTTTCACCTGGCCCCCGCTCTCCAAAGAGGTGGACGCCGCTGACGTTTTGGCGATGGAAGCGCTACGTCTCTTCGATCCGCAAGCGTTCGACTGGGTCCGTTCGAACCGGGACTTCCTCATCGACGGCGCGGGATATGTATCCGACGCTGAGAAGAAGGCCTACGCCGCGGCCTTCCGAGATAGCCTCGATCCGGTGCAACGGGACGACGTGGTCGAACTGCTGAGCGCGCTGTTTCCCTCCAAGGCGAAGCTGTTACGGGTCGACGACCGTTTCAGCTTCGCCGAGATGTGGGCACAGACGGTGAACCGGCGCGGCATAGGCTCCCCCAAGGGGTTCGACGCCTACTTCGCGCTGTTTCCTTCAGATCACGTAATCCCCAAGGCGCTGGTGGACGAGGCAGTGGCGGCCCCCGACGACGAAACGGTGCAGACCGCAGCGCTCGCCCGAGCGATCGCGATGGTCGATGAGCGGAAACAGCCCCTTGTCGGCGACTACATCGATGAACTTCAATATCGGCGGGTCCCCCGGGATGGGATGCCGCCGGGCAAGGCGATGCTCAAGGCCTTCGTCAAGCAGGCCGCTTTCATCCAGAGCCTGCAGGAGCGCAACGGCGGTCTGTTTCCACCCGGCACTGCCATGCACTTCCTCCTGCGGCAGATACTGGCCCGGTGGGACTCCAAAACGGCTGGCAAGGCTCTGCTCGAAGCAGTCGGCAACGACACGCCGGCGGAGGTTCTGGCGACGCTGTGGGTCTGGCGCGCGCGAGAGGCCGGGATCCTCCCGGCCGAAGGCGCCGAGGTCGGCGATGTCATTGACAAGGTTTCATTGAAGGAGTTGGGCCGCCGCACCCTCGCGGCGATCAGGGCCACCCACGACAGCACCTTGGTGGGCGCCCCTTACTACTGGGACATCATGCACAGCTGGTCGACGTTGGGCTCGGCCGCCGAGGCGAAAGCCTGGTTGTCCGCGACAGCCAAGGCCGGCCCGCACGGCCTCGCGAAGGTGTCGCGAGGCATCCTTGCCTACTCCGTGGAAGGAGGGCGAAAGCACTACTCATTCCGCGGCCTCGGCAGCGATCGCGCCTTCTATGATCCGAAGGCGCTACTGGTGGCTTGCGAAGCGTTCGCCGCGGCGCCCGGACTGGACGAAGACGAGACCGCGCGGATCGTGGCGCTTCGTGATGGGTTGAGGGCGGTGCGGGCCGAGGAGCGGGCCAAGGCCAAGGAGAAAGCTGTGACTCCTGGGCACAAGACGCCTCGCCGGTTGAAGTGGGCGAAGCCTAAGGCACAGGGTGGGGCCTAGCACCGAACGGCGGACCCTGATTCACTTAGGGCCTATGCCCATCCCAGACGACCGCATCGACGACTTCATCGCCCGCTGGAAGCGCGCGTTTGGCGAAGGACTAGCCCCGGACCAGGCGCGGATCGAAGCCGACCGCGTCCTACACCTGTATCGCCGGCTGCTCCGCTTTCGCAGGGACAACGGGGACGTTGGGGATGTTCCCGCACCGGCTATGCCGCAAGCGGAAGCTCAAGCTGTCTCACCTCGTCAGGTTGCTCCGGACGCGCTCGAAGCCGCCTGATGTCGGGAGGATGCCCAAGACCAAGCGCGCCTCGAAGCAGATCGCGTCTTGCACCTCTACCGACCGCTCGTTCGCCGTCACACCGACAAGAGGGACGTTGGGGACGTTGACCAGACGCCTATGCCGCCTTCGAAGCCACCATTTGCGATTTGACTGGACAGGCTTACAATACGGGTCATGGCCGACCCAAGCGCTGACCCGAAATCCAAGACGAAAGAGACGACGGTCGCCCTGGGTGTCCCGTACCTCAATGCGTATGGGAATATCACAAAGGCGCTTGATCGCATTCAGACTGCATCCACGCCGCCGAGGTTCACGCAGGATTTTCTTGCGACGAAGCTGGCACTACCGGGCGGAAGTGCGAAGCCTATTATCCCGTTCCTAAAGCGGGTCGGTTTTCTCCAGAGCGATGGCACACCGACAGAACTGTACAGGCAGTTCCGGAACCCGAAGATTCGAGGAGCCGCTGCCGCCAAAGCACTCCGGAACGGATACGCGCCTCTCTACGAGTTGAACGAATATCTGCACGACGCGAGTGATAAGGATCTGCGGGGTGTTGTCGTTCAAGCGACGGGACTGCAGGCAACTGCCCCGACGGTCAAAGCCATCGTCGGGTCGTTTAAGGCACTCAGGGCCGTTGCTGACTTTGAAGCTGCAGCGCCAGAGGAGGATGGTGGAGACGAGAATGACGCCGTAGCCAGTGGCGGGGGTAACGTCAATGTCGGCAAAATACCTGCTTCGAATCTAAGGCTCGGCTATACCATCCACCTAAATCTGCCCGCGACTTCGGACATTGCCGTGTTCAATGCGATCTTTAAGAGCTTACGCGAACATCTAATCGACTAGTATGACCGGAAGCGCACAGGCACTTAAGTTGTTCGCGGCAACTAGTAGGATGATTGAGCATGAGCTGGATCAGATTGAGAGGTCGTTTGGAATCGATCTGAGTCGTGAGCACCGCGACAGTCTCGGCCAAGACGAGGAATATTATCCCCAGATCGAACAGGACATTCGTAGTGAGGCTGCGCAGATGGCACCGCATTACGAGACATTCTACTCACTGGAGAAGACCGTCCGCCGCCAGGTGGCCGACACCCTCAGCGCAGCTGAAGGGCCGAATTGGTGGAATACGCAGCGGATTCCTGCTGCCGTACGTTCAAACGCTGAGAATGCCCAGAAAAAGGAAATCGATTCCGGGGTCACGCCTCGGTCTGATCACCCGATTGACTTCTGCACCTTTGGTGAACTGGGAGAGATAATAAAGACCAACTGGGATTTATTCGGCTCGACGTTTTCAAGTATCAAAGCGGTCGAACGAGTTATGTCTAACCTGAACACGTTAAGAGCACCTATTGCTCACTGTAGTCCGCTCGCCGCGGACGAAGTACTCCGCTTAACGCTCACGGTGAAAGACTGGTTTCGACTTATGGAATAGTGAGTGTGACCATGGACCCCTTGTTTGACAGCAATTGCGAATTGGTTGGATGGATACGTGTCGGCCATCACATATGGGACACCGGCATGAATTGGGTTGCCTACATTTCTGGTGACCACGCTTGGTCAGCGCAAACAGGGAACTGGCTCGGGCCTGTGCGGGGATTCACGTGCAGGGATCAGTCGGGGAAACCGGTCGCTTGGAATCCTGACCAAACGCCGACGGGGACAGCAAGACCGCCAAGGCCTGCTCGTGCAGCACGCGCTGCGCGTCCTGCTCGTCCAGCACGGCCGGCCCGACCCGCGCGCCCAGCACGACCGGCCAGGCCCGCCGGCGGGTGGTCTACATTGAGCTTCGAACAGTGGGTGGCGCAGTAGATCGGTCGCCGGACTCCCGTCAGGGACTTCAGGGACGTCCCACTGCCTTCTTTCGGTCCGATCACGCTTCCTAGGCGTGGGTCATAAGCTCGCGCAGGTCGGAAACCATCTCCTCGAACTCGGGTGCCGCGAGCGTCGTGATGACGTCCTGAACCGTCCGACGGAGGATCGGCGGGAGACGCCTGAGACCTCGCTTGTCGCGCCGAAAGGTTCGAACGTCCTCTACGCTCCCCAGCCAGCTCGAAGCACGCGTTTCGCGTGGTCCAAGCCCTTGCGGGACTGGGAGTCGCACTATGGGGTGTGACCCCGAGCCTATCTAAGGTCGCACTCGCCGCGGAAAATCATGCTGAGCTCGATCTCGAGCGACTGCAGATCATCCCACGCCTGGGTCAATGAGCCATACAACTCACCGAGGCCCTCGGCTATACGCCAGTAGATGTCTTCGCGCTCAGCCGGTGGCAGGAGCGAGAAGAGGCCCGCTTTGTCGTCGTGTTGAGTCGACATAGAGGGGTTCTGGTTAGTGTTCGCGGGCACCCACGAACCTCACCATTGTCGGCCATGCCATGGGGCGATGCACGACGGGGTTTTGCGCCGGGTTGGCGCGGTCGAGTTCTGTGCGATCGCATCCTACGTCCGCGCGAAGGGCGTAGAATACGTGCCATGGACCAGCCCAAGCTTGAAGCAGTTCGCGAGGCTGCTCTCTCCAATGCGGAGAGCCTCATTCGAGCGTCCCGCCTCCTCGCCGGCAACGACCTGGAGCATGTGCGATTCAACCTCGCGGTTATTGCACTGGAGGAAGTCGGCAAGGCCAGCATCATTGGGATGCGACACATTGCTCACCTTCGGGGCGAAGAGGATGTGCCGTTCACCGGTCAGTTTGATGACCACGTCAAGAAGCTGTTCTGGTCGCTATGGGGCCAGTCGTTCCTGCGCGAACGGCTTACGAGAGAGCAGATCGAACGTTACCAACGCCTGGCCACGCATCTCCATGAGCGTCGGCTTCTATCGCTCTACTCAGATCCGGAAAGCGCGGTTGCCCCCGCGGCCCAAATAAGCGCCGAGGAAACGGAAAGGCTCGTCGGCCTGGTGCAGGCTCGGATCGGAATTGAACGAGCGCACGAATTCATCGAACCCGACGAGGAGGCGCGAGAGCGGCTGGAATGGTTTCTCACCGCCACCGATGACCCCGACAAGCGGACCGACATCTTCGGCGACAAATCACTGGAGAAACTCCGCGAGCTCGGCAGCGTCCCTGAGTGGGTAAAATGGCTCCGCGAGATCTACGAGAAGCATGATGAAGAAATGCGCGCGCTGTTTGACCGTGAGAGGGAGCGACAGGCGCCAGACGGTGGCGCACCCGCTAAGCCGAAGTGGCTCATCAAGCTCCGCATCTATTCCCATTCGCACTCCATTCGGCAGACGGCGCTAAACGACTGGAATGCGAAGGTCGACGACATCAAACTCTTCGCCACCGGCAAACAGGTCTTTCACAAGGGCAAGAAGGATGAACTGAGGTGCGAATTTCGGTTGTCGGAGAACACGTCCGCGAATGCGCTGTGGTTTCAGGGCTGGGGAATGGCGAGAGCGTTTGTCGTCGCGCTCAACGTAGCTACACGCGGATTCTTCTGGTGGTACGTGCCTAGCGATACGTCCGGCTTTTACGACGAGATCACGGATCTCGAGAACAGCGCGAAAATTCAGGTCACGGAGGGACCGAGACTTGAGATTGACTGGGGCAATAGGGCTCTCAAGCCAGTCGATCTCGGCAATACATCGGTCGTTCTCGGATACCTATTCAGCCACATGGGCAAGCCAGAGGAGCGGCCCTTCAACGAGTATGTTGGAGGACTCGTCTTTCTGAGCAAGATCGACTTTCATCTGCGCGGCGAAGCGAACGCGTTTGATGGATTTTGGAAGGCTCTTCGGGAAGCGCTGCTCGTACACGGAGCCTGGGACGGCAGCGGTGATTTCGATTCAGTAGCGGTCGCGGTGATGGCCACTCTCCTGCCAGACGCAACTGACTTTGGTCGGCACCTTGCACTGGGCTCGGCGCTACAGCAGGTCCGCAACGGAGGCACGGTGCCGAACATAACGCTCTCCGAAGTGATCGGGATGAAGCTGTACTGCGATGTCTATCTCTGGAGCATCGTCGCCAAGTGGGCGTCGACCGAAGCAAAGCTGGCCGTGCGGCAATCCACGGAGACGTAAGGGACTTCGGGGACTTGGTACGAACCACCATGCCGCTCAGCGCCTCTTCTCCGGCTTCGGAATCTCGGGCGTGAACAGCGCCCGCAACTCCTCTAACTTCTCTTTGATCTTCTCTCCTCGAGGTTCCTCAGCGAACGCCTTCGACAAGACAGCCTTTATGTCGATCGATGGCGCTTCGCCTGAAAAGGTTTGAACGTCGTCGATAGCTGCCAGCACGTCCCAGACACGGTGTTTTGCCAGTGCCTAGCGCTCGCGAGATTAGGAAGTCGCACTATGGGGTGTGACCCGGCCCATCTACCGGCTGCATCCGTCGCCGCGGAAGATCACGCTTAGCTCGGTCTCGAGCGACTGCAGATCTTCGAACGCCCGCTTCATGGAGTCGTACAACTCGTCGAAGCCGGCGGCGATGCGCCAGTAGATGTCTTCACGCTCGCCTGGTGGCAGGAGCGAGAAGAGGCCCTCGGTGCGATGTTCGATCGACATAGAGGGAGGGGGTTAGGGCTGATATCGTTCGCGGCGCCACGAACGTCACCATTGTCGCGCAGGCGGGTATGCGACGCACGACAGCAGTTCGATGGTCCGTGGGCGCGCAATCAGAGGTGTCATTTCTCGACGCGCACCAAGCGTAGCTGTAGAATCAGCCCATGCCGTTCACGCCGACCGCCGAACAAGAGACAATAATCGCGCATGACTTGAAGCTGCATGCTCGCATCCTGGCGGGTCCGGGCACGGGCAAGAGCGCGACCGTGATAGCGCTGCTCGATGCTCGAGCTGCCGATCTCGACGGGCGGGCAAAGCTGCTCACATTCACGCGCGCCGCGACCGCGGAGCTGATCGAAAAGCTGGATGAAAAGCCGGACATCGCATGCGAGCGACCAAGCACCCTCCACTCGTTCTGTATCTCCGTTCTGCTCGCCAACCCAGGACTCGGTGAATTCCCGAAGCCGTTTCGCATGGCCGATGACTGGGAGCGTGAGGAGTTGGTAGAAGCGTCACTCGGCCGGCGACTCCACATCCACAAAAATCACGTGAAGAAGCTCTTCGGAGAGCTTGCCGCGAACTGGGAGTCACTGGCGCCGGAGGAGAAGCCAGAGATCCCGGCCGCTGAGCGAGCGCGTTTCACTGGAGCCTGGCGTGAGCATCGGGAGGTCCTGGGCTACACCCTTACATCCGAGCTGCCTTACGCCTTGCGCGTAGCGCTGCAGGATCAGCCAGAACTTGCCGGTCTCGACTACGCTCTCCTGGTTGTTGATGAGTACCAGGACCTAAACGCGTGTGACCTCGAGGTTCTGCAGGGAGTGGCTGCTCGTGGCTGCACCATCATCGGTGCCGGCGACGACGACCAGTCGATCTATTCGTTTCGCAAAGCACACCCCGTCGGTATTCGCCAATTCTTAGAGCGCTATGTTGGGGCTGCCGATTATTCGCTTTCGATCACCCAGAGGTGTGGAAAAGCTATCGTCGCCTGGGCGAACTACGTAATCCAGGGCGATCCTGATCGCGCTCCGGGACGTGCGCTGAACCCCGCCGGGACTGCGCCGGAGGGGGAGGTCGGACTCTTCTCATACCCCGGTGAGCGCGCAGAAGCGCGTGGCGTCGCCGGCCTCGCGCAGCGGCTCATCAATGAGAAAGGTCTCGCCCCATCTGAGGTCCTCATTCTGGTGCGCGCTGACAATCGAGGGATGTTCAGTCGGCCGATCAAAGAAGAACTCGATGCGCTTGGCATCGCATATTCCGATCCGAGCGCTGTGAAGCTGGCGCTTGAGTCTGACGAGGCGCGCAAATCGCTCAGCTACCTTCGCCTCATCGAAAATCCCGAAGATTCCTTGGCTTGGGCGACGCTTCTCGAACTCGCTCCCGGTATCGGCTACACGTTCTTCGACTACATCTACGAACAGGCGCGGGCTGCTCGAACAACGTTTGCCAGAGCGCTCCTTACGGCTCGGATGGTCGACGACTTTGCGGGAGCTCCTAAGGCGCCCGCGCACCGGGCCATGGCCATGATCGATCATGTGAACGGATGGATCGCCGGCGTCACACCGCCGGAGACGCCCGAGGATGGCTGGGCTGCGTGGATCAACCAGACGCTCGCGACAAGCGATGCCGTCGTCCCCGAGTCGTTGCTCGAATTGATGGAGGCTGTGGACAAGAAGCTTGAGCAGGAACTCGGCTTATCCAGTTACCTCAATCAGGTTGGCCCGGTAGCACGCGATCTAGCCTTGGCGAAAGCCAACGGCGTTCGGATCATGAATATGGCAAGCTCGAAAGGGTTGACGGTGGAGGCGGCAATCCTGGTCGGACTCGAGAACGGCGTGGTGCCGATGGACGGAGCCGAGCTCGCAGAAGAACGTCGATTGCTGTACGTGGCGATGACGCGCGCCAAACGCTTTCTCTATGGAACATGGGCGCGACAGAGGCGGGGACCGACCGCGCGATCGGGTCGAGGACACGTCGCGCGCCCGAGAGAGCTGTCTCAGTTTCTTCAGGGTGGTCCCGTGGTCACACAGCGACAAAATTGATGCGGGGACATTAGGACTTGGGGGACTTCGTACGGGGCACTATGCCGCTCGGCGCCTCCTCTCCGGCTTGGGAATCTCGGGCGTGAACAGCGCCCCCAACTCCTCTAACTTCTCTTTGATCTTCTCTCCTCGAGGTTCCTCAGCGAACGCCTTCGACAAGATTGCCTTTATGTCGATCGATGGCGCTTCGCCTGAAAAAGTTTGAACGTCGTCGATAGCTGCCAGCAGACTTGGACAGGTCGCTAAGTCGGCGATCACCGTGAAAGGTTTCGCGGCCTGAATGTTGAGTTTTCCGCCTCCTAGAGTGAGGTTTGATGCAACCGTTTCGAGGATGAGCCTCTTCTCGGTCATCCGACCCTGACGAAACCATTCCACGGCCTGCTTGCTGAACGAAATCGCGCCCGCCAAGGGTTTGATGCAGCTGTCGCCTCCCTCGAGCGAGCTCAGGCGCTCCCGGAGGAGGAGTTCCTTCGTCTGCAGCTCTTGCCGCTTCGCGAGGTACTCCTCGTCGCTAAGCAGGTTGCGCAGACGCAGCCCGGTCAGTTCTCCGAGCTGGGCTTTCGTGTCGCGGATCGATGCTTCAAGCGACAGCGCCTGGGCTCTGGCCATTTCAAGCGCGTGATCACGGGCGGTGGCGAGCTCCTGGAGCAGCCAGGTTTCCATTCGAGGTTCGATCGCCAGTGTGCTCAGGAACGCCTCGATCTGAGCGTCGAGCTTGCGCGCCTCGACCGCGGGCTCACGGCAGCGCGGGCCGAGCCGGCGATTGACGCAGTGATAGTAGATATAGCGGCGTCCGTAGCGATTTGTGTTGTGCTGCGCCGTGATGAGGTGGCCGCAACCGGAGCATCGGATCATCCCGGTGAACGCGAAGGTGTGGCGCTGCGGTCTGATGACGTCGCGGCGATGCAGGCGCCCCTGCACGCGTTCGAATTCCGCGAGCGTTACGATCGGCTCGTGCTTTCCTGGGTAGGTCTGGCCGTCCCAGACGATGACGCCGGCATAGAACGGGTTTCCGAGGATCTTGTAGACGGAACTCATCGCGAGCGGCGCGCCGCCGATCTTGCGGCGTTTCGGTGTGCGAAACCCCCACTCGTCGCGTGCGATAAGCGCGATCTGCCGCGGTGTGTGGCCGGTCAGCATGAGTTCGAACATTCGACGGATCAGCGGAAAGTGCAGGGGATCTGGAACGGTCGTCTTGGTCGCACGATCGTTGAGATAGCCCAGCGGCGCGAGGTTCGGCCGCCATCCGTTCTCAAGCTTGGTTCGGTTGCCGCGCTTCACGTTCTCCGAGAGGGCGTCCGAGTAGTACTTCGACTGCCCGAACATGATCTGCAGCATGAACTTGCCCTGAGGATTGTTCTCAAAGGTGTAGGTCGCGAACTTCAGGTCGAGGAGGACGCCGCGATCCATGAGGTAGACGATCCGGCCACCGTCGATCGAGTTGCGGGCCAGGCGATCCGGGGCCCACGCCGCGATCGCGACGGCCTCGTGTCGCTCGACGCGCTCGATCATCTCATCGAAGATGGGCCGGCCTGGCGAGGCAGCGCTTTTCGACTCCTCAAAGACGCGGACGATTTCGATGTCGCCACGCGTGGCCAGGTTGCGCTCAAGCTCTCGTCGTTGTGACTCGATCGACAGGACCTGGCGCTCTTCGTCCTCGGACGATTTTCGGCAGTACAAAAAGCACTTCATAGGCCATGGGCGACGTCCCCAATGTCCCCACGAGCCCTGAGGCGGTCTGCACAAGCCATTGTCATGCGAGGGGAAATCATACGTCGCTTACGACTCTGAATCGTACGGCGCCAACGCAGATCGCGCGAATCCCGAACGTGGATAGTGAGCATCGCCCTAGCCTACCGGTGGTGCGCTCACGTTGAAGACGATGATCGGCGCCGGAGTGGCGAGAAGCGCCGTCTACGGCCTCGGCCTTGGCAGGCTTACGCTGTTGTCGATGGCCGATGACGCGATGCGAAAACTGACCCCGACGATTTCCCGTGGATTACCTGACGGGACCCTGGTCGAGCTCTTGTACAATGGAGAGGAGCGCACCACTGCGCTCGCCGTTTTCCGACCCGGCGGGGCCGTCAGCGTCGAGCCGTTCTTCGATCTCAGCAGCGGTGAGCGTCTCGTTCCATACTCGGCGACGAACAACCTCATCACGACCGGCTGCGTGCTTCTCCCCTCGGAAGTCGCGCCAACTGGCGACAAGCACGCGCTGCTACGAGATATGCGCGCCTTCATTCATCGCTACGTCGATCTTTCGCCGCTCTTCGAAGAGATCGCGGCGCACTACGCTCTGCTCACCTGGGTCTACGACGCCTTCAACGAACTCGGCTACCTGCGCTTCCGCGGCGACTACGGCACGGGGAAGACCCGAGCGCTGCTGGCCATTGGGTCGCTCTGTTACAAGCCGTTCTTCGCGTCCGGAGCTTCCACGGTCTCGCCGATCTTTCACGTCCTCGACGTGTTTGCCGGGACGCTCGTGTTCGACGAAGCCGACTTGCGCTTTTCGGACTCAACGGCCGAGCTCGCGAAGATCCTGAACAACGGGACGACGAGCGGTCTGCCTGTGCTGAGGACCCTCACCAACCGTCATCGCGAGTTGAACCCGCGTGCGTTTCGGGTTTTCGGTCCGAAGCTGGTCGCGATGCGCGAGAGCTTTGCCGACCGGGCGCTCGAGAGCCGCTTCATCACAGAAGAAACGGGGGGACGGACGTTGCGATCCGACGTGCCGATCCAGCTTCCCGCAAGCATGACGCACGAAGCGCTTGCCCTGCGGAATCGGCTTCTGTCCTGGCGGTTTGCCGCTCTCTCGCAGGTGCAGTCCGATCCGACGCGGCTTGTCCCGGGGGTCGAGCCGCGGCGAAACCAGACAGCGCTCGCCTTGCTTTCGCTTGTCGATGACGAAGAGCTCAGACGCCGGATCGGTGAGGAGCTCGCGGGTGAAGAGGCGCGCGTGCTCCAAGAGCGCGCCTCCTCCTTCGACGCCGCGATGCTCCTCGCCGTACGAGATGCATACGAGGTCAGCCCGAATGGGAGCGCCTCGGTGTCTGCGATTGCAGAGGCGTTCAATCAGCGCACCGCCGCCGAACGGGGCAGACCAGCGACGAACAAGTGGGTCGGCTCGTTTCTGCGGCAGCGCTTGCGCTTGGCGACCATGAAGTCACACGGCGTCTATGTGCTGCCGCCTACACAGCGATCGAGGGTGGCGACGCTGGCTGTGCGCTTTGGCGTCGCCGATGTGCGCGAGGTTGCGTAGGCCGTTCGCAGACAAGCGTTCTTTGTCCACATGCCACGCCAGTTTGGCGAGAAACGGCGTCTACCGACACCCGTTCGGATGCGAAATCATGATCAGACGTCGCGCTTAGACGACGACTAATTCCACCAAGCTATGTCGGACCCGAATTACCTCGGCGCCCATCGCAAACGATGGGCTCTTACCAAGCAGGAGCTCGCACACCTCCTCGGCTATCAAGCGCGCGATCCGGTGTCGCGGTGTGAGACGTCGCTGCGCGAACCTACGATCAAGCTCGTGCTTGGATGCGAGGTTGTGTTCGGGCTCTCGAGCCGAACTCTCTTTCCGGGGCTCTACACGCGGGTCGAAGACTTGGTGATGGTCCGCGCGGCCACGCTCGATGAGGCGCTGCGGCACCGAGATGACGCCGCTTCGGAGCGCAAGCGGGAGCTCCTCCGCCTCATGGTCGAAAGGGCGCAGAACGACGCGATCGTATGATCGGCGCGCCGCGGCTAAGTGTGGTCTTAGCGGTCAAACCCAACCACCGAGGCTTTGGGTGGGTCGCTTTCGAAGGCCCGTTTACGCCCTACGACTGGGGCATCGTGGAGCGACGACGCAGGAAGTACGAGGGCTCGCTCGCCGCGCTCGAAAAGATCATTGCGCGCCTCAATCCGGAGTCGGTTCTGCTTGAGGCGTTCGAGCGTCCGGGTTCCAAGCGAGTCAGTCGGACGCAGCGCGTCAGCCGCGGCATGGTGGCGCTCGCGGCCGACCGAGGGATCGACGTCGCCATCTACACGCGCGGCGATGTACAGGGCTGTTTCGCGGCGGTCGGTGCGAAGACACGAGATGAAATCGCAGCGGCTGTCGCCCGCCATATCGACGCCTTTCGGCATCGCCTGCCCAAGCCGCGCCGGGCATGGGAGGGCGGCGATCGACGCCTCACTCTCTTCGCAGCAGCCGCGCTTGTTCTCACTCACTACCAGCTCGGCGCGAGCAAGGTGTTTGAGGACCTCAAACTCGACCTTCCGTAAGACGGCGAGCGCCGGGCTCGCCCGGCGCTCGCCGCTGGCTGGAGCCTGCTAGGAACCTTTCACTTCACCGTCGGCCCGACCTGCCGTGAGCAGGGGAGGGAGCCAGGCCGCATCGGCGACAAGCGCTTGGGCGGCCTCTGCCATCTCTCCCTTCTTCAGGGACTCGATGCGTTTCGCCGCTTCGTCCGACACGGCCTCACGCACCACATCGAGGATGTGGGCCTTGGTGACATGCCCGAAGTAGCTCGCGACGGTCGGCCTCCAGTAGGCCGCCATGTCGAGTTCCAACAAGGCGGCCAGATCGTCCGCGTGCGCAAGCGCGTGCGTCCGCCGCTCCCACCCTCGGACGGCGTTCAGCGTTGTCGATGCGCAGTGCGCCAGCAGGTCCGATCGCTCGGATGGATCGAGCCCGCAAACAAACGTCCAAAGGTCCGCCGACGCCGCTGGCACGCGAACAGCCCAGGCGCTGTGCCGCGCCTCGATCGATTGGCCGGCGCGACCTTCGCGGATCGAGGGGGAGTGCGGCGCGAGGACTACGGCGGAAGCTCTGATCTCCAGGCACGATCCAAGATCGTGTCCGACGTAGAAGACTTGCAGCGCGAGCGCGTGGGTAAGCGCGAGCATTGCCGCTTCCGGGTTTTCGGCCAGACGGTCCTGCAACGCGGCCGAGCGTTGCGCGGTCAGGTCCGCGATCAGTCGATCCGAGAGGGGTTGGTGGCCGTCCAGTTCAATGTCGGGCCGAGGACGGTCGGCAGCCGCCTTGCCAATGGCTCCGCCATCCTCGCTCGCCGCGTCGTTGCGCTCGTCCTCGGGTCGGACAAAGCCGCCTTCAACCTTCGCCTCGCCGTTGTGCCCGAGCCAAACGACGGCGCCGGCGCGGCTGATATCGTCCGGATCGTACGCGTAGCGCCGTTGGTCGAGGTCTTCGATTTCAGCGGACACCGCCTCAAGCCGCCCGGCGAGTTCGTCCGAGAGTTCGTCGTCCGCCTCGTGGGCGGTGACCAACGCGTCGTATTCGCGAGCGAGGTCGTCAAGCCGGGTCTGGTCGGCAGCCGGCAACGCCTGCGCGGAGGGATAAAGCCGCCGAGACGTGTGCATGACGGGGAGATCAATACTGACCGAGACCCACTTCCAGCCGGTCGACCGCACGTTTGTGGCGACGGCTTCCAGCCGTTCGAGCACAAGGCGGTCCAGCAGGGCCGGGTCCGTGAAGTACCCGCCGCCGTCCTCGGCGAAGAGGTCTCGTTGGACGACACCGCCAGCGGCCTCATAGGCTTCGGCGCCGACGAAGACTGCCCGACGGTCGCTCCCGCGCACTTGGTCTGCAGAGAGCGCGCGACGGATCGCGCCCGGGTCCCTGTTCCACGACAGGCCTGCCCAGACTGCAACTTGGCGCTCGTGATCGGGGGTGATCGTGAACGCCATGAGCTGTTCAAGCGTCATTTCGTCGTCGCGGTACGCCTGGATCAGGACTGGAGAGACGGTGCTCAGCCGAAGGCGCTGGCGGACGACGGCGGCGGTGACCCCAAAGCGCGCTGCGATGTCCTCGCAGCTTTGGCCCTCGTCTACGTGAAGGCGCTGGAAGGCTTCGAATTGATCGGCGGGGTGAAGACTCTCGCGAACGACGTTCTCGGCCAAGCTGACCTCCTCGGCGCACTGGTCGTCCAACACCAGGCAGTCAACCCGATGGTCCTTGGCGATGGTCTTCGCTTTGGCGAGCAGTTTGAGGGCGGTGAGTCGCCGACCGCCGGCAATGACTTCATACCGCGCGCCGGCGTTCGCCGGTCTGACGGTCAAGTTCTGCAACAGACCGTGAGCGGCGATACTTGCGGCCAAAGCCTCGACACCGGCCTCGCGTCCTGTCCGGCGCACGTTGCGGTCCGACGGCACGAGCTTGTTGAGGGGGATGGATTGAACACGCGTTTCCATAGCCAATCTCCTAGATGGCAGGGTTCTGCGGACGCGTGATCGCGCCGCATAACCCCTGCCTCGCGGCGAGCAGCGGGTGTGCAAACGGAGGGGCGCCTTCGCGGGGAACCGGCTGCAGCGAGCGAGAGCGAGCGAAGCTGGGCGGAAGGCGCTCCGAAGTGCGCCGAGGGCGGAGCCCTAAGCCTTCAGAAGCCGTGCTTTCGGCTGCGCGATGGTGGTCAATGAATCTTGCTGCGGAGCGCCGCGGACACCGGGCGGCTCAGACCTCTTGGGCGATCCGGGCCTGAATTGCCGCTGGGCTGTCAATGTAGGTCTGCAGCGAGGTGATGTACGTCGGTCGGCCGCCGACCGAGGTGTAGTAGTCGATCTGAACCCGTGTCAAAGCCTGCTCGACGGTGACACCGGTCGACGCCTGTTCCTGCTGACTCAGCCAAGCATGACCGCCGTCGTGAATGATCGTGCTCGCATACCAGAGCGGATCTGAGTTTACGGTGACGTCGTCGGCGCCGATGAAATAGACGAATTCGCCGTCGCTCACCTCGGCGGTGCCGGCGCACGGCGTGAAGCCACGATGCAAGG
>Ga0070735_10000951_pt1 | contig 29038 bp, 17 predicted proteins | sample Coa_R1_FD_66443 | JGI IMG/M metagenome (GOLD analysis project Ga0070735, IMG submission 66443) | Surface soil microbial communities from Centralia Pennsylvania, which are recovering from an underground coalmine fire - Coalmine... | ecosystem: Environmental > Terrestrial > Soil > Unclassified ...
TAGGTTTCCGGCTGCACCAGGGCGCCCTGCGGCTCAACGAGGTGAATGCGCATCAACACGGCGAAGCTTCCGCCGATCACAAAGAAAAAGGTCACCGAAACCATGTACAAAAGCGCGATGCGCTTGTGGTCCAGCGTAAAGAGCCAGGATTTCCAGCCGTAGTCCGCGTTCAGATAATTTTTCTGAGCGCGCACGCGTGGTTCCAGCGTGGCCGTACTCATTGCTTCCCCTCTTCCTTTGGCATCGCTTGCGCCTTGCCCAGCGCGCGAAGATAGGCGACCAGATTGTTCAGCTGCTCTTCGGTGACCTGCCCCTGGAACGACGGCATGATCGGACTGTAGCCCTGCACGACCTTGGCCTTGGGCAACACAATGGATTCGCGCATGTAGGCGTCGTCCGCCGTGACCGTTTCGCCGGTCGTCAGCTTCACCGGCTGGCCGTAGACGCCAAGAAGTGAGGGACCGAGGCCCTTGCCGTCCGCCTGATGGCAGGTGGGACAGCCGCTGGACTGAAATATCTTGGCGCCCGCCTGCTCCATCGATTCGCCGGGCGCTCCGCCCGCGAGCCACGCCTCGTACTGGTCCGGTTCCTGGACGATGATCGAGCCGATCATGCCGGCGTGAAACGCGCCGCAATACTGCGCGCAGAAGAGATGGAACGTGCCGACCTTGGTGGCTTCAAACCAGAGCGTCGTGTAGCGTCCGGGCAGGACGTCCTTCTTCACGCGAAACGCGGGAACAAAAAAATCGTGAATGACGTCCTCGGAGGTCATGGTCAGCTTGACCGGGCGGCCGAGCGGGACGTGAACTTCGTTGATCTCGCGCTGCCCTTCCGGATGCTCGACCTTCCACATCCACTGCTTACCGGTCACGAAGATTTCCATGGCCCCGCGCGGCGCCTGCGAATTGCGGAAATAAAGCGTGGAGCTCCACACGAAAATCAGGGCCACGATCAGCGTGGGGATCGCGGTCCACAGCACTTCCAGCGGAAACGATCCCTCGATGGCCTTGGGCCGCTCATCCGGCGAGCGCCGGCGGTACTTGATCATGAAATAAAAAATGATCGAAAAAATCAGCGCCGTAAAAAACAGCGTTACCGCCGTCAAAAAGAAATACAGCTGGTCCACCGACTTCGCAATCGACGAAGCCTGCTCCGGCTGAAATGGAAGACCCTGCATCAAGATGATGTCCTCACGTCACGCGCCAAATTCCTGGCCGTATTGCTTGTCCTGTTGCTCGTCATCCTGCCTGTTATCTCGCCCGTCATATTGCTTGTCCCTGCCTGAATGCTCATCCCGCTGCTGTCCAATCCTGCCGGGCTATTCGCCCGCTCGAGTACGCTATGTCGATTCCGTCTTCCCTGCTGCGGTTCGGAATTTCAAATCTCAAATTTGAAATTCCTGGGCTTCGCGCCTCGCCGCCGCAACGAAACCTCGCGCCCGCTACCGCGCTTTCACGCCGGCCCCGGGAGGAACGCCGGAAGGCCCCTTGCGCTCGCGCAAAAACATCACGGTCATGAAAATCCCCAGCAGCAGCACGGTCAGGCCGCCCGCGGCGCGCAGCACGTTGATTACAACGACGCCATATTTGCCGGTCATCGGATCGTACTGGTAGCAGTACAGCAGCGCGTGGTCCGTGAGCGTTCCGATCTTGCCCTGGGACGCCTCGACCAGCCCCAGGCGGACGTCGCGCGCGGGATAAACCACGCCGTAAAAGTAGCGATCGATGCGGCCGTCTGGAGTGAGCACCAGAATGGCAGCGGCGTGCGCGTACTGGCGAATCGAGGAATCGTAGGCGTATTGAAAGCCGGCCGCGCTGGTGAGCGCGTCGATCGACGGCTGGTCGCCGGTTAGGAAGTGCCAGTGGTCCGTCGATCCGGGGCGACCGTACTGGCCGATGTACACGTCGCGTTTGGCTTTGGCCAAGGCTGGAGTGTCTTTCGGCTCGAAGCTGACGGTCACAGCCTCGAAATCTTTTCCCAGATCGAGGGAGATAGCGTTCATGGTGCGCAATTCCCCGTTGAGAACTTCCGTGCACAGCGCCGGGCAGTCGAAATAAACGAGTGAGAGAACGATCGGCTTTTTGCCGAAGAAATCGCCGAGGCGGACCGGATTCCCCGACTCATCTCGAAACGTCAGGTCCGCAGGAATCTGCGCGCCAAGATTTTGCGTGATGCCCACCTTGTGCAGGATGGCGGGGGTAGCGGCCTGCTGCGCGCTTGCGGGAATTGCAGCGCTCAGACCGGCTACTAGAAGCATGGCCGCGGCAAGCCTCCACGTCGTGAATTTAGTTGTGGGCTTAATCATGGCTTCTTCCCACCCGGTGGCGACGGCATCGCCTGCTTGGAATCACCCGCGGGCGGCGCGGGGGCGGTGGACTGTACCGGAACGCCCTTTTTCACCAGCAACTGCATAGCAACTTCGATGGGCACGCGGGCCGTTCCGGCGGTGCGATTCTCCCAGGCATATGTTTCCAACGACTGCTGCTGCTCTTCGCGAAACTTCAGCCAGTCTTCGCGCGGATTGACCTGCAACTGCGGACCGAGCGGCAGTTGCCGGGTGTCGGCGAACGGCGAGGGAGACGCCGCCGGATCCACTGCGTGCACGGAAAAGATCCGGAACATGGCCCAGCAGATGAGCGCGGCCGCGACCAGAACGATGCCGAGAGCCACCAGAAAATTCAAGACCGCGCCGGTATTGGCGTCGCGCGTCTCGTAGCCCGGATTGCCGGTGGGTGCGCTGCGCGGTTTATCCATGTTGGGCCGCCTGTTCAGCAATTTCTTCCATGCGCGGATCGTGCAGCGGCAAAACCGGCAGGCGCTGCAATTGCCAGCAGAAGTAGGCGAACCACACGCCGCCCATCCCCAGCGGGAGCGCCACGTCCATCCAAGAGAGGCGCACGTTCGCGCCGCCGAACGCCGGCAGCACCATCCAGTACATGTCGACGAGGCGCATCAGCAGAACCAGCAGCGCCACGATGACCAGCGAACGCGTCCTGCGCTTCACATGACGGAACAACAGTAGGAAAAACGGAAAGAAGAAGCTCAGGATGACCAAGAGCAATCCGATATTTCCCCACACACCTTCCAGCCGGCGAAGGTACCAGGGAATTTCGTCAGACAGGTTGCCGCCCCAAATGATCAGGTATTGCGAAAATTCCATGTAGGCCCAGAGCATCACGAACGTCAGCAGGAAACTGCCGAGGTCCTGAAATTGCGCCGGCCGGACGAACTGCGAAAGCGGCTTGCGATCGGAGAGCCAGACCAGCATGGCGATGGAGAAGGCCATGGCTGTGAGCGCCTGCGAGGTCATAAACAGCAGGCCATAAATCGTGGAGGACCACTGGGGCTCGAGCGACATCACCCAGTCGATGCTGGCAAACGTAACCGTGAATCCGTAGAGGACCAGTCCGATGCCACTCAATCCTTCGAGGCGCATCCACAGCGCCAGGCCCGCGCCGCCGGAGTCTTCTTCGCGGGACCACTTGTTCAGGAAATAGGTCAGCGCAAACCAAATGGCGAAGTAAAAAATCGTGCGGGCGACGAAAAATTCCGGGTTGAGATAAAAATGTTTCGCGACGATTACCGGATCGGTCTGCCCGGGGCGCGACCATCCGTAGATCGTTTTCATTCCCGCCAGCAGCGGAAGCGCGGCAACGGCCATCAGCGGCAGGGTGCGGCTGCTGGCTTCGAGGATGCGCCGGATGACCAGCGCCCAGCGTCCGCCGGTGAGGTGCTGCACCATCAATAAGGCCAAAGAGCCCAGGGTTATCCCAATCCAGAAAAGATACGCGATCAGGTAGGAGCGGAAAAATTCCGTCTTGTCCGCGACGCCCGCGACGATGCAGACCGCCAGCACCACGCCCCCGGCGATGGCCACCCGCGTTGGCAGGCTCTGCAGATTCAGCGAAGATTGTGCGGTGTCATTCATTTCGTTTGGCCCGTCAATTTTGCGCGCTCCGCGTCCGGCACATCGGCGATCGGCACCTGCCGGCTGAGTTGCAGCGCGCGGATGTAGGCGATGATCGCCCAACGGTCGGCCGGCGGTACGCGATAGCCGTAGGGATACATCACACCGAACCCGTTGGTGATCACGTCAAAGTAGTGTCCCGCGGCGGCGGTGCGCAGGCGGTCGTCATGGAGCGACGGCGGGTGGCGGAAACCGCGCTGCACGATCATGCCGTCGCCATCTCCCGCGAAGCCGTGGCAGGGCGAGCAGAAGACGTTGTAGCGTTCGCGGCCGCGCTCCACCATTTCCTGGGTCACGGGATACGGAAACGCGTCGGACGGCTGGCCGTTCAGCTTTCCCGTGTACAGCAGCTCCTGCGGGCCCAGCGTCAGTTCGCCGCGCGGCACGGTACCAGCGACCGGCAGGCGCGCCGACTGGCCGTCGCCGAAAAAGTCGCTGGGATCGTACGGGTTATAGCGCGGCTGCACATGCATATCGAGGCGGCAACCCGCGCACACAACAAGCAGCGCCACAGCGGCCAGCAGCCACCCACCCGCGAACGAATTTTTGCGATGCGCGTCAGGGTTCAATTTCAACCACCTCGCGCGGATTCAGCGTCTGCATGAATTTTCGCGTCAATTCCAGATCGAACATCGGATCGCGCGCCTTGATGCACAGAAAAAAGCGGTCGCGCGACGCCAGCGCGAATCGCGGCACGTTAAAAACCGGATGATACGGCGTGGGCAATCCATTCATCGCCAGCATCCCGAAGACCGCGGCGAACGCGGCAAACAAAACAGTCATTTCAAACGTGACCGGAATGAAGGCCGGCCAGCTGTTCAGCGGGCGGCCGCCGACATTGATCGGATAGCTGACGGCCGCGGCGTAATACTGCAGGTAGAATCCGCCGCAGCCGCCGAAAATTCCGCCGAGCAAAACGATGAGCGGCAGGCGCGAGCGGTGGAATCCCACAGCGTGCGCGAGGCCCTCGATGGGAAACGGCGCAAAGGCGTCGATGCGAGTGTAGCCCGCGTCATGCGTCTGGCGCGCCGCCTCGAGCAATTGCTCGGGAGTGGCGAACTCAGCCATCAATCCGTAAATGGTTTCCGGATGCTTCATTTCATATCAATTCGCAAGTCAACCAGTATTCCAGCCCGTACGCCGGGAGGACGCCAAAAATAAAATTGGGAGGCGCGCATCAGTTGGCCGCCTCTTTCTTTTCTTCTTCCGCCACCAGCGTCCGCATTTCAAAAATGGAAATCAGCGGCAGGTAGCGCAGGAAGAGGAATACCAGGAACAGGAACAGTCCGATGGTCCCGACAAACGTAAAAATATCCCAGCGCGTCGGGTAATACATATGCCAGGAGGACGGCAGAAAATCGCGGTGCAGGCTGGTAATCACGATCACGAAGCGCTCCAGCCACATGCCCAGGTTGACGACCATGGCGATGGCAAACAACGCACCGACTTTGGCGCGAATCTTCCGGAACCACAGCAACTGCGGCGTGACGATATTGCAGGCAATCAGCGACCAATACACTGGGGCATAGGGTCCGGTCATGCGGTTCAGGATCATGAAGCGTTCATATTCATTGCCGCTGTAGAACGCGGTGAACGTCTCCATCATGTAGCCGTAGCCGACGATCAGCCCGGTGGCCAGCATGACTTTGGCCATATTGTCCAGGTGGCGCATGGTGATGAAATCTTCCAGGCGAAACAGCTTGCGTATGGGAATCGAGAGAGTGAGCACCATGGCAAAGCCGGCATAGATCGCTCCGGCGACGAAGTACGGCGGAAAAATGGTGGCGTGCCACCCGGGAACGATGGCGAAGGCGAAGTCAAAACTCACGATGGTGTGCACAGAGAGCACCAGCGGAGTCGCGAGACCCGCCAGCAGCAGCGAGGCGGTTTCATGCCGCTCCCAGTGAACCGCCGAACCACGCCATCCCATCGCCAGCAGGCCATAAATCATTTTCGCGGCGCGGTTTTTGGCGCGATCGCGAAGCGTGGCGAGGTCCGGAATCAGGCCGATGAACCAGAACAGGAGCGACACCGTCGCGTAGGTGGATACCGCAAACGCGTCCCAGACCAGCGGGCTGCGGAAGTTGGGCCACATCTTCATGGTGTCGGGATACGGAAACAGCCAGTACCCGAGCCACGGGCGGCCCATGTGGATGAGCGGAAAAATTCCGGCGCAGGAAACGGCGAAGAGCGTCATGGCTTCCGCAAACCGGTTAATCGACGTGCGCCACTGCTGCCGCAATAACAGTAAGATCGCGGAGATGAGCGTGCCGGCATGGCCGATTCCGATCCACCAGACGAAATTGATGATCGCAAAGCCCCAGCCGATCGGGATGGTAATGCCCCAGATGCCCACGCCTTTCACGAGAAGATACGTGGTGGCCACCATGAGCAGCATGACCAGGGCGAACGACACGAGAAAGCCCAGGATCCACCACTTGGGCGTGCGCCGCGAAAGCACGATCGCGCTGATCTTGTCGGTGACCGAAGCGAAGTCATGCCCCGGGCCAAGGATCGGCGTGTTCAGGATTTCCGCGGACGCCAGTTTGTCAGATGGGCTATCTGCCATGTCTTCTCATTTTCGCTGCTATCTTCCCTACCGCTGTCTTACCGGGCGCGGCGTTACGCTCCTCACGCTTCCTTGATCTCTGGAATCTCCGGATTCGGATTGCGCAGCTTGGCCTGATACGTGGTGCGCGGCCGGGTGTTCAATTCTTCCAGCAATTTGTAATTCCGGTTGTTGGCTTTCAATTTCGATACCCGGCTGTTGGGATCGTTAATGTTGCCGAAGACGATGGCCTCCGACGGACACGTCTGCTGGCAAGCGGTGACGATTTCGCCGTCGCGAATCGGACGATCCTGCTTTTCCGCCTCGATTTTTACCGCGTTGATGCGCTGCACGCAGTAGGAGCATTTTTCCATCACGCCGCGGCTGCGCACGCTGACGTTGGGATTGCGCATGCCAAACAGGCTGGGCGTCTCCCAATCCGAGTACAGCAGGAAATTGAAGCGGCGCACTTTATACGGACAGTTGTTGGAGCAGTAGCGCGTGCCCACGCAGCGGTTGTAGACCATTTCGTTCAGGCCTTCCGAGCTGTGGACCGTCGCGGCCACCGGGCAGACCACTTCGCACGGCGCATTCTCGCAGTGCATGCACAGAACCGGTTCGTGGTACGTCCCCGGATCGTCTACGCCGCCTTCATAGTAACGGTCGATGCGGATCCAGTGCATGTGGCGGCCGATCATGACTTCTTCTTTGCCAACCACGGCGATATTATTTTCCGCCTGGCAAGCCACCACACAGCCGCCGCAGCCGGTGCAGGCGTTCAGGTCGATGGCCATGCCCCAGGCGTTGCCTTCGTATTTCACCGGGGGATACAGCGACAGCGGATTCTCTTCGGCGCCGGCTTGGGCGAATTGCGGATCTTTGCGGTAGTCGTCCAGCGTCGCGATGCGAATCGGTTCGCGATTCTCCATAGTGCTTTGCGTTTGCACTGAGGCTAGCGGCCAGCGATGGCCGGTTTTGCGAACTTCGAGGCCCGCGCCGATCCAGGGCGTGGCCAGAGGACGAATCCAGCCAGCGTCAAAGCCGGTTCCGGTGCCGACGCGTCCGGCGCGGGTGCGACCGTAGCCGAGAAACACGGTTACGCTTTCATCCGCGTGCCCCGGCATCACCCACGCGGGGCCGACGATCGTTCGGCCCTGGTATTTCAGTTCGACCGCGTCTTCCGACTTGATTCCCAGGCGCTCGGCCGTTTTGGGGCTGAACATGGCCACTGCGTCCCAAGTCAGCAGCGTCAGCGGCTTGGGCAACTCCTGCAGCCAGCCATTGTTGGCGAAGCGGCCATCCCAAACGGTGCGATCAGGACGGAAGACGATTTCGAGGCCTTGCGCAGCTGCCGCGGGAGGCTCCGTGCCAATCGACGGCTTAAGCGAAACCTGTTTGGGCGGAAATGCGGAATCGGCGACCACTCCATCGCGCAGCGTCTTTTCCCAATAGGCGTCGAAGCGCGCCACAGCGGGGCGTTGCGCCTGCCAGTAGTCGTGCACGATGTCATGGCTGGGTTTGGCGGCTTGTCCGTTCAGCACCGCCAGGAAATCGACTTCGGACTTTCCGCCGTAGAGGGGAGCGATGAGCGGCTGAATTACCGAAACCGTGCCGTCGTAGGCTCGCGCGTCGCCCCACGATTCAAGTTCGTGGGCCTGCGGGATGTGCCAGTGACACGGGGCCGAGGTTTCGTCTTCATATAATCCGAGGCGCGCGCTGAACGGCACCTTGGGCAAGATTTCCTTGAAGCCCAGGTCGGCGGGAGCGTCGTAAACCGGATTGCTTCCGAGAATCAGCAGGGTGGTAACACTTCCACCGCGGATATCCGCCGCAAGTTGGCCGATCGATTCCCATTGATTCGAGGGAGAAACTTCGAGAGGCTGCGTGTAATAAAGCGTTTTGCCGACATTGCCCAGAGCTTGATTCATGGCGTGGGCAAGCGCATGCACGATCGGCGGCTGCTGGTCGCCAGCAACCACAAGAGTCGCGCCGGGATGCTGCTTCAAGTCGCGCACCAGCGCGGCAATCCATCCGGAAGGCAAGTTGGACGGCGTGGATTGCTCCGCAATCGTGGCCGCGCCGATCTCGCGCGCCAGGGCCCGCGCGAAGCTTTCAATTTCGGAAGCTTTCATTCGCAATCGGTGATCGGCCATCGCGCCGGTATTGCTCGGCGTGGATTCCACTGCGTACAAACGCGCCATCTGCGATTCGGCGTTTTCGACGCGGCGCTTCCTGGCAAATTCCCGCGCGTAGCGGATGCATCCCGGTCCACTGGTCAGAAAATCGGAATCGAGGGCCACGATCACGTCAGCCTGATCGACGCGGTAAACAGTGTTCACTGCTTCGCCGAAGGCCAGCTTGGCGCCTTCCTGAATGTTGTCGCGCGTCGCCGATTCGTACTGCACCCACTTGGCCGATGGATAGGATTTGAGAAACGTACTGATCTGATCGCCGAGCGTAGGCGAAGTAATCGCTGGCGTCAGAAGGCGCAGGCCGGAGCCGCCGTTGCCCTTCTCCGCCGCGAGCGCAGTGGACAATTCTTCTTGAAATTCGGCCCAGCTTCCGATCCGGCCATCGTGGATTTCCGCCTGCGAGCGGTCCGGATCGTACAGCCCGAGGATGGAAGCCTGCGAAAAGGAATCCGCCGCGCCCAGGCTGCCGGGATGGTCGGGATTCCCTTCAACTTTCGTGGGCCGCGCCATGTGGCTTTCGACCAGCACGCCGGTGGCGACGCCGCCGAGGGTCACAGCCGTGGCATAAAAGAGCGGCTTGCCGGGAATAATTTCCTCCGGCTGGCGAACGTACGGAACGATTTTCTGGGTGGGCAGCTTGGTGCAGCCGGTGAGCCCGGCAAAGGCGGCCGAGGCCGCCATCACTTTCAGGATGTCGCGGCGGTCGATTTTCGCGTCGGGATCGTTGGCGCCATGCGGAAATTCGTTTTCCTTATGATTGCGGAACTCGGGCGTATCGGCCAACTCGTCGAGGCCGCGCCAGAATCGACCGGTGCCGGCGGCGGGATTGCGCAACGCGGAAATGTCCACATCGATGTGCGCATCGATTGCCGCATCGGGCGGCCCGGCGATTTTTCGGTCGATGTCCATGAACTCCCTGATCCCCTAAGCCCTGTCAACCCGGCGGCAGGTCCGCCAAAAATTACCGAATTATCTTCCGCAAGCTAAAGCATGCGCCACGGTGCGGCGAAAATTCCGCGTCCCCTTAGCGGTGGCACGTCGTGCAATTAGTCAGCTTCTGCACTTTGTACTCGGCCATCAGCCGGTTGCCCAGCGCTTCCTGATCGGCCGGCGGCCGGTAGAACGCGTTGAACACCTCGGAGCGCGGCCGCAAATATTTTTCCGGCGCGTTGTGGCACTCGAGGCACCAGCGCATGTACAGACTGTTCTCGCGCCAGGTGATGTTCATTTCCGCGACGGGGCCGTGGCAAGTGGTGCAGCCGACGCCCTTCGCGACGTGGATGCTGTGGTTGAAATAAACGAAATCGGGAAGCGCGTTCACGCGCGTCCAGGAAATCGGCGTGGAGTCACGGTAGCTGGCGCGCACCGGCTCCAGGATCGCTGCGCTGGTCCAGATCTGCGAGTGGCAGGCCATGCAGGTCTGCGTTGACGGCATTCCCGCGGAGGAGGAAACCTCCACCGTGCTATGGCAATAGCGGCAATCGAGGCCCAGTTCGCCGACATGATGTTTGTGGCTGAAGGGCACCGGCTGAGGACGCGCGTTGTGGACCTCGGTGACGTAGGAAGTTTGGTTCACTACGTTCAGCGCGTATCCCAAAACCGCGATCAGGATGACCGCGCCATAAATGCTGACGCGCGAGATGGTATTCGTGCTGCGGTGAAATATCTGTGCCATGCCTGCCGCCCTCGGAACACACCCCGAGGTGTACATTCTGGACGGTCTTAGCGCCTCTCTGTGGGCCCCTCGTGCGGCCTCAATTTGTTGCGGGAAACGGCGCCTTAGACCTGTGAAGGGGGATTCAAGCCGGCGGCACTGCACTCACGGTTCTATAATTCCGCCGAACTGTTTTATAACACTTCTAAAATTCCTAATATTATTGTAATCCCACTCGCCCGTCGCCCGCGCGACACACTATAGCAGCAATGTAAAAATGATTTCAATCGTTCGTTCCAAAATATTTGCTCGTGACGCAGCGCACAGCGCACAGTGATGCGAGTCACTGCATTTCATCGCGATTCACCAGGGCGGAGGGGACCTGTTTGATCGGGGGATCGGCCGCCGCTCACGGACGGACTTCGCAGGTCCGTCCCGGGCGGCTTCCGTGCAGTATTGGACAAGCTCGTTATGTAACGCACCGGAACACGCGGGCATCCAATAGACACCGATCCGGCGCTGATTGTGGAAAAGTAGTATGTTAGAGACCTGCCGGCGAGTTCGTTTGCGGCAAGATTCCCAGGACCTTTGAGGCTACAGGCATGTGGATTGTTCGGATAGCGCTGACGCGGCCCTACACGTTTATCGTGGCCGCGCTGGTCATCGTGCTGATGGCGCCGATCGTCCTGCTGCGCACGCCCACCGACGTTTTCCCGAACATCGATATCCCGGTGGTCAGCGTGTGCTGGAACTACGCGGGATTGTCGCCGCAGTTAATGCAGGACCGCATCGTTTCGCCGTACCTGCGCTTCATGACCACGGTGGTCGATAACGTCGAACACACCGAATCGCAGACCGTCGGTGGGCGCTCCATTATCAAGGTGTTCTTCCAGCCCGGGGCGGACGTTCACGTGGCGGTCACGCAGATCTCGGTCATCTCGCAGACCATGATCCGCCAGCTGCCTCCGGGCATTTCACCACCGCTGATCATTACCTATTCGGCGTCGAGCGTGCCGGTGTTGCAGCTTGGAATGCGCGGCCAGGGGCTTTCCGAGCAGGAACTGTTCGACATCGGCGCGAACCTGGTTCGCAATCAACTGGCGAACGTGGCCGGCGCGGCGATTCCCTGGCCGTTTGGAGGAAAGCAGCGGCAGGTGTCGGTGAACCTCGACATCCCTGCGCTGCAAGCCAAAGGTCTTTCGCCCGTGGATGTGATCACTGCGATCTCCACGCAGAATCTGGTGCTGCCCTCCGGTACCGTGAAGCTGGGTTCCACCGAGTTCAACGTGGAGATGAATGGATCTCCTGACACTCTGGCCGCGCTGAATAACCTGCCGATCAAGACCGTGGGCGGCACGACGATTTACGTTCGGGACGTCGCCTATGTCAGCGACGGCTTCTCTCCGCAGATCAACATCGCGCGCATGGACGGGCAGCGCGGTGTGATTTTGGCGATCTACAAAACGGGAGACACCTCGACGCTGGACGTGGTGTCCCAAATTTACGAAAAGCTTCCGCAGATCAAGAATCTGGTTCCGCCGCAAACGGTGATCACACCGCTGTTCGACCAGTCGATTTTCGTAAGAGCGGCAGTGCAAGGAGTGATCCGCGAGGGAGTGGTCGCCGCGTGCCTGACGGCGCTGATGATCCTGCTGTTTCTGGGCAGTTGGCGCAGCACGCTGATCATCGCGATTTCCATCCCGCTGTCGATTCTGGTTTCGATCACGGCGCTCAGCGCGCTGCATGAAACGATCAACCTGATGACCCTCGGCGGCCTCGCGCTGGCGGTCGGCATTCTGGTGGATGACGCCACGGTGGCCATCGAAAATATTGAGCGCAATCTGGCGCAGGGCAAGGATACCGTTCGCGCGATTCTCGACGGCTCACAGGAAATTGCCATCCCGGCGCTCGTTTCCACCCTGTGCATTTGCATCGTGTTCGTGCCGATGTTTTTCCTGACCGGAGTGGCGAAATTCCTGTTCGTGCCGCTGGCCGAATCGGTGGTCTTCGCCATGCTGGCTTCCTATGTGCTGTCCCGCACGCTGGTTCCGACCATGGCGATGTACCTGCTGAAAAACCACCACGGCGAGGAATATGCCACGGGCAACGATATTTTCTCGCGGGCGCAGCGCGGGTTCGCGCAGGGGTTTGACCGCATGCGCCGGGGCTACCGCGCGTCGCTTACTTTCTGTCTGGAGCGCGCCTGGCTTTTCGTGATCTTGTTCCTGGTCTTCTGCCTCGGTTCGATGGCCCTGCTCCCCGTGCTCGGCCGGGACTTTTTCCCCAGCGTCGATGCGGGTTTGATTCGCCTACACATGCGCGCCCGCGCCGGACAGCGCGTTGAGGAGACTGCCCGCGAGGCCGACGGCGTCGACAATCTGATCCGGCGGGTAATTCCGTCGGAAGACTTGGGCACGATTCTCGACAACATCGGCTTGTTCAACAGCACGGTCAACACGGCCTATAGCAACTCCGGCGTGATCGGCGAGTCCGACGCAGAAATTCTGGTGGGGCTCAAGCCCGAGCGCAAGCAGCCGACACGGCATTACATCGACGCGCTGCGGGAAAAACTGGCGGAGGAGTTTCCCGGAACGCAGTTCTTTTTCCAGCCCGCCGACATGATCAGCCAGATTTTGAATTTCGGAGTGCCCGCGCCCGTCGATATTCAACTGATTGGGCCGAACGAGAGGGCCAACTTTCAACTGGCCGAGCAGTTGACCAACCGCATCCGGCACATCCCCGGAGCGGTGGATGTGCATGTACAGCAACTGCGCTCGTATCCGTCAATTTTTCTGAATGTCGACCGCACGCGGGTGCAGTCGGTGGGCCTGAGTCAGCAGGACGTCGCCAACAGCGTCCTTTTGACGCTGAGCTCCAGCTCCACGGTTGCGCCGTCGTTCTGGGTCAATCCCGCGAATGGATTTGAATACAACGTGGCCGTCCAGGTGCCGCAGTACAAGCTCGACACCATGCAATCGCTCGACAATATTCCAATCGCCTCGGCGCAGACCACCACGCCGCAGATCCTTGGAAATATGGGAACGTTGAGCGTCAATGCCGAGCCGGCGCTGCTGAGCCAGTACAACAGCCAGCCGCTGATGGACGTCTACGCTTCGGTCGAGGGCCGCGACCTCGGCGGAGTCGATGCGGATATTCAGAAAGTGCTGGCGGAGTTCCAGGACAAGTTGCCGCGCGGCACGCAGTTGTTTCGCCGCGGGCAAGTGGCCACGATGACATCGTCCTTTGCCGGACTGAGCGCCGGCGTGGCCGTGGCCATCGTTCTGGTGTACCTGCTGATTGTGGTGAATTTTCAGTCGTGGATCGATCCGTTCATCATCATCACCGCTCTGCCCGGAGCCTTGGCCGGGATCGTCTGGATTCTGCTGCTGACCCATACCACGCTGAGCGTGCCTTCGCTGACCGGCATGATCATGTGCATGGGCGTGGCCACGGCGAACAGCATTCTGCTGGTATCCTTCGCGCGCGAACGGCTGAACGAAGGACTGAGTTCCATGGACGCGGCGGTGCAGGCGGGATACGTCCGAATCCGGCCGGTGCTGATGACGGCGTTCGCCATGATCATCGGTATGGTTCCGCTCTCGCTGGGGCTGGGAGAGGGCGGCGAACAGAACGCGCCGCTGGGACGCGCCGTGATTGGCGGGCTGGTACTGGCCACCTTCGCGACCTTGTATTTTGTGCCGTGCATCTTTTCCTTGATTCATAAACATCACCGTCCGGGCCAGCGTGTGGGCGCGGATCTCGGAAACGCTTAGCGAATTCAGGAGCAAACAGGGAATGTCTCAGAACCACGTGGAGTTGCAGGACGAATCCAAATTTGCGGACGAGCCGTCAGGCCGCGGGCCGGGCCCGCTGCTTCGCTGGTTTCTGATTCTGTTTTTCATTTTCGCGGTATTGGGGATCTATGCGGTGTCGCAGCGCATGTCCGAGCACAAGGCGCTGGCGCAGCAAACCGAGCAGATGGCGGTGCCGTACGTCTCTGTGATTCGCGCCACGCCGATCGATGCGGATTCGGAGATGATTCTTCCCGGAACGCTGAAGCCCGATGTGGAGTCACCGATCTATGCCCGCACCAATGGATATCTGAAGAAGTGGTACAAGGACATCGGGAGCCACGTTCAAAAAGGCGAGATTCTGGCCGAGATTGACACGCCGGAGATCGACCAGCAACTGGCGCAGGCGCGCGCCGACCTGGTCACCGCGCAAGCCAACCTTAGCCTCGCCACGCTGACGGCCACGCGCTACCAGGACCTGATCAAGTCCGACTCCGTTTCCCGGCAAGACCTGGATAATGCCAATGGCGATCTGGCTGCCCGGCGCGCCATGGCGCAATCGGCGGACGCCAACGTAAAACGGCTCGAAGAACTGGAATCGTTCAAGCGGGTGTATGCGCCGTTTTCTGGAATCATCACGCGGCGGAACGTGGACCCCGGAACATTGATTAATGCCGGCAATGGTGGCGCGGCCACCAACGAGATGTTCGATCTCGCGCAGATCGATCCGATGCGCGTCTATGTTTCGGTGCCGCAGGCGTACTCGCCGTCGATCCACCTCGGACTGAAGGCTTGCCTGTCTCTCAGCGAACTGGCGCAGCGGAATTTCTGCGGACAAGTGGTGCGCACGGCGAATTCCATCGATCCGAACACGCGCACCCTGCTGACCGAAGTCGACGTTCCCAACCCCTCGGGAACGCTCTTGCCGGGTTCGTACGCGGAAGTGCATTTCGACGTAAAGGTCAGCGGCCAGCGCCTTTCTTTGCCGATTAACGCGCTGCTCTTTCGTCCCGATGGAACCATGGCCGCGGTGGTGGGCTCCGACAACCGGATCAATCTGAAAAAAATCACCGTTGGCAGGGATTTCGGCAACTCATTGGAAATCGTAGACGGAATCGCCGCCGCCGACCGCATTGTCGTCAATCCACCGGATTCGTTGGAGCAAAACGAGCAGGTGAATATTTCTCCGCAAGACGCCTCGGGAAGCGCTGCGCCTCGCACTTCCCCGCCGGCGAAACCTTAGCAGCCGCATTCGTTGTTCTTCGCGGGTGCAGATTCATAAAATTTACGACTCCTGGTCTTGACTCCGCAATGGCGGGCGTGTAGCGTTGAATTGCCGCGCTGTATCGCTTCCTACCGTACCCCTCTCCCGGCGCGACTTGGGAGGGTTGCATGTCGAACGGTCCGCAAACTGCATCTGTAACCGCGTTAGAGCCACGTGTCTTCGATCAGAAACTCGATCCGAAATTCGAATCGACGTTCGAAACCAAGTTCGAATCGAAATTCGAAACAAATTCCTCAATCGCCGTGCATCGTGGGATTTGCTCGCCAAGTGTTTTGCTCGTGGGCCGCAACGGCTCGTGGGGAGCAACGGTCCTGAAGTCTCTGGCGAAATTCGGGAGCAAAACGTCCTTCGTCGCGCAGGACGCCGTCACGCCGAGAGTTGTGATCCAGGGCGCTTTCGATGTGGTGCTTCTCGATTCCACGGTTTCGCCCGACCAACGCAGGCGGCTGGCGTCCGAGCTCGCCGGTTCGGCGACTTCGGTCTTTTACACGTTCCCCGTCGAGAACGGATGCTGGTGGCTGCCGGCATTGCGGCGAGGGCAGGACTGCCACGGCGACCCGGCATTCCGGAGGAATGAGTTTGTAGACGAGTTGGAGCGCATGCTGAAAATCGACGCGCAGGCCTAGCGGCGCATGCTTGCTTGTCGCGTCAATCGAAGAGAGATTCTTCGCTTCGCTCAGAATGACAAACGAGAGAATTTTCCGCAGCCTTGCTCGCTTGTGATTGTGAGCCTCGGCGAAGGTTCACAGGCTGAAGCCTGTGCCACACTGGCTCACAGCGGATTCGGTTCGCCCTGGATGCAGCGGGCGGTGTCTCTGGCGATCAGCAATTCCTCGTCGGTGGGGATCACGTAGGCGGCGAGACTTGAATCCGGACGGCTGATCACTCCCTCCACACCGATAGTTTTCTCATTCTTTTCCGCGTCCAGAGTCAATCCCGCCCATCCCAGCCCGTCGCAAATATTCGCGCGCACCACCGCCGAATTCTCGCCGATGCCTCCGGTGAACACCACCGCATCCGCGCCGCCCATGGCGGCGAGGAATGCGCCGATATATTTTCGGACGCGATAGCAAAAAATGTCGATGGCCAGTTTTGCGCGGCGGTCGCCGTGGGTGCAAACTTCGTCCTGCAAGACGCGCAAATCGTGCGTGAGACCGGATATCCCCAGCAGGCCGGACTGCTTGTTGAGCATGGTTTCCACTTCATGAATGGACAGGCCCTCCTTCGCGGCGATGAACCCGAGGATGGCGGGATCGACATCGCCGGAGCGGGTGCCCATGACCAGGCCTTCGAGCGGCGTCATGCCCATGGAGGTGTCCACGGACGTTCCGCCGCGAATGGCCGCAGCCGAACAGCCGTTTCCGAGATGCAGGCTGATGATGTTGGTCTGCTCACGCGGCAAGTTGCGAATGGTGCGGTAGCGGTAGCCCATGTAGCGGTGGGAAATGCCGTGAAAGCCGTAGCGCCGGATGCGATAGCGCAGGTAGAGATGGTACGGAATGGCGTACAGGTAGGAGCGCTCGGAAAGGGAGTGGTGAAACGCCGTGTCGAACACCGCAACCTGGGGAATTTGCGGGCCGAGCAGTTCGCGCATGGCGCGAATTCCGCGCAGGTTGGTGGGATTGTGCAGCGGAGCGAGGTCGATGCAGGCCTCGATTCCGGAAATGACTTCCTCGGTGATGAGGACGGAGTCCGTGAACTTTTCGCCGCCGTGGACCACGCGATGTCCGACAGCGTGAATGTCGGCCATGCTCTGAATTTCCGACACCCCCGATTCCGCCGAGGCCGCCCAGCGAACGATAAAATCGAGGGCGCCGGAAATATTTTTCAGGGATGCGGTGAGCTTTTGCTTCGGGCCGTCGCCCTTCTGCACGGTCACCACGGCTTCGGCGCCGATGCGCTCCACCTCGCCGCGCACCAGACGAACGTCTTTGTTCTCGCGAATGCGTTCGAGATCGGTGGCGATGATCTGGAATTTGAGGCTGGAGCTTCCGGCGTTGAGGACGAGAATGTTCATTTAGACCTTTGGCTGGCCGAATTCTTCGCGGCCTGAGCGGCTAGTAGGGCCACTTCCAGTTCTTGATCTCGGGCATGTCGTCGCCCACTTCGACGATGTACTGCTTGTGGTCGACCAGCTTGTCACGCAGGAACTGTTTGAAATGCGCCCCGACGCGCTGCAGGCGGGGCACGCGGTCCACTACGTCCCCTGCGAGGTGGAAACGATCCAGATCGTTCAACACGGTCATGTCAAACGGCGTGGTGGTAGTTCCCTCTTCCTTGTAACCGCGGACGTGGAGGTTGTCATGGTTCCTGCGGCGATAGGTCAGCCGGTGAATGAGCCACGGGTAACCGTGATAGGCAAAGATGATGGGCTTGTCGATGGTGAACATGGAATCGAATTCCGCATCCTGAAGGCCGTGCGGATGCTCGGTGTGAGGCTGCAGCGTCATCAAATCCACGACGTTGATGAAGCGAATGCGCAGATCGGGAAAATGCTGCCGCAGCAGATCGACAGCGGCCAACGCCTCCAGCGTCGGAATATCTCCGGCGCAGGCCACCACGACCTCGGGCTCCGCGCCCTGATCGTTGCTGGCCCAGTCCCAGATGCCGATCCCCGCCGTGCAGTGCTGGATGGCGGATTCCATATTGAGATACTGCAGCGCCGGCTGCTTGCCGGCCACAATCACATTGACGTAGTGGCGGCTGCGCAGGCAATGATCCGCCACAGACAAAAGTGAATTGGCATCGGGCGGCAGGTAGACGCGCACGATGTCCGCTTTCTTATTTACCACCAGATCGATGAATCCCGGATCCTGGTGGGTAAAGCCGTTGTGATCCTGCCGCCAGACGTGCGAGGTCAGCAGATAATTGAGAGAGGAGATGGGACGCCGCCACGGAATTCCGCAGGTCACCTTGAGCCACTTGGCGTGCTGATTGAACATGGAATCCACGATGTGAATGAATGCCTCGTAGCAATTGAAAAAACCGTGGCGCCCGGTCAGCAGATAGCCCTCGAGCCAGCCCTGGCACATATGTTCGCTGAGCACTTCCATGACCCGGCCGCCGGTGGAAAGATGCTCGTCGGTCGCCAGCAATGGCTCCATCCACACTTTATCGGTGGCCTCGTAGATGGCGTCGAGGCGGTTCGAGGCAGTTTCATCCGGGCCGAAGACGCGGAAATTTTTGGCATCGAGGTTCAAGCGCATAACGTCGCGAAGAAACTTGCCCAATTCGCGGGTGGCTTCCCCGTAGGACGTCCCGGGTTTAACGACCTCCAGGGCATAGTCTTGAAAATCCGGCATCACGAGGTCCTTCAGCAGCAGGCCGCCGTTGGCATGGGGATTCGCGCCCATTCTGCGGTCACCCGCGGGCGCGAGCCCAGCGATTTCCGGGATCAGTTTGCCGCTGTGATCGAACAGCTCTTCGGGGCGATAACTTTTCATCCACTCTTCCAACTGGCGCAGGTGTTCGGGTTTGCTGGCGAGTTCAGCCAGCGGTACCTGGTGCGCCCGCCACGTGCCCTCGACCGGCTTTCCGTCCACCACCTTCGGACCGGTCCATCCCTTGGGCGAGCGCAGAATAATCATCGGCCAGAGCGGACGCTCCTTCACTCCCTGCAGGCGGGCCTTGTGCTGGATGGAGCGGATCTCCGCGATAATGGTGTCGAGCGTTCCGGCCATCCGCTGGTGCATGGCCTCCGGCTCGTGGCCCTCGACGAAATAAGGAGCGTAGCCGTATCCCGAAAACAGTTGCACGAGTTCGCTGTCCGACAGGCGCGCCAGTACCGTGGGGTTGGCGATCTTGTAGCCGTTGAGGTGCAGGATCGGCAGAACCGCGCCATCGCGGGCCGGGTTCAGAAATTTATTGGAATGCCAGCTTCCGGCCAGCGGGCCGGTTTCCGCCTCGCCGTCACCCACGACGCAGCACACCAGCAAGTCCGGATTATCAAACACGGCGCCGTTGGCGTGAGCGATGGAGTAGCCCAGCTCGCCGCCCTCGTGGATGGAGCCGGGGGTTTCAGGCGCGGCGTGGCTGGGAATTCCGCCGGGAAAAGAAAATTGTTTGAAGAGCCGCCGCATGCCTTCTTCCGTCTGCTGGATGTTGGGATAAATTTCACTGTAGGTGCCCTCGAGATAGGTGTTGGCGACCATTCCCGGCCCGCCATGTCCCGGCCCGCAAATATAAATGGCGTTCAGATCGAATTTTTTGATCACACGATTCATGTGCACGTAAATAAAATTCAGGCCGGGCGTGGTGCCCCAGTGGCCGAGGAGGCGCGGCTTGATATGCTCGATTTTCAGAGGCTCGCGCAGGAGAGGATTGGCGAGCAGATAAATTTGACCGACGGAAAGATAATTGGCGGCGCGCCAGTAGGCGTGCATGCGGGCAAGCTCTTCGCTCGAGAGCGGCTTATCGGAATCAATCACTTTGACAGAACCAGTTGTTTGGGTGACCGACATGTTGAGTCTCCTTTTCCAGGCTTCCCGTTGACCCTACGCGTTGAACGTTACGCAGGGATGAATTCTTCTTCTGCATGGAAGCCCAGCGTGGCCGGGAGGCCGCTGGAAACTAGCGGGCTTGCAACTCTGCTACAGGCGCCGGGGCCTGCGCCCACTTGATGAGTCCGGGCAAATACGGACGGATGGAATCCGCGTGCCTCGGCAGTACGCGGATCGCGTAACCATGCAAGCCGCTTCTCGCCGAGGGCCGAACCACGGCCTGAAACAGATAGCTTCCCGAAGGGTCGCGTTCGCAAAGATGCATGGGCAGCACCACGGGATCCTTCAGGTTGTTGTCGGCGTCGACGAGGCCGGCAAGAACCTCGACGGAAACTTCATCCGGGGAGAGCGTGTTCAGCGTAACTTTCGCGGACACCAGAACCTCTTCACCAAGACCAATTTCAGAAACGCCATCCCTTGTCGATTCTACACTTAATCGTGGCCATTCGGTTTCCACTTTTCGGAGCCACGCTGCAACTTCCCGGGCACGCGTCGCGCCGCCCGCGCCCAGATTCCCAAACTGCCGGTGAGCGGCCACGTAGACTTCGTCCGTGTACTGCATCGCCGGGCGCTGCATATTGAACTGCGGACACAGCGTGGCAATCGAAGACTTCATGAGCCCGATCCATTTTCGCGGCAGCCCGTCCGACCGCCGGTCGTAAAACGTGGGCACTATTTCGTGCTCCAAAAGTTCGTAGAGCGCCTCCGCTTCGCTTTGATCCTGCTGGTAGGGATCGTCGTAGTGCTCCCCGCCTCCGATGGCCCAGCCGATCTCCGCCCCAGTGGCCTGCGCCATCAGCCAGGCTTCGTCCCACCAGCCATCCAGCGTGCTGACATTGATCACTCCGTTGGCCAGCGCTTTCATGCCGCTGGTGCCGCTGGCTTCCAGCGGGCGCAGCGGCGTGTTGAGCCAGACGTCGCAGCCCTGAACCATGCAGCGCGCCGTGGCCACATCGTAATTCTCCAGGAAGACCAGCTTCTGTCGGAATTCCGGCCGCTCCGCCAGGTGGACGATCGCCTGGATCAACTGCTTTCCGGCATCATCCTGCGGATGGGCTTTTCCGGCGAAGAGAATCTGCACCGGATGGTCCGGATGATTCAGGATTCGCGCCAGGCGATCGGAGTCGCGCAACAAAAGGGTGGCCCGTTTGTAGGATGCGAATCTGCGGCCAAAGCCGATGGTCAGCGCGTCCGGACTGAGCACTTCATCGGCGAATTCCACGGCCGGTTTCGGAGCGCCCCGCGAAAGCAACTGCTCGCGAAGCCTGCGGCGGGCGTAGGCGACCAGGCGTTCGCGGCGCCGCTCGTGGGTTCGCCAGAGTTCCGCGGCGGGTATGGTCTCGGTGCGCTGCCAAAGTTTCGCGTCGGCGGGCTCTTCGCGCCATTTGGGGCCAAGGTAGCGATCGTAGAGTTGGTTCATCTCCAGCGAAACCCAACTGCGAAAGTGCACGCCGTTGGTGACGTGGCCAATCGGAACCTCCGATTCCGGAAGTCCCGGCCAAATCCGGTTCCACATCTGACGCGAAACCGCGCCGTGCAGCTTGCTCACTCCGTTGCTGTGCGAAGCGAGACGCAAGGCCAGAACGGTCATGCAAAAATCCTCGGCCTCGTTGGAGGGGTCCTGGCGGCCAAGGCCCAGGAATTCGCTGCGACTCGCTCCGGTACGACGCAGAAACTCCGAGAAATATCGATCGATGAGAAATGAAGGGTAGTAATCATGCCCGGCGGCAACGGGAGTATGCGTAGTGAACACCAGGCTGGCCGACGCCAGAACGCGCGCCTCGGAAAAAGTGAGCTTCCCTGTTTCCATCAAGTGAAGGACATGCTCGATCGCCAGAAATGCAGAGTGGCCTTCGTTCATGTGATACACGGTGGGCCGCACGCCGAGGGCCTCTAGTGCGCGATAGCCTCCCACCCCGAGGAGAATCTCCTGGCGCATGCGCATCTCCAGGTTGCCGCCATAGAGTTGCGCTGTAATTTTGCGGTCTTCGGGCCGGTTCGATGGAAGATTTGTGTCGAGCAGGTACAGCGGAATCCTGCCCACGTTCACTTTCCAGACCTGAGCATCGACTCGCCCATCCGGCAATTCGATTGGCACCTTTACGTTCGGGACCAACTCGATGGGCCAGGTATGAAAATCGTTGGATTCAAACGCTTCCTGCTGCCAGCCGGCGGCGTTCAGATACTGGCGAAAGTAGCCCTGCTGGTAGAGCAGCCCGACCCCCACGAGCGGCAGCCCCAGATCGCTGGAAGCCTTCAGGTGATCGCCGGCGAGAACGCCCAAGCCGCCGGCAAAGATGGACAGACATTCGGTAATCCCAAACTCGGCGGAGAAATAGGCCACCAGCATGTCGCGTTCCTCCGGGTGGTTGCGCCGGTACCAGGAGCCTTCCCCCGTGACGTAGGTATCGAGCTTGTCGACCACTCCCTTCATGTGTGCCAGAAATGAATCGTCCTTGGCAGCCGCCTCCAGCACCGATTGCTGCACGGATCCCAGCACCAGCACTGGATTGCGATTGCAGGTTTCCCAGAGATCGCGGTCCAGGCGGCGAAACAGGTCGATCTCCGCGTGGTCCCAGCTCCAACGCAGGTTGTAAGCGAGGCGCAACAGCGGCTGCAGCACCGCTGGAAGTGACGGCCGGACGTTGAAAGTGCGGATCGATTTCATTGCATCTCCTCACACAAGTTGGATCTCGGCGCCCGGGAACACTGGATCGTCCCCCTCTCTTCGCGCCGCAAAGAAGTTGCCATCGCGGACAGGCGCTCCCAGACGAAATTCGAGAGAGCGATTGGTCTAATGAAACGTTCAGGCGTGGGAGGGGAGAGTTTAGCGTCCAACGTTCCCAAGGAAAAAACGGCGTTGGACGTCAAAGGGGGCCAGAGATCGGCCGGTGCCAGAACAGCGCCACGAAATAGCGCGCGTTTGAATTCGTACGGCGCAATTTCAATGACTTCTACCAGTGCTTATCTTCGGCTGGCGATGAAATCCTGTCAATCGTGGAAAATGATCGCGCATCCGATGATGGAACAGCCGTGACGCAAGTTGAAACTTGCGTCACCGCTGTGTGCTCCACAATCAGAAAATCAACTTCAAGCCCAGCTGAACGGCGCGGTTGCCGCCCGAGCCGAGGACCGGATTGCCGGCAGCCTGGTCCGGCGTGGCGCAGCCGCAGCCGAACAGGTTGGTGACCGAAGGATCTCCTTCGTTGCCAATGCCAAAGCCGCTCGACGCCCCGTACGGATTGGTAAAATTGGGATGGTTCAGGACGTTGAAGAACTCCGCCCGGAACTGGGCTGTGAGCCGTTCCTGAAACTTGAATTGTTTCGTAACGGACAAATCCCAATTGCGGAGGCCCGGGTCCCGCCAAATATTCCTTCCCGCGGTGCCAAAGGTTCCGAGGGCGGGCGGAATCAGCACAGAATCCCCCTGAGCGTAGCAGCCCAGCGTGACCAACTGGTTGTAGGCCGAACCCACCGGTCCCCCGTCCACTTTGGAGGCCGAGGCCAGGCAAGAACTAAATAGGGCCGCGGATTGCGCGGCAGGAAGCGTGAAGGAGTTACCGCTAATGAGGTTGCTCGGGTTGGTCTGTGTGCAAACGCCGTCTGAAGTGTTGGTGCCGATGCAAAACGGAATGGAGGAGTTCCCGGATCTGAAATCACTGGTCTTGCCAAAAAAATCCCACCGGTCGGTATTCTCATTCGTCCCGCTGGTGTTGTTGGACTGATCGTTTCCGTACCACGGCTGCCCGGTTTGCACCGTTATGACGGAATTGAGTTCCCAGCCTTCCAGAAGTTGTCCCGGTGATTTCTTTCCCGGAATCGCATACGTGATCGAAAATGTGAAGCGATGTGTGATGTCAAAATCGCTGCTGGCATATTCCGCCGCGGGATTCGTGCTGTCCTGAGGAAGGAATTGTCCAATGTTGTAGGAATCATCGTCGAGAGAATGGGAGTAGGTGTAGGAAGCCAGGAACGAGAGACCGTGCGCGGTGCGCTGTTGCAGCGTTGCCTGCAAGCCGTTGTAATTCGACTTGTATAAATTCGACAGAACCAGGATCGGCCCGAGGTAGGGGAATTTGCCGTTGAACGGCGACGCGGCTTGCACTAGACCTGGATCGACGTCGGCGCCGGTGCAGGTAATGGGATTGCCCTGATAGACCGGAATCGCCGAAGCGGTGAGGATGTTATTGGCGTTGCACCACGCGAGTTCACCCAGCGGGGTCCCGCCGAGTGCGTCCGCGCCCGGAAACCCGGCGCCCACCGGCGGCTGGTTGATGTCCCGGATGCCATTCAATCGCGAGCCATGATTCCCCACGTAAGAAATGTCCACGGAGAGATCGTTGGTGAGGGCATGCTGTATTCCCAAGGTCCAGGTGGTGACGTAGGGCGTGCGGAAATTGTGGTCGATCACGGCCAGCGCGCACGGTGACGTGCCGTTGCCGGCCGCATCGTTGCTGCCGTCGCCGCACTCGACGTTGTTCGCCCCGGAGAAGATCGGCACGCTGGAGCTGTTGTTCTGCCAATTCGACGCCAGTGCGGAGCCGGCCCCACCGGGCACGGTCACATTCGCGACGGCGATCGTGCCCGTGCCCGGGGTGGACACGCCGTTTACGACCAGAGCCGCACCGGTCGGAACGGTGGCGACGCCGCCGCTCACGTTGACGGCGTTTCCCGCCAGGCCGGTGAATGTTTGCATTGGCAGCATCGAATTGAAGATGATGCCTCCGCCGGCGCGGATCACGGTAGTTCCCTTGCCCGAAAGATCCCAGGCCAGGCCTAACCGCGGCCCAAAATTCTTGTGATCGCCGTTATAGAGCGATTTGATTTGTTGGCCCACCTGCACCATTCCGATGTTGGGATCGAAGCCGCCGAGAAGGTTGTGCGCTTCGGCCATGGGCGTGGTGTAGTCATACCGCAATCCCAGATTGAGGGTCAGTTTGGGAGTGAGGCGCCAGTCGTCCTGAATGGATAGTGCGTAAGCCCACTGGCTCAGTTCCCGCGCCGGGCTGCCCGATTGAATCGTCGCGAAAGTTGGATTTCCGGCCAGCATGTTTTCCAGCGCGCCGCCTCCGCCTCTGAAGTTGATCGCACCTTTGGCCGCACCAAACTGAGACGGATCGGCGAGATTGCGACGCAGGTCGCCGCCGAATTTGAAAGCATGATTGCCGTGGAGGTAGGAAACATAGTCCACGAACTGATACACGGTGTCAGGACCGAATCGGTAGGGCCAGCCGGGACTGCCTCCAAGAGGGGTAAAACCCTGCACCCGGATGATTGGTAATGAACCGGTCATGGTCACGCCCGTAAAGATTCCGTAGTTTGAAGGCGGCACGCTGGAATCGACCTGCTGGCTCATCCTGTTCATTCGCACAAAACCGAAGCGAGCGGAGTTCACCCATTGCGAATTGGGAGTCCATGTCCAATCGATCCCCGCCACACGAGGCCTGTTTTCCTGCACGGAACGCCATTGCGGCTGCAGGTAGACGACGTCCTCCGCGGTGATCAGGCCGCCGCTTTGAAAATACATTCCGTTCAATGTGTTGTGGTCATTGATGTGGTAATCGATTTTCACCACGCCATTGTCGGACCGGAATGTGCTGGGGAATCCCTGGGGAATGTTTGGGGAATTTCCAGTATTGGCAGGATAAAGGCCGCCCGTGCACTTATACGTGCTCCAGGAAGGGGATCCAATCGCCGGCAAGGTAGCTGGGCAACCGGTCAGCGTAAGGCTGAGCGGGCTGATTCCGTTTCCGACGGTCGCTCCCCCAGCTTGCAAATCCTGAAGCGCATCCGGAAGGCTGTTCGAACAATCGCCGGCGGCGATATTATTGCAATTGTTGCTCACGCCGGGCTGAGAAACGGTCTCCGGGACAGATGCAAAAAACAAATTTCCCACGCTGTAGCTTTCCGCCTCGTAACCCAGGAAATAGAACAACTTGTCCTTCTTGATCGGCCCGCCGACCGTCACGCCGTATTGTTCCAGGCTGACGGACCTCTTCGGTTCGGACGTGTCGTTGAAATAATTCCTGGCGTCCAGCGCGCTGTCGCGCCCAAACGCGTATGCGGTGCCATGGATGCTGTTGGTGCCGGACTTGATTCCAACGTTGACGACGGCGCCGGGTTTTCCTCCATATTCCGCTTTCGGATTTTCCTCGATTTTCACTTCCTGGATTGCGTCAATCGGCATGATCGTGGCCGCATCGCCCGCCACGCCCGGGCCGTTGATGATGGTCAGGCCCTGCAAAGGATTGTCATTGGTCAATCCGTCCAGGATGAACTGATTTTCCTCAGGGCGGCTGCCATTGGTGCTCATGGTCCAGCCTCCGCCGCCGGGATAAATCGACATGCCGGGCCGCAGGGTCAGGAGATTCTGATAGCTGCGGCCCATCATCGGCAGGTCATTGATCGTTTCATTGCTGAGCGTGCCGCCGAGAGAGGCGTTGGTGGTTTCAATGAGCGGAAGCTGCTCCGTGACCGTGATCGTTTGTGTCTGCTCGCCGGGCTCGAGCGACAAATCGACGCGAATGTCCTGATTGACCTCCAACACGATTTTCTGCCGCTCGACGGTTTTGAAACCCTTGAACTCGGCGCGAACGGTATACGCGCCGGGAAGCAGGCTGGGCGCGACGTATTCCCCGGACTGATCCGCGGTCAATGTGCGCGAAATGCCCCGCTGCACATCCAGTACGGTTACGGTCGCGCCGGCGAGAACACCGCCGCTTTGATCCGTGACAGCCCCGGAAATGCGCCCGGCGCTGCCCTGCGAAAATGCGCGCGGACACAGCAACAGGACGCAAGCGGCCGTAACCAATAAACGAATCCCGCCACCAATTCCGAGATGGAAGCGTGTCATACGCACCCCCTTATTGCCAAAACTCGCCAGGACTTTTACAAATCCGAGGGCCTAAATCGAACATGTTCATGTTTATGAGCACACCCACAACAGCGAATATGACTTGCGGTATACCACCCTATAATTCAAAGCGTCAAGATGAATTCATGTTGATTCCCCAAATAACTGCGTGCAACTGGATGCTGCGCACTTAATGAGCAACGCAAGAAGCCTGCTCGTTGAATACAGGCACCGTCATGTGTATAGTCGCTAATTATTGCTGCAAGGGTCCCGGGCCAGCCATCATCAAGCCGCCAGCAAGGAGGATCGATGCGATCCATCAGCAAGCTCTTGGTTTTCGCCGCTGCCGCCAGCCTGTTTTCTTCGGGCGCCTATGCCGCGAGCGTAACGGGCACGGTGAAGGGGCCGGACGGTGCGCCGTTTCAAGGCGCGTTCGTTTCGGCCGTCAACGCCAAAACGAAAATCAGCGTGAACGTCTTATCGGACCGGCAGGGGCGTTACCACGTGGAAAATCTGCCTGCTGGCGAATACCAGGTGCGGGTGCGCGCCGTCGGTTATACCGCCGACCCGCAGAGCGGCGTGAGCCTTGCCGCCGACCAGAAGGCCTCGTTTGAATTTGACCTGAAACAGGGTACGGTGCGCTGGAGCGACTTGAATCTGTATCAGGGCAAGCAGCTCATGCCGGCGGGAAAAGGTAAGGAGATTCTCTCCACCAACTGCTACGTCTGCCACGGATTTCAGACCCGCATGGCCGCCGTCCGCCGCGATGAAGCGGGCTGGCGCGACCGCGTCAACTACATGCGCGACGCCATGGGATTTCAACTTTCCGAGCGGCTGAACGACGAAAAAGCTGACGAGCTCATCTCCTACTTGAATTCGGTGTTTGGCGCCGATTCCACGGCGCCCAAAAGCCCGGCGGAATTGCCGGCCTACAAGGACACCGTGCGCCCGTTCAGCGACGAAGCCATGAACATCGTTTACGTCGAGTACGACGTGTCCGGCTCGAAGGGTTTGCCGTGGAGCGCTTCGCCGGACAAGGATGGAAATTTCTGGATTCCCTACTACGGCCGCGGAAACGAAGTGGCGCGGCTCAACCCCACCACCGGCGAACTGACCCGGTTCCCGCTGCCCTTCGAGCAGACCGCCGGCGTTCACTCCGTGGTACGCGGCTCGGACGGAATGGTTTATTTCACCGAGTTCGCGCTAGACCGGCTGGCCAAGCTGGACCCTGCGACCGGGAAAATCACCGAGTTTCAGGAGAACGTGGTCGTTCCCGGCGAGCGCTCCGGAAAGCACACGGTGCGCGTCGATGGCAAAGGCAATTTGTGGGCTTCCGGCAGCCCGCTCAGCAAGTACGATCAGGAGACGGGAAAATTCAAGCAGTTCATGGAAGTGCCTGCTTCGTACGGCATCACTTTCGACAAGGACGGCAACGTGTGGTTCTGCGTGCTGAAGAAGGATGGAAAAATCGGCCGCATCGACGCCAAGACCGAGAAGGTGACGCAGTGGTCGCCGCCGACGCAAGGGACGCCGCAGCGGCTGGCAATCGACTCCGACGGAATCGTGTGGTTCGGCGAACGCACTGGAAACAAGATCGGCCGGTTCGACCCGAAGACGGAAACTTTCAAGGAATATCCGTTGCCCGGGCCGTCTCCGAGCCCTTATGCGTTGATCGTTGGCAAGGACAACGCGATCTGGTACGCCTCGACGGAACAGGATTTGATCGGGCGTCTCGATCCAAAGACCGGCAAGGTGATCGAGTATCCCTTTCCACATTCTGAAGCCATGATGCGGGAATTTTTTCTGGACGCCCAGGGACGCATCTGGTTTGCGACGCCGACGAATAATCGCGTGGGATATTTTTATCTTGCCGGGTCAACTGAACGCGCCAGCAACTGAGCCACCGTAGAATGGGCGGCGAAGCCTGCTTCCCTACTCCCAAATGCTGTGAATCTGGCGCAGGGACAACCGCCCGTGGGAGTTGGGCGGTGTCATGTCCCGCCCAACAAGCGCTGGAAAACGAGAAGAGATTTGCGGTTAGCCGGACTTGGGATTATCCCGCGGCGCCCGCCGAAGATCTGGCCGGCGCTTCGCTCGCTGTGCCGCTGGTTCGGGCGGTGATCTCTAGGCCGTTCTTGTTCATATCGAATCGCTGTTTGCGGTCCAGGCTCTTGACGAACTCCCGCGTAGCCTTGGCCACGCCGCCCGGAAGGCTGGATGCGTCCACCAGCTTCGTCGCTTCCACCGTT
>Ga0070735_10000953_pt1 | contig 28996 bp, 24 predicted proteins | sample Coa_R1_FD_66443 | JGI IMG/M metagenome (GOLD analysis project Ga0070735, IMG submission 66443) | Surface soil microbial communities from Centralia Pennsylvania, which are recovering from an underground coalmine fire - Coalmine... | ecosystem: Environmental > Terrestrial > Soil > Unclassified ...
GGGCACGCGGCCCATGCGTTCGGCGGGTTATCTTTGACAAAAATTCTGAACGGCGGAGAAGCCTACGGTCTAGGCGCGGAAATGTTGAATTTCGGGGCCTTGATCGCCTTCATGGGCGTGAATCTCGCGGCATTCATCCGTTATTTTGTACGTGATAATAAGAAACGGTTTTCGAATTTCTTTCCGCCGCTGGCCGGATTTTTCATTTGCCTGCTGCTCTGGCTGAATCTGAGCCGCCCAGCCAAGATTGTCGGCACGATCTGGATGGCAGCGGGAATCATCTTTGGGGCTATCAAAACGCGCGGATTCCGCGGGAACTTGATTGATTTCGAATTACCGCCCGAAGAATGACTCGCCAAAGCAACGCCAGACTTGTAAGACCCACCAACTTGATATAATCGGAGATTCTGCGTACTTCCCTGGAGTAACAAGACAATGATTCGATTTCTACAAACTCCTGGGCCGGTCAAGAAAGTCATTCTTGGCGGCCTGCTGACAATCATCTGCGTGTTCATGGTGATCACCCTCGTTCCTGGCTTCGGTAGCACCGATTTCTTCGGTGCGCGCAATCCAGGCCGGGGAATCATCGCCACAGTGGCTGGAGAAGACATCACCACCCTCGAAGTCCAGCGCGAAGCAAAGCAAATGCTGCGGCAGCGCTTTCCCAAGGCCGGGGCCCAGGCATCGATGCTTCTGCCTTATTTCGCTTCGCAAGCGGCAGAAACCCTTATCCAAAAGCAGGCCGTCATTGCGGAAGCACAACGCCTCGGGCTGCATGCTACGGATGACGATGTCCGCGACGAACTCCAGCACGGCCGCTACTCGCAGGCGTTTTTTCCGAACGGCTCATTTATAGGGCAGGCAGCGTATGAGGAGAAACTTCAGCAGGCGGAACTGACCGTTCCGACGTTTGAGCAAAGCGTTAAGGAAGACATTCTGATCGAAAAACTGCGCAGTCTCATCGCGGCCGGCGCGATTGTGAGTGATGCCGAAGTCCGGGAGAAATTCGAGAAGGACAACACCAAGGTTAAGTTTGACTACGCGGTCCTTCACAAAGACGACATTCTTAAGGCGATCCATCCAACTGATGCAGAACTGAAAGCCTACTACGATCAGCACAAGGTCTCGTACGCGAATTCCATCCCCGAAAAACGCAAGATTCGGTATGTGCTGGTGGATAGCTCCAAGATCCAGAACGATATAAAAGTAAGCCAGCAGGAATTGCAGTCTTACTATGATCAGCATCGCGACGATTACCGGGTAGCAGAGCAAGTGAACGTAAAGCAAATCCTTGTGAATCTGCCGCTGCCGGGGTCTGACGGCAAAGTCGATCAAAAGGCCATCGATGCTGCACACGCAAAGGCCCAGGATGCGCTAAAAGAGCTGCGGGGCGGTACGAAGTTCGAGGATGCTGCCAAAAAGTACTCGGATGATCCAAGCGGCAAGGGTGGCGGTTCCATCGGTTGGGTAAAGAAAGGTGGCTTCCCGGTAGCCGCGGTAGACAAGGCTGCGTTCTCTCTGCCGAAGGGCGGTACAAGTGACGTTATCGACGCCGGGTACGCATTCGTAATCCTTCACATTGATGATAAGCAGGAAGCGCACTTGCAAACACTCGATGAAGTGAAGGCTCAGATCGAGCCTATTCTTAAGCAGCAGAAGGCCGGGCAGGCGGCCGATGCAGAAGCTACGGCTTTGCTCTCTCAGGCACGTTCTGGCGGTTTGGAGAAAGCCGCCGCGAGTAAGGGCCTGCAAGCCGTTACAACCGACTTCTTCGGCCGATCGGATACTTTGCCCGGTATCGGGGCTGCTCCGCAGTTTACCCAGGCGATTTTCAGTGCGAACGAAAAGTCTCCGCCGGACGAGGTCCAAGTTCCCCAGGGCTACGCCATTTATGAGCTTTTGGGAATCAAGCCTCCAGCAACACCGTCGTTCGAGGACATTCGTAGTCGCGTAGAAACCGAATTCAAAGGCGAGCGTGCGACAGCTTTGCTGACCCAGAAGACGCAGGAACTTTCCGATCGCGCGAAGGCTGGGCACGATCTTAAGAAAGCTGCCAAGGAACTTGGCGCCACCTTGAAAACCAGCGATCTGGTGCTGCCGGATGGGCAAGTGCCCGATTTAGGTTCGATGTCGGGCCCAGCTTCTGTGGCTTTTACGATGAAGCAGGGCGACATTAGTGGGCCAATCGATACAAACACTGCTGGAGCGGTGTTGTCGGTTCTGGAAAAGCAGGAGCCCACGGATCAAGACTACGTCGCCAAGAAAGATCAGACTCGCGACACGCTGCTCCAGAACAAGCAGCAAGAGGTGTTTGGGTTATTCGTGAACAATCTTCGCGAACAAATGGAAAAATCGGGAAAGATCAAAATCAACCAGCAAGAGCTCAAAGGGTTGACCAAACAACAGAACGCGGAAGACGAAGGCGAGTAGGCGTTTTAAGAGTTCAACCGCCAACATCCCGGGACCAGTGTTCGCCAGTTTTCGATATCTACAACCGAAAAGAACCAGACCAGAAATGTCACTTCCACGTTCCACCGGAATCTTGCTCCATCCCATTTCGCTGCCCTCACGTGGCGGTATCGGTGATCTCGGTCCAGCCGTGTATGAGTTTCTCGATTTCCTCGCTTCCGGAAGACAGGGACTGTGGCAGGTTCTGCCGTTAGGCCCTCCAGCAAACGACGGCCACTCACCATACTCTTCCACGTCAGCCTTCGCCGGTAATGGAATGATGATCAGCTTGGAGAGATTGGCGCAACATGGATGGCTCGACGCCGCCAAGCTAGGCCGTCTTTCAACTTCAGTCGGAGCGATCGACTATGATCAGGTTCGAGCCTCTAAGCTTCCGCTGCTTATTGAGGCCTGCAGCAAATTTCTGGCGTCGGCCAACGGTTCTACCCGCACCCGCTTTGATCAGTTCTGCCGCGAGAATGCCTGGTGGCTTGAGGATTTTGTCCTCTATGACGCCCTTCGAGAGCGTTACAACCGGCAGCTGTGGAAAACCTGGCCCTCCGATTTAGCGCGGCGAATTCCAAACGCACTCGAAGCGGCTCGTGCAGAGCTTGCCGAGCAAATGTCCATTGGCCGCGTCACACAGTTCTTCTTTTATGAGCAGTGGCGTGCCGTCCGCAGGTACTGCGCGCAGAAAGGGATTCACGTCGTCGGGGATATCGCGATTTTCGTGGACTATGACAGTGCTGACGTCTGGGCGCATCCTGAGCTGTTTCGTTTGCAGGCCGACCTGGAACCGGAAGTGGTTTCCGGCGTCCCTCCGGATGCTTTCAGCGCGACCGGCCAACGATGGGGCAATCCGCTTTACAACTGGGACGCCATGCGCGCAAACGGATACCACTGGTGGGTGCAGCGGCTGCGCTGGGCCACGCAGACCTGCGATTTCATACGTCTCGATCACTTCCGGGGGTTCGCACAGTTTTGGGAAATACCTGCTACTGACCAAACCGCCATGAATGGCCGCTGGGTCGATGGACCCCGCGATGATCTATTTAACAGACTGCAGCAGGACTTGGGCGGCCTGCCGTTCTTCGCCGAGGATCTCGGCTACATTACACCTGACGTTCATGCTTTGCGCGAGAACCACAGAATCCCTGGAATGGCTGTACTACAGTTTGGATTTGGCGATCCCGGCGCTCATGTTTACTTACCACACCGGCTGACTCCAGATCGAGTGGTCTACACCGGCACGCATGATAACGACACCACACTTGGGTGGTGGAAGACTTGTACGGACTATGAGCGGCGGTCGGCCGAGGCCTATCTTGGTCGTTCAGAGGACGGCATGAACTGGGCGATGATTCGAGCGGCCCAAGGATCCGCAGCGAGTTTTTCTGTTTACCCCTTGCAGGATGTGCTGGGTTTAGGAAGCGAGGCTCGTATGAACACACCCAGCAAGAAAGATGGCAACTACCATTGGCGTTTTCAACCAGGCTCGCTACAAGCGAATCTGGCTGAAAAACTAGCCAGCCTGGCAGAAGTCTCCGATCGCCTTCCGCAGACGCTTCCCGGCGTCCAACCAGCCGACGACTCAGTGGCGTAACCCGAATAATCTTGCAGAATCTCGCGGTTTGTGAACGTCGCGTTAAACTTTGTTCCTGTTTCTTTGAGGCGGGCACGAAATCGCGTATAAGAAGAGGCGCATGATCAGCACCCGATGAAGCGGACTGGCACATTTGCGACATTGTCTTCAAACCGACTCTGGTCCTTGTTGCCCCGTGTTGAGACATCCAACCTGACCGATTTCGCTATGTTCGCCGCCGGGATCGCCCTGTTTTACGGCATCCTTATGGTCTCGCGAACCTGGCTGGGTCCCTTCACTCCGTCGGTTGAGATCTCACGCAGCCCCAGCGCGCTTCCCGCCTACGCAGGACTCTCGCTGCTGCGGATCACCGTCGCCTATTTATTTAGCCTGATTTTCACGCTGGTCTATGGATACATCGCAGCGTACAACCCAAAGGCCGAACGCTTCATGATTCCGCTGCTCGACATTCTGCAGTCGATTCCGGTCTTGAGTTTCTTGCCCGGCGTGATGCTCGCCATGGTGGCATTGTTCCCCAGCCGACAATTAGGCGTCGAATTGGGAGCCATCGTACTCATCTTTACCGGCCAGGTCTGGAATATGGCCTTCAGCTTTTATGCCTCGTTGAAAGCGATTCCCAACGAGCTGCGCGAGGCAGCGCAGATTTACCGGTTCAGTTGGTGGCAACGATTCACCGAAGTGGAGTTACCTTTCGCGGCCATCGGCTTGGTTTGGAACTCAATGATGTCGGTGGCGGGCGGTTGGTTCGCACTGATGGCCTGCGAGATGTTCGTGCTCGGCACACGCGATTTTCGCCTCCCAGGCTTGGGTTCGTACCTGCAAACCGCCGCGAGCAATGGCGATACGACTTCGATCATCTGGGGTGTGGCCACGATGATCGCGGTCATCGTCCTGCTTGATCAATTCGTGTGGCGACCGGTTATTGCCTGGGCGGAAAAGTTCAAGTTCGAGCAGGTGGAAAGCACCGATGCGCCGCGCTCGTGGGTGCTCGATCTGCTGCAGCACTCACACGTTTTGTCCCAAGTCCGCAAGAAAGCGCTATTTCCCATTCGCGAATGGGTGATGTCCCGTGTTTCACAAGAGCGAAAGCCCACGGCGCCAGGGACGTCGACTTGGAAGACATGGATTGTTCGGGGCATCGCAGTCATTGTTTTTAGCGCGATCGGTTATGCCGTCATTCGAGTTGTGCTCATGCTGGCAGGCCTCAATCACTCCGAAGTACTCGAGCTTGGGAAGGGACTCGGGGCCACATTTTTGCGGGTGTGGCTGGCACTCATTCTCGCGGCCGCGTGGACGATCCCGGTGGGCGTGAAGATCGGCTTTAGCCCGAAGCTGGCACGAGTAGCACAACCATTGGCTCAAATCGCGGCTTCGGTTCCCGCGAACGCGTTCTTTCCCATTGTATTGCTGATCCTGATTCGCCTTGGCGGTGGGATGGGAATCGGATCGATGATCCTGCTGCTGCTTGGCACGCAGTGGTACATCCTGTTTAACGTGATCGCGGGGGCGATGGCTATTCCAACAGATCTGAAAGAGGTATGTGTAGTTTGCCGCATTAGCGGATGGCAGCGCTGGCGGAAGCTGATCCTGCCTGGAATTTTCCCTTACCTCGTCACGGGACTGGTTACAGCCTCAGGCGGAGCCTGGAATGCGAGCATCGTTGCTGAATATTTTCATTTAAAGGGGCAAACATTCTCCGTCACCGGACTCGGTGCCACTATCAGCCAGGCGACTGATACCGGAAATTTCGACCTGCTAATCGCAGCGACAATTATTATGGCGGCTGTCGTGGTCACAGTGAACCGGCTAGTCTGGCGGCGAATGTATGGAATGGCTGAGACGCGGTTCAAGCTGGAGATATAAAAAACCGGGATCTTGCGATCCCGGCTCTAGTTGGCGTTGCCCGGATAAACTTGAGACGCCTCCACGCGTGAACCAAGCGAACGCCGCACCGAAATCCTGAGCGAAAAGAAGGACCTCAGCCTTACGCGCTTCTCCTTGGTCGTATCGTCAGATCCCGCACCTGAGTGAGGATGCTCGACATTTGCATTCCGTTCAGTTGCGACACGAATGGCAATATCTCCGCTGTGAAGGGATCTTGCATCAGTTCGCGGATCTCATCTTGCCGATGGCGCTCGCCGCCGCTGAGCAAATCAGGAACAGTGACCTCGAGCGCTCTCGCCAGCCGTTCCAGCGAGGACAGAGTTGGTGTCGCCTTCTCGTTTTCGATCTTCGAGACGTAGGTTCTCGGCACCGACATACGGGTGGCTAGTTGCCGCTGACTGAGACCATTACGCAGCCGCATCGACCGGATGGACGCGGCCAGGTTCAAATGCCCATGATGGTGCATAGGCATCATCGGCGGCGGCACCGGGATTGCGACCACCTCGGGTTCTTCCTCGTCTAATGAACCGTGGCACCGGCGGCAAAGATTGTTGATTGTACGGAATTGAACCAGTAGGCAGCGGTCACAACGGATAACTTCCCTCGAGTCGACCGGGGCAAGAGTTGTAGCCATCAGGTGTTGGGAGTGGCCAGAGCGGGCTTCCCCGGAACCAAACTTGGTACTTGGTTCCAAACCTGGTACGCAATCTGCGGCACAATACCTGTGGAAGTCAAGTAAAATCTCGCAACAAGCGGTACGAAGTTTCAGTAAAAACCTAAATCATATGGCGAAACACAGGAGAAAACGGGTAGAAAACCATGAATGATCGCGTGGCTGCGTGGTGTTTACTAACTGAGTTCACCCAGTCGGAAAGTTTGCGCAAACATGCTACGGCGGTCGAAGCATGCATGCGCGCGTATGCGGGAAAATTTCAGGGCGATCCGGAGCTGTGGGGAGTGGTCGGCCTCCTGCACGATTTCGATTACGACATGTACCCCAGCCTCGACGACCATCCCTACAAAGGTAATGCGATTCTGAAAGAGCGCGGTTGGCCAGAGGAGATTTCGAAAGCAATCATGTCACACGCAGACTACACGGGCGTGACTCGCGACACTCCAATGGAGAGAGCCCTGTTTGCATGCGATGAGTTGGCGGGATTCATTACTGCAGTCGCGCTAATCAAACCGAGCAAATCGTTGGCTGAGGTCGACGCCAAGTCGGTGCGAAAGAGAATGAAAGACAAAGCATTTGCGCGGAAGGTGAACCGCAATGACATCATCAACGGCGCAGCAGGGTTGGGCGTGGACCTCGATGAGCATATTGCCTTCTGCATCGAGGCGATGAAGGGGATTGCTGGAGAGCTGGGACTGGATGGGAGCGCGGCGAAGACGGTTTAGCCTTATCTTAACGGTGCTGCCAACCTGCCGGTCGCGATCAACTCCGCGAGTTTCGCGAAGTCTTGGTACATCACGCGGTCTTTATCGACAGTTGGGCAAACCGAACGAATGGCGGCGTGGGCCGCCTGTCCGCGCTTGCTGGGTTTTAGAGGTGAACGGAAGTCGATTCCTTGAGCCGCCGCCATCGCCTCGATCGCCAGCACGTTCCCTGCGTTAGCGAGGACTTTCTTCAGCTTAAGGGCTGCTGTCATTCCCATCGAGACATAGTCCTCTTTATTGCCAGAGGTTGTGATGGAATCGACCGACGCAGGGTGCGCCAGAATCTTGTTCTCGCTGACCAGGGCGGCCGCGGTTACTTGCGGCATCATGAAACCGGAGTTCAATCCGGCACCGGCCGCAAGAAACGGCGGCAGACCCTCGTTCAGGGCGGGATTTACAAGGCGCTCCAGGCGCCGCTCCGAAATACCTGCCAGTGCGCTCAGGGCGACCGCAAGAAAATCAAGGGCAAATGCTATGGGCTCGCCGTGAAAGTTCCCCCCGGAGATGATGTCACCATCGCCATCCGTTTGTTTAGGGTTCTTCACAAAAACCAACGGGTTGTCGACCGCCGAATTGGTTTCTCGTTCCATAACCTCGCGGCAATGGGCGAGGGTATCGCGCACAGCCCCATGAACCTGCGGCATGCAGCGCAATGAGTAGGCATCTTGTACGCGATCGCAATGTCGATGGGACTCATTGATCTCGCTGCCTTCGATCATTTTCCTGAGATTTGCCGCCGTCTTGATCTGTCCCGGATGCGGACGCGCCGTGTGAATGCGCTCATCGAATGCAGCGACGGTACCCATGAGTGCATCCAGCGTGAGGGAGCCGATCACGTCAGCTGAGTCCACCAGCGTTTCTGCCGCGAGCACAGCTAGGGTACCTACAGCGAGCATGGCTTGCGTGCCATTGATCAGCGACACTGCTTCCTTGGCTTCGAGTGCCAATGGCTTGATTTGGACAGCGCGGAGGGCCTCGGTGGTCGGAATACGAGCGCCCTTGTCATTCAGGCATTCGCCTTCACCTATCAGAGCCAGGGCGAGATGGGCCAGAGGGGCAAGATCTCCGCTGGCGCCAACGCTGCCTTGAGATGGGACAAATGGCGTGACGCCGCGGTTCAACATCTCGCAAAGTGTGTCGATGGTCTCGGTGCGAACACCGGAGTGGCCCTTGGCGAGAGAGTTCGCCCGCAACAGCATCATGGCGCGCACTTCGGGGGGTGGCAGCGGATCGCCAACCCCGACCGCATGAGACCGCACCAGATTGATCTGCATCTCGCGAATCTGATCGCCAGCGATGCGCACGTCGCTGAGCTTGCCGACGCCCGTGGTAATGGCGTACGAGACCTTGTTCCCCGCGACCAGCACGTCCACAACAGCACGGGCCCGCTTCACAGCGTCTCGAGCGTCGGGCGCAAGAAGCGCTGGCCGACGGTCGACCGCAACCTCGCGGACGGCCTCCAGGGTCAGATCATTTCCATTGATGTGCAGTGCTTGCAATCAGTCCTCGTCGGATACGTTCGCGCGAAATACCGACAGATATTTGTCTGATAGCGGCGACTTCTTCATATCGCGGTTCACCACCACATGGGTGGTGTCACCCTCCGCGAGCAAGGTGCCATCGTCCGCCCGCGTCAGTTCATAATCGAATTGCACCATGGTTTCGCGGACGTACTTGATTTGAGTGCGTAAGATGAGTTCGTCATCGTAACGGGCAGGCGCTTTGTAGCGGCAGCGGGCATCGATGACCGCAATGCCGTAGCCGTCGTTCTGTTCCATATCGCGATAGGAAAAACCCAACTGTCTCAGCAATTCGACACGACCGACCTCGAACCAGATGAAGTAGTTCGCGTGATACACGACGCCCATTTGGTCGGTCTCCGCGTACCGAACCCGAATTCGGGTCTCATTCATCGCGGGATGGTTGTGGTTTCCGCCCGGGGTCATTTGCCACTCCACCTGGGCTTGCGTTTTTCGAGAAATGACGTGACGCCTTCGCGGAAATCGTGTGTGGCTCGAATGGCCGCATTCTCGCGAACGGCCGCCTGAATTTGAGAATCAAGGTCTCGGCGAGCATGATCGCTCAGCAGGCGCTTGGTCGAAATTATCGATGCAGGACTGTTTTCCATAAGTTGTGCAGCGAGCTCGCGAGCGCGTTCCATCAATTTGTCCGGAAGCACCACTTCGTTGATCAACCCGATGCGATATGCCTCTTCGGCACCGATGATTCTTCCGGTCAACAGAAGATCGCGGACGTGTTTTTCGCCAATCTGCCGCAGCAGGAAAGTTGAAACGATAGCCGGCACGAACCCGATGCGGACTTCAGTGTATCCGAACTTGGCTTCCGGCACCGCGAGTGTGAAGTCGCATAGTGTAGCGAGGCCGCAACCGCCTGCGATAGCTGCCCCATTAACTGCCGCAATGGTTGGCTTTGGAAAATCGTAGAGCGATCGAAATAGCCGTGCCATGGTTTCGGAATCTCTGACGTTTTGCTCAGGCATCCGACCTGTCAGAGCCTTCAAATTCTCAAGATCCATACCCGAACAGAAAGCTTTGCCAGAGCCGGTCAGGATTAACACACGCGCAGCCGATTTCGAAACTTCGTCCAGTGCTGCGAGGAGGTCATCAATCAGTTCGTAGCTGATGGCGTTGCGCTTGTCAGGACGGCTAAGCGTGACCGTGGCGACATCAGAGTCGATTGCGAGTTGGATCGTTGTGTAGTTCATCCTTAGTCGGCTGCCTGCGACGCAGTGAACCGGGCTCCGATCTCGGTAGTGGCGCGGAGCAAAATCTCGAGGGACTTCAGAGGGGGCAGTACCGCACCTCGCACTTTAAGAGCTTCGATGACGGTTTCAGTAGGGATATTTCCTATCAGCGCATCCTGAGCGAAAGGGCATCCGCCCAGGCCGCCAAGCGTGGAGTCGAAACGGCGGCAACCTGCGTCATAGGCCGCGATGATCTTTTTCGCAGCTTGGTCTGGTCGGCTGTGCAGGTGCACGCCAATTTCGAGGTAGCTATATTTCTTCATGACGGCCGAAACTAATTCTTGGATCTGTTCAGGAACGGCCAGACCGACTGTGTCAGCAAGCGAGATAGTTTTGATTCCGGCAGACTCAAGCAGTTCGACGGCGTTCACGACTTCACCCACGGTCCAATCGTCGCCGTAGGGATTCCCAAACGCCATGGAAACGTACACGACCAGATCGAGCCCGGCTTCTTCGGCGAGATTATCGATCTTGTCAAGTTCGTCTAGCGCTTCTTCGGGGGTCTGGCGTTGATTGTTCTTCAGGAATGTTGGAGAGATCGAGTAAGGAAAGCCTAGAGTGCGGACGGCATCGGTTTTGATCGCGCGCTGCGCGCCTTTTTCGTTCACCACGATGCCGATGATTTCGACGTCGTCAGGAGGGTCGAGTTCTTTCAACACTTCTTCGGAGTCTGCCATCTGGGGAACCGCCGCCGGAGACACAAATGAAACGGCATCGATGTGCTTAAAACCGGCGCTGATCACGGCCTTCAAATAGTCGACCTTGAGGTCGGCAGGGATGTGACCTTTCAACCCTTGCCAGGCATCGCGTGGACACTCGATCAGTTTGACTTCGTTAGGCATTCAAGACTTGGCCGCTCATTTACACGGATTAAACCACTCTCTTATCCGTGTGGATCCGTCAAATCTGTGGCGTGAGTTATGTTTGTAATACACCGACTTTGAACTCCGCAACTTCCGGGTTCAACGAGGCCGCTTCCAGCGCCAGCATGACGGCGTCGCGGGTCTCGACGGGATCGATAATTTTGTCGATCCACAAACGCGCCGCACCGTAGCGCGGGTCCATCTGCTCGTCATATGTCCGCTTCACGGACTCGTAAAGCTCCTTTTTTTCTTCTTCGCTTAACTTCTTTCCACCACGCTCGAGTTGGCGAATCTTGATCTCGACCAGCGTCCCGGCAGCGGAGTCACCGCTCATGACAGCGTAGCGGGCCGTTGGCCAGGCAAAAACAAATCGCGGATCGTATGCCTTGCCACACATTGCGTAATGTCCGGCGCCAAAGGATCCGCCCACGATCACTGTGATCTTAGGAACGACTGAATTCGAAACCGCATTCACCATCTTAGCCCCGGCTTTGATGATGCCTGTCCACTCTGCATCACGACCGACCATAAAGCCGTTGACGTCATGGAAAAAAACCAGGGGAATAAGGTTCTGGTTGCAGTCCATGATGAAGCGGGCAGCTTTTTCGGCGGACTCCGTATAGATCACACCACCGAATTCCAGGCGCTTGTGGCCTGCGTGGTCTTGGGAATGTGCGCTCAGCTTTTGGTTCGCGACGATTCCGACCGCGAATCCACCGATGCGTGCATATCCGCAAAGAACGGTCTTGCCATACTCAGGCTTGTATTCATCGAACCGGCTGCCATCAACGACGCGCGCGATGATCTCTTTCATGTCGTAAGGGCGGGCAGGAGACGAATCGTAGATGCCATAAATTTCTTCGGCGGGCAGTGCCGGGTCGACCGGCTTCTTGCGGTCCCACGGAGACTGCCGGCGATAGCCCCACTTTTCGACGATGCTGCGGATCCGCGCAATGCAGGCTTCGTCGTTGGGCTCTCGAAAATCCACCGTGCCGCTGATGGCGGAATGCATTGCTGCACCACCGAGTTCCTCCGCGGATGTAACTTGTCCGATCGCTGCTTGCACTAACGCTGGACCGGCGAGAAACAGGCCGCTGCCATCGGTCATCAAGACGTGATCGCACATTACAGGGAGATACCCGCCGCCCGCAACGCACATACCCATAATCGCAGCGACTTGGGCGATTCCCATGGCGGACATCACGGCATTATTACGAAACACGCGGCCGAAGTCGTCGGTGTCGGGAAAGACATCTTCCTGCAAAGGCAAGAAGACACCCGCTGAATCGACTAGATAGATCGTCGGAATTCGGTTGTCGATTGCAATATTCTGCGCGCGGATGACCTTTTTCGAGGTCATTGGGAAAAATGCGCCCGCTTTCACCGTCGCATCGTTTGCAATGATCATGACCAAACGCGTATGAATACGGCCAAGCCCCGTGACTACCCCCGCCGCCGGAGCTCCTCCCCATTCTTCATACATGCCAAATGCCGCGAAGGAACTGAGTTCGAAGAAAGTGCCGGGATCCGCCAGCATGTTGATTCGCTCGCGTGCAGTCAGACGGCTCTTGTTGTGTTGGCTTTCGATCGCCTTGGCTCCGCCACCTTCACGAATTTTCTCTTCTTCGTTGCGCACTTGCGACACCATGTCGGCGAGAAAGCGCATATTGGCCTCGAATCGCGAGGATGTTGGGTCTACGTGCGTTTCGAGCACGCCAGACGTAGAAGGGGATTCGTTGGATTCGATGCGATTGGCCATTTAAGGATGGACCAGCAAACTATTTACGGTATAACAGCCGAGCGGAGATGCGCAAACGGCCGTGCGGCGCAGAGGCCAGTCGCACTTACTGCCCTAAGGAGTCGTGGATGTCTCCCTCGCTGAAAGCCACGCCGCCGCAATCAAACACAGTGTAATCACGATGGAGAAAGCGATGGGCAGGATAAAGAGGTATCTCCAGCTGACAACGGTGATCGCGACAAAGCAGAGGGCGAATGTCCACGCAGTGCCGCGCATCAGCGCCAAATTCGCAATGGGGAGTCCACCTAGTTGCCACGCCAGTATCGCTGCAAACAAATAAAACACACCGACAGAGAATCCTGCAGCCTGGAAAAGGTCCCAGTACGAGCGGTTGAATCCCTGCACGTCGAAGTGAATGGAGCGCATAGACGCAAGAAGCGCGTCCACTCCCCACTGGGGATCAGACTGGCGAAAGCCGAGGGTATGTCCTATCGCAAAAAGCAGCAGGAGCCCAGCAGCGATTCGATAAAACCAAGATGCTTTCATGCTCGCCTCCAGAGATCACAGCACTTGGCATCACGACCCTGACTCGCAGGTCAAACTGTATCAATATCGGAGGACTATGTTGCCGTTGGCACGCTGCGCGGTTTGATATTGGCGCGAATAAACTGAACGATGTCGTCCATCGCCGTCCCCGGCTGGAAGATTGCAGCCACTCCGGCTTTCTTCAAACCTTCGACATCTTGGTCGGGAATGATTCCGCCAACGATCACGATGACATCATCCATCTTGTTTTGTGCCAGCAGGTCCATCACGCGAGGAACGATCGCGTTGTGAGCGCCGGAGAGAATGCTGAGACCGATGACGTCCACATCTTCTTGGAGGGCCGCATTGACGATCATTTCCGGAGTTTGACGCAGGCCAGTATAAATGACTTCCATTCCAGCATCTCGCAGGGCGCGAGCGATGACTTTCGCGCCACGGTCATGGCCGTCCAAGCCCGGCTTGGCTACGAGAACGCGAATCTTGTGATCCGCCATCGTTACCATTTAAACACACAGAAGATACGCGCGCACAGGACAAACCGCACCGGCTTTTGTGATGTGCTATTCACGGCAAACTACATCGTCTTGACGTCGAGGCTGCGCCACAGATACCAGCAGGCGACACTCCGGTAAGGTTCCCAGCATTTGGCGATCTTTTCCATCTGAAAGGGCTTCGGCAGTTTGCGTTTGTTGTAGTGTTTCTTGATCGCCATCTGTACGCCGAAATCGCCAGTGGGAAGAATATTGGGGCGCTTCAAACTGAACATCAGAAACATCTGTGCCGTCCAGATGCCGACGCCCTTCACCTGAGTCAAATGGTTGATGACCTCTTCGTCGGATAGCTCGTGCAGGCGGGTGAAGTCAAGCTCACCCTTCGCGGCCCGCTGCGCCATGTCGAAGAGATAGGATGACTTCTGTTTAGACAAACCTACAGAACGCATTTGTTCAGGTGTCAGCTTCAGGATGCCGGCCGGAGTGAGTGGCTCGCCTGCCAGGGCAGCGAATCGATTGAAGATCGTGACCGCTGCTTTGCCGTTCAATTGCTGGTAAATGATGGCTTCTGCCAGGCTGTGAAACTCTGGCGGGCCGTACTCCATGCGAAAGGGCCCGACCCTTTCGATGACTGCGGCCAGAACCGGGTCTGACTTTTTTAAATGAGTAATGGCTTTCCGCATAGAAAAATTCGACGTGATTGAGAACCAGAGGATAGCAGAATTCCAGCGAACCAGCCGGGGCGGCTGTGCCTAGAATTTGAGGCCGCAATTTGCGACCTCATCTACACCTCGACTACATTTTGGGAAATCACGTATTGAGGCAACGACGAGCGATTACGTGATGCTCACTTCCGTATAGGTTCCGTACACTTCGCGTAGCGCATCGCAGATCTCTCCGACAGTCGCATAGGCGCGGACGGCATCAACGATATAGGGCATGGTGTTGGCGGACGATGGATTGCCGTTCGATCCTGCCCTCGGATCCTGTGCAGCCGCTCTTTTCAAAGCTTCCAGGCGACGGTTTACTTCGTCACTGGAACGTCGCGATCTTAACGCTGTAAGCTTCGCCGATTGACGTTTGGCGACGCTTTCGTCAATGTAGAGAATCTCCGGCGCTTCCTCTTCGATTACAAACTGGTTGGCGCCGACCGTAATCTTTTCTTTTGCTTCAGTCGCACGCTGAAAATGATACGCAGCCTCAGCAATCTCTTTCTGGGGATATCCTCGCTCGATTGCTTTTACCATGCCACCCATGGCGTCAAGCTTCCCAAAATAATCGAAAGCGCCGGTCTCCATCTGCAGAGTCTGATTTTCAAGGAAATACGATCCGCCGAGCGGATCGACGGTTTGTGCAACCCCCGATTCATGAGCAATGATTTGCTGCGTACGTAGCGCAATGCGGGCAGCTTCCTCTGTAGGCAGTGCGAGCGCTTCATCGTAGCCATCGATGTGAAGTGACTGCGTTCCACCCAACACCGCCGCCAAAGCCTGAAGAGCAGCACGGGCGATGTTGTTCATCGGTTGCTGTGCGGTCAGCGAAACGCCGGCGGTTTGCGTGTGGAATCGCATCAGGAGGGTGCGCTGGTTCTTTGCTTGAAAACGATCTTTCATGACCTGATACCACACCTTGCGGGCAGCTCGATATTTCGCGATCTCTTCGAAGAAGTCGTTGTGAGCATTGAAGAAGAAGCTGAGGCGTGGACCGAATTCATCGACATCAAGACCGCGCCGCAGTGCCCACTCAACGTATTCCACTCCGTCGTAAAGAGTGAATGCCAGTTCCTGCAATGCGGTCGAACCGGCTTCGCGGATGTGATAACCGCTGATAGAAATCGTGTTAAAGCGTGGTGTGAATTTCGAACCAAACTCAAATGTATCGATGACCAGCCGCATCGACGGCGCTGGCGGATAGATATACTCCTTCTGCGCTATGTATTCCTTAAGAATGTCGTTCTGAATCGTGCCGGAGATTTTCTTCCAATCGGCGCCTTGTTTCTCGGCAACTACCAGGTACATTGCCCACAACACGGAAGCAGGCGAGTTGATGGTCATCGAAACAGTAGTCTTTTCGAGATCGATTCCGTTGAACAGAATCTCCATGTCTTCCAGCGAGTCGATGGCGACACCGCATTTCCCCACTTCACCTTCGCTCGCCGGATGATCCGAGTCATAGCCCATCAATGTCGGCAAATCAAACGCGACGGAAAGGCCTCCGCCACCATGATCAAGAAGGTATTTGTAGCGCTGATTGGTCTCTTCCGGCGATGCAAAACCGGAGAATTGGCGCATGGTAAACAGTTTGCCGCGATAGCCGGTCGCATGTATGCCGCGAGTGTATGGAGGTTGACCTGGATATCCTAAATACTGTTCGTAGTTCCAGTCGGCGGGAAGATCAGCCTGCGTATACAGGCGGCGAATCGGGACCCCGGAAATAGTGGTGAATCGGGCATTGTTGAGTTCGTCAATGTTGACGCCCGTCGGCGCACCGATCGGCCGCTCGGGAGACTTTTCAAGCGTTGGCGCGAGAGTCTTTTCCGCCCATTGCTTTTCGCTATCCGATGGGTTGCGTTCTTCGAAAACATCGGAAATCAGATTTTCCGCCACCGGCGGCTTCTTATCGGCCATATTCACCCCACCCCCTTTTGATGATAGAAGACGGGATCGGGAGGCGGCAAGCCGCGCCGGAACTACCTTGGTGCGCCGATTTTGGCGAGCAAGTCGGGCGACCAAAGTGCCAACTGATCATGGTGGTTTTGATTAAGTTCACGAGCGGCAGCATTGTATTTCGACAGAAGCTCGCGAGGATCAATCATGCAATCGATTAACGTGGCTCGGCCGTATTTGCGTTCAATGACCACTGCCATTTTGTAGCCGACCGTGTACCAGGGACCCTGAATCCCGTAGAACTCCGACGCCTTGTCTCTGATTTCATCTTGATTCTTGAACTTTTGATTCATCACGTCGAGAAAGAAGTTTTGCAAGGTGACGACATCTTGGTTGAAGTTTGCCATGTCATGATCCCATCGCGCCCGCTCTTCTGGTGAACTGACGGCATGTGGATGCACGTCGGGTCCACCCGCAGCCGCAAGCATGGCAAAACCCTCACCAAACGCTCCCATCCATTCGACAGCGGGCTTTACGTTCGCCGGCAAGTCCTTCAGTTTGGCTTCGGACAGTGACTCGACGCTGGAAAAACCGATATGGTGAAGCTCGTGCGCAACAGTGTTCTCGAATTTCGCGGCAGACTCTTGTGGATCGAGATAAAGAAAGATTGCTGGATCGGTTTGGGTATCAAAGACGAAACTGTTGGTCTTCGGCTTGATTACGGGAAAGACCTTCGCCCGAATACTGGCTTGCTGTGGCAAGTAAGCTAAGACGCGTTCTGCCGAAGCATTGAGGTCGGCTTTCTTCCATTCGTCCAAGGTGTTGCGCAGCGAATCTGCCTTGGCAGCCAACTCCGGGGAGAGCACAAATTTCTTAAAGTCGTCATCGCTGAAATCGCGCTTCATACTAGCTTCGCGCTTCTTCAAGCGGACGTATGGTTCGGTTGAAAAAAGTCGTTGCCAATCAATGTCAGTGATCGCTTGGCCGGACTTTTGTTTGGCCAGTATTGATAGAACGGCCTCGGATTCTACTGTGTTGAATTGAAGCTGAATACGGGCTTCGCTGTTTTGTCCTAGGTCAGAACCTTTCGCAGGTCCAGTGGAAAGCAGAACGGCCCATATCAAAACTGAACACAAATAACGCATCGTTACTCCTCTGTTTCGACGCGCCAGCACTCGATCTGTTATCGATTCTCAGTGGAAGTTCTCGTAATTTCCCAGGCTTTGGAGTACTTCCAGGACACATAAACAGCATGGTAGAGGTGCAAAAGGAGGCCCTCGCGACCATCAAGGAATCCGAGACGCATGAAGTAGTTGTAAATGAAGGTTAGAAGGGGGCGAAGCACGATGTTGATCGTATGGAATCCACGGTGCCCCTTCTCGACGGCCACCTTTGCTCCCGACGACGAATAGCTATTCATGTGATCGATGTAACCGCGAAGTGTGGGATAAGCATTGTGGATCATTGCATGGCGCAGTTTGCCAGTTGGCCCTTTGACCTTGATCGTGGGGTGGGCGCCATAATCTTCGAAACGGCCTGCACTGCGCCGAATCAGGCGAAGCTTTGGGTCCGGGTAGAAGCCGCCGTGTTTTATCCATCGACCCAGGAAAAAATTCTTGCGCGGGATCCAGAAACCGACCAATTGCGAGGTCAAGTTCTGGTCAATCTCAAGCGCTAATTCGGATTCCAGCGCTTCATCGGCATCGAGTTGCAGCACCCAGTCACCTGCTGACTTATCGATCGCAGAGTTCTTCTGGGCGGCAAATCCCTTCCACGGCTCTACAAACACTTTCGCTCCGAAGGATTGTGCGATTTCGATCGTTCGATCGGTCGAACCCGAGTCGACGATGACAATTTCTCCTCGCCCATCACGCACCAAGGGCATTACACTCTCCAGCGTGCGTGGGAGATTCGCTTCTTCATCCTGGGTAATCAGCACCACCGAGAGCGTCACGCGCAAAGGATAAACCCGACTGGCATGCACCGTGCGCAGAAAAACCTAGGCCTGCTACTGCAGAGTCAATAACGATGATGAACTCTTTGAACTCGACAAAAGACGACGTGGTTTCGATTTGTGCCATTAGCATGCTGGCATTCATGATCTCGGATTTCCTGCACGAAGGGGTCGGGCATGCTTTGACTGCGCTGCTCACCGGAACTCAGACGGGCGTGTTGTCTTCGGTTGCATGGTCGAGTGCGGTCGATTCGAGGCTGGTCGCGGCAGGTGGAACAGTGGTGAACCTGTTGGCGGGGTGTCTGTTTTGGGTTGCATTGGGTAGCCGCAAGCACGCGACAATGCAGACGCGCCTGTTTCTGCTTCTCAGTTGCGCCTTCAATCTTTTTACTGGAACCGGATATTTCTTCTTCTCAGGTGTGACCAACTTCGGTGACTGGGCAGCCGTCATCGCCGACGTCCAACCTCATTGGCTCTGGCAAACGTTGCTCGTGGTCGGCGGAATCGTGACCTACTATGGAGCAATTCTCATCGTAGGAAACGGAATGGTTCGTTATCTTGGTGTCCCGCTCACTGACCACCAACGCTTCCGCAGACTGACCCTCGTGCCTTATTTCTCCGCAGTTGCCATCTCTGCTGCAGCCGGACTCCTCAATCCAATTGGAATCCAACTGCTTTGGCAATCTGCTCTGCCGGCAACCGCGGGGGCGAACTCCGGCCTGCTCTGGATGCGATACTACATTCGCGCAGTACCGCCAGCGCAGCAAGACCTCGGAATTATCAAACGCAGCTACGGTTGGATCGGCACAGCCGTTGCCTGCGGTCTCCTCTTCATCTTCGTATTAGGGCGCGGGATTACACTGCATCGTTGAACGCCTCAGTAGCCCGCAGGCTCGCTCGATATGTTCCCGTTTCGCTTGAACGCGCCGGACTGCGGGTTTGTTGTCTGGTGTGCAGGTGCAGTCGGCGGAGTCTCTTTGCGCGGCGCGGTGTACGGGACATTCGGCATATGGGTCACTTGTCCACTTTCCGCATCTGCCATCACGATTCCGGCATGCTCCAGCAGCAGCCCGGTAGCGCGATCCATCTCGACCTGGGCTTTTTCGTAGTCTGCCTTTGCTGACACAAGGTTGGACTCGGCCGATGTCAAGGCCGCCTCGTCTTGTAAAACCGCCGTGGGATTTGAAACTCCGGCAGCAAGTTTCTGCTGTTCGGCATTGAGTGTCTGCCGTGCAAAATCTACTGCTGCCTGAGCCGCATCGACGCTTGCTCGGTTTTGTTGCACACTAAATTGCGCGTTGCGAACTTCGATCCGTACCTGGTTCTCCAGTTGTTGCAATCGCACCTGGGCCTGGCGATATTCCAGTTCTGCGCGCACCTGATCAGCCTGGGCTGTCCGATTCCGCAATGGAATGTTGAGCGTGACCCCCATACCTTTGTCGGGAGCCACCGAGGTAAAGAGTTGTTTCAGAGTGCCACCGTAACCAACCGGCCCTCCATTATGAAATGGAGGGGCAGCCTGGGCCGGAGTGAAGCACTTTCCGAACGCGGATGTCGTACAACCGGGAGGAAGAAGGGCGGGATTTACGTCACCGCCAATGCCTGATCCGCCGTAGTAGGCAAAAAGATCGAGCGTTGGCAACATTGCGTTTCGAACAGCCTTATTGTTGATTTGGCGGCTGTTCAAATCAATCCGCGATTCTGTCAATTCCGCTCGGTGAGCTAACCCGTCGTTAATGAGATCCTGAGTCGGAACAATCGGCTCCTGCTGCGGTAACTCCATGGTCGAGGTTGGGACGACGCGTGCCCCAGCGAGGATCGGGTCTTCCAAGTCTTTGCTCAGTGCGTTCTTCACCAACAGTTCCTGCAATTGCAGATTTGTCTGAGCCAGGATCAGCGCCTGCTGGTCCGTTGCAACTGTGCTCTGCGCGCTCACTACCTGGATCGGCGGCAGAGTTCCCATCTGCACCTGTTTCTTATTGTCTTCAAGGGTCCGTTGTGCGAATGCCAAGGCCTCTTCTTGTACCCTCACGTTCTCGAAAGCGTATACGAGGTTCCAATACAAATTCTCGATCTGGTCCACAGTTGTGATGGTTTGCAGACGGAACGCGACATCGGAGATCTCACGATTGTTCTTAGCGATTCGGATGAATCGCGTGTTCGGCAAGAATCCAAACCCCTGCAGCAGTTCTTGGGTCACTCGAGCTTGAAAGTTGGAATTAAGCGCCGGGGTATAGGTCGCGGTCTCATTGTTGGTGGTCGTGTGAGTGTTATTGAATCCCACAGCGAGATTTGTGCCTGTGTGGAATCCTTGCAAATACGAAAAGGTTGCAGTTCCCGTATTCGAATTCGCTACTCCATTTGGTACCTGTGTGAAGATGCTGGTGGATTCAAGGAAATTGCGGTCCATCTGCAGGGTGCCGGCTAAGATAGGGTCGAAACTGGTAAGGGTGGGGCCAATGCCCAAGGTGGAACTCACCAGACCGTTGGTGCCGCTCCCAACGCCGCCAGCCGCAACACTCGTTCCTCCGGTACCGGATCCGACAGTTCCGCTTAACCCCCCGACGCCACCTCCAGGGGTGTTCTGCACGATTCCCGTATTGACGCCCAGGATGTTCGAACCTGCTTTCGCCCGCAGGACATCCGTATCTGCAATATTCAAGTTGTAACGTGCAATGACAAAGTCCAGATTGTTTTCTAATGCCAATGCCACCGCATCGTTCATCGAAAGCATGATTTTGCCGTCGTGAATCAGAGAATCAATCCGCGGCGTGTTGCTCAGATTGGGTGCTGGAATCGGCGCCGGCAAATACGGAGCGATCACATTTGGAAATTGCGAGCGTGGCTTGGAATAATCCTTGACAATCGATTGCTGCCCGGTGTCGGGCGGAGGCGCAGGCCGTGGCGTCTGTGGCAATGCGCCCGAGGGCGTTTGCGGCGCTTGTTGGTCTTGGGCACAAGCCGTTAGCGCAATCACCAATACCGCCAGGGAACAAACAAAATTCCTGACAAAGCAACTTACGCGAGCAGAAAACATGATTTTCTCCTTGAAATATTGCCGACTACAGGTCGATACACGGCGATATCGGCATTGGATGCAGGACGAGTCCAATCCCATTCCGAATACGCAGAACAATTCTGTCGCCGCGAATTATACGAGGGAAAAGTGTAAAGATTTATAAAGGCCGGTGCGTCGGGTCACCATAAACAATAACGGCAGTCCGGTTCGGGACTGCCGCTTTCAAATGCTTATTTACGGACGATCTACTGCGGTGGTGCAGGGGGCTGAGTGGGCGGCATGACCGACTCGGGGTTTGGTCTAGGCTGAGTGTAGGGCACGGTTGGCATGTGTGTGACCTGACCACGCTCGGCATCGGCCATGATGATTCCTACACGATCGAGCAACACTCCGGTGGCGCGATCCAGTTCCAGCCTCGATTTCTCATAGTTTGCCATCGACGACACCAGCGTCGATTCCGCAGTGGCCAAAGCTGACTGATTCTGGAGCACGAGGGTGCTGGTCGAAGCGCCCAGATTTAACTTCTTCTGCTCGGCTTCGAGAGACTGACGGCCGAGTTCGACCGCCGCTTGAGCTGACGCAACAGCGGCTCGGTTTTGAGTCAAGTTAAACTGCGCGCTACGCACTTCGATCCGAATCTGATTCTCGATCTGCTGTAGCCGCATTTGTGCCTGGCGATATTCCAACTCGGCACGCACCTGATTTGCCTGAGCCTGACGATTCCGAATCGGGATATTCAGGGTCAGCCCAACGCCTTTGTCGGGTGCGGTTGAGTTGACCAATTCATTTAAGGCACTGTTATAACTCACCGTCGCAGACGAAGGGATAAGGACCTGATTGTGGAAGTCCGGATCAGGGCCTGAACAGAAACCCAGGGCGCGCTGGCTAGGTGCCTGATTAGCGCACAAATTGCCTGGGTTTTGAGCTCCGCCTAACCCAGAGCCGCCGTAATAGGCGAACAAATCGAGGCTTGGCAATTGCGCATTCCGCACTGCCTTGTTATTAATTTCGCGATTACTCAAATCGATTCGGGACTCTGCGAGTTCCGGCCGGTGGGACAACGCATCGTTCACAAGGTCTTCGGTAGGCACCACAGGCTCTTGTTCAGGAAGCTTCATCGTTGAGGTGGGTATTACCTCAGCATCTGCAAGCGTAGGATCATGCAGGTTCCGGCTCAGTGCGTTTTTCATCAGCAATTGTTGAAGCTGCAGGTTGTTCTCCGCAGCAATGAGTTGCTGCTGGTCCGCCGCCACGGTACTTTGCGCGCGGACCACCTCGATGGGCGCCAAGCTTCCGATCTGCACTTGCTTCTGGGTGTCGGAAAGCGTCTTCTGCGCAAAGGCCAGGGACTCTTTTTGTACTCTCACGTTCTCATACGCGAAGACCAGTTCCCAATACATGTTTTCGATCTGATCCACGGTCGTAATCGTTTGCAGGCGAAAAGCGACGTCCGAGATCTCACGATTGTTCTTGGCGATGCGTATGAACCTTGTATTCGGCAAAAACCCGAAACCTTGCAGAACGTGTTGAGTAAGCCGGAACTGAAAGCCGCTGTTGATCAATGGGCTGTAGTTTGTAAACGGCCCATTAGTCGTAATGCGGTCGTTGTTAAACCCAACTGACAAATTTGTGCCCGACTGCAGCCCCTGAGTGTAGGCGAAATTGTAAGTCTGCGTATTTTGGGCAAGCACCGGCACACCGGTGAACAAACTGCTTGCAATTGCGTTGGCATGATCCCATTGCAGGTTGCTGGTGATGATCGGATCGAAACTCGTGATGGGGCTGCCGATACCCAGTGTAGAACTGACCAATCCATTCGTGCCCGCGCCGATGCCACCGGGAGCAACGCTCGTGCCTCCGGTGCCGGAACCCACCGAAGTCCCCAGACCACCGACACCTCCTCCCGGTGTGTTTTGCACGACTCCGAAGGGTACCCCCAGGATGCCTGCCCCAGATTTGGCCCGCAAAACGTCCGTGTCTGCAATATTCAGGATGTAACGTGCAATCGCGATATCGAGATTGTTCTCCAGTGCCAATGCGACCGCATCATCGATGGAAAGCATGATCTTCCCGTCATGCATCAACTGATCGATTCGCGAAGTGTTGCTTACGTTCGGCGGTGGCACGTGTTGGGGCATGTAGGGCCGCAGCGGGTTGGGAAAGTGGGACCTGGGCGTCGAATAGTCTTTCATCACGAACTCCTGCGGCGGCGGCGCCTGCACCGTAGGTTGCTGAGGAGCTGGCGTCGGCATACTATCCTGTGACCACGCGGAGACCGCGAGCACCGCAACCATCCCGAAAAAAGACGTCTGCTTGATCCACGAACTTAAGAAACGCAAGGGCATTCGCTTATCTCCAATTCAAGAAATCTAGAGGCAAAGATAGCAAAAGGCGTATCGATTCAAGAGTAGTTACGCAAAACATGCGCTCCGGGTTTCAACTTTGTGCTCCCGGGAACTGTGGCCTAGTTTCAGCTGACTCGATGGAATGCAATAGTATAGCTGAGGGCCGTCACCCTGCTGGATTGCACCGCAGCGGAAAGGCCCAAAGTGGTAAAGAATTGCCTGGGTTTGACCCTGCGCTGTTCCCCGAACTCGGAACCCAGAATGCGCAATCTCAAAATTACCCTCTCGTACGATGGCACCGACTACTCTGGCTGGCAGGTGCAACCGGATGCTGCCACGATTCAAGGCACTCTCGCTTCCGTTATTGGACGGGTGACCGGGGAAAAGGTCTTGCCCCAGGGATCCGGCCGCACCGATGCAGGCGTCCATGCTCTCGCCCAAGTGGCTACTTTTACTTTTGAGTCCTCCATACCGGCATCGAACCTAGCCAAAGCGATGAATGATCTCTTACCGGGCTCGATTCGTGTTCTCGAAGCTGCGGAAATGCCAGTGGACTTCCACGCACGGAAATCTGCTCGCGCTAAGACTTATCGGTACCGGATGTTTCGCCTACCGCTCTGCCCGCCCTTCCTGGCGCGATACGTATGGCACTATCCTTATCCGCTCGATGAAAAGGCTATGCAGGAGGCGGCAGAACTGATAATCGGGGAACACGACTTCACATCTTTTGCGGCTGTGGATCCTGAGCGTGACGAGGAAGTGCCGAGATCCAATGTGCGTTTGGTGTGGGATTCGGTATGGGAAAGACAGGCCCCCGACGAACTGATTTACACAATACGCGGAAACGGCTTTCTGCACCACATGGTTCGGAATCTAATTGGAACGTTTATTTTGGTTGGTAAGGGGACCTTAAAACCGTGCGATATCAGCAACATTGTTCACGCGCGTGATCGTTCACAAGCAGGTGCGACTGCTCCTGCCGCTGGCCTCTACCTGGTGAATGTAGAGTATTAAATACGTCTTAATGCTCCATGGCCACTGATATCCAAATTGGCGTTCGGAAAGTGCGCTCCGTCAATCCTGCAACGGGCGAACTGTTGCAGGAATTTGAATCGGCGTCAGCGGAAGATGTCGTCGCCGCGGTGAACAGAGCCCGTGCGGTGCAGCCTGTGTGGAATGGCACTGCCGTGCAAGAGAGAGTTATGGTTCTCCGCGAATTCCAGCGACGATTGCATGACAAGCGATCAAAGATTGCCCGCACAATTACTTCTGAAGCAGGCAAGCCTCTCGTCGAAGGTCTTCTGACGGAAATCGTCGTAGTGCTGGATGCAGCTCGGTTTTACGCCGAGAACGCGTATGCGTTCCTGCGAGAACAGTCGATTCCTCATGGCAACTTGGCCATGAAAACCAAGTCGGGGAAGATAGTCCGTGAGCCGCACGGAGTAATTGGAATTATCTCTCCATGGAACTACCCATTCTCCATCCCCGCCACCGAAAGCTTGGCGGCGATCGTCGCGGGCAATGCAGTTGTGCTGAAGCCTTCGGAATTTACTTCACTGACGGCCCTCGCGCTGGCCGACCTGCTTTATGAATCGGGAATTCCGAGGGACGTTTTCCAGGTTGTCGTGGGCGATGGCGCGACCGGCTCATCACTCGTCAACGCCAATATCGAAAAGCTGATTTTTACCGGCAGTGTCGCCACCGGCAAACGAATTGCTGCTTCTGCGGCTACGCGCTTGCTTCCCGTGGTTCTGGAGTTGGGCGGAAAAGACCCGATGCTGGTCCTGGATGACGCGGATCTGGATGTTGCATCGAGCGGCGCAGTCTGGGGTGCCTTCGTGAATGCCGGCCAGGCCTGTCTTTCGGTCGAGCGGTGTTACGTTCATCGCAGCGTCTATAAGCCGTTTCTCGAAGCATGTGTATCAAAGGCAAACCGATTGCGAGTCGGAAACGGAATGGACGCCCAAACCGATGTCGGCCCATTGATACATGAGCGGCAAGTGGAAACCGTAGAGTTTCACGTTGAAAATGCCAGATCGCGGGGTGCGAGAGTACTGACAGGTGGTTCGCGTCTGACCAACCTGGGTCGTAACTTTTATGCGCCAACGATCCTGGCCGATGTCACCCACGAAATGTTCATCATGCGGGAAGAAACCTTTGGGCCAGTGCTTCCCGTGACGCCATTCGATAGTGACGAAGAGGCGGTGAACCTTGCTAACGACAGCGCATACGGTCTGGCCGCGAGCGTATGGACGAAAGATCGCGCTCGTGGAGAGGCACTGGCGCGACGCATCCAGGCCGGAACCGTCATGATCAATGATGCAGTATCCTGTTTCGGCATCAGCGAAGCCCCGCATGGGGGCGTGAAAGCCAGCGGTTTGGGGCACACCCACGGTAGATTCGGACTGGAGGAGATGGTGCGCATCAAATATCTTGATTCTGACCGCTTACCATCCATCAAGAAAGTGTGGTGGTACGGGTACGGTGAAGAATTTACGAGGCAGATGCAGGGTTTTGTTGATCTGATGTTCGATCAAAAGTGGAGTTCGCGCCTGCGCGGTGCGTTGCGCTCCGCAGGATCTCTTACGCGGAAAGGTAGGCTCTAGGCATGAGCGCCACAGATCCAAAGATTGAATTGCTTCGACATACATTGGCGACAGTGGCTTATCGCGGAGGCAAGGCCATCCGGAACGCTCCTGACTCGTTTGCCAGTTTCGACGGGGCAGGCCGCACTCCGGCGAAGATCCTGGCGCACATTGGCGACTTATTCGACTGGGCGCTGTCGATGGCGGACGGCAGCCGCCAATGGCATAATTCGAGCCCGTTGTCTTGGAATCAGGAAATCGATCGATTCTTCGCATCGCTGAAAAAATTCGATGATTATTTGTCCTCCGGTCAACCTGTCCAGGCGCCGATCGAGAAGTTACTCCAGGGGCCCGTCGCGGATGCGCTGACCCATGTAGGGCAGCTGGCCATGATGCGCCGTTTAGCTTCGTGTCCTATTAGCGGAGAAAATTACTTTGTCGCGGACGTTGCGGTGGGACGCGTTGGTGCAGATCAAGCTCCGCCGAAGCGAGAGTTCTAAGCCTGACGTCCCGCGCCTGGAAGCTGGAAAATCGCATCGGGTAAAATGAGAGTGCGGCGTGCAGCCGCGTAGAGAGGATCGAACCTTTGGGCACAACTGGAACTTCGGTGTCACCTCCGCAGCTCCCCAACCATAAGCTCAAGATCAAGAAACCCGGCCAGCGCTCTTGCAATGAGAAGGATGCCAAGGGCAAATTCTGTGGCGGTCATCTCAAGCGCTGGTTTTATACGACCGATTTAGTTGAACAACAATGTGGAGATGTCGAGAAAACTCTGGGAGGCGACGCTGAAGTATACCGGTGCGAAAACTGCAAAGCGCTTTACCTGCCGAATCCTGACGCGCCAGGTGGACTGAATGTTGCAGGGCAGGGCCAGACCTCAGTGTTCGGCCTGACGATCCCGGGCAAGGAGAGATAAACTCACTCGGTTCTCTCCAGCATCAATAATTCATGAATACTTCGGAACTCATTTACGACTGGAATCGCATTCACCCGGCTTCGCTGCGGCCCATGAGCCGCGTCCTGCTCAACGACGAGACGCTGCGAGACGGACTGCAATCGCCTTCAGTGCGAGATCCCTCGATTGAGGAAAAGATTCAGATACTGCATTTGATGGAATCATTGGGTATCAACTCGCTGGATCTCGGCTTGCCTGGGGCCGGTCCGCGTGCGATCGAGCACGTGGAAGCGCTGGCGCGCGAAATCGTGCAGCACAAGATGAAAGTCAAGGCCAATTGTGCGGCGCGGACGCTCGAAAACGACATCCGGCCGGTGGCAGAGATTGTGCAGCGTACGGGTTTAAATATCGAGGCAGCTACCTTTCTCGGTTCAAGCCCTATTCGCCGCTATACGGAAGGCTGGACCGACGAGTTCCTGCTTCAAACCACGGAAAAAGCAGTGAAGTATGCAGTTTCCCTCGGTTTGCACGTGATGTACGTAACTGAGGACACGACACGCTGCGATCCCGAGACAGTTCGGCGCTTGTATACGGCCGCCATCAATTGCGGTGCCCGGGCAATTACCATCTGTGATACCGCCGGCCATGCCACGCCGATGGGTACTTTCGCGTTAGTGAAGTTCGTCATCGAGGAGATCGTCAAGCCCTCGGGTGAAAAGATCCGTGTGGACTGGCATGGGCACTGCGATCGCGGGTTAGCCATCGCTAACTCCATGGCGGCGCTCGTCGCCGGAGCGGAGTGCGTGCACGCGACCGCAATTGGCGTTGGCGAACGAGTTGGCAACACCCAGATGGACCAGATGCTGGTGAATCTGAAACTGATGGGCGTTCCGCCCTGGGGTGAGCAGGATCTGACCAAGCTTAGAGATTATTGCCAGGCGGTTTCGCGGGCGACCGGAGTACCAATTCCTGTGAATTATCCTGTGGTTGGCGAAGATGCGTTCCGAACCGCGACTGGAGTTCATGCTGCCGCGGTCATCAAAGCTTACAAGAAAAATGATCTCGAGCTGGCAAACACCGTGTACTCAGGTGTTCCATCGCACGTGTTTGGCCTAGAGCAAGTTATCGACGTCGGACCGATGAGTGGCAAATCCAATATTCTTTACTGGTTGGAAAAACGTAACATTCCTGTCTCAGATGATGTTGTCGATCAGATCTATAAGCGTGCAAAATCCTCCGACCACACGCTCAGCGAAGGCGAAATTCTCGAGTGCGTTGAGCGAGTCAAGACCCACTGAGACTCGTTCCAGGGCTGCAATGAGCGAAAATGGTCTTTCCCAACTGAATCGCGAAATCATTGCGTGCACTAGTTGCCCCAGGTTGGTTGAGTATCGCGAACGGATCGCGCGCGAGAAACGTCGCGCTTACCGCAATTGTGAATACTGGGGCAAGCCTGTGCCGGGCTTTGGAGATCCAAACGCAAGAGTTCTGATTATGGGGCTGGCGCCCGGTGCCCACGGTTCAAATCGCACTGGCCGGCCGTTCACCGGCGATGCCTCCGGAAAATTCATGTATCCAGTGCTTCACTCGACTGGTTTTGCGAACCAGCCTGATGCGACCGCGATTGACGACGGATTGCAGCTTAAAGACCTGTACATCACGGCTGCAGTTCGCTGCGCCCCGCCGGATAACAAGCCGCTTCCGTCCGAACTGGTGACTTGTGCTACATACCTTGATCGTGAACTTGCGCTGCTTGGCAATCTCAAAGTTATTGTGGCCCTCGGTAAGATCGGCTTTGACGCCTATTTGAACTATCTG
>Ga0070735_10000956_pt1 | contig 28956 bp, 27 predicted proteins | sample Coa_R1_FD_66443 | JGI IMG/M metagenome (GOLD analysis project Ga0070735, IMG submission 66443) | Surface soil microbial communities from Centralia Pennsylvania, which are recovering from an underground coalmine fire - Coalmine... | ecosystem: Environmental > Terrestrial > Soil > Unclassified ...
GCAGAGTCGGCGTCCCCGGTTGACGCATATGCGGCGCCGAGCCAAATATCGCGCTCCGCGCGCAGACGCGCATCGGCGGGACGCACATCGGCGAGGCGCTCGACCACGTCGACCCCGCGTCCGTCGCGCAAATCGACGCGGCTGAGTGCAAGTGCGACGGCATCGCTCGGCGGCGCGGCTGCGACGATCTCGCGGCAGCGGTCGTAATCCGCGGCCAGGAACGCACGTTCGAATGCGGCGGAATCGAAGCGGGCGGATCGCACGCCGAGTTTTTGCTTTGCCATGGCAGGCGTAAGCGTTCTAGTAGCAAAGTACCACGACCTTTCCATTTCACCGGTTTTTAGGAACAACAGGAAAAGCTGCGTAAAAACAATACTTTTAGGGCCAAACAGGCGCCACGAGCGCCGGGTGTTCAGCATGAGAGGAGCCCATGAATAAAGTCGATTTGGTTCGCGCTGCGATGGAGCGTTTTGAAATGTCGCGCAAGGATGCGGTGGCATTGATCGACGGCGTGTTCGATGATATACAGGCCGCCGTTTGCTCCGGCGAAGCCGTGAAGATTCCGGGATTCGGTCAATTCAAAGTGCGCGATCGGGCCGCGCGCATTGCGCGTAATCCGGCGACGGGCGAACCCGTGAAAGTTCCGGCGAAGCGCGTTTTCAAATTCTTGCCCGCAAAGGCGCTCAAAGAAGCCGTGATGTCGCGCAAGGGCGGCGCTCGTAAAGCATCGGCAGCAAAAAAGAGCGGCGCGCGAAAAGGCGCCGCGAAAAAAGCAGCGCCGCGCAAAGCCGCAGCGCCTGCGCGTAAAGGTGCGAAGAAGGGCGCAGCGCGCAAGCGTCGCTAAAGCTCGAAGCTACAGCGCAATGAAAAAGACCGGGCACGTGCCTGGTCTTTTTTTGCGGCCTATTTGCCCGACTCCGACGTTGACGCCGCTGCCGAGCCCGAGCGTAGGGCCGACACCGGTGCCGTCACCGACAGCGGTTCCAACGCTCGCGCCAACGTAAGAGTGGCGTTATTTCGATAAGCGGTCCAGCACGATCTCGCTAAGTTTGAGGAGTTCCGTCTTTGAAAACGGTGACGACGGCAGCGAAATGCTGAACACGAGATCCCCGCGCCGCACGGCGTTCGCAGCGAACGGGAAATGACCGGGCGACGGCACGGCAAGGGAATAGAGCGATTCATCCGCGCCGGGCACGCGTTCCGGCGTGTATTTCGCACCGGCATCCGACCCTAGGACGGCTTTGAACGCGTTCTGCACGTCGTCGGGATTACTGCCGGCTGGATAAAAGACGTCGAGTTCGACGCCGCCGGCCGCTCCCGACGGGCCGCGATACGCGCAGTACACGTTGTTCTCGCCGCCCGCGTCCACGTTGACCTTCGGTTTGGACCACACGAGCGTTCCGAACGGCTTGAAATCAGCTTGCGTTAGAACGCACATCTTTTCGCCGGAATTTTTCGGTACGGCCGCAACTAGCAAGACGGAGCAGCACAAAAACACGAGACGTTTGAGCATCCGTTGCACCTCCGCGGCTATTTTAACACACCGTTAGAAGTCGTACTCCAATTGGGTCCGGTTGTACTTGAACACCGGAAGTCCGCCGTAAAACTGCGTGTACGTCATATCGCGATCGCCGTACCGGTGACGCAAGACCAGTCCGTGGTAAGCACCGGTTGCCGGAACCGGGCGGAAGTAGAACGTGCCGTCGAGGTCGGTCTCTCGCGAGGGGGTTATCCCGGTCGCGTCGTTGCCGTAATTGTACATCGCGAAGCTGGCAATGAGGCGTATGCGATGACTGTACGTCCACCACGTTGCTGCTGCTTTTGCGGAACTGCCGGGGCTGCGCCGTTCGACCATTCCGCCCGTCATGCTCGTCGTGTACAGCGGATCGCTGGTGTACGAGTCCGTGTACGGGCTTGCCCATCCGCCGTAATAGACCGTTGTGCTTCCATCCGCGTTCGTTACGCAGTTGGGTGTGCCGCCGGTAGGCAGGAAGTACATGAACGGAACCTGGCCTTTCACCGAGATTTGATTGCCCGCCGGCGTTTTCGACGGCGGCTGAGACGGCACTGCGGCGCACGTCACGCCTGCGGGAAGCGCCGCATAGGTCGCGCTCTTTTCCGGAATGTAATCGTATCCAAGGGTGAAGTCGAGATTGCGCACGGGTGTAATGCCGCCTTGAATGCCGACTGCTTGACTGTCGATCTTTCCGATGACGGAACGGCCGCCGTTCTGTTCGTTGCCCGCTTGAATCGCGAAGAACGAATTATGAATCGGATCGTTCAGCTTCAACTTCGCATCGAACCATTCGACCGTAGCGATGTCCATGAAATTGTAAAAGTATGCGTTCGCAGCAATTCGTGCGTTGGAGTACGCTGCGCGCGCGTACCCGAACCCGGCCGTCGCAATGGAAGAGTATTTGGGAACGAGCAGATTTGCGCCGGGGCCCGGAGCATCCGCCATGTTGGTCGCGGTGAGAAGCGTCGATTCGACGAAATCCGAGTCGACCCGGCTTTCGAAGCGATCGATGATCGCCGCTTCACCGGCCCAGTGCGTGTTGAATTTATACGTGAAGTCCGCGCCTTGATAAGCCTCGGGTTTCAGTCGCGTGTCCGCACCGTTTGCCCACGGGGTCGTCAGCAGTTGGTTGCCGACCGTCGCGCCCAAACGTGAATCGCCGTACTGCACGTAGGCTTCGTAGAGCGTGCTCAGCGTGAACGCGGGAAGCGTGTTATCCGGATTCGTCCCGGACGTTTTACCGCTGCACGGTCCGCCTTTTTGCACCTGATCTTCGGCGGTGTCGCAGTTGTCCAGCGGATTTCCATAAACGTAGGTGCCGCCGATGCGCCAGTGGTTTGAAAACGTGTACCCGGCGTGCACGTGAAGCGCGTCGTTGAACGTCGCTTGGTTCAAAACGTTCGTCGACTGCGGCAGTCCGTAACCGCTCGCGTTCGTTCGCGTGAAATAGTAGCCGCGCAGAAACGCTGAATACGTCAACGGGCTGCCAGCGGCCGGCGCGCTTGCCAGCGGCGGGTCCGGTATAGGCGAGGGACTCGGTTTCGGGTCCGAATTTGCCAGCGCAGAACCGGTGCACGCGATTGCGAGCACTGCAGAGATGACGAGCGATTTCATTTAGACCAACCTTGATGCTGCGAAGACGAGTACCATTGCGACTGCTGGACGCAGCCAGAGTTCCGGAAGTTTTTTGCACAAGCGGCTGCCGATGTAAATGCCGGGCAGCGAACCCAGCAGCAACGCTCCCGCTACGCTGTAGTTCACATCTTTTAGTGCGATATGGCCGAACGCGGCAATGGGGATCAGAAACGCCGCAAATGCGATGTCGGATCCGACGAGTCGGCGTAAACCGATGAACGGCGCGATGAGCAGCAGCAGCGGGAGCGTAATCGATCCGGAGCCGATAGACGTGAGCGCCACGAAGAATCCCACTACCGCCCCGCATGCGATGAGCGCGCGCTCGCGGCCGCCGGAAAGCGGTAGGGTAGCCCCTTCGACCAAGCTGGGTTGCGGCTGCGCCTGCTGAGCAGCGTTGCGCAATTTGAGGATGCTGTAGACCAGAGATATCGCGGAGACGATGAGTGCGATGCCGACGCCGCGCTTCACCCAAACGCTGAGCAACTGCATGTCGATGCTGTGGCGGAGCACCCAAAGCAGCGCGATGCCCGCCAAGACGCCGGGGAGCCCGCCGTACACCAAGTTGCGAACGACGCGCCACTCCAGCGTGCGCTGCCTGGCATGGAGGATGGCACCGAAAATCTTGGTTGGAACGCTGTACAGCAGGTCGGTCCCGACCGCGACGAGCGGATTCACACCCATGATGAGGATCAGCATTGGCGTCATGAGGGAGCCTCCCCCGACGCCCGATACGCCGATGAAGGTGCCGATCGCCAAGCCGGCAACAACGAGTTCGATGAACATCATCAGGATTTTCCGCCCTCTCACCTCGAAAAAAGTGACTGAATTCACTTTAAGCGCTTGGGCGGATCCGAATTAAGTGATTTGCGGCGCATTTAAGCCCGGACTTTGGACCTAATCACGGACTAGGAGCAACTTCTAACAGCGCGAAAACGCCAAGCGTGGGACCGAAAGCTGCCGACGGCGCGCGTTATTTCATGCTCAAGAGCTTGGCCGCTAGCCCAGCTTTCTGCGAAGTGCCTGCACGCGCGCTGCAGCAGCTCGTCGAAACGGCAACGGTCGAGGAAGCCCGCAAAGGCACCGCGATTTACGAGGCCGCGCAGCGGTGGGAACATTTGGGCTTTCTCGTGGAAGGCGCGCTCGCGATGTTCGTTCCCGGTGAAGAAGAGCGCGAGCGCCTGTACGAGCACATCGATCCCGGCCACTTCTTCGGAATATCCGCAATGTTCGACGGTGAGGCGGAGATGGCGCGCACGGTCGTCGTTTCAAAGACGGCAACGTACACACTCATCGAGCGCGCGCGCGCCGTCGATTTGTGCAAGGAACATGGCGCCCTTGCCGTCGCCTTCGCGGCGACGCTCGCGCGCCGCGTGCGCCACACCACAGCGCTGCTTGCAGCCCAAATCAATCTTACGGCGCAGCAACGCATCGCGCGCTACCTGCTCGGATTCACCGAAGGCCCGGGACTCTCACGTGCGCGCGAACCGCTCCCGCTCATGACGCAAACGCAGATTGGCGCGGCGGCCGGAACCGTGAAGGAAGTCGTCGGGCGCGCCCTTGCGGCGTTCGAACGTGCAGGCGCGCTGCAGCGCGAGCACGGGCGCATTCACTCGCTGCATCGCGAGCGATTGATGGAACTTGCAAAATGATACGGGTGTGCGTCGCCGGAGCCACCGGATGGGCCGGAAGCGCGGTAACCAGGGCAATTCTAACGTCAACCGACTTTGCGCTCAGTGGAGCTATCGCACGCAAACGCGTAGGCGAAGACATCGGATCGATAGTTGGTATCGCCGCCTGCGGCGTGCCGATTTCCGCGACCTTCGATGATGCGCTTGCGAAGAATACCGACGTGCTGATTGATTATACCGGTCCGGAATCCGTCAAGATGCGCGTGATGGAAGCGGTTCGGCGCGGCGTTCGCGTCGTCGTCGGCACGTCCGGCCTTGCCGCGGACGACTACGCAGACATCGACCTCGAAGCGCGCCGGCACGGTACGGGCGTCGTCGCCGCCGGAAACTTTTCCATCACCGCCGCCCTTGCCAAGCACTGCTCGCTCATCGCGGCAAAGTATCTTCCGGCTTGGGAGATCATCGATTATGCCGACGCGGCGAAAGTCGATGCACCGAGCGGCTCCGCTCGCGAGCTGGCGGAAGCGCTGGCCCAGGTTCGAAAAAGTGCGAAGGCCGTCGCGGTTGCGGACACGGTCGGCGCGAAAGACGCGCGCGGCGCCGACATTGCCGGCACGCAGGTGCATTCGCTGCGGCTGCCCTCATTCGTCATCTCGTTCGAAACGATATTCGGGTTGCCCGACGAGCGTTTGACGATTCGTCACGACTCCGGGACGGGCGCGCAACCGTACGTCGCCGGGACGCTGCTTGCGGTGCAAGAGGTGATGAACCTGACCGGTGTTGTGCGCGGCTTAGACCAGCTGCTCTTCAGTGAACGTGCATCGTCGTGATCAGGCAGTCGTACTGGAAATTCGGCCCGTGATCTTCCTCGACGATACCATCGTTGTAAGCGTAACCGTAGTTGTGCGTGCCGCCGCTTTCAAAATACGGTGCGACGGTAAACGTGCCTAGCGGCGTCGGATTGCTCGATTCAACACCCTCGAAGACGCGGTCGACCCTTGCGCCGTTCTCGCCGGTGTAATCGTAAACCGTGCCTTTGCCGCCGGGACTCCACGCCACGATCTCCGCGGGCGTGACTGTTTGCACGTTTCCGTTTACCATGTATCCATAGATCCAGGTGTTGGCTTGAGCGTCGTTGGCGAGCAGTTGCACAACGGTCGTGCTTTGCGTTGGCGAACTCGGGATTTGCAGCGAGAACTCGTAGACCGTTTTCCCGTCGATGGTGGCCGTTCCGAGCACGGAGTTTTGTATCTCGTACGGCTGCTCGGCTTTATTCTGCGTGTTGTGGCACGTATAGGTCCACGAGTCGCCCGCTGCCAGGGGCTGATACAATTGGCGAACCGGGGACGGCGTGGGCTTTGGGGGCGCGTTCGTCCCTCCGCCTCCGCCGCCGCAGGCCGCCAGCGCCGAAGTGATGACTGTGAGCGTAAGGATTCGTCGCATCTTCGCTATCGTAGAGGTGCTGGCGCAGCAAAGTCGTGAGGAAAGTCTCAGTAATCTCTCATCAGCTGCATCATTTCGATGTATTGTTGAGGCATGGCCGAAGGTGTGCGTCTGAACGACTGTACGCTGTATCCGCAAGAGCGAATCGTGCGGAGCGGCGACAATATCGTGCCGGTGCCGCCGAAGGCGTTTGACGTGCTCGCCGCCTTGGTCGAGCGCGCCGGCGAGGTCGTCGCGAAAGATACGCTGATGGACGCGGCGTGGGGTGACTCCGCCGTTGAAGAATCGAACCTGACCCAAAGCATCTACCAGCTCCGTCGCGTTTTGCGCGACTGGGATCCCTGGGTGCGCATCGAAACGATTCCTCGCCGCGGGTACCGCCTACTCATCACCGGCGGGCAACCGGTAACGGTCCGGCCGCAGCAAAAGCCGTGGAAGGTTGCGGCTCGTTTCATTGTGCTCGTGCTCGTGGCCGCATTGGGCATCGTTTGGTGGCGGACATCGCACCGCGCCCCGCCCGTTCCGCAGTCGTACGCGTTGGGCTACTACTATTGGAGCAACGCGAAGAGCGTTGCCGACAACCGCAAGGCGATCGCCTATTTTGAGCGCGCAATCGGCGAAGCGCCGAACAATGCGTTGGGCTACGCCGGTTTGGCCGATGCCTATTTGAGTCTTGCCATACGGCGCATCGGATCGCCGCAAATGGTGGTCGATGCGCGGCGCGCATTTCAAGCCGCGCGCAAAGCGGTGGCCCTAGATGATTCTTCCGCGGACGCGCATGCGGCTCTCGGACAGGCGAATGCGGTTTTCGGCGATCCGTCGATTGCCGAGCGCGAACTGAAACGCGCCGTCGAACTCGATCCGCAGTTGACGGAAGCGCACACGTGGTACGGCGAACTCTTGATGGGAGAGGCGCGCGTCGGTGCAGCACAAGGGCAGTTTCTAGACGCGCTCGCGCTCAACACGTCATGGACGCAGGCCGGCGACGATTTGGCGCTCCTGGCGTATCTGCAACGCGATTACGCGCGGGCACGGGCGTATGCCGAGCAATCTTTGGCGCAGAGTCCCGCCGACTTTGGAGCGCAATTCACGCTCGCTTTGGCAGAGGGCAGGCACGACCGCGCAAGTGCGAAGCAACTGCTGATGGCGCTTGCGCGCGGGCACCCGAACGACGTCGCGGTTCAGGGACTCCTCAGCTACTTTGACAGCGAAGATCGCGATTCTCTTCATGCGGTCTCGCATCTGACGCGGGCCGAGCAAACTGTACGCAAACGCGGGGGCGTGGAGGACCCGTCCGCAATCGTTTCGCTAGCCGCCGCGCTTTCGGGACAGCATGAGTACGCCGTTGCGTTTGCCTGGCTTTCCCGGCTCGATGGACCGACCCGGAAATTGTTCGCCGGCGACGCGCGGCTGGACGCCTTGCGATCCGATCCCGCTTTTCGGCAGTGGCTGCGGCGCATGCGCTGAACCAGAGCCTCACCAGGTCCAAAAGTCGCAAGGGCCGCGGCCGGACCGCTGCGTAGCACTCAACGAGCTTTCGCTCGCCGGAGCGTTTATGGACGATCCCGCCGGACCCGGACTTCGGATCCACCTGCTCGGCCAGCCGCGATTCGCGTACAACGGTGAGCCCTACGCGTTTCACAGCCGTCCGCGCGCACTCGTCTTGCTTGCGTTTCTGTTGTTGCATCGCGGCGCGCATCTTACGCGCGATCTCGTAGCATTTACGCTTTGGCCCGATGACGGCGAAGCGGAGGCGCGCGGGAAATTGCGCCGCCATCTGCACCATCTGACGATCGCGCTGCCGCCGTCGTCCGTGCCGTACGTCGTTTCTGAAGAGGAGACGATTTCATGGAACGGTCAGGCCGGCGTTTGGGTCGACGTCGACGAGTTCGAACATTGCCTGGCCGATGAATCACGCTGGGCAAAGGCCGCGGAGTTGTACGACGGCGATCTCGCGCTTGCCGTCTACGATGACTGGATTACGCCGATACGCGAGCGTTTCCGGCAGCACTACATCGGCACGCTCGAGCGGCTGCTTTTGCGGGCGCGCAGCCGGCGCGATTTCGCGCTCGCAACGAGCTATGCGGAGCGCGTGCTCGCTACCGACCAATGGCGCGAGGACGTGCTTCGGCAACTCGCCTCGATTCGCTACGAAGGCGGCGATCGCGCCGGCGCACTGCGCGAGATTGACGTCTTCGCGCAGCGCCTTGCGGATGAGATGAACGTCGAACTCATGCCGGAAACGCTCGCGCTGCGAGCCTTGATGTTGCGTGGCGGCGCGTTGCCCGACGCCGCTTCGCACACCGCGGTCGACGCCGGACCGCCTGCGAACGTGCTGCCGTTCGTCGGACGCGCGGGCGAATTGCAGCAGCTCGACGACGCTTGGAAATCGGCCGCGCAAGGCCACGGCAAAGTCGTCATGATCGGCGGCGAAGCGGGAATCGGCAAAACGCGTTTGGCGAACGAAGTGGCGCTTTTTGCCAGTACGCAAGGCGGACGCGTCCTGCGCGGCACGACGTCTTCGCCGGAACAATTACCGTATCAAGGAATCGTCGAGGCACTTCGCGACGCGCTGCCGCTTTTGACGCAAGTCGACGTCGGTCCGATTTGGCTCGCTGCAGTAGCGGCGATTCTGCCGGAGCTCGCGCTGCGCCGGAGCGACCTTCCGGCATTGCCGGCAATCGATGCAGCCCGCGAGCGCTCGCGTCTTTTAGAAGGCCTGACGGCCGTCGTGCAAGGGCTTTCGCGGCAGCGTCCGTTGCTGCTGATCTTGGAAGACTTGCATTGGGCGGGCGAAGCAACGCTCTCTGCGCTCGAGTATTTGGCCCGCCGCGTCGCAGCGTGCCCTGCGCTGATTCTCGCGACGTACCGGAACGAAGGCGGAGAGACCGCGCGAGCGGTTCAGCCGCTGCGCCGCAAACTTCAATTGGAAAACGTCGCGGGACATCTCTCGCTCGGCGGACTTACGAGTCCGGATATTTGTACGCTGGCTCGCAGCATGCCGGATTTGGCCCAAGATGCCGACGCGATCGGTGCGCACGTGCACGCCGTCAGCGCCGGAAATCCGCTTTTCGCCGTCGAGCTGCTTCGCGAGAGCGCCGAAACCGGAATTCGTGAAGCCTCGTCGCGTTTTTTGCGCGCGATGATCGAGGTTCGCACGGGCCGCGCATCCGAAAGCGCGCGACGGATCGGCGAGATTGCCAGCGTCGTGGGTGCGACGTTCGACGCAGACCTCTTGCACGAAGTTTCGGGATTGCCCGAAGACGCCGTCCTCGATGCTTTGGGCGAGCTGCTTGGGCGGAATCTGGTGCGCGAGGTCGGCCGCGTGCATTTCGCATTTGCGTTCAGTCACCAGCTCATCGCTTCAACGATCTACGAGCAGATCCAACCGCCGAGGCGCGCACTGTGGCATCGCCGCGTTGCAGCGACGATCGAGCGGCTTTCGAGCGATCGCGACGACATCGCCGGCACTCTCGCGTATCACTACGACAAAGCCGGCGATGCCGAAAACGCGGCGAGGTATTACCTCGTTACGGCACAGCGCAGTTTCGCCATTTTCGCAAATCAGGAGGCACTGGCGAGCGCAACGCGTGGGCTGGACCTTGCGGCCGATTCGGAGCAACGGCGCGCGCTGCTCGGCTTGCGCGAACGGATCTTGGGGCGCCTTGGCGACCGCGAGGCGCAGCGCACGGATATCGAAGCGCTCGAGCGGCTCGCGCGAGACGAGGACAGCCGCATGGACGTGGTGTGGCGGCGCGCGCAATGGGCACGAGCGCTCGGCGAGCTCGCCGAAGAGGCTCGGTACTTGGAGTACTTTTCACAGCACGCGCGCGCGGACAACAATCTTTCGCGCCAAGCTGCGGCGCACCGTGCTTCGGCGCGAAATTTGCTGCTGCGCAGCCACTACGCGGAAGCCGCAGCCGCTGCGCAAGCGGCGGTCGACATCGATCGCGAGCGTCTCGATGCGTCCGGCGAAGTCGACGCGTTGTGCCTGGTATCGGAGATCGCGGTGAACCGCGGCAACGCTTCCGCAGCCGCAGCGGCGTTGGATGAAGCGCGCATTCGAGCGGAAAGCACGAAGGATCCATCGCTGATCGCACGCGTTGCGATGACGTCCGCGGGAATTGCGATCATGCGCCGCGATTTTGCGCGCGCATTGACGGATGCGCAAGAGGCGCACGCGCGTTATCGCGAAATCGGCGACCGCGAGGGCGAGGCTGAGGCGGGAACGCGAGTCGCATCCGCCCTTTCGTTTCAGATGCGCTTCGAAGAAGCCGCAGCGGAGTTCGCCGCAGCGGCAAGCATCTATCGCGCGATAGGCAACCGGCTGCAGCTTGCGTATTTGCTGTTCAATCAGACGGGCAGCCAAATGCAACTGGGGCTGCTGGAGGAAGCGCGATCCTCGTTGACTGCGGCGCTTGAAATATTCGAAGCGTTCGACGACACGCGCGGCCGGGCGGCGTCGCTCACGAATCTCAGTATGGTTCGTTTGCTGCAGCAAGCGCCGCAAGAGGCAAAAGAGATCGGGACGCGTGCGCTTTCGGCCGCTCGCGACATTGCCAACTCGGTTATCGAAGCCGGAGCGCTCGCAAATCTTGGAAACGCCGAACGTGAACTCGGCGACTTGGATGCAGCGCTCGCGCATATGAAGGAAGCGATTGCGATACGCGAGCGGCTGCAGCGTTCAGCGACCTTCGAAGAACTTGGCGACCTTGCGCTCGCGCAGCTGAAGGCCGGCGACTCCGGCGCGCTTGCAACCGCGGACGACATCATGCAGCGCGCCGATGCGTCCGGCGAAAACACGGTTTGGCCGCACTACTGCTTCTGGGCGGCGGCGCGCGTTTATCACGAGCGCGGTAATGACCGCAAGGCCGGTGAAGCACTGCGCCGTGCACACGATCACGTCCGGTCACAGCTTGCCGCCATGGCAGACGAGCGATCGCGTCGGTCGTTTGGCGAGCTGGCGGCTGTTCGCGGCGTTCTAGACGCTCAAACCGGCGTCTGGGCTGAATAGTCCGTTTCGGGGACGCTGCCGCGACAGGCCGGTGCTACGCTCCGATCATCACTTCTCAGGGTGATGCTCAGGAGGTAGCGATATGCTACGGTTTTTGGCTTCTTTTCTGGCCGCTGTGCTGGCGGTCGCTGCCATAGTTCCCCCGACGGCAGCTTCGGCGCAAAGCAATGCCCGTACGGGCTGCTTGAACCAATGGCTCTTCAATGGTGTTTGGCGCGCCAAGATCACCAAGGTCGAACCGATAATGGACGGCGCTGCTCAAACGGGGTGGCGAGTCACCCAAGTGTGGCGCAACGGGACGTCGGGCGAACTGGCTCCGGCAGATTCGGCGCTTAAAGACATGTACTTGCACCTGTCGAATTCGGATCTCGAAGTAGAAGAACACAACATTCAAGCGCTCACGTTCAACGCGATAGCGCCGTCGGGCGAAAACAACTACACGGCGGTGTTCTACGGCCCGAACATGCGAGTCGATCCGAACGACAAACCCAAGGGTCTCGACGTCACGTTTGACAACAAGGTCGTTTCGACGTCGAACAAGCCGCATTTCTCGAGCCGGCAGTACAACTTCCATTACAACCTCGGCTGCGTGGCAAGCGGCGCTGCCGCACAAGCGCAGGGAGGCTCGACGCAGTTGAATGCGGTTAACGGCTGCATGAATCAGTGGATGTCCAACGGCGTTTGGAAGATGCGAGTGCTCGCCGTTACGCCGTTTCCGGTGGGAACGACGGCGAGAAATCAATTCGGCTGGCACGTCAGACAAGAGTGGGTCAACATCCTGCCCTACAAGGTGCAGCCCCGGGGTTTCGATGAGGGGAATCACGTGTCGCCAACGAGCGTCAGTGATGAGTTCCTCGCGATGAAGAGCGGCAGCAACATTTCATCCGCGAACGTCGTCGGCGGCTTCGGGCTCGGACAGCGAAACATTCCGTTCCTTCCCGGCGTGCCGTACACGTTCGAACAGCTCATCAGCGGCGGCCTCTTCAATGCAGCCGATCCGCCGGTGCGTCTGCTGGTCACTTTCGACACGGACACGCAGAAGAAGATCAAATTGACGATTCCTGTGCCACGGTATCGCATGCCCGCAAACTTCCGCATCAGCTTGCTGTGCGGGGGAACCGTGACGATGGCGCCCGGCCTGGAAGAGCTGAACACTCCCACGCCCGCACAACCCGCAGCGATGACGCAACCTGCGCCGGCAGCGCAATCCGCAACTCAGTCGCAACAAGTGGCATCGGCGCAAGCGCCGCAGAGCAGCGGTTCGAATTTGAAAGTCGATCCCTGCGCGATGCTCGGTGCGCCTGACGTTGCATCCGCGTTAGGAGTCGGCGTCGGATCGCTCGGCACCGCACAACACCCGTCGGCGAACGAATGCGCGTGGGCAGTTGCCTCGCACGCGGGCACACCCGCGCGAAGCGTGTTGCTCACGCTGCAGCCGGTCCAAGCGGCGCAAGGCTGCCACGGTTTGAGCTGTCTGCACGTCGTGCAGTCGGTGATGGGCATTCCGGGCGTGCCGAACTTGCCGCCGGCGATGTCGTCAGCATTCACCGATGCCCAAATTCTTTCAGGGCTCGGAGACAAGGCGGCATGGAAAGACGGCAAGCTCACCGTTCTCAAGGCCGATATGGCATTCCAACTGCTCGTGCTCGGTTCGCATTCTCCGGCGCTGGCAACGTCGGAAAGTCTCGCTCGCACCGTTCTCTATCATCTATCGCCGTGATGCACGTCATCGCGCATCAGTAGGAGTATCACATGCGTAAAACATTCTTTTGGCTTCTTGCCGTTATCGCCGTCTTAGTCGTTTCTTTCGCGGCGCACCCCGCATCCGCCGATCCGGCGGACGATCTTGCAGCGGTGAAAAAGGCATTCCAAAATGTGAGTTCCGTTCACATTGACGTCACGAGGACGCGAATGTCCGGATCGCTCGACATGGTCAACCCCGACAAAATGCATTGGACGATGTCCGACGGCATACAAATGATCGCTATCGGTCAGCAGGCATGGATGAGCATGGGAGGAAAGTGGATGCAGCGGCCGCCGATGCCGACGGCCACCACGATGATGCAGCACTTCCGCACGCTGAATCTCGAGGGCAGCGATATCAGAAAAGAATACAAAGTAACGGATAAGGGCATGACGAGCGCAGGCGGCGTGCCGGCACGCCAGTATCACATCGTCAACAAACAAAACGGCAACACGTTCGACCTGTTCGTCGGCGCGAATAATCTGCCGGTCCGTTACGCCGACGCGGACGGCAGCGTTTGGACCTTTTCGCAATACAATAGCGTCGCGGATATCAAGCCGCCGATGTAAAACACATGCGTAGTGATGGATAGTGCGGCGCAATATGCCCTAGCCTACGCGCTCACGACGAGCACGGGCATTCGAGCATTGCTTCCGCTCGCGCTCGTTTCAATTGCGGCGCATCTGGGGTTGATTCACCCGGCTGCGCCGTTCGGTTGGCTCGGCTCGACGACCGTGACGCTGATTCTCGTCGGCCTGGCGCTCGTCGAGATACTTGCCGACAAGGTTCCTCTGCTCGATCATGCCTTGCATTTCGTGCAAGTAGCCACAAAGCCGGCGGCGGCAGCGATTCTCGTCGGCGGCGTGGCGCATCCGCAGAACCACGATGTTCTGATCGGGTTGATGGTGGTCGGCGCCCTGAACGCGCTCGGCATTCACGCTGCTTCCTCTTCGGTGCGTGTTGCGTCCACAGCGACCACGGCCGGTATCGCCAATCCCTTCATTAGCCTTTTCGAAGACGTGGCTGCCGCAGGAGTGGCCGTACTGGCATTCGTCGCCCCGTTTATTGCTGCGGCGCTCTCGGTGCTGGTGGCACTCACCGGGATTCTCATCATTGCGGGGCTACGGAGATCGTACCGTGCACGTTGTCGTACGTGACGACGTGCCCAAAAAATGCCGCGATACCGGTGTTGGTCAAGGGAGCTCCGGTCGTACTCTCGACCTTGATCCGGTTTGCGAACGACGTTCCCGCGACGACGTCCGTTGCCTCACGACTCGCTCCTAGCGGCCCGAACCCGATACGTGTCGACGGAATAACCAAACCGTTCGATTGCGGAATAGCGCTCGCATTCGCGTCACGAATCCACGGCACGCCGTTTCCCGTGTCGAACGATACTGCGAGGCACGTATTCGTCGGGTTTCCGTTGACGTACAGGCACGTTTGCGCAAATTGCCACTTCACCCCACTACGCGTGCCCGGCGACAGCGAAAACGGCACGGCGCCCGCCGGTTCTTGTGCGCCTAACGTCAACTCACCGCGCTCGTGCGAGAGCGCGATGCTGAAGATGGAACCGTAGGGCGGCGGCAAAGTGAGTATCGGGTTCGTCACGGGCATCGCGCCCGTGATACCTGCACCGAAAACGCCGTACGTGCCGCCGTGCGCTCTCGCACTCGCGACGTCAGGTATTTTGCAACCGGGATTGGTGCGCGCACACGCAGCCGACGAGAGGTACGCGATCGGCACCGGCTCCGGCGTCGTAAAGCCTTGGAAATGCAGCGGCGCGGAACACATTACTCCGGTATACGTTACTCTTCCGGGATTGCCGACCGTGAAGGTGACTGGTGTGTTCGAGCACGTTACCCCGCTTCCCGGCCGATCCAGCTTGGCAGCGGCAAATACGTGCAGCCCTGCCGACCCCGTGTCAAACCCCATCGGCATCGGATTCAGATTGCCTATTCCGACGCTGACGTTCGCTTTGTAGACGTCAAAACGGGCATTGTGCAGAACCGTCAGCGGAATTCGAATCACGCCTTGGGCGGGCATGACCGTTTGTGCCTTACCGGTCAAAGTGCATCCGAGCGATGCGATGATCGCGCAGGCGATAACCGCTCTCAAACACTGCATCGCCGCGAGAATACCGGATCGCCCGCGCAACTTCAAGAAGAATTTGGTGAGAAGGCTTTATGCCGCGCTTCACGTACGGATTTCCATCATGGCCGCCGTCAGGAGCTGGTTTTTCATCTCCTTAGCCGCGTGGACGGCATTTGCGGTTTTAGTACGGGCTTGGGTCAATGTCGAGCGGATGTTCGATGGGCGTCCGCCCGCGCCGGCCTCCGACTACATCCTTACATTCGTCGAGATGTACACGCTCGGGCTATTGACGCCCGTACTCGTTTATGTCGCGTACGCGTTTCCGCCGTCGCGGCGGCCGACGATTCTCACGCTCGCGGTTTACGTCGCATCTCTGATAGCGGTCTGCGCCATCGGTCTGCCGCTGCTCGTCTTGGTCGCCAATTCACTTCTGAACGCGCAGTTCACGCTTAAGACTGCTCTTGGAGAAGGTGTCTTCACGTTCCTCACCTACTCGGTCGTGTTCACAATCGTGGTCGCGGTAACGCAAGTGCGGATTGCGAACGAACGCGCGGCGCGCGCGCTGCGCCTCGAGGCGGATTTGACGAAACTTCGCGTGGAAGCGCTCCAGCGGCAGCTGCATCCGCACTTTATTTTCAACACGCTCAATGCCGTCGGCGCACTCATGCACACCGACGTCGGCGCCGCCGAGGCGATGATTGCCGCGCTCGCGGCGCTTCTTCGAACGGCGACGGACAAATCGAACCGGCCGATGGTCCCGCTCCGAGAAGAACTGAATCTGCTCGACCGGTATGCGCTCATCATGAAGTTGCGGTACGGCGACCGGCTCAACGTGTCCATTTCGGCCGAGCCGCGAGCGCTCGAAATTCTCATTCCGACGTTTACGCTGCAGCCCTTGGTCGAAAATGCACTCGTCCACGGCTTGGACAAGACGTCCGCCGGAATTACCGTCGAGGTATCGTGCCGTCTGGAAAGTGACAAGCTCTGCATCGACGTGAGCGACGACGGAACGGCGCCGGACATGCTCACGCTGCAGGAAGGTGTCGGCATCGGCAACACGCGAGCCAGGCTCGCCGAGCTGTATGGCCGGCACGCGAAGCTTTCCATCGCGCCGGGCGATTCTTCGGGAACCCGTCTTACGTTGGCGATTCCGACGGCGGCACCAATGCTATGACGCGCGTCCTGATTGTAGACGACGAACAGAGCGCGCGAATGCGCTTGCGACTGCTGATCCAGCGCTACGACGACCTCGAGATCGTCGGCGAGTGCGAGACGACCGAAGATGCCCGGCAGCAAATCGAGCGTTTAGCTCCCGACATCGTATTCCTTGACATTCAGATGCCCGGCGGCTCGCCCATCGAAATGCTGCGCACCGGGAACCTTGGCCGCCTCAGGCCCGCCGTCGTATTCGTCACGGCGCATAGCACCTTCGGTGTCGACGCGTTTGACGTCGACGCGGCCGATTATCTGCTCAAACCGTTTACGGCGTCGCGCTTTGCCAAAGCGCTCGGCAAAGCGCGCGAGCGGCTCACGGCGGTTCCAGGTCGACGCCTCACGCTGCGCCAGACCGACGGGCGCGCCGTCTCACTCGCGCCCGCGGAGATCGTTTGGATCGAGGCGTCCGGGAACAACCTCACGCTGCACTTGCGCTCGACGACGCTGAAGTTGCGCGCGACGATGGCCACATTCTGTAATCGCGTGCGTGAATTCGGCTTCACCCGAATCCACCGTTCCTTCGCGGTGAACAACGCGCTCGTACGTGAATTGCAGCCCTGGACGCACGGCGAGTACGTGGTCGTCATGGAGGACGGAACGCGTTTGAATTCCAGCCGTACGTTTCACGAAAACGTGTCGGCGCTCTTTGCGCCGTAATCCCGGCGAATAATCCCGGCAAACGTCCCTTTTGTCACGGGGCCGTTGCCGAGCCCATTAGCCAATCTTACGATACGGGCGATGAGACGGATACTTCTCGCCCTCTGCCCGCTTGTCGCAATGTGCGTGGGTATGCCCGCTGCGCGAGCAGCAGTTGTCTATTCGGGCGTCTATGCCGCCGCAATGGCCCAGCATTCCATTGCGCTGGATCCTTCGCTTTCCGACGCCGATTGGGGCCGCGGCCGGATTACCGACGGCAAGGACCCGTTTGCGGATTTGACGACGCGATCGCCGGCGCCGTTCGAAACCGCCGCATACGTGCTGTACGACGCGCGAAATCTCTACGTCGCGTTCAAAGCGCAGCAGCCGAAAGTCCCGATAACCGCAAATCAGACGACGAACAACGTGGGATTCGGACTCGATGACTTCGTCGGTATCGGCATCGACACGAGCGGCAACGGCTCGACGGTGTATTATTTCGAAACGACGCCGCGCGGGACGCGTTACCAACAGGCGAGCGAAAGCACCAGATATAATCCTGTATGGTCTTCGGCAGCTCGACTCGAGAATGGCTCGTGGACAGCGATGATGGCGATCCCGCTCGACGTTCTTCATCGCAGCGGCGCGGCGACGCAAACGTGGCGATTCAATTTTGTCCGTGGTGTCGCGGCTACCGGCGAGCATTATACGTGGGCATTTGACGGGACGATGCAGGATGCGGCAGTTCCCGCGTGGCCCGTCTTTAGCGACGCGCAGTTCTGGCCTCGCCTGTCCGGAATCCGGCTGAGTCGCCTCGCAAGCAACGGTTTTCGCGATCGCGCGCGAGCCGACGTGTACGCGCTCGGCAGCGCGGGTTCCGATCGCAAACTCTTCGCTCAGGCAAATGGAACGTTTGCGCAAGAACCTGCGCGTTTGACCGGGGTCGACCTCAGTTATGCGCTGACGGACACGATCCACTTCGTTGCCACGATCAATCCCGATTTCTCCAACGTGGAGGTGGACCAACAGACGATAGCGCCGCAGGAGTTCAAGCGGCCTCTCCTCGAGTACCGTCCGTTTTTTGCGCAGGGCGCGAGCTTCTTGTATCCCAATTCGCCTTCGAACGGCGTCCTTCAACCGAACAATCAAATTTTTTATTCGCCGGCCATCGGGCCGTTCGATCGAGGAATGAAAGTTGAGGGATCGTACGGCTATCAATCGTTCGGGCTTCTTTCGTTTCGCGGCTACGACGAAACGACGGGCAACGTGTTTGACGACGTCGCCTACGGTTACATGCACACGCTCGCGGATCAGAGTTTCTCCTATTGGAGTGACGGCGTGGTTGCGCACCACAGTATTGCCGGTGACGACGTCGCCGCCGAGACCGGAACGGACTTCAAAAACATTCACAGCGGATGGAACGGCGGTGTGGACGAGGCATTCGAAAGCGGCACGTACGTCGCCGATCCCGGCTACGGGCGCTCGCTGAACGTCTGGCAAGGCTTCACGAAACCGAACTATGTCGCTTTCGTCGACTACGGAAACGTGACGCCGAATTACAATCCCGTCGATGGGTTTACGGCGATCTCGGACGTGCGCGGGCTCGTCTACGATTTCAACTTTTCCGGCAGTTCGCGCACCTTCAAGAACTATTCGCTGAACGTCGGGGCCGATCGCTTCCTGGATGAGTCCGGAGCAGTCCACCAAAGCGACGCCGTCGCTTTGCTCAACACGACGCTCAGAAATCAGCTGAGCGTTTCAATCAGTCAGCGAAACGGCGACCTTCGCAGTTACACGACGAGCGCGCCGGGAGCTTTGGGATGCGACGATCCCGCGCTCGTGCGCACGGCCTACACCGGATTTCCGGATTATTATTGCGGACAGACGGATAAGTTCGACCAACTGAGCGTGAAGCTCGGATACCGTGACGGCTCGCAATCGCCGACGGATTTATCATACGCTGAAGGCCCGTTCGGCGGGACGTTTCTGCAGCAATACTCGCTTTCGGGCTCGCGTTCGCTCGGAAGCAAGTTTTCGATAGCGGCGGAATATGCGGGCACGGACGGACGAACGATTTCGAACGGCGCGCTGAATTCTCAGTGGCTGCGACTCATCTCGCTGGGCGACAATTTGGGGCCGGACTCAAACATCGCGCTCGAGTTGCGATCGATTAGCGGTTTCGTCGACGGATTGACCACTGTTCCCGGCGTGAACCTCGGGGTGAGTTATCACAGCAGGTTCGCAAGCGGGAACGATCTGTATCTCACATTCGGAACGCCTGCCGCGACGCAAACGCTAAACCGCTTCATCGTGAAATACGTTCTGCACGCGGGGACCCAGAATTAGTAAGGCTCGACGCGCATTTGCCGACATTTTCGGTGCTAATGCGTTGACATATCAGGATATCCTGATATTATGTAGGGTATGGCCGGCACCAAGGCAGCTCGGGTCCCGCAAGAAGACCCGGCAGACGAGCTTCAGGCAAAGTTCGTCCGAGGTCTGAGCGATCCGACGAGATTGCGCATCGTGCGCTATCTCCTCGAAGGCCCACGCTCCGTCAACGAAATCGTCGCTCATCTCAATATGGCGCAGAATCGTGTGAGCAATCACTTGGCATGTTTAAAGTGGTGCGGTTATGTCACGACGGAACGGCGCGGGCGTTCGGTGATATATGAAGTGGCCGACGAGCGCGTGCGCAAGCTTCTGGATCTGACGCGGCGCATCGTTGCGGACAACGCGCAGCGTATCGCCACATGCGTGAGGATACCTGAACGGTGAGGCACTCGAACGAGTTGCCCGCGATCGGCGCGGCGACCGTAGGAGGCGCAGCGGGGTTTACGGCGGCAGTAGCGGGCGCGTGTTGCGTCGGGTCCGCTCTCGCACCGGTTTTCGTTTCGATTCTCGGCGCAAGCGGGCTCGCAGCGGTGTCCGGCCTGCGTCCATACACTCCGTGGCTGCTCGGGTTTTCCGCGGCGCTCTTAGCGTTCAGCTTTCGACAGGTGTATTGGACTTTCGCCTGCACCCAAACCTCTGCCGGCAAAACCGTGTCCTTGGGCGTGCGCGCCGCGAGATGCATCGTATGGATTGCTGCGTGCTTTTGGTGCTTCTCCGCAGCGTACGCGGTTTACGGCCTCCTTCACGAGTGAGTGACCATGCAACGTCGTTCGTTCTTGCTCGCCGGCGCCGGTGTACTCTTCACCGGCTGCGCCCATCGCAGTAGCGCGCCGCAGCACTTTCAAGACATCGCAAGTAATGGCGAGCCGTTAAGATCGGCTTTCAATCAGGATGTCGATAAAGTGCGCATTCTGATGCTGGTCAGCCCGACTTGAGGATTTTGTCTTCGGGGGTCTTCCGAAGTTCAAAATGTCGTTCTCGCGCATGAATCAAGCCGAGATCTCGCCGGCTTTACCGTCTGGGTTCCCGAACTCGGTGCGCAGCGCTGGAACGTACCAGGCGGAATGACGCTCGTTACCGACGCACGGGTACGGCAGTATTGGGATCAAGGCGAAGTCTTGGGACGTGCATACGAACAACTGCTTCCCACGCCGGGGCCTGCTTGGGACGTTTATTTGCTGTTTGCTCGCGGCGTTCGCTGGGTCGGTCAGAGTCCCCCGAAACCGAATTTTTGGATGCATCAATTGGGCGGAGTAACGAACGCGCCTCGGCTCGACCCCGTCGTATTGCGATCCCGCGTCGATCGACTCTTGCGTGCGTGAAGCCGATCCATATCGAGATTCTGACGTTCGAAGACTGCCCGAATGCAACTCTCGCGCGAGAGCGGGTCGTGAAAGCACTCGAGGCGGAAGGGCTAGCGGCGGAAATCGCGCACATCGACGTGCCGACGATTGAAGCGGCACAAGCAATGCGCTTTCTCGGTTCGCCGTCCGTTCGCGTGAACGGCAATGACGTCGAGTCCGATGCGCATCTGCGATCCGCTTATGGTTTGATGTGCCGAACGTACAACACCGGCGGGCAAACCGAAGGCGCTCCCTCAGTCGACGACATTCGCGCCGGGATGCGCGCAGTGCATGAATAGCCCTTGATTGCTCTTCGTGACATTACGTGATACGATATATTACGTGCCGCGTAATAGTTTCGGGGAGCCCAACCTGCTCGTCTTGGCATCACTGAGCGCCGGTCCGAAGCACGGGTACGCGATTCTGGTGGAAATCGAGCGTCACACCGGCCGGCGTCTTGGTCCCGGCACCTTGTACGGCATCATCTCGCGGTTGGAGCGCGACGGCCTGATCAAACCCTTAGGGCAAGGTGAGCGCGGACGCCAGCCGTATCGCATTACGCCCGCCGGCAAGCGGACGTTTGAGGAAGCCCTGCATTCGATTCAGCAGTACCGGCATGCGCTGAGCGCGCTAGCTTCTCTATGACCACCCGGCAAGCTGCGCTGTTGACGAATCTCTACTCGCGCTCGTGGCGCGCACGGTACGGGCGTGAGTTTCAGGCGCTGCTGCTCGAACTGCCGCTGACGCCTGCCGTGGCGACCGACGTTCTCCTGAAGGCGTTCGCTACGCGACGCGACGTCCTCGCGATTTTCGCGGTCGGCATATTTGCCGCAATTTCCGTTGTAACGCTTGCCGGACACGGCGTCGCGCGCACGCATCCGATTGCGTCGGCTACGATAAGACCGCGCGTGGTCGCACTTTGCCGAAGGTATTCCAGCGTCGCAAAAACGCAGTTTATCGCAAAGAGCCAATGCTTGACGTAATTCTGGCGGTCGCAATCCACGCGCGTATTCCGTTTCAACTGATCGACAACCGCATCGTCATGGCGGCCGGCGTCAACGGCAAACCTGGGTTCGCAATGATTCTCGACACGGGGACGAACGGCGTCGCGTTGACGCCGCAGGCCGCAGCGCGTTTACACCTTCGATTGACACCGGGCCCGGCTATTGGCGGTGCGGGCGCGGGACGGGCAAAATCGTATCAGTCTGCAATTCGCACGCTTCGCCTGGGCGGCTACAGCACAGGAAAGCTCCCGGTGCTGGTCATGAACCTCGATACGATCCGCAAGGTGTTCCGGTTTCCGCGTCTCGATGGCATCATTGGGTATGACGCGATAACCGCCCGCTATACCGGTATCGACATGGATAGTCGCACGATCACGATCTCGTCAACGCGGGTTCAGGCGCCTCTGCATGCGCAACTCGTCCCGTTTGCCGTTCAGGATGGACTCATAGTCGTGAACGCCGCTATCGACGGCGTTCACGGAGATGCAATCGTCGACACGGGCGATCGTTCCGCATTTACCGTCTTTCAGCGATTTGCGGCTGCGAACGGCTTCTATGCTTTGAAGATGCGCAGACGGAATATCGTTACCGGGTACGGTATCGGCGGACCGATCCGAGGCGACGTCTTCGAGAGCGCGATCGACGTTTTCGGTTTTCATTTGCCTCACGTCGTAACTCGCGCGCCGCTCGGAAACGCGGGGGTGTTTTCCACAGCCGAACAACTCGGCAGTGTCGGCGACGGAATTCTTCGGCACTTTGACACGATTTTCGATTCGAAGGCGCACACGCTGAGGGTTTGGCAGACTCGCGATGCGCAGGCTCAGGATGCGCCGCCAAGCGCAACCGTACCGGCACTGCCGCGGCACGGAGTCTTCGGCGCAGTTTTGGGCAACGGCACGCGAGGCGCCTGGGTGTCGCATGTTTTCGACGGCACAGCCGCAGCCGCCGCAGGGATTCGAGCGGGAGACGTCATCGTTGCGCTCGAGCGTGTTCCGACTCCGGACGCTGCAGCGTTTTTGGCGCAAATCCATCGTTATCACGCGGGCGATCGCGTCGCGTTGAACGTGCTGCGGGGCGGCGTCGAGCGTCCGTACGAGGCTGTTCTTGGTGCCCCCGCCGACGAACATGCTGCGGGACTTACGACCAACTACGGCGCCATTTCCGTGGACGGCACGTTACGCCGCACGCTAATCACCACGCCGGCGACCCTCTCCGGGAAGCTTCCCGCGATGCTGCTCATGGGCGGAATCGGCTGTTATTCGGTCGACGTTGCAGCAAACGCGCAAGATCCGTACATGAATCTTTCGCACGATGTGAGCCGCGCCGGCTTCGTTACGATGCGCGTCGAAAAGAGCGGCGTAGGAGATAGTGAAGGGCCGCCATGTAAGAGCGTCGATTTTCAGGCCGAACTGCGCGCTTACGTTGCCGCATTGCAGGTGTTACGCAACGATCCGCACGTCGATGCATCGCGCATTTACCTGTTCGGACACAGCATCGGCAGCATTGAAGCGCCCTTGCTCGCAAACGCTCAGCCCGTCGCGGGCGTCGTCGTCGCCGAGGCCGTCGGCCGGAACTGGCCCGAATACGAACTGCGCAACACGCGCCGGCAACTGGAACTGACGGGTGAAGCGCCGGCTGACGTCGATGCAGCGCTCATCGGTAAACAAGCATGTTTAGTGCGCTTGCTCTTGTTGAAGCAGCCTGAACCTTTTATCGAACGATCGGAGCCGGAATGCAAAGTCCATAACGGCGTTTACCCCGTCGACCCGCCGTATATGCAGCAAGTCGCAGCGGTAAACGGTATTTCGCAGTGGTCCCGTATCGACGTGCCGGTGCTAGCGGTGTACGGTACGTCGGACTTTGTCACCGAACAAGCCGATCACGAACGGATCGTCGACGTCGTCAGTAGCAGGCATGCCGGCAGCGCGACGTTCGTTTCCATAAAGAACATGGATCATCTGCTTTTTAGCGCTCCGAGCCCAAAGGCAGCGTACGATGCATTCTCCGCAGGAACGCCGAGAGTATACGACCGCGACTTGAGTGATACAGTGATACGTTGGCTCTGCGCCCACACGCATTGCTCCGCTGCGAATATCTAAGCGTCGGCAGTATCCGCTGCTGCAAGCAACTCGCGACAGAAAGGCCGACTGCGAAACGCCGTGCGGATTGCTTCGTCTTTGAATCTCGCGCAGCGTTTTTCTAAGATCGTGCGTGCACGCTCGACGTAAGCGCGGTATCCGAGGTCGTCGCCCGCTGCGCGCCGGACGCGCGCGAGCGTCCAACAAATGTTCGCCGGCGCCTGCTGCCGCTGCGGCTCGTTTACGTAGATCCGCTCGAGTTCTCGCGCCGCTTCTGCAGCCTCATCGACGAGGTCAGCTAGGAGCAAGGCTTCGATATACAGACAAAGGTCCGCGCTCAGCGACCACTCGGCACCGCTGCCGCGGCGTAGCGCGATCCCTTCGCGCATTCGCGGAAGGCCCGCATCAAAGTCTCCAAGTTTACACTCAACCCACGCCGAGAACACCAAAGCGGTGCAGTGCAGCTTCGTATAATCGGTGGCCTGTGCGAGTTCCAGTGCGCGCGACGCGAGCTCGCGGGCTTGCGTAAATTCGCTGCGGCATCGATGTACCTCGGCTTTGTTGAGCGTACAAATGGCGGTGCCGATAGACCAGCCGATCCGCTCTGCAAGCGGCATAACGCTCGCGAGTAAGCGTTCTGCCTCGGCATAGCGTCCGAGTTCCACTTCAATTGCGGCCATATCGGTGAGTACCAAGGCGTAGTCTTGCGATGCGCCTGCGCGCTCGAACATCTGTGCCGCGATGCTCCAATGCCGAAGCATCGTTTCCAAGTCGAGCCCGTCATAGGCAGCCGCATAACCGAACAACCTATAGGCATCGGCCTCCGCTTCGGCGTCGCCGACGCGCTGCGCAAGTTCCGCCTGTTCCTTCGCGATGCGTTCCAATTCGGCGCTGTCCTCGCGCACCATAGCGACACCGGCGCTAACGCGAACGAGCGCGAGCCGGTGGTGCAGCGGAGCGAATTCGCCGAGCTCGTCCTGCGCGCGTGCAATTTCCGCGCGCGCGTTTTCGATGCGGCCCGCACCGATGAGCGACTTGATGAGCGCGACTTCGGTCTGCAGATGCAGCTCTGCATCACCGGCGGTTTGACTCGCCTGCACCGCAGCGCTCAGCGGCTCTACGGCGGCTGCTGCAACGCCTTGGCGATAAAGCATCGTGCCTTCAGCTAGCAGTGCGGCAGCCATTTGGCGCCGGTCGCGGCTCTCTACCGCAATGCGCTTCATCTCGTCCAGCGTAGAGCGCTGCGACTCTCTATCGCCGACGCTGTCAAAGCGGCGAACGGCGCAGGCCAGGGCCTCGAATCGACGATCCGGCGGGGCCTCGCGGCTCGCGTTCAGCAGCGCACGAGCATCGCGCTCCCACGCATCTTTATCGCCGATACGCTCGTCCGCTGTAGCCAGCTGCACGAGCGCGCGATGATTGAGCGCGTCATCGACGTCGAGTTGCAGCACGCGCCGCGCGTGAAGCCGTGCGGTCTCGTTGGCGTAAACGGCAATCGCTGCGTCGGCGGCGCGCAAATACGCGCGCGCTCCGCGCTCTTGCTCGCCTGCGCGATCCCAATGTAGGGCGGTTTCGGCCGCAAGACCGGCGCGTTGCGTTTCCGCCCGTTCGAACAGCCCCGCGATACGGTGGTGCAAACGCTGACGTTCGAGTGCGGGAATATGTTCGTAAATGCCGCGCTGGACCAAGTTGTGCGTGAAGGCGTATTCGTAGCGCGAACGTTCGAATGAAGCGCGGATCAGATGACGCTCCATCAACTCCGAAAGCGCGCCGAGCAGGTCGTCCTCATTCCATCCGGTCGTGTCGCGCAGTAAATCGACGGAAAACGTGCGGCCCGCAACCGCCGCGTGTTCGGCGAGAAGTTGCGCCGCTTCGGAGAGGCGTGCGACACGCGAAAGAATCGTGGTGCCGATGCCGGCATTGCCGGCCGCAGCCGGAACGTTCAATTCGCCGGTCTCGGCGAAATCGCGCAGCAAATGCACCACGAAGAGCGGGTTTCCTTCGCTTGTGCGGTAAAGGGTGTCGACAAAATGGGGAGGCGCGTTTTCGAACTGCGCAACGCTTTCGACTATCGTTTCGACGTGTTCGTGCGACAAGCGCGCCGGAGAAATTGCAATCGCGCGGTGCTCGCGCTCGAGGCTGCGGCGAATCTGCTCCAGCTCGTCGCACTGGGGCTTTTCGTCATTCCTGTAAGTCGCCACGATGATTCCCGGTATGCCTGCAAGGCGGCGCGCAATGAACTCGAGGGCGCGAACCGTCGCGACGCCGGCCCAATGCAGGTCTTCAAGGACGACCAGAAACGGTCTGGTGCGGCCGAGCGCGGCGAGCGTGCGCGCCATCGCTTCGAGCAGACGCGCACGTTCGCGATGCTCCCCGATCGGCTCGATGCTAGTCCCGGACGGCACGTGCACCTGCAATTCGGGGACGATACTCGCGAGGACGCCCATCCATAACGGATCGAGCGTACTCTGTGCCAGATACGGTACTGCGGATCGCAGCGCTTCGATGAGCGCCTCGTACGGCGTCGTTTCCGGATTGGACGTACCACCCGTTAGCACGCGTGCTCCTTGGCGCTCCGCGTACAGCGCAAATTCATGAACCATACGCGTCTTACCGATGCCGGCCTCGCCGGAGACGAATGCCAGTCCGCCTGCGTTGCGAGCAACCGCGGACCACAACGTCTGCAGTTGTGATAGTTCTTCGGTTCGTCCGACGAACGGAATTGCGGCGTTCGTGGAACCGATGCTTATCGGCGCTTCCCGCGCAGCTACGCTGATCGGAGCGCTGCGAACGATCGCATCGCGCAATGCAATCGTCTCCGGCATAGGATCGACGTGCATTTCTCCAGCGAGGCGCCGTGCGAAGCGCTCGAACGCGCCGAGCGCTCCGGCGCGATCGCCGGATTCATAGCGCACCGCCATGAGAGCGCGAACGACATCTTCGCGCCATTCGTCGATTTGCAAGATGCACTGCGCGTATGAGAGTGCGGAAGCATGATCGCGTAACGATCGCGATTCTGCAAGAAGATCGGTAAGCGCGCCAAGGTACGCGGCCGTGAGCCGTTCCCGGTGTGCGATGATCCAATCGTCGTAAAAGCCTTCGAGAAAATCGCCGCCATAGCACGCAGCGGCAGCGTGCTGGTCGTTCCGCGCGAGCGCGTTCCGAAACTCTATCACGTCGACCAAAGCGTCGCCGCTCCACTCCACCGCGTCGCCGTCAGCGCGGACCCACGGCGTTTCCATCGGCGGCAGCGCTTTGTGTAGGTGGTGCAGGTGGCGGCGCAGGTTGACTCGCGCTTCGTCCTCGCCCGCATCCGGCCAAAGGGCCGCCGAAAGGACTTCGCGCGGGGTGGGACCCGAAGCGGTTACGAGATAGCCGAGCAGTGGAATGGTGCGCGGAGGCGCGACCATGCGCCACGGGGCCCTATCAACAGTGAAAATCCGTGGGCCGAGTAAGCCGATGTGTATTGCTGGCATTCGGATCCACCAATCGTGCCTTTGCCGAGGCACACCGCTTCGACGCAGTGCTTTGTCCCTCCGTTTTGGACGCCGGCTCGACGCCGCGCCGGTACACTGCTGCACAGATGATCCACGAGAAAACGGACTCGCGACGCGAAGATGCCTTCGTTATCCGCATCTGGCATGAGGCCGGAACGGCGAATGGTGCTCCGTGGCGCGCAACCGTGCAGCACCTGGAATCGGGCGAGCGCCGCTTTTTCACCAATTACGGCGAGCTCTGCGAGTTTTTGGATCGCTTTACGAGGAGGACATCGTGAACGGTAGCAGTCGCATTACTGCGGCACTCTGCGCGATCGCGCTAGCCGCATGCGCAGCAAAGCATCCGCCGGCGGCAGCCGACGCTTCAACCGACGGCTATTTCGCGTGTAGCTTGCTTACGCCCAGCGAAGTGGGTGCTGCGCTAGGCGTACCTGTGCTGCACGAGTATCGCGTGCCGCCGAACCGCTGTGAATACCGCGGCAAAGGGCCGCTCGAGAGCATTTTCGTCGAAGCTTCGCAAACCGGAGCCGACGCGCAGTTCGAAGGGGAGAAACTTGCGGACACGTTGATGGGCGTCTCGCAAGCGAAGAGCGATGTGAAAATCGGCGACGACTCGCAGTGGGAAGCGATGGGCACGGTGCTGTACGCGCGGAAGGGGGATGCGTACGTCGGAATCGACATGCGAGCCGCTGCGGTTAAAACACGAATCGTCGGTCCGCACCTCGCGACTTTAGCGCTCTCGCGCATCCACTGAGGTGCGGACCGATTGAGACGTTCAGCGATTGACGATGTCTAGCGGCTTTGCCGTTTTGTCTACGCCGACGTCGCCGCCCAGCGTAATCCGATAGCTCGGCTTGACGCCGTCGTGATAGATCGCGTCCGATCCGTGCACGTGCATGACGAGCGTTTTCTGAGCGTCGACTTGGAACGTTCCGGTTACCGTGCTGTCTCCTTGACCGCTTGCAACAATTTTGTTTCCATTGCAGATGCCGGTCCCGACGCACGGTGACGGCGACAGCTGCGCTCCATCTTGGTCCAAGAGTTCGACATCGACGTCTCCGGCATTCCGGCCTCCCCGAAAAGTAACCCGCACTTTTACGGCTCCGGGGCCGGCCGTAAACGTATAGTAGTTGTCGAAGGATTTCCCGTCGCCCTGAAGCATGAGGCCGACAATCGTGCTTTGTTTCAGCGTCGTGGGCGTGTCGGGGTTGGTGGAAACGCTTTGCGCGGCGAGGGCCGGCAAGGTGCACACCGCCGCGAAGGCCGCTGCGCCGAAAAGTACGCTCCGTTTCATAGAATTGCATCTCCCATAGGTTGTAGGCTTAGCGCGAGGGTAGCACCCAAGCGTCCAGCCCGCGTCGAAAAGGCCAAACATGAGATCGTGCATTTTGTCCATTGCTCTGGCCGTGGTGGTGACCACGAGCGTCGCGCGCGCGGACGAGTTTGCAACGTTCGTCGCTAGGACCGCAGCCGCGAACTTGAAGGCGACCGGAGCTGCGAGCGTCTCCGTCGGCGTGATGCGAGGGAGCCGCATCGTCCTCACGACGGCCTTTGGCCGGAGTCGCTTGCAACCGAACGTGCGCGCGACCGACACGACCACTTATAACGTCGGATCCATTACGAAGCAGTTCACGGCTGCCGCGATTTTGATGCTTGCACAGGAGCGCAAGCTGTCGCTGAGCGATCCGATCTCGAAGTACGTGCCGACGGCTTTCTCC
>Ga0070735_10000957_pt1 | contig 28934 bp, 20 predicted proteins | sample Coa_R1_FD_66443 | JGI IMG/M metagenome (GOLD analysis project Ga0070735, IMG submission 66443) | Surface soil microbial communities from Centralia Pennsylvania, which are recovering from an underground coalmine fire - Coalmine... | ecosystem: Environmental > Terrestrial > Soil > Unclassified ...
TCTGGCCTGTCGTCTGTTTTGCGGGAGGAATTCTCCTCTTCGGCAAACTCGCCTCCCGCATGCACGTGACGCCTAGCGCTGTTTTGCTGGCCGCGACTTCCCTTCTACTCGTCGGATTTGTGCTGCTCTACACGAACCGGCTTCTCCCCGCGTGCATTGCGGCAGCGACGGCGTGGCTGTGCCTGGGATATGCCGCCGCAGGGTTCGAACGAATTTCGGTACCCGCGAATTTGGCGAGCACGCTCATTGAATCCGGAAAATTGGATTCGAGTGCCGCGTTGCGCTGGCGCGGCCGCCTGCGCGCGGATCCTCTAGCGCTTCCCTGGGGAACGCGATACGAAATTAATCTTCAAGAGGTCGAATCCGCGGGCGGCGTGATGCCCGTCAGTGGAGGCTTGCGCGTCACATCCTATTCCGAAGAAAACAATTCGAGTGCGCCTCCGCTGGCGCGCGCCGGCGATCGCCTCGAAGTTCTTGCTCGTGCGCTACCCGTTCGCAATTTCGGCAATCCCGGCAGCTTCGACGACCGCGCCTACCTTGCCCTGCAAGGAATACATTTGCAGGGGACGCTCCGCAGCAACGAGCTTCTGACCGTCCTTGAGCATCCGCATTTGACGCTCTCCGAGCGCCTGGCACGCACGCGAGGGCGCCTTCTGCGTTCTTTGAATGATATTTTGAGTTCTCGCCCTGATGAAGCGGCTTTGGCACGAGCAATGCTGCTCGGTGATCGCAGCTTTGTCGAACACGATCGTGTTGTCGAGTTTCAGCAAACCGGCGTGTATCACGTCCTGGTTCTTGCGGGACTTCATGTCGGAGCGCTGACTGCTTTTTTCATTTGGGCCGGGCGCCGTCTGCATCTTCCCCTGATATCGAGGACGCTACTCACGCTGTTCGTCCTCGCCGCCTATGTTGGCATTGTCGAAGACCGCCCACCAATTCTGCGCGCCGCATTAATGGCGATGCTATATCTATTCGCGACTCTGCTGTACCGGCGGATGGAGTTGCTAAATGTTGCGGCCCTGGCGGCACTCGGCATTCTTGCCGTTCGTCCGTCGGAAATCACCGACGCCAGTTTCCTTCTTTCTTTTTCGTCCGTAGTTATCATTGGAGCGCTTGCGGCTCCCTGGCTTGAACACACGAGCGAACCTTATATTCACGGTCTCGCACATTTGACGGACATCAGTCGAGATGTGTCGCACCCGCCGCGCGTGATTCAATTCCGAATCGAGATGCGCGCCGCCACGGCATGGGTTGCGGCGCGTCTTCCGCGTCCCGCCGCACTTTTCGGGAGCAGTTTCCTCGTCGTTCCTCTGCGCACCGGGCTTTATCTTTGGGAACTCGTCGTTATTTCGGCCATCCTTCAGCTCGGAATGCTTCCTCCGCTTGCTTATTACTTTCACCGCGTAACACTCATCGGGCCTCTCGCAAATATTCCTGCACTTCTGTTGACAGGCTTGATCGTTCCACTCGGATTTTTTGCACTGTTGATTTCCCTGGTGTCGCGAGGCGCTGCGGTATGGCTCGCAAAGTCTCTAGGATTTCTTCTCGCGATACTCGACAAATCCGTACAGTGGATTGCGGGGTGGCGCGGCGCGAGTTATCGCATTCCTGAACCCCCTTTGCTCTTAATAGGTGCTTTCGTTGTGATCGCCGTGATCCTTTCCGTTGCGATCAGATCGCGGCGCACAATACCGCAATGGACTGCGATGATATTCCTTCTAGCTGCCGCGACAATTATCGCGACGCATCCCTTCGCGCCAAAACTTAACGCCAAAAATCTGGAGGTGACCGTTCTCGACGTGGGCCAGGGCGATAGCCTCTTCGTTACGTTTCCGGGCGGACGCACCATGCTGGTTGACGCCGGCGGCGCTCTCGGAAGTTTCCATTCGGGCGGGATGCGCTCAGGACTCGACATTGGCGAAGACGTGGTGTCGCCCTACTTGTGGTCACGCGGACTGCAACAAATTGAAGTTGTCGCGCTCACGCACGCGCATCAGGATCATATCGGCGGGCTTCCGGCAGTACTCGAAAACTTTCGTGTGCAGGAACTATGGGTTGGCCGGGACATCGATATCGCCATCTATCGGCAAGTGCTCGCGATTGCACGGCAACGCGGCGTTCGCGTCATACACATGAAGGAAGGCGACGCATTTGCGCGAGGCGCTATCTCCGGAAACATTCTGTGGCCGGAAGAGACCTCTGAACATCAGATGGCAAAGAATGATGATTCACTGGTTATGCGCCTGACCGACGGATCCCAATCAATGCTGCTTTCGGGCGACATTGAGCGGCCTTCGGAGGGGAGAATTCTTGCGGAGAATGAAAACGTCGAAGCCAATTTCATGAAGGTCGCCCATCACGGCAGCAAGACTTCCACGATCGAGCCGTTCTTATCGAAAGCGCATCCGAGCTTTGCGGCAATTTCGGCGGGAAGAGACAACAGCTTTGGCCATCCTTCTCCGGAAGTCGTGGAACGATTAAAAGCGGCGGGAGTGTGCGTGTTCCTCACTGATCGCGACGGGGCGATCACCGCAACGACAGACGGCCACACGCTGAGCGTAAGTACATTTCTTCACGCGGGCCAGTAGCGCAGGCTTCAGCCTGTGCGGTTTTCCACTTGTGGCAGAGACCAAACCAATATCACTCAGACTGAACAGTTTGTGGGAAAAGTCATTCTGTCGTCATTCCGAATGAAGTGAGGAATCCCTCTCGGTGTAAATGCCCAGAGAAAGAGGGATTCCCCGACACGCAGCGTGCCTGGGAATGACGAGCATTGAGTTTTTCAGCAAACTGTTAAATCTGTGTGCTTCTGAATTGAGGTATTGCCGAGCGGAAAATCAAGTTCAAAACCACACAGACTGAAGTCTGTGCTACTGCCCGTGACGCAATGTTTTCTCGATAAAAGATTCGCTTTTCTATTTGCCGCGGAATTTATTGCGGCCACAACATCCGAAGCCAAAGAATTGCCATCGCTACCGCAAGACCTATAGCCGCCTCGTACTCCCGATTCTGCCGATAAAGTGCCCAGGAAAAATGTTCGCCTGAAGTTTTCGCCGGAGACATTCGTGGCCAGAATGCCGGCACGCGCGACGCGTAGTCGTCAAACGCACTGCCGTAAAGTGTCTTGAGCTCCGTTTCTTCGCGGCGCATCACCACGGGATAAAACACGATCAGGTAGGTAGCGAGCAGGATCGTCGATGTCCAGGAATGGCTGGCAACGCAAAAACCTGCGGCCAACAAGATGCTGCCCAAATACAACGGGTTTCGCGTGTAGGCGTAAGGTCCTGAAATCGCTAACTGTTTGTGTTTGCGTAGATGCCCGGCAGCGTAACCGCGTAACAATAAGCCCAGCGCGGCGATGGCGACTCCGCAAAATAGCCACTTCGGCTCTGGCCGTGCAAACCAGAACGCCGCGATCCCAACTGGATATCCCACCCGCACACGCCAGCGAATCCAGAAATTAGTTCCCTGACTCACGCGTGTGCCTTCACGCAGGAGTCCGCTGCTTTCAAAACTTCTTCCACCGTGATTCGGAGCATTGCCGGCGAAGCATCTGTCCGCCGTTTGTAGCTGATTTCCTCGGGACGCGCCTCGCTCACGATCACTGCGCCCGGCACAAACGGGCCATTTCGCGAAGGATCGGTAGGCCCGTACAGACCCACCACTGGCGTGCCGAGAGCTGCGGCCAGGTGCAGAGGCCCCGAATCCGCCGCCACGACGCATCGCGCATGTGCAAGCAAGCCCATCAATTCTTCAATCGTAGTTTTCATGGCGATCGGCGCGGCGGGATTTGCGGCGCGACAAACCTCCCCAGCGAGCGACTCTTCTCCCGGACCGTGAATTACGATCGCGCGTAAGCCGTGCGACTTTTCAAATTCGCGGCAAAATTTTCCGTAGCGATCTGTTGGCCAGCATTTCGCTCGCCAACTTCCTCCGGGCCCCACGACAAAGTAATCTCCGATTCCCTGTTCGGCCAGCCGCGCGCGCACCGATGCCGCACCGCCGGCGGGAACCCGCAGCGGATACTCAGGTTTTGCGGGACGCGTCGCCCCCGCTTTTTCCGCCAGCGAATAATTCAGCTCCGCGACATGGCGGCCCGTGGGAGATACGCGTTCGGTGTACAACAGAGCCGCTCCTGGCTCGCGCGCCCAGGCGCGCTCAAATCCTATGCGGCGCGGCGCGTCCGAAAACATGGCCAGCACGGACGATTTGTAAAGTCCCTGAAAATCAATCGCGCAGGTATATTTTTTCTGTCTTAATCGGCGCACACAGGTAACGCCGCCGAAAATCGAAGCGCGATCAAATGGGATGACTTCGCTGATGGCCGGGCTGCCCTCGAGCACGGGCGCCCATTTTCGGTCCACGACCCAGTCAATCCGCGCATTCTTGTGCGCAGCGCGAAGCGCCGCAACCGCCGGGAGTGTATGCAAGATGTCGCCGAGAGCCGTCAGCCGCACCACGAGATAGCGTTCGCCGCCTTCAATCATGGAGGATGCGCTGCACCGCCTCCGTTAAATTTTCCGCGAGAGCGTCTGGCTGCGTGGCCCATTTCGTGCGGTGCAGTTCGTATTCGCCGCGCCCGTATCCGGTCATCACTAAAATTCCGCGCGTTCCGGCGACGTGCCCCATCTCGAGATCCGCGTAACGGTCCCCGACAATCCAGGAAGCGCCGAGGTCCAGCGCGTGCTCTCGGGCGGCGCGCTCAAGCAAACCCGGATTTGGCTTGCGGCACTCGCAGGCATCCTCCGTCTTGTGCGGACAAAAATAAATCGCGTCGATGCGCGCGCCGCTGGCCGCAAGTTCAGAAACCATCTTCTGATGAACCTGGTGAACGAGCGATTCCGGGAAAATATTCCGCGCCACTCCGGACTGATTCGTGACCACGATGATGGGCACGTTTGCTTCATTCAATCGGCGAATCGCAGCGGCCGCGAAAGGAAAAATCTGTAAGCGGTCCACATGGTTGACGTATCCCATTTCTTCGCAAATAGTGCCGTCGCGGTCAAGAAAAGCGGCCCGTCGAAGCGGGCGTACTTCAGGCATTCCGGCTGCTCCAGTGTTGAGAATTTTTCCAGAAATTTTGAGTCTCCTGCACGGCAGCAAAGACACTGTCCACGCTGATGCGCGTCATGCAGCGGTGGTCCACCGGACAAGTCCGCAAAAAACATGGGCTGCAGGATACCGGCTGCCGGATCAGATTGAACTGCGGAGTCAAGGGCGCAGTACCTTCGGGGTCCGTGGGACCAAAGATGCCGATGACCGGCAGTCCCGCTGCGGCGGCCACATGCATGGCTCCAGAATCGTTGCCGATAAAAATTGAGCAAGCCGAAAAAAGCGCCGCGAGGTCGCGCATGGATGTTTTCCCAACGAGCGAAATTGGATTGCACTTCATCGCGGAACGAATTCGAGCGGCCATTTCCTCTTCGCTGGGCGTGCCAAAAAGTATCACATCGGCGCCGCATTCAGAAGTCAGACGGTCCGCGAGAGTGGCAAATCGATCCGCGGGCCAACATTTTGCGGCGCCATAAGATGCGCCTGGAGCAACTGCGCAACGCCAGCCGCCTTCCCTTGCGCCGGCACGCAACAGCGATGCTTCGGCTGATTCGCGCGCTCCTGGCGGCACTCGCAATCGGATCGCAGAGATTTCGCCGCGAGATTCGATCCAGCCTGCGCGGCGAATTAATTCCAAATAATAGTGCGATTCATGAGGCGGAATTTCACCTTCTGCTGGAACGCGGATCGGCTTGGTAAGCAAAACGCCGCGCCCATCGCGCGCATAACCGACGCGTTCTGGAATCCCTGCGCGCCACGCCAGCCAGGCGGCCTCAAATGCATTCTGTAGCAAAATGGCCAAATCGAATTTTTCGCGGCGCAATTCCGCAACGAGTTTTTCGCGGCCCCACCATCCCTTATGGCGTCCTGAGTGATCGTATTCCAGGATCCTGTCTGCAAAGGGCTGGTCGCGATACAAATCCGCGACGGCTGGCCGCGCCAAAATCGCAATCTCCGCGGACGCCTGTATGCGGCGAATTGCTTCGAGCGCCGGAATCGCCATTACGGCGTCACCCACCCAATTGGGCGCGCGCACAAGAATTTTCATATCGCGCCCCCGGCTCTTCTGCGGCTGATTGCCGCGGCAATTGCGCCTCGAAACTCGGCGGTCGGTAATTCCACGGATATCCGGCAGCAATACGCACGCACCGCGGTGAACGGAGCGTGACGCAAATTCCATACATCCTTCTCTGTGCAAAGCAGTGCATCAGCTCCACAATTTGCGGCCGCAAGTTCCAGATCGGCCGTTTCCCGTGTGTCATAGACGTGATGATCGGGAAAGCTGCGCTTTCCGGCCACTTGAAATCCCCATCGTCGAAGATCATCGAAAAAAGCGGAGGGATTTCCGATTCCGCAAAAAGCAAAAAAGCGAGCGCGCGGCCAGTCTTCCTGCGGCAGGGCCACTGCCAGCTGCGGAACGCGCAGCACATTTTCGAGTCTAGTCGCTGCGTAAAAAATTGGACTCTTCGTGTGACGCCGGATCATCGCTTCAATCGCAGGAGCGGGCGTTAGAACGCTTCGTGTAATCACCACAATGTCGGCGCGGCAGAGCGCGGAAATCGGCTCTCGCATGCTACCCGCCGGAAGCGTCATTCCTCCACCGAAGGGATCAGTCGCGTCAAGAAGGACGACGTCCGCATCGCGCGCCAATCGCAGATGTTGAAACCCATCATCGAGGACAAAATATTCGGATCCGTGCCGCGAGAGAACTTCGCCATTTTTGTAACGATCGGCGCCCACGCCGATTTTCACTTTTCCCGAAAGTCGTTCGCGCAGAAGCGCGACTTCGTCGCTCTGCGGTTCGCCGCGCGCATCTCCCGTGGCTACGCCGCGATATCCGCGAGTCAGTATCGCCGTGTTTTTCCCCTCCCCGGCCAGCCGCTCGGCGATCCACAACACCATCGGTGTTTTGCCCGTGCCGCCAACCGTGAGATTTCCCACGCTGATGACCGTTCCCGGCAACTTTTTGGTTCGGAAAATTCCGCGCGCATAGAGCCACACGCGGATGCGAGCAACCAGAGAGTATAGAACTGAAAGCGGCCAGAGCAGCCGGCGGGATCCAGAGGCTGGTTTCAAGCCTCACTTCCTGACGCGTCCACAATCTGCTCGATGTGTGCCAGTACACGCTCGGTCGCGCCCCGATTTCGGTCCACCAGGTCTCGCGCAGCCGCGCCCATTTGCATCGCCCGCATGTCATCTTTTAGCAGGGCAATCCAGGCAGCTCCCAATTCTTCCGGACCATTTACTTGCATAGCTGCATGCGCACTGACAAACTTCGCCGCCATTTCTCGAAAATTATTCATCGAGGGGCCGTAAATGGGGACTTTGCTGAATGCAGCAGGCTCCAGAATATTGTGTCCGCCGCTGGGAACAAGCGACCCGCCCACAAAAACTGCGTCGGCAAGGCGATAGATACTCGCAAGTTCTCCCACCGTGTCGAGCAAAAATACGCTACCGAGGGCAGCCAAGGTTTTACTCGCCGTGCCGTTGAGCGTTATTTTGCTTCGCCGTACCAGGTCGTGGTTAGATTCCGCGATAACCCTGGCCGCTTCGTCAAAGCGGTCCGGCTTGCGCGGCGCGAGAATGAGCAGCGCACGTGGAAACTGGCGCTCGACTTCCGCAAATGCCCGCAGGACCTGGACTTCTTCATTGGCCACGACGCTCCCGGCAACTAACACGGGTTGCCGATGATTCCGGGCGAGTTCCTCCGACAGCCACTTCGACAACGGACTCTCTTCGGGGTGATCAAGATCGTACTTCAGATTGCCGGAGACTATAATCCGTTCCTCATCCGCTCCGAGTTTGAGCAGCCGCGACGCGTCCTCCTCACCTTGCATAAGAAAAAGCGTCGCATCATTCAAAATGCGCTTCAGAAAACCACGCAGGGCACCGCCCGAAAAAGCAATTGCGCGGCAAAAACCGCGAAATGACCGCTCCGACAGCCTTCCATTCACAAAAATGACCGGAACACCCGCACGGCGGCATTCGCGCAGGAAATTCGGCCATATTTCCGTTTCGACAATAATGACAGCCGCCGGGCGCACCGCGTTCAGGGCACGCCTGATGGGCCCTCGCCAATCCAAGGGAAAGTAAAAAACCGCATCGGCAAAATGCATTCGATCGCGGGCAAGTTTCTGTCCGGTCGCAGTGGTCGTGGAAATGACCAGGCGGCGTTCACGATAGCGCTCTTTCAATCGCTTCGCGAGCGGATACGCTGCCAGCACCTCGCCAACGGAAACAGCATGGATCCAGATCGTCCCGCCAGGAAACAGCTGCCCCTTGCCCAGCGGAAGTTCCTCCGGAAATTTCCACCCCAGGCGCTCACGGATGTTTCCAAGATATTTGCCATCCAGCAAGCCCCGAATGAGGAAGTAGGGAGAGAGAAGGAGCATGCTCGCGGCCGTCAGCAAACTATAGAGCGCATACATTCCGAAGAATCCTCAACAACTTAATGGGCACTTTCGGGACGCCACAAATGGAAGCGTCGCAACCGACCAGTAAACCGGATATTATAGTGGCAGCGGGATTCCGGGGATACCTATTGTCGAACCCGCCGCCTCAAACCTGCATCATAGAACACGCACACTTATGATCTACCGACTTCTCGTGTTGAGCCTTCTGTGGCCGCTGGGCGCGTTCGCGCAAACTGTGCATGTCGATCCTTTGACGCTTCGCACGCGCGATACGCACCAGAACTTGACCATTGCTGCCGACCCGTACATCTCCGCCGATCGTTACAGCAAGGAGTTGTTTGGCAAAACCTCCCCATACTCGGGAGGCGTGGTGGCCATCGAAGTTTACTTCCGAAATGACAACGACTCCCCCATTCGCGTCAACCTCGACACGATTCAGCTCATGATTTCTGTTCCGCGACAGGATCGCGAAAAATTGTTGCCGCTCACTGCCGAGGAAGTTGCCGATCGCGCTATCCTGAAGGCCCAAGCCAATCCGCACGCTCCGCGACTGCCGTTTCCGCATTCTGGTTCGACGTCCGGAAAGGGAAAGGCCTGGGACGAAATGCATTCCGCCATTCGCGCTGTAATACTTTCTACGGACGTTGTCCCTCCTCACGCGACCACGCATGGCTTTCTTTTTTTCGATGTGGATCACCAGTTTGATGCTATTCGTTACTCCAGCGTGTACGTGCCGGACCTTTTCTTCATGACGGACAAGAAGGCGCTTCTTTTTTTTGAGATTGACCTTCGCCCTGCGTCTTCAAGTTAAGTCATCCGCCACGTCCATTTGCTGAACCGTTTCCCGTCGGATAGAATGTTGTCTCCTAACAGGCCAACTCTCCATCATGACTCTTCTTGACGAACTAAATTCCGGACAACGCGAAGCCGCGACGACATTGGAAGGGCCCGTCCTGATTCTTGCAGGCGCCGGGACGGGCAAGACCCGCGCCATTACCTATCGTATCGCTCACCTTATCGAGCAAGGTGTCCCGGGTAGTGCTATTCTGGCCGTGACGTTTACCAACAAGGCCGCGGGCCAGATGAAGGAGCGCGTTCGCGACCTCCTCGTCCGTAAAGGCCTGGCCTTTGACGATCCGTGGATCGGCACGTTCCATTCTTTTTGTGCCTGGATGTTGCGCCGTGAGGCTACCCGCCTCGGGCTGCCGCGGGATTTCAAAATTTATGATTCCGACGACCAGACCGCCGTCGTAAAGCTTGCCTTGGAACAGCTCAAAATCAAGGATCCCGGCGAGCGAATCCGCGGCCTTTTGGAACGCATCAGCTCCGCGAAAAATCATGGGATGACTGCCGCGCAGGTCGCGAGCGATGCTGCGAAGCATAACGACGCTTTGGGCATTACCGCCTCCAAGGTGTATGAGGCCTACGAAAAAATTCTTCGCAAGGCCGGCGCGCTCGATTTTGATGACTTGCTGCTCCGCGCCGTGCAAGTCCTGAAGGAATATCCCGAGGCTCGCGCCAACTGGCAACACCGTTTCCGCTACATTCATGTGGACGAGTATCAAGACACGAATCGCGTGCAATATGACCTGCTGCGCCTGCTTGTCGGCGAGGCGCGCAACATCTGCGTCGTTGGCGATGAAGACCAATCCATCTATCGCTGGCGTGGCGCGGACGTCGGAAATATTCTGCGCTTCGAGGAAGATTACGCCGGCGCTCGCGTCGTGCGCCTCGAAGAGAATTACCGCTCGACGCAAATCATTTTGGACGCGGCCGCGGGAGTTGTCTCGAACAATAAACGACGCTTGGGAAAGAATCTGAAATCCACGCGCTCGCCTGGCGGAAATTTGGCGTTCTTTGAAGCGCGGGACTCCAAGGCTGAAGCCGAATACGTCGCTGACCGTATACGCATCCTGCACGCCGACGACCCTGCCGTGCACGTTGCCGTCCTGTACCGCACGAATTCGCAATCGCGCGCCTTTGAGGAAGCTCTGCGCGCGCGAGGCATGCGTTACCGGATGCTAGGCGGATTTTCGTTTTATCAACGCGCGGAAATCAAGGACGCTCTCGCCTACGCCCGCTTGGCGATTTTCCCTGACGACGATCTCGCTCTGCTGCGCGTGATCAATACGCCACCGCGTGGAATCGGCAAGACCACCGTGGATGCGCTTTCCACGATGGCCCGCGAACATGACACCTCCTTGTGGGTGGCCCTCGGAAAAATGCTCGAGCCATCCTACTCGGGACGCTCCACCGCACCGCTCAAGGACTTCCGGAAATTAATTGAGGATTTGCAGGGAGAGGTCAGTTCTTCAACGCCCGCGGATTTTCTGCAATCCATTCTTCTGCAAAGCGGCTATCTCGACATGCTCATGAATCGCGATTCCAGCGAAGACACCGCTCGCGCCGACAACTTGCGCGAACTCGTCAACGCCATGGCGGAGGGTTCAGAGCGCGGCGAAACGCTCACGGACTTTCTCGACCGCGCCGCACTGGTCAGCGATTCGGATGACTTCGACGAAAATGCGTTGATCACGCTGATGACGTTGCACAGCGCCAAGGGACTGGAGTTCGATCACGTATTTCTGACCGGCATGGAAGAAGGAATCTTCCCGCACAGCCGGTCGCAAAATGATCTGGAAGAACTCGAAGAAGAACGCCGTCTTTGTTACGTTGGCATGACGCGCGCCAAGGAAACTCTGACGCTCACGCGCGCCGTCTATCGCCGCACGTATGGCACGGAACGCCTCACCGGCTCCATGCCTTCACGCTTTCTCCAGGAAATCCCGGGCGAACTCATCGAAACAGCGGAGGGTTCTCTCGCCGACGCCGGCGAAACGCGGCGTTACGAACCCGATCCGGAATATTCCTACTCCGAGGAAGAATTCACCCGCCGGATGCGCGGCGCGGCAACTCCATCCCGCTCGAGCGGCGCCACGCCAAGCAGAACGCGCTCCACTGCGTCACCCCGCCTCGGCCGCTCGGCTGGCGCAGGCAATCCTCTCATTGGCCAACGTGTGCGCCATGCCACGTATGGCGCGGGCACTATCATCGGCGTTGAGGGCGACGGCGACGACCGCAAATTTACCGTCCGCTTCTCAGACCACGGCACAAAGAAACTCATGGAAAGATACGCGAATCTCAGCTGGGCTTAGTGACCAGCAGTCTGCGTTTCAGGAGGTCGGGGCTTCAGAGTCTCTCTGTGAGAACTACGGAATACTTGTGGGTCGTGGCTTTTAGCCACGACATAAAGGCTGTAAAATCAGCGCGGCTTTAAGCCGCTGATGTTCAGGTTTTGCAGTTCTCACAGAGTCTGAAGTCCCGACCTCCTCGGTACCAATTCATTTCGACCATCTTCTAAGTTAGAACACTCCCGAAAATACCCGGAGTTGCGGAGAGAGGTCCTACAAGGTACAGTTTCCACGTTCCTCGATTCAGCATCACAGTGGGATGGTGCCGAGTGGATTCAGGGCTCTTCCGCGTCAAGAATATCGACAAACTAATTTCCGACGCGGACGAGCCTGAGCGACGATTGAAAAAATCGCTCGGCTGGCTGAGCCTCACTTCTCTCGGTATCGGCGCCGTGATCGGTTCGGGAATTTTTACGGTCGTCGGCACCGCCATCGCGGGACAGAAACTCCAAGTCTCGTCCATCCTGAATGCTCCGCTTCTTGAATACCTGATTTACCATTCCCCTTCTTTCGGACGGCCTGGAGCAGGACCGGCGATAGCCATTTCCTTTATGCTGGTCGCGGTTGTCTGCGGTTTCGCTGCGTTGTGTTACGCGGAACTTGCCGCGATGATTCCGATTGCCGGCAGCGCCTACACGTACACGTACGCGACCATGGGCGAACTCATCGCCTGGATCATTGGCTGGGACCTCATTCTTGAATATGCCGTCAGCAACATGGCGGTGAGCGTGGGATTCTCCGCACATATTGTTGGCCTTCTTGACTGGTTCGGCTTGCATCCCAACCCGCGCTGGATTTCGCCCGCTTACCTTCCCAGCGGCATGAGCGATTTTTCCGGGAATGAAATTTATCCGCCGGGCTGGCACTTTGGCTTCAACTGGCCTGCATTTCTGATCGTCATGCTGCTCACGATCGTTTTGGTGCGTGGGATACGCGAGTCCGCCGAAACCAACAACGTGATGGTCATGCTCAAGATTGTCGCCATCGTCGTATTCGTGGGCTTCGGCGCAAGTTTCATTCATCCGGCGAACTGGCATCCGTTCGCTCCCAACGGATGGCCTGGCATTCTGACCGGCGGCTCCATTATTTTTTTCACCTACATTGGTTTTGATTCGGTCTCCACCGCCGCCGAGGAAACCAGGAATCCGCAGCGCGATCTCCCCATCGGAATTATTGCCACGCTCGTGATTTGCACGCTTCTATATATCTCGGTGGTCGTGGTGCTGACGGGCCTGGTTCCGTGGCAAACGCTGTTGGATGACGCGGCGCCGGTCGTTAATACATTAAAACGCCTCAACCTGAACACCACACGCCTGATCGTGCTCTTTGGCGCGTTGCTGGGCATGATCTCTTCGTTGCTCGTCTTCCAACTAGGTCAGGCGCGCGTATGGTTTGCGATGTCTCGCGATGGCCTGTTGCCGCGGATTTTCAGCCGCGTCCACAAAAATTATCGCACGCCGGATTTTTCCACTTGGGTCGCCGGCTTCGTAGTTGGCATTCCCGCAGGACTCCTGGATATCGGCACGCTCGCCGATCTGTCAAATATTGGCACGCTGTTCGCATTTGCGTTGGTTGCTGGCGGCGTGCTTATTCTTCGTTATCGCGAGCCCAACCGGCATCGCGCCTTTCGTGCCCCGGGCGGACCGCTCGCGCCGATTATGACGATTATCACTTGCCTGCTTTTGATGGCGGGATTGCCGATTATGAACTGGATTCGTTTCTTCGTTTGGCTGGTTATCGGTCTTGTGATTTACTTCAGTTATAGCCGCAAACGCAGCACATTGCGGGAAGAAACCAGCGTTACGGAACGAAGCTACTGAACGGGTTTGGAACGGAGTCGCTGAAAGTCGATGGGCAAGTGCCGGAGTTTCTTGTTTCGTTACGCTGCGATCGGGATCGCGGCCGCCGCCGTTTCTCTTTTCGTTCTGCCCACACCGGCGAACGCCTGGGGCGCGGGCGCGGAGCGCCTCGTCTCCAATAAAGCTGTGGATACGCTTCCCCCGGAAATCCACGGCTATTTTGAGGCGAATCGCGATTGGCTTTCCCGCCACGTCACGGAACCGCTGGATTCGCTTCAGAAGGACAATCAAACAGAGCACCGCAATCATTTCCTTTATCTCGACCGCTACGGAAAGTTTCCTTTTGATGCCCTGCCGCGGGATTACAAAGCAGCAGTCACAAAATTTACCAAGACCAAGCTGGAGAGCTCCGGTGTTTTACCCTGGCAGATTGGAGTCTACAGCCAGAAGCTGACTTCCGCGTTTCGCGATCATGACTGGGAACAGGCGAGATTGTCAGCTGCGTACCTGGCTGCCTACGTCGCCCAGGCGCATGACCCTTTTCACACTACGGAAAATTTCGACGGTCATTTGTCCGCGCAGTCCGGCGTCGATATTCGCTTCGGATCAAGTCTGGTAGATCGCTTTTCGCTGTTTTTTCCTATGCGCCCTAACGACGCCATGTATTTGACAGACCCGACCGACCACGCTTTCGACGCATGCATGTCCGCGCACGCGTGGCTGGAAAATATCCTGCTTTCGGACCGGCGCGCGCGCGAAGGACTCTCTGATTACACGGACGAGTATTTCGATCGATTTTATAACCTGACGGGATCGATCGTGATTCGCCAACTCACCGATGCCGCCACCGATGTTGGTTCTTACTGGATGACCGCCTGGATCAACGCGGGCCGTCCTCAACTTCCCCCGCAGTAGCGCCCATACGATGAGCAAAATTCCAATCGAAACTTTCGTCACAGCCCTGCCGAAGGCCGAGCTGCACGTTCATCTCGAAGGATCCATCGAGCCGCCAACAGTCGTCGAACTGGCCGCCCGTCACGGCGTGACGCTGACAGTCGAGGAAGCGACCGCGCGTTATGCTCCCGGAAACTTCGCGCAATTCATCGAGTCGTTCATCTGGGTAACATCCTTCCTGCGCGGCCCCGAAGACTACGCGCTTATCTCGCGGCGTTTTGCTCAATCGTTGCGCCGGCAAAATGTCCTGTATGCCGAGGTCACCCTCTCCATTGGTGTCATGTTTCGGCGCAATCAGGACCCCGCAGCGAATTACGCCGCTCTACGGGCAGCTGCGCTCGAAGTTCCGGGCGTTCGCCTTAAATGGATATTTGATGCAGTGCGGCAATGGGGCGCGGGTCCCGCAATGGAAGTCGCCAAGATCGCCGTGGAATTAAATTCGCCAGATATCGTCGCGTACGGAATCGGCGGCGATGAACTCGGCCTTCCCACCGCCGATTTGCGTCCCGTTTACAATTACGTGGCCAGCCAGGGCATGCACCGCCTGATTCATGCTGGAGAAATCGGCGGGCCTGAATCGGTTCGCGAAGCAATTGAAATGTTGGGCGCTGAACGCATTGGCCACGGGATCGCCGTGATGCGTGACGAACGCACCCTGGATTTTGTGGCCGCGCGCGGAATTCCCCTGGAGGTTTGCCCCACGAGCAATCTCCGCACCGGAGCACTCGCGCGACAGCTGAGGACCGAAACGGCGGGATACGACCAGCACCCTCTCGTGTCCTTCCTACGCCGTGGTCTGCCCATCAATCTTTCAAGCGACGATCCCGCCATGTTTGAAACAACTGTCAGCGATGAATACCGCCACGCGCATCAGATGGGCCTCAACCGCGGGGATCTTGTTCGACTGGCGGAAACCAGCTTCCACCATGCGTTTTTGCCCGATTCGGAGAGGGCCGCACTTTTGAGCGAATTTCGTTCCCGCATCTCCGCCCTCGGCTTGGTATAATCCCTCCATGAGAGCTCATGTCTGGGTAATGCCGAAACGTACGGTCCTTGACCCGCAAGGGCAAGCCATTCAACATGCCCTGTCTTCTCTGGGCTTTAGCGCCGTTCGCGACGTCCGTCAGGGCAAGTTCTTTGTTTTGGATCTAAATGGCGCCACCCGGGAAGCTGCTGAAAAGCAGATCGAAACCCTGGCGAAAGAGGTCCTGACCAACCCTGTAATTGAAGAATTTCGCTTCGAAATCGTCGAATAATCGTCTCTGATGTTCGTTCTTGCGTAACCAGCCCCAGAAAACAACCCGAAACCTCATTTCCACTGTGCTAATCTTTTTAATGCAGGCTTTGTTTCCGGTGCCTAGCTTGAACGTTCGGAGAGTAAACCGTGTGTGGAATCGTCGGATATATTGGCCCTAAAAAGGTTGTTCCTCTCATCCTGGACGGGCTGCGGCGTCTGGAATATCGCGGCTATGATTCGGCGGGAATAGCCGTTGTCGGGAAGGACGGCAAAGTAGACATCCGCCGAGCTCCCGGGAAGCTGCACAATCTTGAGGAAGTAATCCACAAATCCCCGATTGAAGGCACCTATGGCATAGGCCATACGCGCTGGGCCACACATGGACGTCCAACGGAAGAAAACGCGCATCCACATCGCGACTGCACCGGTCAAATCGTAGTCGTTCACAACGGCATCGTGGAAAATTATGTCGAGTTGAAGCACCAGCTCGAGGCGGAAGGCCACAAGTTCGTAACCGAAACCGACACTGAAATCATCGCGCACCTGGTGGAAAAACACATGAAAGAGGGCGGTCCCCTGGAAGACGCCGTGCGCAAAACAGTGAAAAAACTTGCCGGTGTGTATTCCCTGGCCATCCTCTCGGCGCAGGATCCGAATAAAATTATTGCCGCGCGTACCGGCCCGCCTTCCGTCATTGGCCTCGGGCAAGGCGAATATTTCGTTGCCAGCGACATTCCAGCAATCCTGGCGCACACGCGTGAAATGTTTTTTCTGGCTGATGGCGATATCGCCGTGCTCACGCCGGAGGGTGTCCAAGTCATGGATCTGGACGGCAACACCATCGAGCGGGCCGTGCAGCACATTGCCTGGGACCCGATCATGGCGGAAAAGGGCGGCTACAAGCATTTCATGCAGAAGGAAATCTTCGAGCAACCTCGCGCGGTTCGCGACACCCTGCTGGCCAGCGTAGCGCTCGATTCCGCCAAAGTCTTTCTCGACAAGATGGATATTTCCGAGGAAGAATTTCGGAATTTTACCAACATAAAAATCGTAGCCTGCGGCACCAGTTGGCACGCGGGCCAGACCGGCAAGTTTATGATTGAGAGCCTCGCAAAAATTCCGGTCGAGGTGGATTACGGCAGCGAATTTCGCTACCGCGACCCGATCATCGATTCCAAAACACTGACGATTTGCATCAGCCAGTCCGGCGAAACCGCGGACACTTTGGGGGCGCAGCGGGAGGCCAAGCAGAAGGGCTCAAAAACGCTTGCGATTTGCAACGTATTTGGCTCAATGATCACTCGCGAAGCGGCGGGAACGATTCTCACTCATGCCGGACCGGAAATTGGCGTGGCGTCCACCAAGGCCTTTACCGGGCAATTGACGGCGCTCATGCTGCTGGCCATGTATCTGGGACAGGTTCGCGAGACGGTGACGGAAGACTGTGCGAAGCGTCTGCTGCAGGAATTCATGCGCATCCCGCACAAAATGGAAACGGTTCTGCAAGGCGATGAGACAGGAATTTATGAAACTCTCGCGCGGCAATTCTTCCGGCACACCAATTTTCTGTATCTTGGACGCGGGATCCATTTTCCTATCGCCCTCGAAGGCGCTCTGAAGCTGAAGGAAATTTCTTACATTCACGCCGAGGGCTATCCAGCCGGCGAGATGAAACACGGCCCCAACGCCCTGATCGACGAAAATCTTCCGGTAGTCATGCTGGCCACGCGCGATGAAAATGATCCTGAATCCATGACGCGCTATGAGAAGAGCGTCTCCAACATCAAGGAAGTAAAAGCGCGCGACGGCATCGTAATTTCCGTCATCACCGGAGACGATCAACTGGCGCGCGAAGCCTCCGACCACGTCATTGTCGTCCCACACACGATCGAAATGCTGGCGCCGCTGCTCGAAGTAATTCCCCTGCAGTTGCTCGCGTATCATATCGCCGTGCGCCGCGGCTGCGACGTGGACCAGCCACGCAACCTTGCTAAGTCCGTGACAGTGGAATAGCTATCCGCTTTTTCCGACATTCTCCAGCCTAACGCAGACCCTTGAACCAAAAATACGCCCGCAGCAACTGGCGGGGATGCTATAATTTAAAGATTAATTAGCCTGCCCTCGTTATGTCCCCCGGGGCAGGCACAGCGTGCGATTTAGACGTCCAGACCGGCGATTCCGGCCAAAGTGCGCCCAGCTGCTTGCTACCATCGGAAAAAGTTGGGCGTTCTTGAAGCCTGGATCAGCGAGAGCGTACAATGTTGCGAAAACAGGGTCGCCAGGAAAATGGTGTCTACAACCCTGAAAATGTTATGGCACAGGCTTTCGACAACGCGACGAATTCCCGTCCGTTTCCGGATCGGCGTCTCTATTCCCGAGAGAAATTCGCATCAGTCGTCTATGTAAATTTTGATGCCGGCAACGGCGGCATTATTTTGAACCTTAGTGAAGGCGGCTTGGCCGTGCAGGCGGCAATGGCTTTGATGGAAGATGAATTGCCCAGCTTGCGTTTCCGCTTCTCACATTCCGAGAGCTGGATTAAGGAGAAAGGAATCGTCGCCTGGAAAAGTAAATCGAAGAAAATGGCGGGCTTAAAGTTTGTTGATTTGTCCGCGGAGTCGCGCGCGCAAATAAGGAACTGGATTTCTTCAGGAGCCTCTCAGAAGCTCGAACAAGGTGAAGAGACATCTGCACCTCCACAATCGGTGCCGGGCGCCGCGACAAGTGACAACGGAAAAAGCCTCGTTCAAAACCCGACGGACAATCACCCTCTCGAAGAAAATCAAGCTGGCAGTTCCATACCTCCTGCCGACGCAAGTCCCACTCTCCACGGCGGAGAGAAAGCGCCCGAAGTCGATGTGCCTGCTCCCCCTACTGGAAGCACGCCCGATGGCTCAATATCCGGGAACGACAAGCAGTCAAGACTTGCGACACAGGGGCAAGCGCCGCCGGAACCTCGCAAGCAAGAAAGCCCGTATCCACGGCGACTCACTGGTCCCAAGTCGCTGCTCAAGAGATTTCTGGTTGATGAACGGCATCGGATCCGGCTTCACGATCTGGTTTCTGACGAGACCGAAAAACTGCTCCGCGAGCTGACCGAAGCGAATTTCCCGACGAACGTGCCTGTCACAGACGACGCATTTATAGAACGCGTTCACCGCTATGAAGAACTGTCGGAAGAATTATTTTCGATGATCAGTATCGGATGCTTTTGGGGAGAGAAGCACCACGCGCCAGTCTGGACGAAGCTGTTGGAGCGAATTGCCAGTACAGCTACTCCGCGTCAAGTGTCCAATCCGTGGGTTAGCCTGCGGTCATATCCGGCGCTGCTCTTATTTTACGCTGCCGGCGTGGCGGCAATTGCGAACGAAAAATACCCGACGCTCGAAGCGCTGCTGATCAAACCCAGACTGTTGGGTCCGGATGGAGATTGTCGCCTGATCGAAGAGCTGAATGCCCCGGCCGTAATTAGAGATGAAAGGTTAGGCCGGATGTTGGCCAGTGGCGACGCACCCCACGCTGCTTTGAGCACTTATCTCCACGCGTTCCTACGCGAGCGATTCCGGGAATTTGTTCCGTCCGATTACCTTTATGATGAAATCTTCGACCGCTTCGAGTATCTGCTCGCGTTGATATGGATTGACGAGAGCCCCGTCGCGGCGATTCTGGATCGTGTTCCACTAGGCCGCTTCGCCTGGGAAGAAGGGTCCGTGCTCCAAGGTGGTTCAAGCATAGAAGGTAAAGTCGCTTCTGAAGTTATTCACCAAGGAAAAGAGTGGCCCGCATTCCGCGCCGGTTTGTTCGGCGGCTCGACGCAGAGATATATCTCCGCGCGGAACAGAGTGGCCACATACATCGGCTTGCAGCAGGACCAGGTAGGAACTGACAGCCTGCCAACATGAGGTTATCCTCGGAGCAGATGAATTTTCACATTGCACAGGCAAGCAGCAGGTGAAGCGTCGCTCGTTCCTGTACCGGCGGCCGTTGCCAATGCAATCTTTGACGCTACGGGAGCGCGGGTGCGTGACATCCCCATGACTCCGGAGCGAGTCCTAGCTGCTCTGGACGGATCGCGAATGCCGAACCCCGCGTGATTTGAAGATCGAGCAGCGCGGAACGATTCCTCGGTCATTAGAACTTATAACAGTCATTAAAACTATAAACAGTCCTTGTGGGTCGTGGCTTTAGCCACGACATAAACGCTGTAAAATCAGTGCGGCTTTTTAGCCGCTGAAGTTCAGGTTTTGCAGTTCTCACAAAGACTCTTTAGCCCCTAAGTCCTGTCCAGTCTGGAGGCCAGCTATGAACCTGCAGCAGAAGCAGCGCGTGAGCGCAGCGGTCGTCGTTGTGGCAGTGGTGGCATTAGTGATTGCTGGATCGCACCGAGCTTCGGCCGTCCCGCCACGCCCAGCTTCCAACGTCGAAGTACCGAAATTCGTGGTCGACCCATCGTGGCCGCACATTCCGAACGGGTGGACGCTGGGACAAGTGTCCAGCGCAGCGAGCGACGCCGATGGCAACATTTGGATCATTCATCGTCCTCGAACGGTGAAGCCTGGCGTGAAAACAGGGCCGCCGGTAATGGAGTTCGATCCTGCCGGCAACTACATCCGTGGCTGGGGTGGGGAGTCAGGAGATGGCTATACTTGGCCTTCGACCGAGCACGGAATCACCGTGGATTACAAAGGAAATATCTGGATCAGCGGAAATGGAAACGATGATCAAATTTTGAAGTTCACCAAAGACGGGAAATTCATCATGCAGATCGGCCATCCCGCACAGAAAAAGACGAATGCGGATACCACGAGTCTTTGGAAGCCAGCCGATGTTTTTGTCTACCCCAAGACAAACGAAATTTTCGTTGCTGACGGGTACGGCAACAAACGCGTCATCGTGTTCGATGCTGAAACGGGCGCATACAAACGCATGTGGGGCGCGTTCGGCAACACACCTACGGACGATCCTCCGCGTTCCCCAGCCTTAACCGGTGACGCCGCAAAAGCTGCAGCCGCCGAAGAGGAAGCTAAGCGAACGCTGGCAACGGAATTTGATCCGAAGGACCCGGGGCCTTCGCAGTTTGTGCCACCGGTGCACGGCGTCAAAGTCTCGAATGACGGCCTCGTGTATGTCGCGGATCGCGGCGGCAAGCGCGTGCAGGTTTTCACGACCGACGGCAAATACATAACTCAAGTTTGGATTGACCGCTGGTGCCTGGCGGTTGGAGGCGGATGCAACAACGGCAACACAGCCGCCGCCGTGGCCTTCTCGGCAGATCCACAGCAGCGCTTCCTGTATGTGGCCAGCAGAAGTCCGGCGCGTATCTGGGTATTCGATCGCAAAACGCTTCAACCCCTGGATTCATTCGGACGGCCAGGCATAGCGCCCGGCGAGTTCGACGTGCTTCATCACATGACCACGGATAGTAAAGGCAATCTCTACAGCTCAGAAGTCGAGGATGGTAGGCGGGTCCAAAAGTTCGTGTTTAAGGGACTCATTTCGGTGCCTGCGCCCGTGGGCGGCACAAACTAATCGAAGTGTGAGGCGAAGCCTACAAAATGAACGCGGCTCAGAGATAGCTGTAAATCAAGTCTCCGAGATGCGCCGTTACATGCAGCGGCAGTTGCTGCCAAACCCTTTGCAATAACTTCTGGCGTCTGGAAAGAACCGAGGTATCCGAGCTCTCAGCGATTATCTGTGGATAGTAGTACCTATATAGCAGCCGTTCCTCGCCACCCCATTTTGCCTTGTAGGCTGCGAGTTGCTGCGCGTCGTTGGGAACTTCGCCCAAATCATACTCGCGGAAGCCGCTACTTGCCGCCCAATGAATCGCCTCCCACTGAATCAGGTCATTCGGTTGCAAAGCAAAATTCTCGGCTGGACATGCGGAGAAGGCGTAAAAAACTCTTCTGCCGTGCATCAGGAAAATTGAGCCGGCCACCATTTCGGTTTTTCCTTTGCTTGGGCGCTCAGCGAGCATCACCTTCATCAATCCCAGAGGCGCCATGTACTTCCACATGGCCGAGAAGCACCGAAACGACCGAGGCGGAACGATCACCCGTCGCATCGTTCGCAAATAAATTTCGTACCATTTTCGCAGATCTCCCTCTGAATCGGCCATCCGCACTCGTACCCCCATGCTCGCGGCTCTTTTGACGTTCGAACGAATGTGCTTTCGGCGGGCGCCAGAACTCCCAATTCGAAGGTCCCTGGGATCCTCGGGCAGCGCCAACACAAACGATTTTCTCCAAGGTACTCCGGAAAAGTCACCGGGAACACTGCCCAGGAGTGGTCCTTCCGTCTTGATTTGAAGTTGCACTTTTCGCGACTCGGAGATGCGGTCAATAGCCGCTTTCAGCAGCAAGCGCAGTGCTTCCTGGCCTGCACAAAGCGGCCCCGCGATCGGCGTGCGCGGCAGCGATGATAAGCGGGCCTTTGCCACTCTGCCAAACATCGAGAGAGGAAAACCGCGGGTATTCATCAGTGGGAAAATTCCCAAAAGTTGGCCGTTCTTGGTCTCGCAGGCGAGTATCACGATCGCGCGCTTATATTCGGCGCTGAGCGTGCGAAGCCAGGCCGGATGGTGATACACAGTGCCTGATGGGTGAGCCGCGACGAAAGGAACCAGGCGCGGGTCATCAAGACTTAATTCGATGATACGTAGCCCATCCGCTCTTGGCACACGGGTATCTATGAACTGGCTATTTGAGCCAGACGGATCGATCTCGAAAGTGCTACTGTCGATGCAACTCATAATAATTTTTGACGACAAGCGTCCGAGCTTGTGCATAAGTTCTTACATATGGGGACGCCGTCGTCTTAGTGAGACGACGGACTGGCAAAATGTGCGGGGGAGAGCACATTGCCATTAAAAAAGCGTTAAGTCAACAAGATCACGAGAAGACGGAACGTGCTTGTATGATGCGCCGTGGATAGAACCCGTTTCAGGAAAGAATAGGAGGGGAGGGATCTGCTGCGTGGTGAACTATAGGCAGTTGAAAAGGACCAAAAAGCCTGGTTTCGATGATTAGTCCGTATGGGGACGAACTCGTTCGAACGTAATGTGACGAATCAGAGAAAACGAGTAGCTGTCGTTGCAGCGCCGAAAAGCCACGAACATGAGGAGGGGAAACTTGACTGGTCTCGCTCTTATGGGTATTCACAGCGGGCGGATCCGGTACCTGGTCGATTGCCGCCACAAATAGCAGCAAACATAGCAAGCATGCGACGACGTGTCGGAGTTTCACAGCGCCCCCAAACAAGGGAAAGCACCAGTCTTGATTAAAAGCGATTCCCACACAATCACTAGTCTAACCTGTGATACGCATCTCCTAACGATAAGTTTCATTACCGGTAGTCTTTCGAGTAACCGTCAGACCCTGCCGGGACCAGTTCTTCATGGCGCAGGCACTGCTGCTTATTCGGACCAGAAGGCATAGTGTGTATCGCGAGGTTCGGCACCAGAAGTGCATGTAGCTAAAAGACTTATCGCTACTCACCCTCAAGCCAGAGGGTCTACTGGATTGACGATAACAGGACTACCGCTAGCGGGACGGGCCCTTATAGTGGTGGCCGTTTAGACGCTTGAGCTATCGCTCCGCGCCGCGCAAATCGTGGATCACGCCACTCGTAAGTACGGCAAGGAATTTGTATGCCAGGGTCGCCCTCGTAATCCGAAGTGATCTATTTAGGTGAGATAGACCTGTTAGGTGAGATAGACCTGGCCGACGAGGGTTGCAATGAGGATGGACATAAACAGGAACAACGTGGCTATGACCAGCAATCGTGCTTCGTTCCGTTGCAGCACGATTCGTCCGGTGGCGAATGCTTTCGTTCTCATGGCCACTATGCCGTGCAGGACGATTAGCAGGAACACGAACGTCAGCTTGATGTGCAGCCAAGGCGCATGTAGATAATAGTGAGAATTCGTCATGATCAGACCGGCGCCGGCCAGGATGGTCAGCAGTGCTCCGGGATCGGCCAGCCCTCGCAGGAAGATGCGCTCGAGGCGTCCCAATGCCTGCCGGGCTTCCGCCGCAGTTTCCCGCGTGTGGCGCGTTAGCGCCATAGACGTCACGAGCAAGCCGCTCACCCAAAACACTAAACCGAATACATGTACAACAAGAAGCGCAGGAATCATCGCATTCACCCGGCAGAAGTCTAACAGGCCGGCACATCCGCAGGAAAATATAATGTGCCGGGGTGCCAGGTCGACGGGAACTTGCGAACGATTCCCAGCAATTCCGAAACTCCTTTCCTTCGCTAACTTTGTCGAATGAGGCGGTTACTCCTCGGCAACAGGGCACCGCCGCCGTTACGTGCTACCGTTTGATTCTCGCGTATGATTTCACCTCAGCCCATACCTTGGAGGTTTTCCGTGTCTTCCCATCAGCTTGCGTATGCACAAAAACGTCGCAGTACACGATTGGATGAGGCCGTGCCGGTCGCAGTGCAGGGTTTGGGCGCTTACCGTGAACCTTATCAGGACCAAGTTTCAACGCTCTCGATCAGTTGTCATGGATGCACATATAACTCGAAATATGAGGTCATCCAGGGTGAGGTCGTGTATTTGGACGTGCGACCAACCACTGACGGCTCCGCCCATGGCTCGAGCAAGGCGCGAGTAAAATGGGTGCAGAATCTCGGTGGGAAGGTAGGGTTTCAGGTTGCCGTGGAGTTGGAAGTCGCCGGCAATATCTGGGGGATTTCGTCCCCACCGGAGGATTGGTTCCCGCCAGTTGCGCTCGAAGCGAGTGAGATTGCTACTCCTCCACGAGAACTGCGGCTAGTCGCCAGAACCGAACAGCAAAGTTCAAGCGCGCTACAACCGCAGCACACGTCAACTCCCGGTTCGCCGACGCCTGCCGCAATTTCTGTTCAAGGATCCCAGATCAAAAGGAATGAATCACCTGCCTCCCCCTTAGCATCGCTTACTCATCTGATGGCGGGCTTGGGCGAACAGATGCAAATCCTCGCAACGGAAGCCGCCCGAACAGCTCTCGCCGAACAGAAGGGCCGGCTGCTTGAAGATTTTCGTTCGCAGTTGCGTCAGGAAGCGATCAAAGCGATGCAGTCCGTAATTTTGGCGTCCAAAGAAGATTTCACACGACTCGCGCTAAAAGAATTGAATGTGGCGCATGAGGCCGGCGCGCGGGCGAACTATTCGCGCTGGATGGAAAAAATTGGGCAAGACATGGAAAGCGCCCGTCAGCATATGCTGAATCAGACCAAAGAAGTCAGCCAGCGCGTCGACACCCTGGCTGCCGCCACAGTCGAACGGGTGCAGCGGAGTATGGAAGCTACTCGCAGCGAAGCCGTCGAACGTTTCGTATCGCGGCTGCGAGAGCAGGTTGCGCCCATCCTCGCGGAAGCAAAAGATGCGCTTCAAGCGCTCGCTGATTCCGGAGCCGCTTTGAAAAAGGAATCGCAGGCAATTCGGGCGGATCTCGAATCCAAACTCGAAACGACTACCACGGCGAGCCTGGTCCTGGTGCAGGATCAACTCGACCAAAATGCCAGCGCTGTTGCCGCCAAGACCCAGGAAACGTTGCTTAAACTATCTGAAAATTTTGAGTCCACTGCGCGCGAGCATGTGCAGTGTCTTCTTGTTTCGATGGGGACAAATATAAGCAAAACTCTGGAAGAGCGGACGGCGGAAATTTCCCGCGAGTTCTCGGCTGGACTCGAAGGCTATACGCGGAACTATCTTGAGTTCATTAGCAAGGCGATTGCCGAGATTCCTAAGACTCCGCCTACGCACTCGCAGGAATAGTGGTGTAAACTTCCGCATCGCCCTACGCATCATTTCTAGAGCTGCAAGAACATGCGGATGATTTCCGCAGCGCTCTTTTTCTTTCAAACCGACCCTCTGCTCGAAAATCGCGAAGCTGTGAGAAGCTACCAATTTGAGGGGTTAAAAGTGTAACCACCGCGTTAGGGGTAGTGTTCTATGCTCCTCCCGATCGAGCGGCCTGCGCAAAAGGGCGATTTGCTCTATCGCCAAGAAAAATAAGCGGTTGCAGACTTTGTCGCGACCGAAAATTCCAATGCACCTCGCGGAGGTTTGTGTCCCTTGCAGATGGCAGCTATAATTAGGTTTAGTCGGCTTGTAGATAATTTCCGACGAAACCCATGATTGCACCGGCACAAACCGAGAATTTGGTGTCCCTAGCGCACCTCGATCTTGAGCACGAGATCGTGCGGCTGAAGCGCGCGATGAATGCCGTCATCCTGGCGCACTACTATCAAGAATCGGAAATCCAGGACCTTGCGGACTTTGTCGGCGACAGCTTGCAGCTCTCCCAGCAGGCCGCAGCTACCTCGGCGGATGTGATCGTCTTTGCGGGCGTGCTTTTCATGGCCGAGACGGCCAAAATTCTGAATCCCAAAAGGCCGGTCCTGCTGCCCGATGTGAATGCCGGATGCTCGCTGGCCGATGGCTGCCCGGCGGAAATGTTCAAGCAATATCGCGAGCGCTATCCGGACCACATCGCGATCACTTACATCAATTGCAGCGCCGAAGTGAAAGCGCTGAGCGACATTATCTGCACCTCCAGTAACGCGGAGAAAATTATCCGCCAGATTCCGCCCGAGCAGCCCATTCTTTTCGCGCCGGATCAGCATCTGGGCCGTTATTTGATGAAGAAAACAGGTCGCGAAATGCGGCTCTGGCAGGGTAGCTGCATCGTTCACGAAATGTTTTCCGAACGAAGTCTGGTGCAATTGAAGGAGCGCCACCCTCACGCGGTGGTTTTGGCCCATCCCGAGTGTACCGAAGCTGTGCTGCGCCGCGCGGATTATGTGGGCTCAACGACCGGTATATTAAACTACGCGAAACAGAGCGAGGCGGCTGAATTCATAGTCGCCACGGAGAGCGGAATCATCCACCAGATGGAGAAGGCCTGCCCGGACAAAATATTTATTTCCGCACCCGGCGAAGGTGGATGCGCGTGCAGTGAATGCCCGCACATGAAGCTGAACACCATGGAAAAACTTTATCTCTGCATGAGGGACCGGACTCCGGAAATCACTCTGGACGAAGACTTGCGCCTGCGCGCTCTGCGGCCCATCAAGCGCATGCTGGAGATGAGTTAGCAATCGCCTTTCTGCTGCTATGTCTCTCTCACTCGACGTGTCCAGTTACCACAATCTTCTGAGATCATTTCTGGCCGAAGATGTCGGCGCCGGGGACATCACTACCGAGACTACCGTTTCCCCCACGCAATGCGCTGTCGGCGAATTAATCGCCAAGGCGCCGCTCGTTCTCGCGGGAATCGATTTGTTCGGCGAGGTTTTCCGCCTGCTGGATTCCACAACTGAAGTCGAAATTTGCAACCGCGACGGCGAAGAGCTCAAGCCCGGACAAATTCCCGCGCGAGTCAGAGCCTCCGCTCGCGCGCTGCTTACCGGCGAACGCGTGGCGTTAAATCTATTACAACGCTTGAGCGGCGTCGCCACGCAGACTCATCAGTTTGTGCGCGCGGTGGCTGGCACGAGCGCCGAAATTCTGGACACCCGCAAAACTACGCCGGGACTTCGCGCGCTCGAAAAGTACGCGGTCCGCGCAGGCGGTGGCCGCAATCACCGCAAAGACCTCAATGAAGCTGTGCTGATCAAGGAAAATCACATTCGCTTGGCCGGAGGCGTCCCCGCAGCTCTCGCAGCCGCGCAAGCCGCCAAGGGCCGCGCCGCGTGGATGGAAATCGAAGTGACAAATCTGGACGAATTGCGCGCCGCGCTCGCGTACAATCTGGATGTCATCTTGCTCGACAACATGAATCCGACCCTGGTACGTCAAGCAGTCCAGCAAGTGAGAACGCACGATCCCGCGCGAAAAATCCGCACCGAAGCGTCCGGCGGAATTACGCTTGCCAATGTGCGGGCGTTTGCAGAAGCAGGCGTTGACTGGATTTCAGTCGGCGCGTTGACGCATTCCGCGCCGGCAGTGGATTTGAGTTTCGAACTCGAGCCCGCATGACCTCTTCGTTGTGAGCGACCCAATCCAAACCGACGTACTCGTTATCGGCAGCGGCCTTGGCGGCCTGGCGGCGGCTTGGGCTGCTGCAAATCGAGGTTGCACGGTCACCTTGCTTACGCGCGCCACGAACCCCGAGGACAGCAACACGTACCGGGCGCAAGGCGGAATTATTTATCGGGCGGCTGGCGAGTCACCTGAACAGCTCGTCGCGGACATTCTTTCGGCAGGTGCAGGACTGAGCTCTCCGGCAGCGGCCACGCTGTTGAGCCGGGAAGGCCCGCGCCTCGTGAAACAAATCTTGATCGACGAAATTCAGGTGCCGTTCGATTCGTCCCCCGACCATCCAGAAGAGCTCGACCTGACGTCCGAGGCGGGCCATTCGCTGCAGCGCATCATCCATTACAAGGACCAGACCGGGTTTGCGATTGAGCGAGCGTTCTTCGAGCGGGTTCGCGCCTGCCCCACGGTAAAAGTAATCTCGAATGCCACTGCCGTTGACTTGCTAACCGCTTCGCATCATTCGGTCGAGCCCACCGACGTTTATCGCCCGATCACATGCGTTGGAGCTTATGTTCTCGATCAGTTCACCGGAAAAATTTTTTCTGTCCTCGCCAAGGAGACAGTTCTAGCGAGCGGTGGACTTGGCAGCGTCTTCCTTCATACAACGAATCCGCCGGGAGCGCGAGGCGACGGTATCGCCATGGCGTATCGTGCGGGCGCACGATGCATCAACATGCAGTACGTCCAATTTCACCCAACGGCGTTGCTTGCGCCGGACGGGTGCTTCCTGATCTCAGAAACGGTGCGCGGAGAAGGCGGCCGCCTGGTTGATCGTCACGGAAAAGAATTCATGCAACGTTTTCATCCCGCCGGATCGCTTGCTCCGCGTGATGTCGCCGCGCGCGCTATTTATCAGACGATGCTCGAATCCGGCGAGCCTTGCGTTTACCTGGACATTACGCACAAGCCGGCCGAGCAGCTTCGTGAACGTTTCCCCAGTATTTATGCGGTCTGCATGGAGCGCGGAATCGACCTCACGCGCGATCCCATCCCGGTCGTGCCTGCGGCGCATTATAGTTGCGGAGGTATTGCCACGGACGATTATGGCGGCACCTCTGTAGAGCGCTTGAGAGCCGTCGGCGAAGTTGCGTGCACCGGCTTGCATGGCGCAAACCGCCTGGCCAGCACTTCCCTGCTGGAATGTCTGGTGTGGGGAACTCGGGCAGGCGAGCGATCCGCGGAACGCACCACGGGCGGCGAAGATTTCTATTTCCCCGAGATTGCCGATTGGCGTTACGAGCATGAGCCGGCCGA
>Ga0070735_10000958_pt1 | contig 28904 bp, 25 predicted proteins | sample Coa_R1_FD_66443 | JGI IMG/M metagenome (GOLD analysis project Ga0070735, IMG submission 66443) | Surface soil microbial communities from Centralia Pennsylvania, which are recovering from an underground coalmine fire - Coalmine... | ecosystem: Environmental > Terrestrial > Soil > Unclassified ...
TCCCGGTTTGTCGTACACGCCCGCGTGGCTGATGAGCGCCTTGAATCGCCCGGTGTGCGTCGCGATCCAGTCCACCATGTAGCCGCCGTAGGAGCCGCCTGCGGCGGCCACGCGGCTCGCGTCCACAAACGGATATTTTGCCAGCACGAAATCCGTGCCCTTCATCAGGTCCTCGTAAACTTTTCCGCCCCAATCGTCCGTGATCTCGTCGGTAAATTTCTGTCCGTATCCCGTTGATCCGCGCGGGTTGATCATTACGGCGACGTAGCCCGGCGCGGCAAATAGTTCTTCGTTCCACCGATAGCCCCAGGAATCGGTCCACAGTCCTTGGGGCCCGCCGTGGATCAGCAAAAGCATTGGATATTTTCTCGACGCGTCGAAATGCGGCGGACGAATCATCATTCCATGGACGCGTGTGCCGCCCGCTCCCTCAAACCAGAACGGTTCAGGCGGATTCATGTCGAGCGCAGCGAGGCGCGACGCATTGTGATGCGAAAGCTGTTCCACGCCGCTGCCGTCAGAATGCAACCTGAATACTTCCGCCGGCATCGTCAGACTGGTTCGCAGGAACGCGAACACACTGCCATCCGCGGAAACGGAAAGCGTTTCGTTATAAGTGTCTTTCAGAATTTCGCGCGGCATGCTTCCTTCGCTGGCGGCGATTTCATAAAGAGGTTTTTCTCCCTCGTTCTCAGCGGTGAAGTAAATCCGCTTGCTGTCCGCGGACCAGACGATTTCGTCCACACTGCGGTCAAACGACTCGGTCAGTCCGATATGTTTTCCCACGGCTCGGTCGTACAGCAGCAAACGCCAGCGGTCGCTTTCGTACTCCGCCGTTTTTTGGGAGTGATACGCGATGAAGCGTCCATCGGGTGAGTACGCGGGGTGGCCGTCGAAGCCGGGATTAGTCGTGATGCGCTTCGGCTCGCCGCCATCAGCCGCAACGACGAAGAGATCGCCATTCGTGCTGATCGCTTCGGGGCGATCGGTTACCGCAGTGAAGCAGAGCTCCTTGCTGTCGGGAGAAAAAGAGAAATCATTGGCGTCGCCGCGTTCATCGGGAGGCACATCATAGTCGGCATGAGGCGTCACATCGCGAGCCGCGCCTCCATTTGCCGGGACCAGAAAAAGATGACTGCGCTTGCCGTCGCTCCAATGTACCCAGTGGCGATACAGAAGATGATCGTAGGTGCGCGCCTTTACCTTGCTCTTTTGAGCGGCATCGTCGCGCGCATGATTGCAGGCATCATCCGCGCAATCGGGATAAACGCTGGAGGTGAAGGCGATCGAGCGGCCATCGGGTGACCACTTTTCATTGTCCGCGGCTGTCGAGAGCGAAGTGATTTTCTTCGCGCTTCCACCTTGTGCGGCCATTACGTAAACCTGTGTCGCGCCGTCGCGGCTGGAGAGAAACGCGATTTTCTTTCCGTCCGGTGACCACTGCGGCCTCGTGTCGTGCCCGTCCTGTGTGAGTTGACGCGGCTGGCTCCCGGGCGTATTCGCAACCACCCAAATATTTCGCGCGATGCGATTCGCTTCCATTTCCGTCGTTCCCACTGTGTAGACGACTGCGTGTCCGTCGGGCGAAATCTGCGGATCGCTGACACGCTGCATGGCGGCCAAATCGTCGAACGTCATCGCATGTTTCGCGGGAGCCTGCGCCAAGAGAGCGGATACACACGCGAGAGATACGCACACAAGTGATAGCGATCTTAAACTACGGTTCATAGAAAGCCTTTCTGCTGCTCAATCTGTTCCATGCCAGCGACGGGCGTCGAACGAACATGCGTCAGGGTAGAGAATAGTCAAGATATGACTCCAGCGATAATCACATTTTTTGGGCCGAATTTTCAAATTAGAGTGCGAATACGTGCTCAGTGTGTCCAAAATACCCCATACTAAAGCTCTTCGATCACTCCGAGGAGTACCCCACGCACTTAGTTCGAACGGTTGGCAGAGACAGCGTCCATCGCGCTGGCCTATAATTATCAGCGTTCTTATAATTTTGTCCCGGAGCTTGCCGATGCTTTCGATTCGCCCTGCCACCGTTGCTGATGCGCCGCTGCTCAAGACAATGATTCACGAACTCGCAGAGTTTGAGCGCCTGAGCCACGAATTCAGTCTGACCGAAAACGACGTCATTCGCGACGGTTTTGGCGCGGCCCCGAAATTTCGCGCTGTCATAGCCGAGTGGAACGGGCAAGCCGCCGGATACGCCGTGTTCTTTGAGTTTTATTCTACTTTCCAAGGGCGCGCGGGATTGTTTCTTGAGGATATCTTTGTTCGACCTGAGTTCCGCAAGCACGGAATCGGTAAAGCGCTGCTCGCACACGTTGCCAGTGTCGCGTGGAAAGAGCATTACTTCTGCATGCGCTGGGAAGTGCTGGACTGGAACACCCAGGCCATCGACTTTTATACCAAGCTGGGTGCCGTATTCCTGAACGAATGGAAAGCGGTCTGCCTCATCGGCGACGCCCTCGAAGCTGTTGCAGTAGAGGCGAAGTAACAAATCGACGGCGTCACATTCTCTCCTGCACGTCATCGCGATCAATGATTCGACTTCGCGCCCAAACCCAGTTCACAAGAGCTATGCCCATCGTCACAAGGATGACGATGCCTTCATCCCGGTGCATGCGTGACACGAGCACGAGCATAAAAATTATTCCTAAGGCTGCGACAAAATTGCCTGCGGGGATTCTGTAGGCGGAAGCGTCAGGTTGTTTGCGGCGCAGCACGGGAAGCGACGCGCATACAACTCCATAGACAAACAATCGTGCCACCGACGAAATAATGACGTTCCATTTAAAGTTTCCCAGCACCGCCAGGCTCCAGACGATTCCAGCAAAAATAAGAATGGAAACGTGTGGCGTGCGATAACGCGCGTGAATGCGTGAAAAGAACGACGGGAAATCGCCCTGCTCTCCCAAAGCGAATGTCAGTCGTGGCGTGTGCAGCATCTGCGCGCTCAGATAGCCATAGAGAGAAACGAGCGCTCCAGCACTAATAAGCGCCGCGCCCAGATTTCCCCACATGACGCTCGCGGCCATTGCGAGTGGACGATCCGTCGCGGCAGCGGCCGGAAGCGTGGCGACGACCACATATTGAATCAGGCAATAAAGAATGGTTGTGGTCACGAGGCCGGTAAAAAGCGCGAACGGCGCGTCATGCCGCGGATCCTTCGCTTCCGCCATCGGCACAAGCGCCGCCTCGAACCCACCATAGGCGAACCAGATCACCAGCATGGCCTCAAACCATTTTCGCGGCGGAATCGGCGAGGTGTCTGCGATTGCCGGAGGAATTGCCGCGTGGGTTCGCAAAACAAAAATTACTCCCAGAATTGCAAATGAGATCAGCGCCGATAATTTTGCGATCGTGAAAATGTTGCTGGCAACTGCGCCGGATTTTACCCCGCGATAATTTACGAGCGCCAGAAATCCGATCAAAATCGTGAGCACTGCAAGGCGAGGCAAGGGTTCCTTCGTATGCGGCCAAAATTCCGCAAGATAATTCGTGAAGAGATTTGCCGCAGCCGCGGCCGCCGTTACGCGCACCAGCCACAGCAGCCAGGCCGTTTCAATCCCCAGGAAATTTCCGAAGGCTCGGCGCGCGTAGAGATAAGGGCCGCCCGACTCGCCAAATTGAGAAGCAACTTCGGCGAAGCAGGCCATGATGACTGCAACGCAAGCCGCAGCGATCAGATACGCGAGTGGACTCCATTGTCCAACATCACCGGCCACCAGCGACGGCAATCCGAATATGCCGCTGCCGACAATGCTATTGACGACCAGCGCCGTGAGCGTCCACCTGCCCATCGCGCGAACCAATCCGGCTGATTTGTTGCGTTCCACTTATCCTCGGAGAAGGGAACAGGCGGGTATCTTACTTTATTCGGCGGGATTCGCGGCGCAGGAGTGCTTTATTGCAGCGCCGGTGGCAAGAAAAGCGAATGTCCAGAGTTGTAAAGAGAAATAAGCGCAGATTTGGTCAAACCGTTTCGGTGAAACCCCGGGAACGCCAATCTCCCGATTGGCGGGTTTAAAAGACGCCAATCGGGAGATTGGCGTTCCCGGGGAAAAACAATCTCTAATGCGGGAACTCGGCCAGCGGTGCAGGTTTTCCTGCCGGCAACGGAGTCCGCGCGACGTTCATCACCATTCCCAGCAGCGTGTAATAGCCGCACAGGCCAATCATATCGATTACACCCTGTTCGCCAAACCTTTTCACTATGCGCGCGTAGGACGCATCGCTTACGCACCGGTTGTGGTGCAATTCAGTGCAGAAATCATAGCTCATTTCTTCATCGTCGGTCATCCCAACAGGGCGTCGACCTTCAGCAACAGCGGCGAGGGTTTCAGGCTTTACCCCGGCCTTCATCGCCAACTTGTCATGAGTGTCCCATTCAAATTGTTGTGTCCATTGCCGCGCCGTAATCAGAATCACGAATTCGCTGATGTTTGCTCCGAGCTTGGTATTGAACCGGAGATACTCTCCCACTTTTTGCAATCGGCTCATCAAATCCGGACTGCGCAGAAGTGGCACAAATGGCCCGACGAATGATCCCCGCGGGCCCGCGATCACTTCCTCCATGGCCTTCTTTTGCACGTCGGTCAGTTTGTCCGCCGGAATCGCCGGCATGCGATCCTGGGTTGCTTCAGCAGCTTTTGCGGCGGCCGGCAAGCCCAACCCCAACAGAGAAGTTCCCGCCAGCGTCGCCGCCCCACCCAAAAAATCGCGCCGCTCCACGATCGTTTTCATCTCGGGAGTCTCCTGCTCTCGTGAATTATCCATCGAAAATCCTCCTTTGCCATGGGACTGGCAGGCATTATACGCGGGATTCAGGAATTTGATACACAGGTGGTTGTCAATGAAAAGGCTGTGGGCGCTATCAAAAAATCATCTCACAGTTTACAGCGATTCAGGCAGGAGGTTCGTATTGGAGGAAAGGCATCGACGCTGATGCGGCATTTAATCGTGGGTCCTCGTGCGGGAATCTCGTAGCGCCGGCGGCTCGCCGGCATCTTTTGCTTCGCACCGGCAGTCGACAAACTGCCGGCGGGACGCCGACGCTACAAACACTTCGCGAACATCCAAGCTACGCCCGACTAGAAATCGATTGCTTGCGTTTTGCCTTGGAACTGAACTTCGGTCAATGCGCCTGAGTCGATCATGACCATGTCGTGTTCTGCTTTTGCCGGCAAATTCTTCCAGGTGCAGGGCACTTCGGCAATGACTTTACCTTTGCTCGTGAACTTCGCCTGGTTCCCGTTAACCATCAAGTCGTAATCGCCTTCGGTGAGGGCCTTTCCAGCCACTGTTGCGTTTGAACCGATATGAACCGTCTTGTGAATCGAATCCGCTGCCGTCGCCCAAATCGGCAACGCCATTCCTAGTGCTACAACCGCCGTAATGAAACGAGACCGCACACGTGCATTCATGAATTAACTTCCTCCGTTAAATTAAGTGTTTGGCTTCCGGCGGGTTTAAAACAGTCCTGATAAAATAACGGCCAGAGACTTGAAAATGCAGACCCCGCTCGCAACCATATATATAGATGTATGAGAGTGGCGAAAAGTTACATGTTTATTGAATACGTAGTACTCGCAATTAAGGCGCCAACGCTTGCTTTCGATTATTATACCCGTCTAATATTCGTGCGGAATCCGCAGGGAGGATGCTGCCATGTTATCGGAATCATTGGGAACCGCAGGAGGCTCGCGCCTGACCGTCATCCCAGCGCAACAAGGGTTCGGCGCGGAAATTCAGCGGGTTGATTTGCGAACAATCGATGATGATGATTTTTCCGCTATCTATCGAGCCTGGCTGACACACTCGGTTCTTTTGTTCCGTGGACAGATTTTATCGGACGACGATCTAATCGCCTTCAGTCATAAATTCGGCGGGCTTGATTTTGCCCCCATTCAGGAATACGGGCGCCGCTTTGTCGAGGGGCATCCGGAAATTTACGTGGTGTCTAACGTAATGAAAAATGGCGAGCCCATCGGCAGCCTGGGCGCGGGCGAGGCCACCTGGCATACGGACATGTCGTACCTCGAGCAGCCGCCGAAAGCCAGCATACTCTACGCTCTCGAAGTTCCTCCCGCGGGAGGAAACACTTATTTCTGCGATATGTATCGCGCCTACGAATCTTTGCCCAAAGAATTGAAGCAACGAATTGCGTCTATGTCATTGAAACATGATGGAACCTACAACAGCGGCGGTTATGTGCGGCAAGGCGTCACGGCTGCCGACGATCCCACCACTTCTCCCGGTGTATACCATCCCTTGGTCTGTACGCATCCTGAAACCAAGCGGCTCGTGCTCTACCTCGGGCGGAGGCGCAACGCTTACATTAAAGGCCTGCCGCTTGCCGAATCTGAATCCCTGCTTGACGAGTTATGGTCTTACGCGACTCGCGAGGAGTTCGCGTGGCACAACGAATGGCGTGTAGGCGATCTCGTCCTGTGGGACAACCGGTGCACGATGCACCGCCGTGATCCCTTTGACGCGGCCTCTCGCCGAATCATGCATCGCACCCAAATCAAAGGCGAAACTCAACCGAGCGCCTGACAAAGCGGGCGGAACGGGCGTGGGCTCTACTTGGAGCCCACCATAATAACGGGCGTGGGCTCTGCTTGGAGCCCACGATAATAACGATGAGCCATTCGTGCGAATGATTCGGCTGAGCGCGCCGGGCATTGTCTTCGGACTGCTCTGCGCGATGTATTTCATACTTTACGTCGACCGAGTCAACATTGCCACGGTTGCTCCGCTCGTCAAAGCAGACCTCAGCCTCAGCAATACGCAACTGGGCCTGGTGTTTTCCGCTTTCGCAATTCCGTATGCCTTGTTCCAACTTATTGGTGGATGGATTGGCGATCGATGGGGCGCCAGGTTCACGCTGGCAGCGTGTTGCGCGGTCGTGGCTGCCGCTACTGTGCTTACGAGCGTAGCAAATGGGTTTGCCTCCCTGTTTGCACTGCGTATCGCCTTAGGCTTCGGCGAGGGCGCCGCGTTTCCAACCGCAACTCGCGCGATGACCAGTTGGATGCCCGAAGCGCGCTGGGGCTCCGCGCAGGGAATTACTCACTCCTTTGCACGGCTTGGAAATGCGTTGACCCCGCCAATGATTGCGGGGCTGCTTGTATGGACGTCATGGCGCGGGTCATTTGTGATCGTGGGGCTGGCGAGCCTTCTATGGCTTTGCGTATGGGTCTGGTTTTTTCGCAACGACCCGCGTCAACATTCCGCCATTAGTGCTGACGATCTTGCTGCATTGCCGTCTCGGGCGAACGATTTTCAAAAGAGTCCGGCACTCGAGCGTCCACGCGTCCCATGGTTACGCCTTGCGACGCGCATGTTTCCCGTCACTGTCGTTGATTTTTGTTACGGCTGGACGCTCTGGCTTTTCCTGAGCTGGATTCCGGCGTTCTTTTTCGAGAACTACCACCTGAACTTGCAATCAACGGCGATTTTCTCCGCGGGAGTTTTGTTCGCCGGAGTCATTGGCGATTCGGTGGGCGGTCTGGTGAGTGACCGGATACTTCGCAAGACTGGAAGTTTACGCGTAGCGCGTTGTTCCGTGCTCGTTGTGGGCCAACTCGGCGCACTTGTTTTCCTGATTCCAGTGGTGCTGATTCACAACCTCACGGTCGCAGCGGCGTGTCTGTCACTGGCCTTCTTTTTCGCAGAGATCACGGTAGGACCGCTATGGTCGGTGCCCATGGACATCGCTCCTCGTTATGCGGGCTCTGCCAGCGGAATGATGAATTTCGGCTTCGGTGTTGCCGGACTGATTTCACCGTCCAGTTTCGGTTATCTGGTCGACCGGACAGGGAGCTGGGTTTTCCCGTTTATCGGCTCGATTGCGCTCTTGCTTCTGGGGATTTTGTTCGCGGCACGTCTGCGCCCAGACCTGTCTTTTGAATAGGCTAAGGGTCTTCCTCGCGCGAAATAACATCCCACGGAGCAATCGTTGACTGCCCGCAAGTGTGCGTCTATAGTGGGAATGCCGCGCTACTGGAAGGGCACTTGCCTCCGCACAGGAGAAGGCCCCCAGGTGCATCATGAACCTACCGAACAGCCTGACGATATTACGGATATTCTTTATCCCGGTGCTGGTCGTCGTCTTGTTGACGCGCGCTCCGAACGTCGTTTTTTTTGGTGTCCCGATCAACTTTGCCGTTTGGGGCGTGTTGATCTTGCTGGCGGCCGCGGCGACGGACTGGGCCGATGGGTATTATGCCCGCAGGCGCGGCGAAGTGACCACCTTGGGCATCCTGCTGGATCCTATTGCCGACAAACTGCTGATGTCCGCGGCATTTATTTCGCTTGTGGAGATGCATCTGGTGCAGGGCTGGATGGCGGTCATCATTATCGGGCGCGAGATTGTCGTTCTTGGTCTTCGCAACATTGCTTCCGCGGAAGGTTTTACGATTCCCGCATCCGCACTGGGCAAGACAAAAATGGTGCTGCAGGTCATGGCCGTCTGCGCCGTAATTCTGGCGGCGAAGCATGAAATTTTCCGGCCGCTCGGTATTTTGTTGCTCTGGCTGGTTGTTTGCAGCGCCACCGTTTCGGCGGTCCAGTATTTTCAGAAGTTCTGGGGACGCGTCGATGGCAGCGTGAAACAACGGCGTCGCCTGAGAATCCTTGAGCGGCGCAAGAATGCGCAAGATGTCCCGACTGTCCAATGACGATCGCCGCGCACTTCTAAATCTTGCGCGCAGAGCAATTTCGATCGCCGTGCTCGAGAAACGGCTCTTAGATATTCCACCCTACCCTGCAGCCCTCACTCATCCCGCGCGTGCGTTTGTAACTCTACACAGACACGGCAAACTCCGCGGTTGCGTTGGACAGGTCGAATCGCCTGGGCCTCTGGCCGAAACAGTGGCGCGTTCCGCTATAAGCGCCGCGCTGCATGACTCCCGATTTCCCGAACTCCAAGCCGATGAACTGGAGAAACTCGAGATCGAGATCTCGGTGCTTTCGCTTCCCGAACCCATCGTGCCCGAAGCAATTGTCATCGGACTGCATGGTCTGCTTATAGTAAAATGTGAAAAGCGCGGACTTCTTCTCCCTCAGGTTGCCAGCGGACGAAAATGGTCTGCGCAACAATTTCTTCAGGAAACCTGTGAGAAGGCTGAACTGCCGCCTGACGCTTGGCGTGACGCTTCTACGTGCGTTCTGGCGTTTACTGCGGAAGTTTTTTCTGACGCCAGTGCTCCCTCGGAAAATTCTGTGACAGTTGAATTGGAGAAGGATACAACCCCGCACCCTTCACAGAAAATGTGAAGGATGCGGCACCCGGCGTCACCACGAATATGGAATATCCTGCTGGTGCCACAATATAAAAGACCCTGATTCGTTGCCGAAACAGGGCCTTTTGGTCTTCACTGCGGATTGCGTGAAGAATTCGTTTAGATCGCTATTCGAGTTCGACGTAATCTCCGTCGTAGATTTCTTCCCGCGTGATTGTCAGAAGCACGCTTGCGGAATTTGGTCCGGTGCGCAACACAAGTCCCTCACCCAAAACTTGCCGCGGAACGTTGTCCCACTGGTATGCGACGGGTGTGCTTCCATAGCCGTACATCTTGTAAGCTGTGTTTCGGAGCTGGTAGATCGTGTCGTTATGCGTCCCCTGGTAGCGGAATACCCGTAAATAGTCTCCAACTTGCACGCCCTGGGCGCTTCCGAGATTCACGTATGCGATCGTGCCGGTTCCGGCGATTGACCCATAATGCTTCGTCGTCACAACCATGGCCGTCTTTTTTCCGGACGGAGGGGCGAAAGGATCAAACGTTGAAGCTTCGTGGTAAGCAGGAGATGGCCGTTCCGCGAACGGACGAACAATGTCGCCTCGCTGGAACAGATCGCAAGTCAATTTGATTTCGGCAATCGAAGTTTTGGCCTGCACGCGTATGACGCGAACCTGTCCGACGTCGGCGTACAGTGTGCCCATGGCCTTTAGGAGCTGCGCCTGCCACTTGAACCACTTGTTTTGTAACGGGTCCTGTACCGGACGCATGACTTCGAACACGTCCCCGATCTTGACCCCTTGGTCCGCGCCACGGTTAATGTACACATAGTCGCCTTGCCGGAACCCAACCTTGTAGCGGGAGTTCTCGCCCGAAATCAGATATGTGTCGGCAGGGACGGGCTGGTCGGTGGCCCATCCGGAGCAATACACGGCTGACTCTGAAGGAACTCTCGGTGGTTGTTGCGCCTTTGCCAGCCCGGCGGTGAGGGACACGGCTATCCCCAACCTAAGTCCCATCATCAGAATGCGATAGCGAATCGAAGTGCGCATGAAAATAAGCCTCCTGCCCAGGGGAAGTGCCAGTTGCTTTGGTCGTATGCTTCAACCCAAACTAGCACCTGCCCCAGTGAGCGTCAAGAAACCCTGCGCTACCGCTTTACATAGTCGTCACCCACATGGTAAAGCCATACGTTTGACTTTTTGGATGGGAGACCCACTTGGAGAGGCCGTTCGGGAAGGACCGCGTCTGCGGGGTGATTGCTGCCAGTTCCGCGCGGGAGATGATTTCCCAGTTGCGTCTCGGGCTTAAATCAACCCGAACGCTGGAGTTGCGCCTTGACTACATCCTGAATGCGAAAGAGCGAGGCGCGTTCCTCAGTTGGTTGCGCCGGCAGAGGCTCTCCGCGGTGTTGATTGCAACCTGCCGCAGCCGACAGGGTGGTGGGCTCTTTCGAGGCAGCAAAAAGGCGCAACTCGATATCCTGGTGCAGGCGGTGGTTGTGGGCTGCCGTTGGTGCGATGTCGAAATTGAAGTAGCCAAGCATTTTTCGCCGGCGGAGTTGAAAGCGGCGCTGGCTCCTGCCCGCTTGATGCTGTCGCACCATGATTTCCGCCGGACACCGAGGAATCTTCCTAATGTTGCCCGCCAACTGTTTCGTGCCGGCGGACAAATCGCAAAAATTGCGGGCAATTGCCGATCCCTCGCCGATAGCGTCCGGATTTGCGAACTTGCACGGGGCCGCCGCGATATCGTCGCCATTCCGATGGGCGAAGCCGGCATGGCGGGGCGCATTCTGGGGCTGCGGGCGGGCAGTGCGCTCTCTTACGCCCCGGTTGAACAAGCCACCGCGCCGGGGCAGCTTTCCCTGGACGCGATGCAGCGGCTTTATCGAGCCGGACAGATTACGAAGCGGACTCTCGTCTACGGCGTCATTGGTGATCCGATTGGCCATTCACTTTCGCCGCTGCTGCACAATACAGCCTTTCACGCACGCAAGTTCGACGCGGTCTTTGTGCCGTTTCTGGTCAGAGATCTGCGAGATTTTCTGCGTTCCATTCAAGCTTTCGGAATTGCGGGATTCGCGATCACGATACCTCACAAAGAGAAAATCCTCCGGTATCTCGATGAATGCGATCCCCTGGCTGAGCGCATTGGCGCCGTCAATACCGTAGTCGTGCGTGGCGAAGGGCGTCTCTACGGGTACAATACGGATTACGTCGGAGTTTTGCGCAGTCTTGAACGCCGCATGCGGCTGTTGGGGAGTCGTATTTTGCTCGTAGGAGCCGGAGGCGCCGCGCGGGCCGCTGCTTTCGCTTTGGTACACGCAGGCGCGACTGTGTGTCTCACTGCGCGGCGTCCTGAACGCGCACGGGCGCTGGCGCGTGCTGCTGGGGCAGAGGTAGTGGCGAGTGCCGATCTGCGGCGGGAGTCTTTCGACGCGATCGTGAATTGCACGCCTGTGGGGATGCACCCGCGCGGCGAATCGCCGCTGGCCAGCGCAGACTTGAATTGCCGCCTGGTGATGGATATGGTCTATCGTCCGCGCACGACGGAACTGTTGCGAATCGCGCGTCGTCGCGGGATTGAGACTGTCTCCGGAGTGGAGATGTTTCTCGCGCAGGGTTTTGCGCAATACGAAATTTGGAGGGGCGAGCGCGCGCCGGAAGCGGCCGTGCGCCGCGCGGTGGTTGCCATACTTGAACGCGAAGAAAAATCCATGGGACAGGGACGCGGTAAACGCATCGTCGCGAAGCTTCCTCGCAGACGCCCTCGGTGACAGCTCCGCGGCCCCCGGGAACGCCAATCTCCCGATTGGCGATTTATGTGTAATGGCGATTTAAACCACGCCAATCGGGAGATTGGCGTTTCCGGGATTAAATTTATGATTCAGCCTGATTTCAAGACTTTCAGCAAACTTGCCCGGCAGGGCAATCTCGTGCCGGTCTACGACACATTCACCGCCGACACGCTCACGCCTGTTTCAGCTTACCAACGCATCGCACACGATGCGCGCTATGCGTGCCTGCTCGAAAGTGTCGAAGGCGGCGAAAAAATTGCGCGCTACACGTTTGTGGGAGCTAACCCAGTCGAGGTGTTCCGCTACGTGAATGGCGCTTGCGTCCTGGAGAGCGAGAGCCGCGTGTCCTGGGTGCAATCGAATCCGCTCGACTATTTGCGCAATCGCGTCGAGCGCTATCGTCCCGTGCGGGTGCCTGGACTGCCGCCGCTCGTGGCCGGCGCCATTGGCTATTTTTCGTATGACATGGTGCGGCTGGTTGAAAAAATTCCGGATACGGGGCGCGATGACGTCGGAATGGACGACGCCGTGATGATGTTTTTTCTGGGCCTTGTGGTCTTCGATCACGTCCGGCACCGCTTGTGGATTGTGCGCAACGTGTTTACGGATGGCGAAGGCAGCCTGCGCGCCAAATACAACGCCGCGGTGCGCGAAATTCGCGCCACGCGGAAGCGTCTCGACGAGCCCGTAGCCGCGGAGCATCCCAAACCGCGCCGCTCGCGGCCGCTCAAAGTGACTTCCAACTTCACGCGAGCGCGCTTTTTGAATGCGGTGCGCAAATCGAAGGAATACATTCGCGCCGGTGATATTTTCCAAGTGGCGCTCAGCCAGCGGTTTGCCGCGAAGACCGATGCCGATCCCTTTGAAATTTACCGTGCTCTGCGCGTCGTCAATCCTTCGCCCTACATGTATTTTCTGAAATTAAACGACCTGGCCGTCGTGGGAAGTTCTCCGGAAATGTTGCTGAAGGTTCAAGGGCGCGACGCTTTTTACCGCCCCATTGCCGGGACGCGGAAGCGCGGCGCGGATGAAAAGGAAGACGTGGCGCTCGAAACCGAACTTGCCGCCGATCCCAAGGAACGCGCCGAGCACATCATGCTCGTCGATCTTGGTCGCAATGATCTTGGCCGCGTTTCGGAATACGGTTCAGTGCACGTTGAAAAATTGATGTTTGTCGAGCGCTATTCGCACGTGATGCACCTGGTGTCTGCACTACGCGGGCGTCTGCGTGAAGACGTGGACTGCTTTGAAGCGCTTGCGGCTTGCTTTCCTGGAGGCACGCTTTCCGGTGCTCCCAAAGTCCGCGCCATGGAGATCATCGACGAACTCGAGCCCACGCGCCGCGGAATTTACGCGGGCGCGATTCTGTACCTGGATTTCACGGGGAATCTCGATTCCTGCATAGCCATTCGCACCATGGTCGTAAAAAAAGGTGTGGCCTATGTGCAAGCCGGAGCGGGCCTTGTTGCGGATTCCGTCCCCGAGAAAGAGTTCACCGAGACGGTAAATAAGGCGCGGGCCCTGCTGACGGCGCTCGAAATAGCGCACAGTGGAAGTAAATCGTAAGTAGCACAGACTTCAGTCTGTGTGTCTTTCTTGTGGTGCAAGGGCCAAATCAAAACCACACAGACTGAAGTCTGTGCTACTGCCGCGCAGCTATGTTCTGTAGAAAAACGATTTCCTCTTTATTTTCAACCAGCCGCCGAAATCGCACGGAATTCGCGCTAATCAAAATTTAATGTAATATAAGATTTATGGGGCAATCGGAAACGGCCCTGCAGCCGGATTCCGCAGGGAGTTCACAATGAAAGCACGCGCCATTCAATCCATCGCTTTCGCAATTTTGCTGATCGGATTTCTTGTGCCGCCACCTGGCCGGGCGCAGACGCGTGGACCTTCAACTCCGGAAGAGCGCGCGCGCGCCGTAAAAGTGGCGCATGAATTAGAAGAAGATCCGCTCGCCAAGGACGCCAAAAAAAGCCGCGAGTGGATGACTCAATGGATCGTGGAAATCCCGGATATCACCGTGGATGTTTGCTTCGATTATTTCGGGGCGTTGCCCGACCCTCCGAAGGGACATTCGGCGGAAATCACAAATCAAATGGTCCTGTCGAGTGCTGCGTTCATGGTCGAGCATCCTGACAAGGCTAAGGACGAACAGGCAATCGCCTTCGCAGGGCTGCTCGGGGCGCTTAAAGCTTATCAGGCCATTCTCAAGCAAGATTCGGCGGCGCGTTGGGCGTATTTGGACAAGCTGATTCAGATGCGCGAGCAGGGCAAACTCGATGACTATGTCGCCGAAACGCGCAAAAAATGCGGCCGCGAACAGGAAGAAGATCCCAACACGATGCACGCGCAGTTGTATTGATTTGTTTGTCTTCTCATCTCACCTTATACTTTCGTTTTGAACTTTGCTCGCGCAGCCGACTGTTTATGACTGAGACCGGCGAGACGTATGCGGATCGCACCCTATGATTCTGCTTCTCGACAATTACGATTCGTTCACCTATAACCTCGCGCAGTTTCTAGGTCAATTGGGCGAGAAACTTGAGGTGCATCGCAACGATCAGATCACGCTCGGCCAGATTGCCGCGAAGAAACCGCAACGCATCGTGATTTCGCCCGGTCCCGGCACTCCGGAAGAATCCGGCATCTGCGTGGACGTCATCCGCCGCTTCGCGGGAGAGATTCCAATTCTGGGAGTCTGTCTAGGCCACCAGGCAATCGGTTACGCGTTCGGCGGACGCGTGATTCGCGCGCCCAAAATCATGCATGGCAAGACCAGCCGTATTCATCACGACAACAAAACGATTTTTAAGGAGTTGCCGCAGGATTTCGCCGCGACGCGCTACCATTCGCTGATCGTCGAGGAAAAAACTCTTCCGGAAGATCTCGAGATTTCGGCGAAGACCGACGGCATCATCATGGGTCTGCGCCACCGCAAACTCCTCATAGAAGGCGTACAGTTTCACCCCGAATCGGTTCTTACCGACGTTGGAATGCAGCTGCTGAAGAATTTTCTTACGCTATAGTCTGCGCTGCTGACAGCAAGCAATTGTCGACGAATTCAGTGGTGTGCAGTAGCACAGGCTTCAGCCTGTGTGGTTTTGAATTTGGGTATTAGACGGGCGTAAATCAAATTCAAGAACACACAGAATGAAGTCTGTGCTACCAAAACCGCTTCCACAGAGCGATAGGAGCTAGGACTTCTTCATGGCGGGACACATCTCTTTGTACTCGCACCAGTCGCAGAGGGGCGTCACTTGGGTGGGAAATATTGTCGTTGCTTCTATCCGCGTAATCAGATCCAGCGTCTTCTGCTTCACCGTTTCCAGTTGCCGCAGCGTTTTCGCAATGGAAATGGCCTGGTCGAACGTCAAGTAGTGCCAAATCAACGTAATTCGTTGCGCGTCGGGCCAGCGCTGCCTCAGCGCCAATTCATAGAGCGCGAGTTGCATATCGTTGCCCACTTGGGCGGGACCGGGAAATCTGCGTGAAGTTTTGTAGTCGTGAATTTCCAGTGAGCCGTCTTCTGCTCTGGACAACCGATCGATGATGCCGCGAATCTCGTGTCCATCCGAAAGCGGAAATGAGAATTTTCCTTCCAATTCCAACGTCGCGGATTCATTGAACGGATAAAATCTCTTATGATAAGCGCGCAACATTTGGCGTCCCAGTTCCAGGTAGGTGCGCGCCGTAGTCCCCGACCTGACGATTCGCATCTCGGGCGAGTAACCCTCATCCCACATATTCTGGTAGAAGGCGATAATTTCATCGCTCGAATGGAGTTTTCCAAGCAGCGCGTCCGCATATAATTTTTCCAGCGCCCGATGGACGCTATCCCCGAGATGAAGCTCGATGCTTCGCACGGGAGGAGGGATTTCATCAACATAGCGGAACTTGTACTTTTGGGGACATTGCTGGTACGTCGTTAATTTGCTATGCGAGAAACTTGGCACGAATATGGACTCCGAAAGACCGAGCGATTATTTGATGGATTCTTCGGCGGGTCAAGTGTATCCCTTCCTACCTGCCCACCCTGCCGTCCTCCTTCTCAGTGTCATTCCGAGCGAAGCGAGAAATCCCTCCCTGGTTTGGGCGCCAGAATGAAGAGGGATTCCTCACCCCAAGAGCAGGTTCGGAATGAAGACAAAAAAATGGCGCAATTATTAAATTGTGCGATCGGCGTGCGCTCACAAGATGTCCAGGGGCTGGCACTACGATCTTGTTGTGAATGCAATCAGCGCGTCGAGTTTTTTCAAGGCTGCGCCGGAATCGATCGATTCGGCAGCGACGCGCGCGCCATCGAGAAAATTTGAGGCGCGTCCCGCAGCGACCAGAGCCGCGGCCGCGTTGGCAATGGCAATATCGCGGCGCGGACCGCGTTCGCCAGTAAGGATCGCTCGAATGAGCGCTGCGTTGTGCGCGGCGTCGCCGCCTGAAATTGCCGAAATCGGCGCTCGCCCAAGGCCGAAATCTTCAGGCGTAACTTCGTAAACGCGCACACTTCCGCCGTGCACCTCGCCTACTTTTGTTTCGCCGGCCAGTGAGATTTCGTCGAGTCCGCCCGCGCCGTGAACGACAAATGCGCGCTCAACTCCGAGTTCAGCGAGCACGCTCGCCACTTTTTCCACCACGTCGGCCGAAAAGACGCCGGCAATCTGCGCGCGTGCACCCGCCGGATTCGTCAAGGGGCCGAGCAAATTAAACGCCGTTCGTCCAAGACGCCGCCGCGCAGACATGGCGTGGCGCATCGCCGTATGCAAGGCCGGCGCAAAAAGAAATCCAATGCCAATCTCGTTGATAGCCGCGCCCACGCGTTCCGGCGTAACGTTGAGAGAAATTCCCAGCGCTTCCAGCACGTCCGCCGAGCCGCAATTCGACGATATCGAGCGGTTGCCGTGTTTCGCGACACGCACACCCGCGCCTGCCGCAACGAACGCCGCAGTGGTTGAAATATTAAACGTGCCCGATGCATCGCCGCCGGTACCGCAAGTGTCCACGAGCAGCGCTTCAGTGCGGGATGCGTCGCTGAAAATTGGTGTGGCATGGCGGCGCATGGCCCGCGCGAAGCCCACCAACTCTTCGATGGTCTCGCCCTTGGTGCGTAACGCGGAAAGCAGCGCTACGATCGAGTCTTCCCCCGCGCGCCCGGAAAGGATTTCCTCCATCGCGCTTTCGGCCTCCTCCCGCGAAAGGTGTGTTCCAGCTTCGGCCTTTTTAGTGAGAATTTGCATCACGAAGGCAGCACCCCAGGCCCGCAATGGGCACTCCCTTGCAGGTTCAAAGCTCCGGTCAGACTGTTCACAAATGGAATCATCTGCAAATACACTCGGTTCCTTTCGCTTGCTCGGCTCACATGTTCCCTATAGACTCTGTAGTTTCGATTGGACGTAAATTCTAGCACTGATGGATGGTCGATGAAGATCCACGAATATCAGGCGAAGGAAATCTTCCGGCGTTTCGGCGTGCCGACGCCGCGAGGCGAGATGGTTACGACCCCGGAGCAGGCGCGCGCCGTAGCCGAACGGTTAGGGACAAAAATCGTGGTCGTGAAGGCGCAGATTCACGCCGGGGGCCGCGGCAAGGCAGGCGGTGTGAAACTGGCGAAATCCCCGGCGGAGGCTGCAGACCTGGCGAAGTCGATCCTGGGAATGAAGCTCGTGACGCCGCAGACGGGTCCTGCCGGGCGCATCGTGCAACGGCTGTTGATCGAGGAAGGGCTCGACATCAAGCGCGAACTTTACCTGAGCATTCTGGTGGACCGCGCCGTGGCGGCGCCTGTGGTGATGGCCAGCACTGCCGGCGGCATGGAGATTGAGGAAGTGGCGCATAAGAACCCGGAGCTAATTCTGCGGGAGACGATTTCTCCGGCGACCGGGCTGCAACCCTACCACGCGCGCAAACTGGCGTTCGGTCTGGGACTTTCCAGTGACGCCGCGAGTGCCGCTTGGCCCTTTCTGCAGGCGCTCTACCGCACGTTTCTGGAAACAGACGCGTCGCTTGCGGAAATCAATCCGCTGATCGTGACGGGTGATGGGAAGCTGGTCGCGCTCGACGCGAAGATGGCCTTCGACGACAACGCTCTCTTCAGGCACAAGGAGCTTGCTGATCTGCGCGACTTGAACGAGGAAGATCCACTCGAAGTCGAAGCGTCGAACTTCAAGCTGAATTACATCAAGCTTGACGGCAGCGTGGGCTGTATGGTGAACGGCGCCGGCCTCGCGATGGGAACGATGGACATCATCAAGCTTTCCGGCGGTTCTCCTGCAAATTTCCTGGATGTTGGCGGTGGAGCCTCCGCCGAGCAAGTGAAAAATGCGTTCAAGATTCTGGTGAGCGACCCGAGCGTGAAAGGCGTGTTCATCAATATTTTTGGCGGCATTCTGCGATGCGATGTGCTGGCAAACGGCGTCGTGGCCGCGGCCAAGGAATTGAATATCAAATTGCCCGTCGTAGTTCGGATGGAAGGGACCAACGTGGAAAAAGGACAGGAAATTTTGCGGGAATCGGGACTGGGATTCACGATTGCGCAGGGAATGAAAGATGGAGCCGAAAAGATTGTCAAGCTCGCCGGGGGTGCGCGATGAGTGTGCTAGTCAATGAAAAAACGCGCGTCCTCGTCCAGGGTTTGACCGGGCGTGAAGGCAGTTTCCATGCGCAACAGATGATGGAGTACGGCACCAAAGTGGTCGCCGGAGTCACTCCCGGTAAGGGAGGCACGCGGCATCTTGATGTGCCCGTGTTCAACACCGTGACCGATGCAGTTCGCGAGACGGGTGCGGATGCCTCGCTGATTTTCGTACCGCCACCCTATGCGGCTGACGCGATTCTCGAATCGCTCGATGCCACCGTGCCGCTGGTCATTTGCATCACGGAAGGCATTCCTACTCTCGACATGGTGCGCGTCGCGGCGGCGCTCCGAACCTCCAATTCGCGTTTGATCGGCCCGAATTGCCCGGGCATCATCTCGCCTGGAAAATGCAAAATCGGAATCATGCCGGGAAGAATTCACAAGCAGGGAAACGTGGGCGTCGTGAGCCGCAGCGGAACTTTGACGTATGAGGCTGTGGACCAACTGACGAAGCTTGGAATCGGACAGTCCACCTGCATCGGCATTGGCGGCGATCCGATTATCGGGACGACCTTCCTTGATGCCATTCGTTTTTTCAACGAAGATCCTGAAACGCACGCCATCGTGATGATCGGCGAAATCGGCGGGAACGCGGAGGAGCAGGCCGCTACCTATATCAGGGCCAACGTGAAAAAACCTGTTGTCGGATTGATTGCAGGACAAACCGCGCCTCCGGGCCGTCGCATGGGGCATGCCGGAGCGATTATCAGCGGCGGGGCGGGCACCGCGGCGGAAAAGTATAAGGCAATGGCCACAGCTGGAATTCATACGGTGCAGAGTCCGGCCGATATCGGCTCGACGCTCGCCGCCGCGATCAAGGTAAAACAGGCGTAGCGAACGGAAAACGCAACAAACCATCTCGGAAACAGGCTTTGTGGGTCGACGTCTGAAATATCTTGGTTTTAGAGTCTGTGTGACAATTGGCATTGACCCACCCAGCGGCTAAAGCCGGTCCAAGAATGCAGGATTTATGTCACGGCTGAAGCCGTGACCCACAAACATTTCCTGTAGGCAAACTGATTTTGAGAGTCCGTTCGGCGAGTACGGAATATTTGTGGGTCATGGCTTTAGCCACGAGATAAACTCCATAAGATCCGTCCGGCTTTAGCCGCGGAGGTTTAGGGGTTGCCACACAGACTTTAGCCCCTGAAGTCTTTCTTACTTGAATCGGAATTTGCAGCGAAAAATCACAATTACGGAGAAATATTGAATGGCAATCGAACGCACACTTGCAATCATCAAGCCTGACGCCGTGGGACGCGGCCTGTCAGGAGAAATCCTGGCGCGTATTCAAAAGGCCGGATTTCAGATCGTGGCAGTCAAATCAATGCGCCTCACGCGAAAAGAGGCCGAAGGATTTTACGCGGTCCATCGCGAACGAGGTTTTTTCGGCGAGCTGACCGAATTCATGAGCTCTGGAAAAGTGGTCGTTCTGGCGCTGGAAAGTGAAGGCGCAATCCTCAAGTGGCGCGACACCATGGGCGCCACCGATCCCGCTAAGGCCGCGCCGGGCACGATTCGCCGCGATCTCGGCACGAACATCGGAAATAATTGCACGCACGGCTCGGACGCTCCAGAGACGGCGGCGTTCGAGCTCAGCTATTTCTTCGCGGGCCACGAGCTGATCTGAGTTTCATTGCCACAAAAAATCCCGTCGTCTGAGGACTTTTTGTAAGGGGTGCAAGACCTAACCCTCAGTGGTTGAAGCCGCGCTTTTTTTCGCGTTTCTGTCGTGCCTGAAGCCACGACCCACAAAAATTCCGCCATTGGCACACGGCCTCTGATGACCCAGGCTTGCTTGTTGTAGCCCGCCTGTCCATGGTTCGTGTGGCTCTACGAAAATCTTTGTGGGTCACGGCTTCAGCCGTGACACAGCTCCTGCATTTTTAAACTGGCTTTAGCCGCTGGCGTTCAGCAATTCCAGTAAATTTAGATAGAATGGTTACCTGGAGCCCATGCGCGACCTTGGCAGAATGATGGTCTTTGCCGGCGCGGTTCTCGTCGCGATTGGCGCATTGGTGTGGCTCTCGGCGCGGCCGGGAGGCTTGCCGCTGCGGCTCGGCCGTTTACCGGGAGATATTTCGTATCAGGGCAAGCACGGCTCGTTTTATTTCCCCGTGACGACGAGTATTCTGCTGAGCGTGGTTCTATCGTTGGTTATGTGGCTGATCCAATGGCTCAAGAAATAACACAATTCTCGCTAAACCTCGCGCCGGAACGAAAAATCTGGAGCGTGATGGAGCTAACGTCGCGCATCGGAACCGTCCTGGCCATGCAATTCGCGAATCTGTGGGTGGAGGGTGAAGTTTCCAACTGCCGCGTTGCACAATCGGGCCACATTTATTTCACTCTCAAGGACGAGAAGGCACAGGTGAAATGCGTATGCTTCCGCACCCAAGCGCTGCGCTTAAAGTGCCGGCCCGAGGACGGACTAAAACTAATCGTGCGCGGATCGATCAGCGTGTACGAGCCTCGCGGCGAATATCAGATTTATGTGGAGCACATCGAACCATCGGGTGTAGGAGCGCTGCAGTTTGCATTCGAGCAACTCAAGAAGCGCCTTGAGGCCGAGGGCCTTTTCGACGAAGCACGCAAAAAGCCGCTTCCGGTCATGCCGCGGTGTATCGGTGTCGTGACTTCTCCCAAAGGTGCCGCCGTTCGCGACATTATCCGCATATTGCGCCGGCGATTTTCAAATTTGCACCTGTTGGTGTATCCGGTGCGCGTGCAGGGTGACGGAGCGGCGGAAGATATCGTCGCGGCTCTCAAATATTTCAACCGCAAACAATTGGTGGACGTGATTCTCCTGGCGCGCGGCGGCGGATCGATTGAGGACCTCTGGGCATTCAACGAGGAAATTGTGGCTCGCGCGATTGTGGCGTCTACGGTTCCCATCGTGAGTGGCGTCGGACACGAAGCTGATTTCACCATCGCCGACTTTGTGGCGGATATGCGCGCGTCGACGCCTTCGGCGGCCGCCGAAATCGTGGTGCGCTCGCGGCTGGAATTTCAGCGGCACTTGCTGGAACTCGAGCACAAGATTTCGCAACAAATGCGCTACATCCTGCTCGAGTTCCGGCACCACTTGAAAGAACTCACGACGCACATCGGATTCCGGCGCCTCGAAAATCTGCTCCGCCAAAACCGCCAGCAGACCGATGAGTTAACTTCGCGGCTGGGAACGGCGCTTGAAGGACGGATCAAGCGTTTGCGCCATCGCTACACGGTAGCCGGCACGCGCATGGCATCGTACGACCTGCGCGCGAAAATCAGGGCACACGGTTTGCGGCTCGTACAGCGCTCAGCGGAATTAGCCATGAGGATGGAGCGCCTGATGGTCGCCAAACTTCAGCTTCTGGAGCGGCTGCGCCTGCAACTCGATGAACGCAGTCCGCTGCGCGTGCTCGATCGTGGCTACGCGATTTGTACGGATGCGGAAGGGAAAGTTTTGCGCTCCGCCGATCAGGTGGCCATCGGCGCAGAAGTCAATGTGCAACTGGCGCGTGGACGCCTGGGTGCCGAAGTTCGCAGAAAAGAATCGCCGAAAGTATAGAGGAATCCCGCCCTAACGCTTTTTTTAATTATCGATAAACGTCTCGTCGGTGTCCGACATGAAGTACAGTCACCGTCCGCTCCGCGTCATCGATTTCGTAAATTACTCGAAACGCTCCGATCCGAATTCGCCAGCCCTCGCGTCCCGCGAGTTTCCTGCACCCGTTAGGCCTAGCGTTCTCGGCGAGAGCTAGGATAACTGACTTTAATTTTTCGTAGGTTTCTTGGGGTAACGCGGCCAGCTCACTTTGGGCCCTTCGGAGAATGAGCAGGGAGTGACTCACTTGCGTGAGCGTTCAATTTCCTGTGCGGCCTTTTGGAATGAGATTCGTTCGTCTTCTGAGGCCTTTGCGGCGTCATAGGCTCGGATCGATTCCAATTCTTCGATATCGGCGACGATTTTCTTGTAGTCTTTAATATCGAGGACCACGCCGACTTTTTGGCCTCGCCGATTCGTGACGTATTTCTTTGGTTTGAGCGTAGATTTCATGCGTACCACAATTTTACGCTTTCCGTGTATGGCGGAACAAGAGGGTGGCTCTTATTCCGTTAACCAGCTGAGTATTGTTTACTCATCCGAAGTACTGGCAACTTTCAATACCGCAAGGAAAGCTTCCTGCGGAATATCCACGCGGCCGACCCGCTTCATGCGCTTTTTCCCTTCTTTTTGTTTCTCGAGGAGCTTGCGCTTTCGCGTGATGTCGCCGCCGTAGCACTTGGCGAGAACATTCTTGCGAATCGCGGCGACAGTTTCGCGCGCGATCACGCGGCTGCCGATGGCGGCCTGAATCGGAACTTCAAACATTTGGCGGGGAATCAATTTGCGCAGGCGCGCCACCAACTCCCGCCCACGTTCGTAGGAGAATTCGCGATGGCAAACGAGCGCGAGCGCGTCCACCGGCTCGCCTCCCACCAAAACGTCCAGCTTCACCAGGTCAGCTTCTGCATAACCAGCCAGGTGATAGTCGAGTGATGCGTAGCCGCGCGAGGCGCTTTTCAATCGGTCATAAAAATCCAGTACGATTTCGTTGAGTGGAAGCTCGTACGTGAGCATGACGCGCTGCGGCGAAAGATACTCGAAGTTTTTCTGCACGCCGCGTTTTTCCTCGCAGAGCTGCAGAATAGCACCGACGGAATCCTCCGCCGTGATAATCATGGCGGTGATGACCGGCTCTTCGATCTTGGCCATTTCGTTCGGCGGAGGAAATTTCGTGGGGCTGTCTACCTCTACAACCGATCCACCGGTCGTTGTGATCCGGTAACGCACGCTGGGCGCGGTGGTGATAAGGTTGATTCCGAACTCGCGCTCCAGCCGCTCCTGCACGATCTCCATGTGCAGCAAGCCGAGGAATCCGCAGCGGAATCCGAACCCCAGCGCAACGGAATTTTCTGGTTCGTAAAAGAACGCCGCGTCATTGAGCTGCAGCTTACCTAGCGCATCCCGTAGATTTTCGTAATCACTTGCCAGCACGGGAAACAATCCGGCGAATACCATTGGCTTGATCGCTTCAAATCCAGGCAGGGCCGGAGCAGGACGCGCCGCATCGATCACCGTGTCGCCCACGCGCGCGTCGGCCACGCGCTTAATATTCGCGACAATGAAGCCAACATCTCCGGCGACAAGTTCGTCGAGCACCACAGGCTTGGGCGTCAGCGCGCCAAGCGCCTCAACTTCGTATACTTCGTTGTTGAAACAAAGCCGGATTTGCATGTGGCGCGTGATCCGGCCGTTCATGACGCGCACCAGCACCACCGCTCCTCGGAAAGGATCGAACCAGGAGTCGAAGATGAGCGCCTGAAGAGGCGCTTCGGCCGTCCCTACCGGTGGAGGCACGCGCGCCACAACTGCTTCCAGGACCGACTCCACACCGATGCCGCTCTTGGCGCTGATCATCAAAGCATCCGACGCAGGAATCGCCAGCACATTTTCGATTTGCGCTTTCACTTCGTCGGGCTGCGCGGCGGGTAGATCAATTTTATTGATGACCGGAATGATCGTGAGATTGTGCTGTGCGGCGAGAAAAGTATTGGCGACCGTTTGCGCTTCGACTCCCTGGCTCGCGTCGACGACCAGCAGAGCGCCTTCACAAGCGGAAAGTGCGCGGGAAACTTCGTAGGAAAAATCGACGTGGCCGGGAGTGTCGATCAAATTAAGTTGGTATTCGTTTCCGTCCTTGGCCTTGTAATGCAGGCGAATGCTTTTGGCCTTGATCGTAATTCCGCGCTCGCGTTCCAGGTCCATGGAGTCCAGGACCTGCGCGCTCATCTCGCGCTGGCTGAGCGCACCTGTAAGCTCGAGCAGGCGGTCGGCCAAGGTAGACTTGCCGTGGTCTATGTGCGCGATGATGCAAAAATTACGGACGAAACGTGGATCCATCAGTTAGCCCGCCGTCGCAAAACGTTTTGCAACGGTGAATTTCTCCTCAAATAGGCGGCCCCCAGCGTACTCACTCGCCCGGTCATGGCCGCGGAAATCTCTCTTCCACAACGAAGCAATCCAGTGTGCCACAACTAGCGTCGCACCGAAAGCAGTGGCCGGTAGAGCATTCTTTGCCGGCCACCCGAATTGTTAAATGGAAGCAACGCTGCGGGAACGGTTTGGCGCGTTAAGGCCGTACAGTATATAGTGTTTTTTGATTTTGATATGCCCGGTCCGCGTGTCTGCGGCGCATTTTCACAAAGGAAACCGTCCGAGCCCTTCATGAGCGTGGATACTATTAAGCAGCTGGATCGCGCCAAGCGTTACGTCGAGAAGAGCCAGTTCCAGGACGCGATCGAAGCTTATCAGTCCGTGCTTTCCGCGGCTCCAAACCATTTGGAGTCCATGCAGGCTCTTGGCGATCTCTATACCCGATTGGAACAATTCGAGCGTGCTGCATTCTATTACGGCATGCTTTTTGACCGGTTTACGGCTCCGCGCGAAGAGCCCAAAGCCCTGGCGCTTTATACGCGCTTTTTGAAACCGCATCAGCAGCCGCCCGAACGCGTGGCGCGATATGCACTTTTGTTGCAGAAGCAGAATCGAGCCGAGGAATCCATCGAGCAATTCACATCGGCAGCCCTCGCATTTGAACTTAGCGGCAAAGGCGATGATGCTCTCACTTGCTTCGTGCGCATCGCTCAACTCGATCCGGAAAATCGCGACCGGCACATTGCGGTGGCCGAACTGGCCGAACGCTTGGGGAACATGGCGGCCGCTGCGCGGGGATACTTGCGCGCCGGCCAACTGACCACCGGTGATGATCCCGAGGCGCTCAAATTGTTCCCCCGCGCGCACGAGTTGCTGCCCAACGACCGCAGCGCGGCATTGCTGTATGCACAGAGCCTTCTCCGTAGCGGCGATGCCACCGCTGCGGTAGCGCTGCTCACGCCACTGGCGGCCACGGAAACCGACACTCCATTCCTCGAGACTTACGCTGAATCGTTGATGCGCTCCGGCCGCTTGGATGACGCCCGTGCCGTGCTGGAGCGCATGACGAACCAGGGGGCCGGTTCCGCCGACAAGTTTTTCGCTCTGGCGCATGAATACATGCGCACCGGACACGAGGACGGAGCGGTCGATCTTCTGGGCAGGATTAAAAAGAGCATGCTCGCGGCCCGGCGGGAATCCGAATATGCTTCGGCGGTAGATCAATTTATCGAGACCTACCCGAAATCGCTGCGCCTTGCCGAGTTCTGCGCCTCTATGTATGCCGAACTCAATCGCGAAACGAAATATTTTGACGCCCTGGTCCGCCTATTTGATTTGCGATTGGCAAACGATCAACTTGCTGGCGCGTGCGAAGCGCTCGAAAAGCTTGTGGACATTGATCCATACGACCCCAGGAACCAGCAGCGTATGGACCTGCTCCAGGATCGCGCGGACCCTGCGTTTCTAAGTCGCCTGAAATCGAGGCTGGCGGGTGCTGCGACCCACGGATCGCAGACCGCCTCGCACGAAAGAACTCGCGGAAAAAGCAGCGATCCATCGCCCGTCCTTCTCGAAGAGGTTCGCGGCGGCCAGACGCTGGAAGATCTACTGGTGCAGGCGGAAATTTTTGTTCAGTACTCGCTGCAATCCAAGGCGGTTGAACGCCTCCAAAAAATAATGGAATTGTTCCCCGGCGAAGACGAGCGGAATGAACGCCTTCAGGGATTGTTTGAAGCCGCGCACTGGTGGCCCCAGAAAGACCACTCCATTCAGTCCAAACAGGAGATCCGGGAAAACGTACCCGAAGAACCGACCGTCCGCAATGTCGCCTACGCGCCGGAAACGCTGCGCGACCTGGCAAAAATTTCTGAAATAAATCAGAACGTATTCCGCCAACCGTCGCCTCGCACCATGCTTTCCGTTGCCGTCAACGAAGTAGGCAATCATCTGCGCGCAACCAGGTGCATCGCGGTCGTTGGTTCACCTGGCCAGCCGCCGCAGATGGCTTCGGAATTTTGCGCGCCGGGTGTCGAAGGGTCCGGGGGAGGAAACATCGTACGCCTGATCGGACAAATCGAACGCGCAGTACCCGATGCACTCGGAGGATTCCCGCTCGATGCGGCAACCTCTCCGACATTGAAAGAAATGGGGCTGGAAACGGTTCTCGGAGTGCAACTCACCGATCCCGAAACCCAGTCCGCAGCGGGAATGCTGATTGCCGGCTTTGCCGCGCCCCACACCTGGAAACCAAACGAAACGTATTTTCTGCAATCCATTGGCGATCAGATGTTATTGTGCGTGCACCACACGCGCTTACGTTCTCTCGTGCGCTCGATTGCCGTGGCCGACGAGAAGACAGGACTGCTCGCCCGCAGCTCCTACATCGATTGCTTGCTTCAAGAATCTCAGCGCACTCGGAAACAGGGAGTGCCGCTGGCCCTCGCGTTGCTGGAAGTTGACCGGGGGCCCGACCTGATGCGCCAACAGGGTGAGGCGGCATTCGAGCGTTACATGGAACAGTTGGGGCGAACGGTCCAAGCCATCGTGCGGCAAAGCGATCTCGCAGTGAAGTACACTTCCTGGGCGCTGGCTTTCATTTTGCCTGATACACCGCTCTCGGGAGCGCGCACGCTTGCGGAGAAATTGAAGAAAGCCGCCGGCAATCTGCGGGCTCCGTGGGACGGTGTGAAGGTGACTCTGAGCGTTTCCATCGCCGAAGCGATTGCCCGGCAGGATTTCGACAACGAGGATATCGTTACGGATCTAATCAATCGCGCGGAATCGGGTCTCGAAGAAGCTCGCACGCGCGGCGGCAACGAAATCGTTTCCCTGGAAATGGCCAAGATCTGAATTATTCTGGCGCGATTAGCGATTTAGGTCAGCCAGGCAGTAAGATTCAAGTCCGGCGAGAAGAGGCAAGCCCATGGCTTACGAGAGCCTGCTCTATGAGAAGCGGGACCTGATCGGCTTCGTGACATTTAACCGGCCGAAAGTACTGAATGCTCTGAATCGCAAGACGATGGAGGAATTGAATCACATTCTGATCTCCGCGCGAGAAGACGATGAAGTGCGCGTTCTTATTCTGACGGGCGCGGGGGAAAAATCTTTCGTTGCCGGCGCGGACATCAGCGAACTGGCGGTGCAAACGCCGGTGAGCGGCAGAGAGACTGCTCTTTTTGGTCAAAGCGTGCTGCACCGCCTGGAAACGCTGGGGAAACCCTCGATCGCCGCGATAAACGGTTTCGCGCTTGGCGGAGGCTGCGAAGTGGCGCTGGCCTGTTCCATGCGTTTGGCTAGCAAAACCGCGAAACTGGGCCAGCCCGAAGTTAAGCTTGGAATCCTTACGGGATACGGCGGATCGCAGCGACTTTCCCGGTTGTGCGGAAAGGGTGTCGCGCACGAAATGTGCCTAACGGGAGAAATGATTTCGGCCGATGAAGCACTTAGGATTGGACTCGTCAATCATGTCTACGAGCCCGCCGAACTTTTGCCCGCGGCTGAAGCGCTGGCAAAAAAAATCATCGCCAACGCGCCGCTCGCGGTGAAATTTACCATGGAGGCCATCGAGCGCGGCGTGGAAATGCCGCAGGAAGAAGGCCAGTTCCTCGAAGCTACGTTGTTCGGAATCGTTGCCTCCACGGAAGACATGCGGGAAGGCACGCGCGCATTTCTGGAGAAGCGTCCGGCGCAATTCCGCGGAAAGTAGCGCGAATCTTAGGGAGCGAAATTAACTTTGAAGAGCGAATCTTTTACTCCGAAGCAAATCCGGGCCGGCACGAATGCGGCGGGTCTGCGCTTCGCATTGGTTGTTAGCCGCTTCAATAGTTTCATCACGGAGCGGCTACTGGACGGCGCGCTCGACGCACTCGAAGCCGCGGGCGCTCCTGAAGAAGATATTGAGGTGGTGCGAGTGCCTGGTTCATTTGAGATTCCGCTCGCGGCGAAGAAATTGGCGGAAGGCGCGCGCGCCGATGCGGTGATCGCTATCGGATGCATATTACGCGGTGAGACAGCGCATTTTGATTATGTCGCGAGCGAGGTTGCGCGCGGCGTGCAGTTGGCGCAGCTCGATACCGGCGTGCCGATTATTTTCTGCGTTCTCACGTGTGACACTCTGGAACAAGCCATCGATCGCGCCGGACTTAAGGGCGGAAATAAAGGCCACGAAGCCGGCATCGCTGCGGTGGAGATGGCCAATCTTTCGAAGCAACTCAGTGCGGCAGCGCGTCCCTCTTCCGCCGCCAGGATTTTACA
>Ga0070735_10000959_pt1 | contig 28898 bp, 49 predicted proteins | sample Coa_R1_FD_66443 | JGI IMG/M metagenome (GOLD analysis project Ga0070735, IMG submission 66443) | Surface soil microbial communities from Centralia Pennsylvania, which are recovering from an underground coalmine fire - Coalmine... | ecosystem: Environmental > Terrestrial > Soil > Unclassified ...
ATCGTGTTCAAGCAGACGGCGCACAAGGCGGCGCAGTACATGACGTGGCAGTTGCGGCGGCACATCGAGGCGGCGGAAACCAAACAACTGAACGGGAGCTAGGATGGCTCGAAAAATTGAGATCGTGGATTTGGGGATCATCCGCGTGCGTACGAGCGGTATGCGGGATGAAATCATCCTGGCGCACAACGGGCTGCTGGCGGTGACGGTGTTGTGCCACAAGAGCAAGCCGAGCACGTTGCGCATCGCGGACCGGTTCTACAGCTACAGCAACGCGCAATGGACGGAAGTGATGCAGGCGTATCTGACGTGGAAGCGGAAGGTCGCGCCGCAATTCAAGCTGCCCGAGCATTCGGGCCGGACCAGGGACGGCCATGTGCATCCGTGGCGCAGAGCGAAAGTGAAACCAGTTGTTCCAGCAAATGAACCAGCATGAAACCCAAGGAAATCACCAAGGATGAATTAGCGGGAGCGGAAGCACCGGTCAAGCCGGAAAAGGCACCGATGACGGAGCAGGACAAGCGCAAGCTGCTCCACGACGTGAAGAAAATTCTATCGTCTAAACCGCCGCCAGCACCGGAACTGGAAACTGTGACCGTGCGTTGCGACAAGCAGACACGGAAGTGGGTCATCATGGCGCCGAACCAACCGGACCGTTTAATGGAGGAAGCCATAATGATCGAAGTCCGGTTTGACGTAAAGTATGACCCGCAGAAGTACATTGGCTGCGGGCTACGCGGTGAGTATCGCGGAACTGCCACCGGAAAATTAGTGCAGCCAGCGACCAAGACAAGCAGTGTCCCGCCGGGAGCAGTGCGCGTGGCCTTTTGCGGACAGTGCGGTGTCTTTCATCCCAAAGCCGAAGGTTGCCAAGTCCAGTTGAAGGAAGTGGATTTTTTGATCCTGCATAAAGAGTGCAAAGCCGATGTGGTTTTGAAGAAATGAACGACTTCATCCACCGTCACGGCAGTTGGTCGTGTCCGGGGTGTGGCGCGAAGCTGAATGCGAGCACCCCGGCGTTGAGCAATCCCGATCCGCGTGAACCGGAGCCGGGTGATCTGACGGTTTGTTATGAGTGCGAGGCGGTGTTGACTTATCTGTCGGATGGCGTGGCCAAATTGACGCCGCTGGAACTGGAAGGGTTGCCAGCGGACGTGAAGGCAAATCTGGAGGGCGCAAAGAAATACTCGCGCTATTTGCTTAAGGCCACGACGTTCACCGCACGATTAAAGGAATGGCGCAGGAAAAACCCAACAAGCCCGATTGTCATCCAATACCAAGCACCACATTCCATTCTCGTGCTTATGGGGCTATGGGACGCCTTGGAAAGCGGTTTCATAAGCGTCAACGCAGCCGGACGGGACATGCTGGAATACGCCGAGCCGGACAAAGGCGAGAATCAGGCGACGGTGACGATGCTGCGGGCGGCGCTGGATTTGAAGGAGGACAAGTGAAAGTGCGGCCATTAATCATCGGCGACGAGGCGAAGGCGAAGATTGCCAAGGTGAAGGCTTACGCCGAGCAAAACGTCATCAGCCTGGCTCAAGTGATCCGGTTGACGGGACAGACTGAACGCGCGGTGGGGGATGACGCGCGGCGGGTCTGCCATCTGGAAGTCGGTTTCCGGGTCGTGTTCAGTCTGGAAGAACAACCGTCCGGTTTGTGCCGGCACCTATCCGTCAGCGTGACGGGCGACAAGTATCCGAACGAACACGCGGTCGAGTTGCTGGCGCGGGAGTTCGGTTTCGAACAACCCAGGGAACAATGGCTGACGTGGCTGGAAGAACACGTCCGCGCGGTCAATGTGGTGGAACTGTTTAGGCGGAAAAGTTCAGGAGCTTGAGCAGTTCGGCGCGGCGGGTTTTGAGGCGATTGAGTTCGGACTTTTGGGCGTCCGAGTAATGCACGCCGAAGGCATCCTGAGTGGCTTGGTCACGCAGTTTCCTCAAGGCGGCTTCGACGCGTTCCAGTTCCTTCTGGTGCAGTATTCCCTGAGCGGCAGTGGATACCCCTGGTGCGCTTTGGGAGGGGTGGGCGCGGTTCGGGCCACCGGCTTCCTCCCATTTGATGCGCCAGGTGGCCAGCGCGCCGCCCAGCGATTTCATGGGGTTGCGGCCCACGCGCCAGCCGTTGGACTCGTAATAGGCGTGGAACTTCCGGCACTCGTGCTCGGGCAGTCCGCCTTTGGCACCGGCGAGCAGGACTTCCTCGATGGTGGGACGGAGGTAGCGCGGCGGTGCCGCGCGCTCCGTGTCCTTGTTTTCATCTTCCTTTGCAGTTGAAGTTGAAACTGTACTTGAAGAAGGGCCGTTACATTGCGGTTTCACCGGTCTGGCGCGCCAGTTGGCCACCCGCAACCTTGTGGTATTGCGCGCGTTCCACTCCCGTTGCATCCGGCGGCAGGTGAGCGTTACTTTTTCGTTACGCTGCGTTACAACTGCGGCACCGGTGTCATGGAGTTCATGCAAGGCGGCTGCAAGCTCGGTTTCGGTGCAGCGGAGGTCGCGGGCAAGGTTGCGCGGCGTGCCTTCGAGTGAACCGGAACGGAGTTCGTGCATCGAGCAGATTGCATCGATCCAGATGCCACGGGTGGCCGGGGAACAGTGGGAAAGCTGGGGGTCTTTTTTCCAATCCCCGGTGTAGAGCAGGATGGCCGGGAGCTTGGTCATGGAGACTTGGGGTTGAACAGTGCGCAGGCGGGAGACTTCTTTTTGATGTCGGTGCCGGGGCCGCGAGTCCAGCGGAATTCCAGAATGGCGCATTTGTGGTAGGCGCGGTTGCCGCCCTGGACGCGGCGGTCATGGGCGCAATCGCCACAGGTTTTTCCGGCTGGGCTGGTGCCGGGCATGGCCGGGTAGCCGTTGGGCGAAGCCTTTTTACGACCGAGCGCGCGGCTTTTGCGCGGGTGCAGCAAGGGACCGTTCATCAGTTTGACGAGCAGGTCATTCATCGCTCAGAATGGATTCGCGGAGGGCTTCGGCGATGATTTGGGCGACTTGCGGGACGATGGCGTTGCCAGCGCAGCGACAAGCGGCTTGAGCCAGTTTGGCGGAAATCCCATGAGCCAGCACAGGAATTCCGGTGTGAGTTTCATGCCACCAATCGGTTCGGCAGACGCGTCCGCGCAGGTCTGGAACACGCGGCGGGGCAACTGATCGTCGCGCATCCGGCCATCCTCCGTTTCCAGCGTCATGCCCGGCGTGTCCTTGTAATCGCGGGTGGTCGGCGTGGGCAGCAGCGTCGCCCGCGCCATGTGGGTCACCAGATCGTCCGCCCCGCTGCCCGGGCGATTCGCCTTGGCATAATCCGGTCCGCGTTCGCCGTCGGCGGCCACTGGCGTCGGCAGGAGTTTCACCGCGAGGGCCAGCGGTGGGGTGGACACTTTGCCGTCCGCATTGCGCTTGAGCCACGTTTCTTCGTTTTCGCTGGTGTGTTTGCCAGCCCGAACGGTCGGCAAGGACAAAGAAGACGCGTTCGCGGAGATGTCCGGCACCAGTGGCGGCAGCGGGTATAACATCCCACCACAGATCATAGCCGAGCGCGGTAATTTCTCCAATGACTCGGTGGAAGTCGGGCAGAACAAGGACACTTGGCGGGTTTTCAAAGACTGCGAAGCGGGGTCGTAGCTCGCGTACCACTCGGAGGGCTTCGGGCCACAGCCAGCGTTCGTCAGCAGCACCGCGCATTTGTCCGAGCGCCGACGCAGGCTGGCAAGGCACGCCGCCCGTAATGACATCAGGCCAGCCATAGGTGTCGGTGAACTGGTCGGTGCCGACACAGTCGCACTGGGAGAAGTAGTCATCGTATCTGGGGCACCAGCAGTCGCCGTCTTCGTCTTCGGATTCGCAGTCATGGGCGCGGCGGCAGAGTTTGGTCACGTCGCCCAGGTTCGGAACCGTCGGCCAGCGGGCTTGGAGGATGAGGCTGGCTTGGGCGTCGGTTTCGGCGAAGGCGATGGTTTGGAAACCCACGGACTCAAAGCCAAGTGAGAAACCGCCGATGCCCGAGAACAGATCGAGATGGGTGAGGTCATGCACGGGCGGCGAGATGCTGGTTGAGGATGGCAAGGAATTGCTCAAAGGACAGGGCGATGTGGACGATGCAGCCGGTCTGGTCCCAGAATTTGGTGAATACGCGCTGCTGGTCATCGGACACTTCCTCGCCGGGCAGCTTGAATTCCACGGCGAGCACGCGTCCGCCGGGCACGACGATGAAGAAGTCCGGCATCCCCTTGGCGATGGTGGCGCGCTTGTCCATGCGGGAGCGGACGTAGAACAGATCGCGCCGGTTCAATTCCTGCATGGCCAGTTGGTGCAGTTCCTTCTCGTGGCGGGCGTTGAAGCGGTGGGCGGCATCCAGCGCCGTGAGGCCGACACGACCGAGACTCGCGCGGTCGGCGGCGCTCATCCGGCGCAGCATGTTCTCAGTTGGTACTCGGACGGACATTGCTTAAACCATGAACGGCTCGATGCCGGTCTTGGACAGAACAAGGTTGACCACGTCATTGGCGACCTGGCGCACCACCAGATGCGGATTGACCAGCTTGTAGAACAGGATGATTTTGCGCTCGGTGACCTTGTAACGGAGGCGCGCGGTGACGGACATGAACGACGCGCCTTCGAAGGGCACGACATTGAGGTTGAGCGCCGAGGGCAGTTCCATTTCGCCAGCCTGCTGGCCGGTGCCGCCGCGCAGGGTCACGTCTTCATCGTAGCGGACTTTGATGGCCCCGGATTGGAGCTTCACAGCCTGGTTGATCCGCACGTCGGCCTTGGCTTCCAGTGTCTGGATCAATTCCAGCAGGTCCGCGCCGGAGGGCGTGGCGAACAGCATGGCGTTTTCCTCAAGGAACGTGGCGAATTCCGTCTGCGACATTTCGTTCTCGTTGTTGTCCATGAGTTCCACCCATTCCTTGGTGGCGGACAGCGCGAAGATCGCCACATGGTCACCAAAGGACGGCTCTTTGCCGTGGAAGTTCAGGACAGCGCGGAAGCTGGCATCGCGGCAATTGATGTCGGCAAAGACGCGGGTGTCTTCGGTCTTGTGCTCGTTGATGTAACGCGCGAACGAATCGGCGGTGGTGAACGAGAAGGAACCTCGTTTGCGTACCGGTCGTCCCAGCCATTCCTCCACCCGTTTCAATTCCGGGCTGTGCAGTTGATGGTTGGGCGGGAGCGCCACATACGGGAATTGCGTGCCGGTGTAGGTAATCAGCACGGGTTCGGCGGCGGTCATGCCCGCCTGGTAAATGAATTCGGAATTATTGTTTTCGTTGCTCATGGGTTTACTGGGTTGGTTGGTTGACGGCGATGGGAGAACGGTCGGGGTTGCTGGCGTGGACGGAAATGGCCAGTTCCTGCTGGTTGGGGTCTTCGCGCACGAGGCAGTTGTCGTCGGTGGCGTAGAACAGCGTGTTCGGCTTTTTCGGCTGCGGCAGTTTGACGTTGATCTCGTCACGCACGGACAAAGCCTGGCCGTCCCCACTGACGGGGCTGATGCGCAGGGTGAGGGTGATGACGGACTCTTTCAGATGCTCGCGCGTGGCGGCGACCGCCTGCTGCATGGCGGCGGACAGATCGGTGAGCATGACGCCCTTGCGCTGGGTGCGCAGGACGGGTTCGATGGCATTGAGGACGATGGGAGTTTCTGTGGTCATGGTTAGAATGGTTGAAGTTTACCGAGGAAAAGCAGGAGGCCGGAGGCGATGGCGGCGGTCAAAACCGTCATCAGCAGAGTGAAGGGAACAACATTTTCATGGTTCAGTTCCTTTTTAGAATATCCGACGACGCCAACAATGAACCATGCGGGCGCGGCGAGCAGGATGATGCCGAGCAAAATGTTCATGGCATCTTGGGAAAGGGTGAACCTTCGACCAGACGGAGAACGCCGGGGCGGGTGCCGTTCAGGAATGAGGCGTAGGCTTTGATGAGCAGCGCGAAGATGTGGTAGCGATGCAGCTTGGCGCGGCTGGTGGCGTTGCGCACGAGCTTCTCGCGGAGATCGTAGGCGGCGTCAATCGCGCCGCCGATATAGACGTTGCGGATGAACATGAGGCCACGGTCGTCCTTTTTGCGGTTGGCCAGATGCAGGAACGCGCCGGAGATGGCTGGTGACAGGATGCGTTTTTGCTGGTTGAGATTGCTGACTTCGCTGGCTTCGTGGACCAGGGCATCGCGGTGGCCTTCGATGTAATCCATGATGAAACTGCGGGTGACCTTGTTGTTGACGCGGCCTCCACCAGCACCGCCGCCATGAGTGAGCAGATTGGCGTCAAACTGGCAGACCAGCGTGCCGATGGCGGAAACGGTCTTGGCGTAAGGCATTTCGCCAAGGACATCCCACATGGTGCGGCCAATGCCACAGTCCAGCACCTTGTAGAGTTCAAGATCATTGGAGCGCATGACCAGAAACGGCATGGCCTTGTTGCAGAGCAAGACGGCTTGGAGGCGATGCTGCCCGTTGGCGAGCTTGCCCCGGATCAGGAGGATGGCGTCACACGACAGCCGCCAGTTGCCCTGTTCCATTTCCATGCCGAGGCGCAGGACGGTATTCTCGCGCAAACTGCGCTGGCCCTCGAACATATTGGCGAGGTATTCCTGCGCTTTTTCGGCGTCAATCATTTCGACTTCAACGGTGGCGTTGAACTTGGATTTGTCTTCTTTGGTGCTCACAATGTTCCTTTGGTTATGGTTGCTCGCCGACCATCCACGGTTCGGGTTCGATCAGCCGCCAGCCCTGCCAGACCATTTTGCAGCGTTCCGGCTCGTCGTAGCCGGGCCACGTCTGGGAATCGAGGCAGCGGCAGTAGCGGCGCAAAGCGTCCAGATAAGTCGCGCGTCCGAGGTTCAGGAATTCCTGGGAAAGAAAGCGCCGGCTGACTTCGTAGGGCGGGTAGGACTCCTGGACGCAATGTAGGAACGTCGTGCGTTCCTCACCGGTCGCAAGGTTATAGGCGTCGAGGTTGAAGGCACCCTGGACATGGTAGCCGTATTGGAAGCAGGAGCGCGTCCACGGGCGCGGGTGGCCTGATTCGGTGGACTTGAGGTCGCCGAGGGCGATGCCGTACTCGGGATGGCCCTTGTCCGGCGCGAGGTCAATGAGGGTTTTGCACGGGACGATGATGGCGGTGTCGCGGTCTTCGTAGGCGGCGGTGACCATGATCTGGGTTTTGCTGGCGATGATGACCTGGGCGGTTTCGTGGTCTTGAAGCAGCGCCTGGGTGGCGAGCTTGGCTTGGGCGTATTCCTCATGTGAAACGATCTGCTGGCCTTGGGCGATGCGCTGGGCTTCCCAATCGAGACAATAATCCGCGCGGAGGGTCCACTCCTTTTGCTCGACGGGGTCGCCCTTTTTGCGCGGGGTGGCGGGATAGGTTACGGGTGTGACGGCGTAACGGAGCGGAAATTGATCGGGTGTGAGCACGAGGCAATCCAGCAGACTGCCCCAGCGGAGGGACTTGGAGTCCGGCAGCGCGTAGCCATTTTTCCAGCGGCGTGGATTGCGATGGAATTCCATCAATTCCGAGCGCGTCATGACGAAACCAAGGTCACCGCGTTTGGCCGGCTGGCGGTGATACACCGTGGGATCGGTGGGGCCGACCAGCGTGGCCTTGGCGAGCGGATTGGCGATGGTGTCGAGGGTTTCCATTATTTGGCCTTTTTCTTAGGCGGATTTGGGAGCGCACCGGCGACGGCCTGGGCGTCAATGTCGGCTTCGTTGAAAGCCATGCTGTCGGCGGTTGAACAGCGAAGGCTCACGGTATTGGATGCGAGCGAGTGATACATGGCCTGGGTGCCTGCTTCGTTGGCGGCGTAGTTCATGGTGTTCTTGGCCGAGATGTTCAGGGACTGGCTGACGGCGTAGCTGTCAATGTTCGCACCAAGGAAGACGAATTCCCATTTGTAGGCTTCGCGCTGGTGTTTAATCATGTCGCGCACTTGGGCCGAGTTGAACTTGACGCTGGCGTTCTCCATGCCGTCCGTGATGATGACGAAGATGACTTTGGACGGGCGCTGGAATTCCGCCATGTGGTGCAGGAAGTCGCCGGTGCGAACGATGGTCTGGCCGACGGCATCGTAGAGTGGGGTGGAATCGCGCGGCTGATACGTGTCCTGGGTGAGCGGCGGCACGGCGGCGATGGGCTTGCCGTCGTGCAGGGTTTCGACGGCGGTGGAATCGAATTGCACGAGTGTCAGGGTGCATTGGCCGGGCGCGGCCTGGTTGCGCTTGAGGAATTCATTGAAGCCGCCGATGGTGTCGTCACGGATGGCGGACATGGAACCGGAACGGTCAAGGACGATGGAGATGTGGGTGTAGTCGTTTTTCATGGGTGTTTGGCGTAATGGGTGGAAATGGCGGTGTCGTTCACTTCTTCCAAGCCCGCCTTGAAAGCGGCGGCGTGGATTTGGATGTCGTGCTGGCAGGTTTCGTAAACGATAAAACCAATCAGCAAGCAGAGGGCCAGTGCGCCGATGGCGCAGGCGGTTTCACAATTCATTTCGAGTTTCATTTGGTTTGGGTGTTGAGTTTTCGACGGGCGCGTTCGATGACGCCGGGCAGTTCATCGGCGGTGAGAGTGTCCGCCGTCTGTTCCAACGCCATGATGTTTTCATCCCACATCCACTGCTGGAAATAGACCTTGTTGCCGGCATGGATTGAACGGGTCATGTCCCAAAGCTGGCGTTTCAAAAGTTTGTGGTCTGGTGTGGCGACGGGTGCCGGTTTGGGTGTGAGTTCGGCCTTGGCACACCATTTGGCGAGTTTCTCGCCGTGCGCGATGGTGACGGGGCCGTCTTTCGGGCCGGGAAAACACAGGCCAAGAGTGGGATGGGAAATCTTGGTCATGCGCAGGGAATGATCGGGCAGAATTTCCGCGTGCGCGGTCATGCCGAAAATGAAATCTTCCGCCTGCTTGGGCGTGGCGTCCGGGTCTTTGGTCATGGTCTTGCGGCCCTGGTCGTCTTTGCCTTCCTTGAGCAGATGCTTGGCGCGCATACAGACGATGATGGGAATGGCCGACTGGGCGAGACGCTGCACAAACTTCTCGTGTTCCATCTTGGGTTCTTTCCAGACCAGCCGGCCTTTCATGCCCTTGGATTCGTTGGTGGTCGCCCAGTCCAGCACGCCGCCGATGCCTTCCCATTCGTGGCTGGCGGAATCAATCACGAGCACGTCGGCCTTTTGCTTTTCCGCGAAGTCAACGGCATCCGTGAACACTCGCGGCGCGAACGGCGCGGAAATCTGGAACGTGTCGTAACCACCGGGAACGACATCGGCGTAAAGGCTGCCGCGTCCGCTTTCGGTGTCCGCCATGATGATCTTGCCGGAAGGCCCAACCAGCCCGCGCGCCAGCAGGAGCGATGACAACGTCTTGCCGCAACCGGATTCGGCATAAAGTCCAATCAACGGTTTGAAGCCCTGACGGGTGGCGGGTTTGAGGGAAAAGGTCATTGGCAGATGGCTTTGACGCGGTTGTTTTTCTTCAAGTGTTCGCGGACTTCCTCCGGGTCGTAGAAAATCTGCTGGCCGATTTTGTGGTACGGGATGATGCGGGCCTTGCGCCACGAGTAGATGGTCTTGACGCACGGCGCGGAGCCTTCCGTGAATAGCAGCGTGAGCAGTTCGGACTCGACGACAAAGCGGTGTGGGTCGGGCGTAATCATGCGAGGTTCAATTTTTTGAGCGCGACATCAAAGGCGGCGCGCACCCGGCTGGCCATCTGGCGGCGCTGAGTGCGGTTCATCTTGGCGAGCGCCTGGCTTTGGTGGGGGAACAAGCGGATGCGGTACGGGCGGGACAGGATGTTTTGCTGACAGAATTCTTTTTTGCGGCGCATCAATGGGTGCCTAATGTTTCTGTCACGCGAACGCCACAGAAAATTGTCCACAAAGTACTTTTTGTCCTACATGCGGCGGAAGCGCCCGCCAGCAGGCCGGTTGCACGCCGGTAGATGATGGAAGCGTCGGGCAAAGTACGGGGTTATTCACCTGCGGTGGGACGGGTGGCTGGAAGATTTTTGCCGATTGTGCTTGCAATGCGCAACGGGCTTGCGCATATTCTGGGCAAGCTGGCATTGGCCAGAACATCAAAAAAACATGAAAACAACCGAACAGTTAATGGCCGACAGTTACGTCCGCTCGCGGTTTCTCCGCGCGGAAATCCTGCGGCTGAAACGGGAGGGGTTCGACACGCTGGAAATCGCGCGTCATCTCCTTTTCTTAAAGGGCGTCATTGACCACTGGACATTGTTCTTTCGTCATGGGCGCATCGGCAACAACCGCAACTTCCAACTACCACTGCCATGAAACGGCGCGCCCACAATCCAAAGATGTCGCTCAACAAACTGACGCCGCTGAAATATGTGCGGCAGGCGATCCGGCAACTGGACAAGGGCGAACCGGACAAGGCGATTGCCGCGATCCGCAAATGTGACAAGTTGCGGAAGTCGTGGGAAAACCGGCGGTATCTCAACCAGGCAGCCGATGAAGCGGAGTGCGGCGATCCCTCACGGGCCGTCACGCTGCTGGACATCTGCCGCAATAATCTGGAATCATGAAAAGTCCCATGCAGCGGATTATCGAAGGAGGCCGGCGCGGCGGGAAAGCACGCGGACGACAAAAAGCTAGGTCGTCCACGCAGGCCCGCCGCGCGGCGCTCGCCCGATGGCGAAAACGACCAAAAGACGGAAAATGACAGTTTCAGCCCCGCCGAGGCGGGGTTTTTCTTTCCAGAATGCCCTAGGACGCATTTTGATGACCACGCGCGATAGACCGGACGTTCCGGGTGCGACGGACGCCAGGACGGGCCGGGCAGCGGTGTTGGCGCGGCAATTCCAGGTATGGCCAAACTATTTGCCAGCGATTTGCCAAAATGGGTGCTAAAGGGTTCTGATTGCTACTTGACGCTACGGCTGGCACTAGGGAGAATAAGTGCGAAATCAGGCCGAAAACAGCGGGTTTTGCAGCATTTCGCCAGTTTAGCTCAGTGGTAGAGCAACGGTTTTGTAAACCGACTTTCCAAGCGATAAAATCCAATAGAATCAGGCATTCCGTGAAACCGCTTGACAATTTGCAAAAAAAGTTGCAATGTGTAACCGCCGGTAGGGAATGAACCTTGCCGTAACCCAGAAAAAAACATGAATAAATCGAAAAAAGAATCAAAGTTGGTGCCAGGCCCGTGGAAGATAGACCTTGAACAAGAGGCGACCTTCCACCATGACAAACGGACGGAAACAGTTGTAGAAATCACGAATGCAGACCACTCGGCGACCGTTGGATATGCGGTTGATCACGAACACGCCCGGCTCATAGCTGCTGCGCCCGAACTGCTCGCCGTGCTGCGCAACGCCACCGAATCGCTCAAGGTGTGTGCCGACGATTCGGAAGAAGCCGGTTACCCCGACCGCGCCGAAAGTGTCCGCGCGGACATTAAAGCATACGAGGCGGTCTTGGCTCAGGCCACGCGCCTTGACGGGGCTGCCGGAATGACCGAAGCCGAACACAACGCGTTTCCGAAAGGGCGTTGGACATGAACATCGCTATCAAGTCATTCACTAACCCGTCCGGCGCACAAGCGTTCCGGGTGCAAGGCAAGGTGGGCGGTGAGTATCGCCGGCAAAACTTCAAGAGTCAGGCCGAAGCGCTGACGGCCAAGCAAAATTGGGAGCGCGAATTGATGAATCTCGCGCCTTTGCCAGCGATCACTACACGGCTGACGGATGCCCAGGCCCGCGAGGCGGAAACGTGTTTCGCCCGGTTGGCCGGACACACGCTGACGCTTACCACCGCGCTGGATTACGCGTTGAAAAACTACAGCCCGGCGCAAACGGCGTGCAAGGTGTCCAAAGCCGTCGAGGATTTTCTGGCCAAAAAGCGGCTGGAAAATCTGCGGCCCCGGACGTTGGACAACCTCGCGCATCGCCTCAAAGCCTTGAACACTCAGCATGGCGCGGCCCAGGTGTCGGACATCACGGCGGCACACGTGGAAACGTTGACGGCGGGCGGTTCAGCCCGGACGCAAGTCAACCGCTGGCTGGTGTTGTGCAACTTCTTCAATTGGTGCGTGCGCCAGAAGTTTTGCGCCGTGTCGCCAGTCGCGGCGGTGGCCACGCCGAAAGTTCGCGGTCGCAAACCCGTCGTAACGCTGACGGTGGGCCAGTGTCGCGCAATGCTCCGCGCGGCGCAGTCGCACCAGGACGGCGTAACCGTGCCTTTCTTCGCGGTGTGCCTGTTCTGCGGGTTGCGTCCGATGGAAGCCAGCCGGCTGACTTGGGACAAAGTGCATTTGGGAGCCAATCCCCGGTTGGACATTGACGCCGAAATGGCCAAGACCGGCCAGACGCGTTACGTCAACTTGACGCCGAATGCGGTCGCGTGGCTCCTGCCCCACAAGCTCAAAAAGACACCGTTTGCCGTGACGCGTTACGCGTTTGACGCGGTGCGCGGTCTGGCCCAGGTGGGCGCGTGGACAGACGACGTGATGCGGCATACTGCCGTGTCCATGTTCCTCGCGCAGTTCAAAGACTCAGGGGACGCGGTGGAACGGCACGGACACAGCGTGCAAGTGATGTTGAAGCACTACCGGAACCGGGTATTGCCGGAGGACGCGGCGGAATTCTGGCAGTTGTCGCCCGACACTTGCCCGCCGCTGCCGCTCGCCCAGGACGAACGCAAAGCGGCGTAGGACATTGTTTCACATGGAACACGCCCGCCAGGGTGACACCCGCGCGGGCTTTTATTTTGTTGCAAATACCAGTTGACACATAAGGGGCTTATGTGAGACAGTAGGGACAGGCAATCAATCACGGTTGCCGGAACGAAAGAAAAACAACATGACTCACAACGAATACAACGGCTGGACGAACTACGAAACGTGGTGCGTGAACCTTTGGATGGACAACGAGGAAAAATCACAGGACTACTGGCGCGACCAGGCCAAGCGTGTTTATGTCACCAGCTCTGCCAGTCCGGTTCTCACCAAGGAACAAGTAGCGACGTTTGAACTGTCCCGTCGTCTCGCGGCCCATCACGAGGAAGTATTGCCGGAGTTGCAGGGCTTCGCCGCCGATCTGCTCAACGCCGCCATGAGCGAAGTAAATTGGAACGAAATTGCCAAAGCTTTGTTGGCGGATTTTGTGCCGAGCTTGGATGACCTAAAAAACGTCAACTCTCAGCCTGAATGAAAACCCCCACCCCATCAGACTACGGCAAACGCGCGGCAGGCATTCCCAAAAAGTTCACCCGCGCCGAACTGGCCCGGCGCAAGGCGCGGCTGGCCGAAGCCCGCGCAAAACGGTGGCAGACACCGGGAAAGGCCACGCTATGAGACGCACCCTCGAACAACGCGCCGTCCTCGCCTGCGGTGCCGCGCTCTGGCACCTGATCCAAGGCCAGCACGACACGTTCGCCGAACGCATGGACCTCATCGCGGAGCTACGCGCGGTCAATCGCGCCGCCATTCGCAAGGCCAAACGCAACAAAGCCGGCGACAACATGACCGCCGCCGGGATGCGCTGACGCCACGACCCCACACAACACGCCCCGTTGACTTTCACCAGTCGCGGGGCGATTTGTTTGACAAGATGCCGGAACAATCCACGCAACATCTTATCACGTCCGCTACTGCACGAGATATGGCTGCTAAAAGCGTCGCAGCCAAACGACAACGCAAAGCCGAATTACGCGAACGACAAATTGCAGCCATGAGGCCCACGGTCGCAGACGCTTACGTGGCCGACAGAATAGCTCGTGTGCGCGCTCACATAGTCGCTACGGACGATGCCTTGGAGCGGGCCAAAGAGCCGCTTGACCGCGAGCGCCTGTCGCGTGCATTGGCCGCGCTGTCCGAGCTTGAGCGCAACCTCAGCGGGCGTCCTGCCGCTGGCGTGTTGAAGCCTAGGCCAGCCAGGGAGCCAGCCGTCACAGGTTATTGAAACCGATGGTGAACGCGGCATTTGCTGGCGTTTGCGCGGGTGCAGCCAGGATTTGCCGGAGGATTTGACGCCGGAGCAGGGAGTGTGACAAGGAATCTCTTTGGCCGGGCGACCGTCCCGGCACCCCCCAGACCACCCCCGCGCCCGCCAGCCGCCCACCCCGCGCTATGCCCTCTCGTTACCAAAGGTGATTTTGGGATTGTTTTATCTGGCCTGTTTGGACAATCGCACTCGTATCCGTCATGGATGCCGTCTTGGACTGCGTTGTTGCGGAGCAGGCCGTCGAAGTCCCAGCAGAAGTGCCAGCCTTGGGCGAGTTCGGTGGTGGTGAGCGGTTCGTTGCAGTCCGGGTCCATGAGGAATTGCCAGCGTTCGGAAGTCATGTGAAAATCGCGATTCAGCGTGTTTTAAAGCACTGTGGTTTTCGGACTGACGTTTTTGGGTTAATGGAAACCAAGTAATAAGCCAGACATCCTAAAGAGATTTCTGGGAGGGGGATTACGGGGGCCGAGCAAAAAAAGCAAGCGTGAAGTGACCATTTTGTTTGCAGGTGTTTGATGGACAATGCAAAAGATTGTCCCACTAAAAAGACCATCCACACCGGCGTTTGTGTCGAATGAATTCCTTGCGGCGTTTTCTAAGGCGTTTGATGCCGGACCAGTTTTGATGATGGGAATTGGTTCTGGATCGTGGTGGACTGGGTGGCAGACAGTGGGTTTTTCGGTGGCAAGGTGGACAGAGTGTGATGAGGTCTTCGACGGTGGTGTGAAACCAACCATGTGGCGAATAGGTCTGGTGGTGGACTTGAAGGTGTTGGGTGCGACCGCAATGCTGACAGCGGAAATGGTCGCGGTTCAGGGCGCGGTGGCGCAGACGATGCCAATGGTCGGATTGGAGATATTCCTGATACGACGCAGGTTCTGGCGTCATTGAGTGACCGAGGATTGACCGGCGAAAATCATGTCGTTTTTGGCCCGCGACGGGGCTTGGGCGGTTGCGGCGGTGTGCCGGTGGGCGGGGCGATGTCCACGATGGGAGCCGGTGCCGGAGCGGGCGCTGTAGCAGGCGCGTCCGCCCCGGTGACCGGACCGGTCTGCTCTACCCGTTCGGCCAGATTCTTTTTCATAGGCTCGGGCTGGGATGATTCGACGAATTTCCACTGGCCGCACCAACTGCTTTCCTTCGTGTCTGCGAAGGTACTCTCGTTGCGACCGAGAACCGATGGCGGGTTGGCGTGGCACTTGCCGAACTCGTCGCCCTGTCTGCGCCGCTGGAAAAAGTCACAGGAACCGCAGGTTTGACCGGGTTTCATAGGCCGATTTCCTTGGCGAGCAGGTCATGGAGGGCGGCGAGGATGCGGGACTTGGGGTCGGGCTGCTGGTAGCGGGAGTCGGAGCCGTTGTTGATGAATGCGACTCTGGCTGGGAACAAGGATGCCAGTTGAATGGTTTCAGCCATTGCCGCGCCCCAACCAGCACTAATCGGTTGAAGCCTGCCGTGCATGGTGTGTCCGAGAGCGCAACGCCGATCTTCGTCATTTTGCAATTTGCCGACACACCAGCGTTCCGCCGGGATGGATTCGAACTTGTTGATGAAGAATTTGATGAGGCTCTTGCGGGACGGTTCGGTTTCGCTGGCGTTCATGTTGATGGCTAGTTTACTCGGGTTTGGTGAAAACTGCGACACCCGGATTTTGGTCCAGCCGTTTGAAGGCATCGGCGATCTGGCGAAGGTTCAGTTCCGCTTCCACTTCATTGGCTTTGAACACGTCTCGCCAGCCCAAGTTTTCTGCCTGAACCTGGGCGATTCGGGTGACAATTAACCGGTCAATGGCTTCGGCCAGTTCACGGCTGGTGAACGGCTTGAATTGCTGGTCGGGATTTTCGCGGTTTTGCGTCTCGGTCTGCATGATTCAGGCGGGAATGGTGCAGGGGCGTGGACTTGAACCACGGACCTCACGGTTATAGACCATGTGCTCTTTCTCTGAGCTACCCCCGCAGATCACCGCGTCCAGAGGCGGGACGTACCGAAAGACGAACGACTGTGCCAGGGGACGCGTTCCGGTAACACACCGGGAAATTGTCCGCCCGTAACCGGGAAGGAAACGGGCGGAAACCGAAGGATTCATCAGGGGCAACATGAATGAAGTCCCCGCCGGCCTCACGGTGCGGCTATCCTTCGAAAAACGACAAGCAGGAAAGTGGCGTCCGGCGCTGTGAACACTCTTTGGGAGGGATGCCTTGGCAGGCACGCCGGACATAACATTATCCCAAATCATGTTCACGCAATCACCATTCGCACAGGTGATGTGGACAAGTCAACCGCAAAATTGTTTGACATGGTGGAAGTAATTCATTAGGCAGGCGGACGTGAACACGCAAGCCAAAAAAACCACGAGGACAAACCGATGAACGTGAAATTACTGCGACAGGTGAAGCGGCATATTTTGGAGGAACCCAAGCGGCTACAGATGGGCATTTGGAGCGGGTCGGCCAAAAAACAGGTTCAAGATGGTCAAATCGAAGAAGACGAAGCCCCGGCCTGCGGGACGACGGGTTGCATCGCGGGCTGGGCGGTTATTTTGCATAAGGCTGGAAGTCGCACGGACTTTCTCAAGGTGTTGACATCAATCCGTGGCCACGATCTCCGGCATGTGATGCAACCCAAGGCGATTGCCCTGCTTGAATTAACTGAGGAACAGGCCGACAGGCTGTTTTTTTACGGTAGTTGGCCCGGCTCATTCGAAGGAGATTTTATCAACTGCAAAACGCCGAGGGAGCGCGCCAGAGTGACGGCCAAGCGGATCGAGCATTTCATCCGGACGAAGGGCGAAGAATGACCCGTTGCGGTGCCGGGGCGCAGATGCGACGGTGCGGAATATGGTACGCTTAAAATCCAGAACACAATGTCCGGTGAACGGCTTTTGGTTCACGCAGGCGGAAACAGGGTGGCATCAGCAGGGCTGGGACTTCGAAGGCTTGTGCGCCCAGATATTGGCGATGCGCCAGGCCAATCCGCGCTTCCAGTTGTCCACGAACATGGAGGCGATCCGCAACGAAGTGGACCTGCAAAACGCCATGCGGATGCAGACCATCCGTGGCGCGGAAAGTTACATCGTGAACACGGACGCGGAGGCGACCGCGCCAAATTTTCCCAACCCGCAGCGACGCGCAAGGCTGGCCGATGCTGCGGGCGCAATTAAACGACTGGCAGCCGGGGTGGCGGCGTTGCGGGACTGGCTCGGGACTGGCGGACAGCCGGTGGCAACGGAACTGGCGGAAGCGCGCGCGGCGGTGTGCGTGGCGTGTCCGTTGAACACGGCGGGCGATTACACGCGGTGGTTCACCATTCCGGCGAGCGAAGCCATCCGGAAGATGCAGGAAGCGCGGAGCGACCTGAACATGAGCACCAGCAAGGACGCGCAACTGGGCGTGTGCGAAGCCTGCCTGTGCCCGATGAAACTCAAGGTGCATGTGCCGCTGGACAACGTGGTGAAACACATGACGGACGAAGTGAAGGGACGGCTGGACCCGAGGTGCTGGATGTTGAAGGAAATGGCATGAGTTCGCGTATCCACATCATCAGTCTTGGTGCTGGTGTGCAGAGCAGCACGATGGCTCTAATGGCCACTCACTGCGAAATTAAGCCGCTACCTGCTTGTGCGATTTTTGCGGACACACAATGGGAATCAAAAGCCGTTTACGATTGGCTGGATTGGTTGGAAACCAAGTTATCGTTTCCAGTTTTTCGAGTGTCCGCTGGAAATATCCGTAGTGACAACATCAGTGCCCGCGGACGCGGGCACTCAGAGAACAACGAACGGTGGGCATCGCTGCCGTATTTCGTCAAAGTGAATGGTCAAATAAAGGAAGGAAGAATTCGCAGACAATGCACCAGCGAATATAAAATCCAGCCCATCGAGGAATACATCAAGCGGCACATTCTGCATTTGAAGAAAGGCGCACGGCTGCCAAAGGAGCCGGTGGTGGTCCAGTGGCGGGGAATCACCACTGATGAAGCGTCACGGATGAAAGACAGCCGTGAACCGTGGATGGTAGTGCGTTATCCATTGGCGATGGAACACATGATGACGCGTAACGACTGTCTTGCCTGGATGAAGCGTTACGATTACCCTGAGCCACCGCGCTCGGCTTGCATTGGGTGTCCATTTCATTCCAACCATGAATGGCGCAAAATGCGGGACAACGAACCAGATGAATGGCGGGACGCAGTTGAGTTTGACAAGGCCATCCGTTCGGCTGGTGGAATGCGCGGGGATAGTTTTTTGCACCGCAGTCTGAGACCACTTTCGGAAGTTGACCTTTCAACCAGGGACAGGGGACAAGCCAATCTTTTCAACAACGAGTGTGAAGGAATGTGCGGTGTATGAACGGCGGTGGAAACAACGGGACACGGCCACGATTGAAAGATGTCACGCTCGTTTGCGTGGACACGACCGAGCGCGTGGCGTTGGCGCAGCGCGCGATCCAGAAATCACTGGAACAGGCGGACTTCGCGGACGTGAAGCTGTTTACGCACGAGGACTGGCGACCCTACGCGGTGAAGATACCGCGCATCAACGGCGTGCAGGGTTACTCGGAATTCGTGGTGCGGGAATTGTGGAAGCACGTCAACACGAGCCACATGCTTATCATCCAATGGGACGGGTATGTGCTGAACGGGCAGGCGTGGACTCAGGATTTTCTGAACTACGATTACATCGGCGCGCCCTGGTGGCAATGGCGCATCGTGGGCAATGGCGGCTTCTCGCTGCGCTCGCGCCGGCTGATGCAGCATCTGGCGATGAACCCGTACGGGGACAATGTGCATCCGGAGGACAATTACATCTGCGTGCGGCACGGGCCGGATTTGCAGAAACAGGGTTTTCGCTGGCCGACGATTGACGTGGCGCGGCGGTTCGCGTTTGAGGGCCGGTCGTACAACGGCGCGGAATGGAGCGGGGTGCCGATTGCATGGGCGGGACAGTTCGGGTTTCATTCGTGGCTGACGCCGCTGCCGGAGAAGCGGGACCGACCGCTGGTGTTCCATCATTCGGGCGACTTGGGCGACGTGGTCTATGCAATGGCCGTGATGAAAGCCTTGGGCGGCGGGATGCTGTTTCTCAGCGAGGAATGCAAGTATCCGTTTCCGGTGGCCCCGCGCGTGGTGCGGGACGGCGCGGTGCGGACGCAACGGGGGTCGTGGCACGCGAATGTGATCTCTCTGGCGATGGCGCAGGACTACGTGTGGCAGGGATATTTCACGGCGGGGACGCCATTCAGCGCCGACCTGGACTTCAATGAATTCCGCAAATTTTACAAGCCCAACTGTCCGGAAGGCTGGCGGAACATCATTGACCTGCATTTCATGGCGGCGGAATTGGAACCGGACCATTCGCCGTGGCTGACGGTGCCGGGAAAAACGGTGATACCGGACCGGCCCATCGTGGTGAACCGGACGGCGCGGTATCGCAACGACAAGTTTCCGTGGGGCGGGCTGGTGCGGAAATACCACCGGCAGATGGTGTTTGTGGGGGACCGCGCGGAATGGGAAAACTTCAACGGGTTTGGCGCGCCGGACTTGCAGATACCGTATCACGAGACGCCGAACCTGCTGGAACTGGCGAAAGTCATCGCCGGGGCGAAAGTGTTCATCGGCAACCAGAGCAGCGCGATGGCGGTGGCTTTGGGGCTGGGACAGAACGTGATGCAGGAAGTGTGGCAGGGAAACAAAAATTGCCGGTTGAAACGGGACAACGCGATCTACGGCGAGGACGCGAACCTGGACATACCGGCGGAATGGCTGAAATGAGCGATTTTGAAGAAACAGTGAAGGGGTTTTTGAAAGAGAACCACGAGGCATACCTGCACACGGTGGCGCGATGCCGTCGGTTGAAACGCCTGCGATTCTGGATGACAGGCGTTGTGTTCTCGTTCTATGCAATGGCTATCGTGCTAAACGGTTTGAGGTTTCAGTTCGGGTGGGTGGCCTTCGACGTGGGAATGACGCTGTTTTTCCTTCCGTTTAATTGGTATAACCTGACGAAGGCGTTGGACAATTCACGGTCTTTGAAAAAGCAACTGGCGCAACACCAGCAATGGCTGCGCGGGAAACTGGTAGAATATCGCGGCTGGAAGGGGGACGAATGAAACTGGGGGAATTGTTCGTGGAAATTATTATGCAGGTTTACGGACATCCCCGCGAGGAAGTGGAAGCCCGTGCAAAGGTGATTAGAAAGTTGTTGCCGCCGTCTTCGCTGGACGACGAAGAAGTTCCAGCCGAAAAAGAAAAGGAACTGCGGCAGGCATTAACGGACATGGCCACACAGGCACGGAACGACCCGGCGTTCCAGGCGCTGCTATCAAATGTGAAAGAGATGGAAGACAAGAGAATCGCCGGAACCAACTGATATGAGCGAAACCAAAGGCAGGGCGGAAGTGCCGATGCAACTGAGCATCGTGATGCCGGGCATCAGGCCGCAGTTGTGGCAGGCGGCGTATGACTCCATGCGGCGGGCGTACAGCGGACAGTTCGAATTGATTATCGTGGCCCCCGAAGAACCATTTCCAAAGTTCTTGATTGAAACGGGTGTCATGAACAACGTGCGCTACTTGGCAGACAAGGGCAGTCCGGTGCGCTGTCTGGCCAAAGGCATCAGTGTGGCGCGCGCGCCGTGGATCGCGTGGGCCAGTGATGACGGACTTTTTGAGCCGGGCAGTTTCGATGCGGCGTTTGAACTCCTGAAAAATCAAATCGGCTCGGAAAGCCATGAGATCAGCTACGCCGTGACGGGACGATACACGGAGGGCACGCCGGAGACACAGGCCGGGGACATGCTGCGGGATGATTATTACTATGTGTACGGACATGACGATCTGAACGAACTGCCGCTGCCGAAGGATTATCTGGCGCTCAACGGGACGTGGCTGATACACCGCGACGACCTTACGAGGGTGGGCGGATTGGACTGTGAATTCGAAACGCTGGCCATCGCGTTCAACGATCTGGCGATGCGCTTGCAGACGGCGGGCGTGGAAATCCTGCTGCAACCGGGGTGCGCGATGAAGTTCAGTCACATGCCGGGCGAGACGGGCGACCACGGGCCGGTGCATCGGGCGCACTTCGAGCATGACCTGCCACTGTTTCAGGAATTGTATTCGAAGCCAGACCAGGGGGCGGCGCGGAAGATCATGAAATGGAACCAGGCACCGGAAGTGTGGGAAAGGAGATTTGGGAAGTGAACATAGACGAAATGAGAGGCATCATGGTTTGTGTGGAGTGCGGTGAATACCAATTCTCCGTCGAATCGAAAGGACCGGCCATTTACCTTGTCGCGCGGTATCTCGAACCAGACGTGGTCACCGGCAAAATGGACATGCAGACCACGCGCAAATGGATGTTGAGCGAGCACATAACCAGAAGTGAACTGGTTCAGACCGCATTGAAATGTGTCATCACTTCAATGGAACATCGTGCCAGGGAGAAATTCAACTATAAGGGCCAACGGGTATTTGGACCACATTTTGACGTGGAAGCATTGGTGGAACTGGCCGAATCTGGAAAAACCGACGTGCGCCAATGAAACTCGTCACGGTCTTCAACACCTGCGGACTTTCCGGGCGCGAAAATGTGAACCAATACATTTCCGGCCTGCGTTCGCTGCTCAAGCAGGAGAGAGTGGACCAGCGGGTGATCTGGTCCAGTTGCTGCAACAAGCCGTCGGACTGGGACCGGGTGATGGAAGTGTTCGGGTCGCAGATTTCCTATTACTTCACGGAAGACGTTCGGACGGTGAACATGACGTTCAACCACGCGACCTCGCTCGCGGAATCAGCGGATGGTTACGTGTTCGTGGACAGCGGAGTGAACTTGCAGAATCGGCACGCGTTGAAGAAGCTGGTGGACACGCATCGGAGCGGGCCATACGCCATGACGGCGGCGCTGACGGACGAGGACGATGGCTTCAACCTGTGGTTCGGCTTGCAGGACGCGACGAAACTGTTCCGAAACGGACGGCTGGAAATGCCGCTGGGCATGACGATGAACCTGCATTGCCAGATATTTGACAGGATACTAATGAGCGTCTTTGGCAGGATTTTGCCGGACATCTTCGCCAGTCATTGCACGGAAAGCGTGTTCACGTTCATGTGCGCGGCGGTGGACAGGAAGATGGTGGTGCATGGCGAGCGGGTACGGCACGCGACGGGGCTGGACGGCCCGAGCGCGGGTTTTCCGCAAAAGGACGGGCTACCGGGGTGGAAACATCTGCTGCCGGAAGCGCGGCGCAGCATCGAGGAAATCATCACCGACCCGGAGGCGCTGGCCTGTGGTTTCGGATACGAAGAATGCCAGAAAATCCTGATGCACGACCCGGCGAAATACAACGCGGATGGCTCGTGCAAAGAACCGGTGCGACTGGGCGAGTTCATTTACCGTAACCTGTTCGTGGAGCAACATCATTACGACAAGATCAACCATCTGTTCATCCCATGAGGGAACGCAAGACGAACAACCCCTATCGGTATCACGGGCTGGATTTGCGGAGCGCGGAGTACCGGGCGTGGGCATCAATGCGGGCCTGGGCGAAGGCGACGGGCCGGAAGATTTACCACAAGTGGGAATCGTTTCCCCGGTTTTTGAAGGACATGGGCGCGCGGCCCAGCGAGCGGCATGAGTTGCGGCTGGTGGATCGGAAGGGCGATTACATGCCCAGCAATCTGGAGTGGCGCATATACCGGGTGGCGTTCAAATCCAAGTCAACTGTTCCAAGTTTGAACCATCTCACCGCTGCGAACCGCCCACCCGATAAAAGATATTTGGTATGAACCCCAAGATTTCAGTGTTGCTGGTGAGCCATCAGAAAGAGATTTTTGTGCATACCGCCCTGCACAGCATCAGTTCGCAGTGGTATCCGAATTGGTCGTTAATGCTTGTGGACAGCGGCAGTCTGATGCAGCCATTACTGCACGTAACCAAATACGATGAACGCGTGGTCGTTGTAAAAAGTAGTGAGTCCGCGGACCTCGCAACCACGAGAAATCCTCATTCATGGGTGGCAAACGGAATTTTCGCCAACAAGGTATTCACATCCAGCGACCTGTTTCTTTTGCTCTGCGACGACGACTGGTTTTATCCGTGGGCGTTTCAGGCGCTGGCGGATTTTTACCAGGAAGCGCCGGGACGCGAGTGCATGTATGGGCATGTGCATCTGGGCCGGTCGGATGCGCGCGGGGTGACGAGCATCTTTGGCGCGCGGATGGCGGACGTGGCGCGGGGGAAGGCTTGCAACGGGCCGAAGCTGGATTGTCAGGTGGATTACCTGCAATTCTGTTTCAGCCGGGTGGCGCTGGAAAAGTATCGTGAGAAGTGGGGGCCGGAAATCCTGAGCGAACGGCTGGAAGACAAGGGACATGCGGACGGTATTTTCATGGAGCGGATGGGCGAACTGTTTCCGGTGTATGCGGTGCCCGCGTGGATCGGGATGAACCGGCGCACCCCGCTGAGTGTGAACTGTGGGACTTGACGAATGACGGTGGTTTTGGTAGGACAAGATTGTGAACACGGATAAATGGCCACGGACGAAAGACCTGCCGGAAAACGAACGCGCGGCGTTTGAAAAGGCGCTTAACGGACAAACCCGACCGATGGAGCATGAAGACTCCTATTATCCGTGGGACTATGACCGATGGAAGGCTGGACCGAAACACGAGGCTGACTTTGACTGAATATGCTTAGTCCGTTGCGACAGGTGGAACGGTTGGAGCGTCAGTATCCCTACATTGACTGGCGCAATCCGGTCAAAGTGAAGCTGGTGGAAGACGGCGTGGAACGGTATGGGTGCCGGTTGTGCATCGCCATCTACGGACTGAATGGCAGCCAGGTGACGGATTTGCCGATGGATGACGCCGCGTTTCGCAAACACATGAGAGAGGTTCATCAGATATGAATGGCCCGCTCACCTGCGAATATCTGGACACGTTGAAATGCCCGTGCGGCAAACGGGATTGCGACAGCCTGCACTTGAAGGCGCTGTGCCATCCAACGGCAGGAACGGTGGTGACCTACAGTTCCCGAAATGGAACGCTGACGATCCGATGTAAAAAATGCGAGAAATTCATCTGTGAAATCAAGGTCGCGCGGCTGAACGCGCAGACCAGCGTGAAGGAATAACATGATTGGCCAAGGAAAATACTCGGAATTGTGCGAGGCGATGGTTCGTGCCGCCGAAGCGGAGGGCGTGGTGTTAATCGTGCTCGGTGGCAACCGTGGCTCGGGGTTCAGCGTGGCCATGATCGAAGAAAAGGTGAAGTCCGGCAAGATGGGACAACTGCCAGCCGTGTTACGCGCGGTGGCGGAGGTAATTGGCAAAGACGAGGCAGCGGCGAAAAAACTGCTCAAAAATTCAATGCCAAAAGTGAAACGAAGAACGCCTACGGATTTCACCGGGCTGCCGGAAAACCCGTTTGACGCCAATTCGTGGGAGAATTGACAGATATGAACAAACCGAACTGCTACGAGTGCGTCCATCGTGGAGATTTGCCCGGAGATGCGCATTCATGCTGCAACCACCCCAAGGTCAAACCAACCAAAGATCAGCCGCTGAACGCGATTATGGCGTTATTGGCAGCCGTCGGTCGCGTCAATATCAGCATCGAAGGCAATCCTCTGGGTGTGACTGGAAACCTCCACGGTATCAAGCATGGCTGGTTCTGCTGGCCGATGAATTTTGATCCCATTTGGCTTGAAACTTGTGACGGCTTTGAACCAAAGAACCAGGAAACACATGGAAACGAAAATCTTTGAAGTGCGGGACCGGGCGACGACCATGCCGGCGGTGGCGATACTGATGCAACCGACAAACCGGCGTGAGCATCTGATCCTGCGGCACGCGGGCTATAGTTGCTCGCCCGGTGATGATGTGATCCTGTTCGGCCATCTGGAAGGAGGTAAATTTGCCTATGACGTTTACGAGTGGAACGGCAATTCCACAAGGATGACGGCGCACGACTACATTTCCAAGAACTGGGCGAAGCTGAACAGCGGGGATGTCATCTGCACGGAATTCATCCGGGGCGAGCGGACGGAGCCGAAGGAAACGGAGTTGGGATGAGGCACGGTCACTGGATTTTCAAGAAGGGAACCGGTCTTCAACTCGTTCAAATATCGGAATGGGTGGCATTCATCGAATGCTGCGAAATTCGGCTGGCGAGAACCAGGGTGGGCGACGGTTACGTCAGCACGGTGTTTCTCGGTTTAGACTATAACTTTTCCGGTGGACCATTATTATTGTTCGAAACCAGGATTTTCTGCAAAGAACACGAGGACATTGATGGAGACGGGGCGCGATATGCCACGCCGGACGAAGCGTTTCGCGGGCACAACGTGATGGTGGAACGGTTGCGGGAGTTTTACCCCGAAGCCGTCATCGCCCACGAAGTGTTCGCCACCGGCAGCTTGAAGCCGGGACAGGAGGAACGGCACGCGCAGATCATCCAAGACTTGAAGCAGTTCGACAAAAGTTGAGGTATTGCTTTGTGAGGGGGGTGTGGGCGAGCGTGCGGTATGCGTTTTACGACCGCGTCCGCCTGCGAGTCCGTCGTCTGGCAGATGAGATTGTCCGATTTCCCGCGCGCCACCAACCGCGCGAAGCTGAATGATTTGTACAACGGGTTTCCGCCTTTCGAGCCGCGCGACACGGACGCGAACAGGTGCAACACGAACTTCCTTGAGGGGACGAAGATTCTGCATGACGCGCGGCGGCAGTTCGCCACGGCATTTCAGGGCGGCGAGCAGCTTTTCAACGTCACGCTGGATTACGGTCCGGTGTGGAAGCGGCGGGAATGGAGCGCGCGGATCACGCGCGAACTGAACAAGATCATCCGGGGATCGCGGCGTTACGCGGATTGTCTGGACAGCATCTTCGCGCTGAACGTGCTGCACGGCATCGGCCCTAGCATGTGGGAGGACAAGGAACGGTGGTGCCCCTACGAACTGGGCGTGGAAGACGTGCTGGTGCCGAGCAACACGTACGTCAGTCTGCGAAACCTTCCGTTCTTCGCGGTGTTCCGGCAATACACGGGCGCGGAACTGTGGCGGCTGACGCACGGGCCGAAGCGCGATCCGGCGTGGAACATGAACCTGGTGGACCGGGCGATAACGTGGGTGGACCAGCAGGCGCAACAACTGATGTCCGCAAGCTGGCCGGAGGTGTGGTCGCCGGAGAAAATGAGCGAGCGCATCAAGCAGGACGGCGGGTTGTATGCCAGCGACGCGGTGCCGACGATTGATACCTTCGACGTTTATTTCTGGAACGACAACGGCAAGAAAAGCGGGTGGAACCGGAGGATTATTCTCGATGCGTGGGGCAGTCCGGGGGTGGGCGGCGCGGGCGGGATTGCGACGCCGGCTTCGCCGAACAGCCAGCTGCCGGAGAAGACTTTTCTGGGCACGCGGAACGAGTTCCTGTACAACGCGGGCGACCGCATCTATGCGAACAACCTTGAGCAGATCATCCATTTCCAGTTCGCGGACGCCAGTGCCGTCGCGCCGTTCCGTTATCATTCGGTTCGGTCCCTCGGTTTCCTTCTCTATTCGGTGTGTCATCTGCAAAACCGGCTGCGGTGCCGGTTCAACGACCACACCTTCGAAAACCTGCTGCAATACTTCCGGGTATCGAACCCCGCCGACGCGGAACGGCTGAGTTCGGTGGACCTGGTGGACAAGGGCATCGTGCCCGAGGGTCTGATGTTCGTGAACGAGAACGAACGCTGGCAGATCAACCAATCGGTGGTGGAACAGGCGTTCGAGATGAACCGCCAGACGCTGGCGGATAATTCGGCGAGCTTCACGCAGGACTTTGACACGGGGGAAAAGCCGGACGAGACGGCGACGAGGACGATGGCCAAGGTGAACGCGACGGCTGCCCTGGTGACCAGCATGTTGAACCGGGCTTACAACCAGCAGGAGCATCAATACCGGGAGATTTGCCGGCGGTTCGGCATGGAGAACAGCAAGGACCCGGACGTGCGGGAATTCTGGAAGAACTGCCTGCGGGACGGACTGCCGAAGGAGGCACTGGACCCCTGCTGCTGGGAAGTGAAGGCGGTGCGGGTAATCGGCAGCGGGAACAAGATGTTGCAGGCGGCGATGGCGCAAAAGTTGTGGGCGATGCGACCGGTGCTCGATCCGGAGGCGCAGAGGCTGGTGGACCGGATTTACGTTTTGGCGAACACGGACGACCCGGCGCTGCCCGAGCAGATCGTGCCAGAGAAACAGCACATCAGCAGCAGCGTCCACGACGCCCAGAACGGTGTGGGCACGTTGCTGGCGGGACAGCCGATCAGCATCGAGTCGGGAATGAACCACGAGGAATACATCAAGGTCTGGCTGGGGGCGATGGCGAAGATGGTGGCGGGCATCCAGCAGCGCGGAGGGGTGGCGACGCCGCAGGAATTGACCGGGTTGCAGAATCTGGCGCAACACATCGGCCAGCACATCCAGTTAATGGCACAGGACAAGACGGCGAAAGCCAAGGTCAAGGTCTTTGGCGATGATTTGAAGCAACTGATGAACTACGTGAAGGCGTTCGGGCAGCGGCTGGCCGAGCAGCAGCAGAAGGCCCAGCAGCAAAACGGGAACGGGATGGACCCGAAGGCGATGGCGCAGTTGCGCGGGAAGATGATGATTGACCAGGCCAAGGCGGCGAACCTGCGGGAAAGCCACGCGCAGAAGACGGCGCAACGGCGGCTGCAATTCGAGCAGCAGATGCAGGAGGACGCGCAGAGGCACATGCTGGAACTGCACAAGGACGCGCAGAAGCACGCGGCGGACATGCAGCAAAGCCAGATGCGGTCACTACAAGAATGAAGGCGAAGCATGTCAATGTTGAAGGTGTCCCGCCGGGACCGGAAACGAATTCGAGAACTGGGCGAGTGGTTGGGGGCTTCATCTTTTCACCGCGCCCTTTGCCGGAACTGGTGGAGGACAAGGAAGCCATCCGGGCGGCGTTGAAGGAAAGCCGGAGACAGCATACGAAACGAGTCAGGAGCAATCTGCCATGAAAATAATGATCGAAACCGTTCCGCACGAGGAACAGCGATACACGACTTGCGGCGACTGGTACGCGGACAACGATGGCGTGCTGCACATCCGGGTGAGCAAACTTTCCGACGCGCGGCGGGAACTGCTGGTTGCGGTACATGAACTGGTGGAAGTGATCTTGTGCGACAACGACGGCGTGACGCAGGCGGTGGTGGACACGTTCGACAAGGAATACGAAGCCAACCGGCCCGAGGGGAACTTCGACGAACCGGGCGACGATCCCAAGGCACCGTATTGCCGGCAGCATTGTATCGCCACGGGCGTTGAACGGATTCTGGCGGCGGCACTGGGTGTGAACTGGAAGGAATACGAGGAAGAACTGGACGCGCTGCCGGACGTCGAACCGAAGTGAAAGACATCTCACAGGCGACGGCGCTGGTCTATGACCACGGAAGTTACTTTCCAGTCGCTCAAAGATTGGCGCAAGACTTCAAACGGGTTTTTTATTTTGTAGAATGGGAGACGGGACTTTCGCAGGTGGGCAACGCGGTGCTGGGTGACGGCTTTGAAAACGTCATCCGGGTGCGCGACCCGTGGAAGGTGAAACGCGAAGTGGATTTGTTCGTGTTTCCGGACATCGGCCAGAGCGGGATGCAGGAGGAACTGGAAAGTCATGGCATCGCCGTGTGGGGTGCGCGCAGTGCGGACCAGCAGGAGCAGAACCGGGAATTGTTTTTGAAGACGCTGGGCGATTGCGGGCTGAAAGTGCCGCCGCACACGGTCATCGTGGGTTTGACAAATCTGCGGGAATATCTGGCGGGCAAGGAAGACCAGTACATCAAGATCAGCCGGTATCGCGGCAGCTTTGAGACGAGCCATTTCCGGAGCATGGAAGATGACCGCAGCCTGCTGGACTGGTGGGGCGTGA
>Ga0070735_10000962_pt1 | contig 28879 bp, 25 predicted proteins | sample Coa_R1_FD_66443 | JGI IMG/M metagenome (GOLD analysis project Ga0070735, IMG submission 66443) | Surface soil microbial communities from Centralia Pennsylvania, which are recovering from an underground coalmine fire - Coalmine... | ecosystem: Environmental > Terrestrial > Soil > Unclassified ...
GGGAAGAACTTGAACAGGAACCAGACGCCTTGTTCTTTCTGAGCTTGGACAATGCCGATCATGCTCAGCGTTCCACCATCTACGCTAAGGCTCGTCATCATGACCGCCGAGACCACCGCCAGTCCCATGGCGACTTCATAAGAGACCATCTGCGCGCTTGAGCGCAACGCGCCGATCAGCGGGTAGTGAGAATTGGAGGCCCACCCAGCGGTCACAATACCAAGCACCGCCAGGGACGACACACCCAGCATGAACAGAATTCCGATGTTCATGTCAGTGATGGCGTGCGTAGGGCCAAAAGGAACGACGACAAACACCGTGAACGCCGCCAGCACTACGATGAACGGTGCTACCCAGAAGACAATCTTGTCTGCGCCGTCAGGAATGATGTCTTCCTTGAGTAGCAGTTTCAAAGCGTCCGCGATCGGCTGCAGTAATCCATGTGGCCCAACCCGCATCGGTCCCAGCCGTACCTGCATGTGTGCCAGAATCTTGCGCTCCAGCCAGTTCATGCAGATCACCGCGACCGATAGACCCGCAAAGACGAGCATCACGTAGACAACCGCCCAGAAGATGTTCCCCGCGCCGCCGGGCGTCTGGTTGCTGTCGAGATATGAAAGGATGTACTGGACAAACTCGTGCATCAGCGGTCCACCTCGCCTAGAACGATGTCCAGGGTTCCAATCACCGCGATCACATCGGCCACGAGTTGTCCGCGGCACATGAGCTCGAGCGCCTGCAAATTCACAAAGCTCGGCGGACGCACGCGGACCCGATACGGCTGGGTCGATCCATCACTCACGATGAAATACCCTAGTTCGCCCTTCGGCGCTTCGATCGAGTGGTAGACCTCTCCCACTGGCGGCTTCATCACCTTCGGGACCTTCGCCATGATCGGACCTTCGGGAATTCCAGCCACCGCCTGCTCAATAATCCGCAACGATTGCCGCATCTCCACCATGCGGACCAGGTACCGGTCATAAGTGTCGCCGTTCTCGCCGGTCGGAATCTCGAAATCGAAGTTCTTGTAATTCGCATACGGCAGCGCCTTGCGGATATCCCACTTCACGCCGCTCGCCCGCAGTACGGGCCCGCTCACGCCCAATGCAATGCAGTCTTTTCCGGAAATCACGCCAACGCCCTTGGTCCGCTTCAGCCAGATCCGGTTCGTGGTCAGAAGCTCTTCGTACTCGTCAATCTTCGGTTTCACGAAACTGACGAAATTCTTCACGTCTTGCTCAAAGCCTTCGTACGCCTCGTACTGCAATCCCCCAATGCGGAACGCGTGCGTCGTCAGTCGTGCGCCGCAATACTTCTCAAAAATCTTTAGGATCTCCTCCCGGTCGCGGAAGGTATAGAAAAGCGGCGTGATTGCCCCGATATCCAGTGCATGCGTTCCCAGCCAAAGCTGGTGGCTGGCCATTCGGTTCAACTCGGTGAGAATCACCCGGATGTACTGCGCCCTGGGCGGTGCCTCCACACTGAGCAGCTTCTCCACCGCTTCGCAGTACCCAAGCCCATTCGAGACCGCCGCGACGTAGTCCATACGGTCCACGTACGGATTGAACATCGTGTACGTGCGGTTCTCGGCAATCTTCTCTACGCCGCGATGCAGGTATCCGATGACGCACTCGAGGCCCATGACCTTCTCGCCGTCAAGTCGCAGAATGACGCGCAGGACTCCATGGGTCGCCGGGTGCTGCGGCCCCATGTTGATCACGAGCTCATTGGCATCCAGAAACGTCTTGTCCGGCGTGTCGAGATCGAGCGGCGAGAGTGTCTTCGGATCGGTCATCTAGAAGTCGGGTCTGTTTCTGTGCTCCCCTGTATCCTCTGTGGTGAGTTTTGCCGCTATTGTCCGCTCTCGATTCCCAGGTTGATCTGCACCCACTCATTGTCCTGTTGCAGAATCCCGTAATCCTTACGCAACGGATAACCCTTCCACCCATCCGGTAACAAAATCCGCTTCAGATCCGGATGCCCGTCGAACTTGATTCCAAACATGTCATACACTTCGCGTTCCAGCCAGTTGCACGTCGCCCACAAAGGCACGGAACTCGCCAGATTCTCGCCATCTGCAATCGGCGTCTTCACGCGGATACGCTCATTCCGCGCAAACGAATACAGAATCCACACCACATCAAACTGCTTCTCCCGCTTGGGATAGTGCACCGCGGTTACGTCTACGCAGTAATCGAAATGCTCCTCGTCGCGCAGAACTTGCAGAATCTCGGGGATTAGCGAACGGTCCACTTCCATATAGTTCTGCCCGAGATGCGTCAGTGCATTCACGCCCGACCCGTACATTTGCTTGAACTTGTCCACCATCGGCGAATTCCAAGGTGTCGGCACCGGGCCAGCAGGCTTCGGAGGTGCTGGATGCCCTGCCGGACGTTCTCCTGCCGCCGGTGCAGCGGGCTTAGCCCCTGCCGCGGGAGCAGAAGTGGCAGTCGCAACGGGCTTTGCCGAAACGGCGGGTACGGCACTTTTTGCAGGAGTCGCTGTTTCTGAGGGTGGAGAAGGCTTGGTAGGAGTTGTTTTCGTTTCGGATTGAACTGACCCGGAGGGTGTAGATTTCACTCCGCCCGGTGTTGCGGGCTTATCCGCCGTCGGTTTCTCATTTTCCGGCGGCGGCGGAGTGGGGGATTTGATTTCGTCCGACATAAGGCGACGGCACAGTCTCCGGCGCGGGCTGCGTTCGAAAGAACGTTAACTTTTATCAGCTTGAGAAGGTAGTGTCAACGACCGCCGACACAAGAAGTTGTAAAAGTTTTCAGGGCGAACATGCGCAGGATCGGTTCGCCCATAAGATCGCTGAAATCGCTTGTGGAATCCGGCTTTCCAGCGTCTCGAAAATATCCTCCGGTTGAGCGTTCGGCCCCTTTCGCTAGAAAAAATTTCGTCAAGCATCGCCGACAGATCGCGCCGCCAGTAATTCTTTCGCTGCGTCCTCTGTCGATCTGGTACATTTACGCGCGTGAGCCGCTCGGCTCATTGTGCCAGCCCTGTCCTGGTATGCCCCGGTCTTAACCTGCAGATCACAAGGAAAGGATTTTCGGATGAACACAACTCGGATCGCTCTGGCATCCTTTTGTGCATTTGTGGCGTACTTCGTTCTCGGAGGTCTCGCTTTTACAGTCCTCCCGCTCCGCACGGAATTCCTGAAATATCCAGCTGTCTATCGTCCACAAGATGCGATCAAGAGGGTGATGCCGGCTCGCATGGTAGCTATGCTCGTAGGAATGGTCGTGCTTGCAGTTCTCTACGCGATGCTCTATCAAGGCGGGTCTGCTACGGCGGAGGGTGCGCGCTTCGGAGCACTGATCGGAGTATTTTCCGTCTGCGCTTTCGTCATCCATAACTACGTCAATCTGAACATCGGATTGAAACTCACCATCCAGCAGTCTGTTGCCTATTTCGTGGAATGGCTTGTCGTCGGACTGGTGATCGGTCTGATTTATCGTCCGGCACGGTAGGGAAGAGTGAGACTCAATCTGGAACCGGTGCCCCTATAAAAGACGACGCGGTTACCCGCGCGCTTGCGCCTGGTAAGTCTCGATCAAGTCTCGAATGCGTTGGGCATCCTTCTTGCGGTGCCCATGACTGGTAATGGGATCGGTCCCACCCGTCGATTCGATCACGATCTCTGACCAGAACACCCCCGTGTTGATGTGCACCGATGCGATCTTCGACATCGCGATGCTCTCTTCATTGCTGCCGAACAACCGTGGCTTGACCCGCGACACCCGCTGCGGACTGATCACCAGTTTTGTCGGGAACAAGAAATTCCCCTGCGTCCAGCGCGATGCGCTAAACGTCTCGGCCGGAGAAGAATCCATCGAAGAAAGCGGCGGCGCAGCCATAATGATTGGGTTATTTAGTCATTGAGTCATTTAGCCATTCAATCATTGCGCGATCGAGAAGTTAAGATCCGCTCGTGGTCTGACTTCCACGCTCTAGTCGAAACGATCAATTACCAAATTACCAAGTGCCCAATGACTAAATGTCTAAATGATTAAATAACTCAATCACCCAATGGCTCAATGACTAAATTCTTCCTACACCCACTCCAGCGCGCCCTTCTTCCAGACCCATATGTATCCGACGATCAAAATCGCCAGAAAGACGAGCATTTCCAGCAGGCCAAACAGTCCGAACGCTTTAAACTTCACCGCCCACGGAAACAAGAAAATCGTCTCCACGTCGAACACCACAAACAGAATGGCGATGATGTAGAACCGCACCGTGTACCGCCCGCGCGCATTGTCGATAGGATCAATGCCGCACTCATACGGCATTAGCTTGGTCTTCGACGGATTCGATGGCCGCACCAGCTTTGCCAGAAGTAAAGTAATGGGAAGCAACGTGCCGACGATGACAATGAAGATAAAAATGGGGACGTAGTTCTGGGGCATAGGCTTGAACTCAGCAGGTCATCCTAGCGCACCGAGCCCACCACTTCAAGAGAAACAGCCTGTTCAGATTCGTTTGTGTAAGTCCAATCTTGGCAAACTTGGTGTCATCGTTGGCGTATGAGAAGCTTTGCTGTCATACTTTGTTTCCCTACGGGAGGCGGTTCCTTGCCTGTTGAATCTCGTTCGGCCCTCATCACCGAATTTCCCGACCAGTTGGCGACCACGCCTGACTCAAAGCCACCCAAGGAGGTAGACGCAAGGCTTTGGGGCCGCACGGATCGCAAACGCCTTTTAATCTGGGCCGCAATCGCCTTCGGCATTCCAGCCATCCTTGTATTCGGACTGCATCTGATTGGAACTCCGAATAATTCCGTAATGACCGTGCGGACGGATCTTCCGATCAAAGGGTTGATGGCCTTCTTTGTCACTCTGGCGACTTTCGCCGTGTCTCGCATCGAGAAACGTCCGCTCGACAACTACGGCATTCCGCCGCGGCAGGTCTTCGGACTCAGATTCTGGGAGGGAACGCTCTGGGGTTTCGCGATGCTATCCGCGATCCTGCTGATCCTCTGGACTTCGGGACACTTCCGCGTGGACTCCGTTGCGCTTGAGCAAAGCGCAGTTCTCCGATTGGCACTCGGATGGGGCTTCACTTTTCTTGCTGTGTCGCTCAATGAAGAGCTTGCTTTCCGCGGGTACTGGCTCTTCAGCATGTCCCGGCGCATGCGCTTCTGGCCGGCAGCTTTTTTCCTCTCAGCTGTCTTTGGAGCCGCTCACCTCGGCAACCACGGCGAAAATATCCTGGGCATTCTGCAGGTAGTGGCAACGGGCTTGATTTTTTGCCTGATGATCCGCCGCACCGGCACTCTCTGGTTCGCCATCGGATTCCACGCGGCCTGGGACTGGGCGGAGACTTTTTTCTACGGCACGCCCGACAGCGGACTTCTCGGTGTAGGCCGCCTCTTGAATACCTCCGTGCACGGACCGAACTGGCTCACCGGAGGCTCGGCTGGACCAGAGGGAAGCATCTTCGCGATGCTGATTCTTCTACTCTGTGCCGCACTGATCCATCTGCGCTTTCCGAAAGCAATCTACCCCGACCGTCCCGTCTAACGAACCAACGTCTGGCTCCAGATCTACGCGAATCCATTGCGTGACAGCGGCAACTCTCGCACGCGCTTTCCCGTCGCCGCGTAAATCGCATTGCAGATCGCCGGTGCCATCGGAGGCACTCCCGGTTCTCCTACGCCCGCCGGCGGCGCCGAACTTTCCACGATGTGAACATCTACGTGTACCGGCGCATCATTCATCCGGGCCACGGGATAGTCGTTGAAGTTCGATTGATCGATCACGCCACTCGTCGCCGTGATCTCCCCGGTCCGCGCGATGCTTGTCCCGAATACCGCCGCTCCTTGAAACTGCGACAGCACCATATCCGGATTCGCCACAATCCCGGCGTCCACCGCCGTAGTGACTCGCGGTATGGTAACCGCCCCCGTCCCGTCGACTTCCACTTCGACAACCGATGCGACGTAGGTCAGGAAGCTGCGGTGCACAGCCATTCCCATGCCCCAGCCCTTGCCGGATTTCTTTTTGCCCCATCCGGCTTTGTCGGCAGCAATTTCCGCCACACGCCGCAGTCGCGTCGTGTCATACGGATACTTCCCGGCGACCTCCTTCGGTTGATCAGCATCGACCATCCGTCCGGTTCCCAGCAAAGCCAGGAGATAGTCATACGGATCCCGCCCCGCCGCGTATGCCAACTCATTCGCGAACGTCTGCACCGCAAACGCGTGATAGATGTTCGCTACCGAGCGCAGCCATCCGATGCGCACGTGGTTTACCGCCGGACCATTCTCCGAACGGAAATTCGGTACATCGAACGGAATTACATTCCATCCCAGCGACATCTCGCCGGCGCTGCCATAAATCGCGTCTTTATCGAACGTAGACGAGATCGACGGAAACACCGACCGCTGCACCCAGGCCTTCGGCATCCCCTTGTCGTCAACCGCGGCCTTGATATACATCGCCGCCACCGAATGATAGTAGTCGAACTTGATGTCGTCCTCGCGGCTCCAGACCACCTTCACCGGCTTGCCCGTTTTCTTCGAAAGCACCGCCGCCTCGACCGCATAATCCGGCTTCGACTTCCGCCCAAATCCGCCGCCCAGAAATGTCACATGGCATGTGACATCTTCCTTCTTCATCCCGAGTGCTTTAGCAACTTCTTCCTGCACGCCCTGAGGATTCTGCGTCGGCGACCACACCGTCACCTTGTCCGCCTGCACGTCGGCCACGGCCACCGGAGGTTCCATCGAGGCATGCGCCAGATGCGGGGCATAATATTCGGCCTCAATGATCTTCCCGCCCTTGGCGAACTCCGCATCTGGATCTCCGTTCGTATGCACCGCCTTTCCCGGTTTCCGCGCGGTCTCCTGCAACTGCTTCTTGTACTCGGACGACGTGTAGCTCGCGTTGGCACCGTTGTCCCATTCGATCCTGAGATTCTTGCGCCCCTTGAACGCTGACCACGTGTTATCGGCAATCACCGCCACTCCGCCCAGCGGTTGAAAGTGATGCGGTGGCGTGAACGGAGCGATCGGAATCGTCTGCTTCACGCCCTTCACCTTCAGAGTAGCGGCGTCATCGACCGACTTTACTTTTCCGCCCAACACCGGAGGATGCGCAATCGCCGCATACAGCATCCCGTCCACACGCACGTCCATGCCAAACACCGGCTTGCCCGCGCACACATCCGTAACGTCGTATCCCGGCGCAGGCTTGCCGATGTAGCGCCATTCCGACGGCGACTTCAGCTGCAACTCCTCTTTCTTCGGAACCGGTTGCTTCGCCGCCAGGCTGGCCAACTCTCCATACCCGAGCGTGCGCTTCGACGTCTTGTGCGAGACAACATGCACTGGATCCGCCACGCATTCCCCTTCGGCTACGCCCCACTGTTGCGCTGCGGCGCGAATCAGCATCAGCCGTGCCGTAGCCCCCGCTTCGCGCAGCGTGTCGAAGAATTCACGCACCGAATGCGATCCATCGGTATCCTGCGATCCATAGCGCTCGTCGCCATCACCTTGAACGACTTTCACGCGCGCCCAGTCGGCATCCAACTCGTCCGCAACAATCCGCGGTAAACTGGTCCGCACGCCATTTCCCATCTCTGTCCGGTGCGCAACGATTAACACCGTCCCATCTGGCTGAATCCCAAGAAACACGCCGGGATGAAACGCGGTCGCATCAATCTCCGGCACCGATCCCATCCCGACAACGGGTGCGCCGACAATGGGTGCCCCATTTCTGGCCGCATTTGCCAGAAGTGGGGCTTTTTCGACACACAGCACGAACGCGCTGGCCGAAAGCATCCCCTGAAGAAAATTCCGGCGGCTGACGTTCTCAATCACGAACCCTTCGGAGCTCGTTTTCTCGATGGTGATCATGCGGTCTCCTTCGCCGCTTCGTGGATCGCGGCCCGAATGCGCTGGTACGTCCCGCACCGGCATATGTTCCCAGCCATTCCGTCATCAATATCCTGGTCCGAAGGATGTGGCCTCGACGACAGCAGAGAAACCGCCTGCATGATCTGCCCGGGCTGGCAGTATCCGCACTGCGGCACATTTACCTCGGCCCACGCCTTCTGCACCGGATGCGGACCGTGCGCCGAGATGCCCTCGATTGTCGTGATATTCGCGCCTTCCAGCTTGCCCAACGGCTGCTGACACGACCGCACGGCCTTGCCGTTCTGCAGCACCGTGCACGCGCCGCACAGTGCCATGCCGCAGCCGAACTTCGTCCCAGTGAGTCCGAGAATGTCGCGCAGGTACCACAGCAGCGGCATCTCCGGATCGCCATCAAATGTCTGTGCTGAACCGTTTACCTTGAGATGAACCATAGGCACGTCCTTCGATCGAGAGGTCAGGAAGTTGTGGCTATTTTACAGCGCCTCAATCCCGACACGCATCGCCAAAAATCTTGTCATCCTGAGGAGGGCGAAAGCCCTCCGAGGGACCGTACGAAATTATGCACCGCGATGCAGTTGTGGAGACCCACCAAGCGGTATGCACCCATAGTTCTAGCCCACGTCCCGGACCTTCGGCGGTCACCCTGAAACCCCGAAACCTGCCTCCCCCTATTTCTCCCAATGCGTCACCGCAAACTTCTCTGGATCAAACGTCCCCGCATCCAGCTTAACGTTCGCCTGAATATCCGAATAGTCCTCCGAAAACACTTTCTTCCCCTCGGAATACACCTCAACTCCAGCCGCAATCCATGCCCCCGCCAGCGGCTGATAATGAATGAACCGGATATCATTCAGCTTCGAAGCATCTCCCTGTGCCGGCTCAATCACCCGCACAAACAGCAGCGTGTCCTTCGCGATCCAGAACTGCTTCGACTTCAAATCGTCCTTATCCGCGCCGACGACATAGGCGGGCTTGCCCTCCCACGTGTCCTCGCGCACCTTCGACAAATCGTAGCCTTCGGCCTTCACCACAGCAATCGTCGTCTCCGGCGCCTGTTTGTACACATCGAATCCCAGCACCAGCAGGATGTTCACCAGCGGTTGCTTCCCCACGACCTTGTTGTCTTTCACGATCGTGACGTTTCCATCGACCATCACGTATCCCTTGCCATCACTCGCCGGACCGATATCGATCCTCAATTTGCCGGGCAGGGAAGCGGCCTCGTACCAGGTCTCCGCCGAACTCGTCCCATCGGCTTTGTAGGTCGTGCTCTTCTGGACGAACGTCACGTTCTGGTACCACGACGATGAATACCGATCATGCATCGCTCGCAAAACATCTTCACCGTTGTGCATGGTTTGAGCGTGAACAACATTAAGGGACAGCAGAGCGGCAATCAGAATGAGTCGGCGCATGTGAGTTGGACGGTCAGCCGGGTGAAAGGATACTCCATCGCGAAGCCCATCGATTATTTTGAACGACCGGGCAAGAATCCAGGAGATGCGACCAATCCACTGTTCCGCTACCACGGACAACCTCCACTGCGTGGAAGAGCGGCCCTTCAGGCCGCGTCAAGCGCCTGAAATCAAGCAGACTTTTGGCCCCCGAGGCCTGTCGAAGAGGGACACAAGCTGTGCACTACCGTGGAAGAGCGGCCCTTCAAGGGCCGCGTCAACGTTAGATGAACTCTGGGGCTTTTAAGCCCCGGCGGACCATTCAGATAGCGCCACATTTATCCGGGAACAAGAATACGCCCCGCGCCAAATCAGACCTGAGCGTCGCCTCGTGGTAATAATGACTGAGGATCCCGGGTTTCCACTCCAGCAAGTCGGGATTTCGTCGCGCAAACTCATCCCACCCAAGCCCCGGCGTCCGCGCCATCCGCTCGCGAATCAAAAAGAAATACGCGTGCGTGATCGTCTCGTGATAAAGCCCGGACTTCCCACGAGCCTCCGCATACGCCTTCAGCGTCCGGGAAAATCGATCCAGCGCTTCGAGTGGCGGATACATCGATAGATAAGCAAATGCCAGCTGCACATGATCGGAATGATGAAAGGATTCTGTTGGAACATCGCCCGTCTCGAATCGCTGTATCAGTTGCTCGGTGGTCATAGCAGACTCTCCAGCGGTCTGCGACGCTCAGGCGCACCGTCCATCCAGAACTTGTAAACGGCATCTACGATATCCTCTGGTGTGTCCTCATCACTTTTCTGACACTTCAGCAGATTCGACCGCGAAAATGAATCCCCAATGGTTTCTTGTTCTCGCACAAAATACCGATGGATATCCTCTTCGCTGCTGCCAAACTTGCGTGCGTATTCTTCAAGAAACTGACTGCCCCTCCTGGCTTCGATTCCTTGTTTCCAGATGTTCATCGGGGAGGCCGTCATTAAGAAAAGTTTGCAATCGATTGCCGCCAGACGTTCGTCAATTTCCGCAACATCCGTCCACTTCACAATTCCCGGACGCACGCAATGCGTAATGTGCAATGTGTCGATCACAGCAAAGCACCACGGCTTCCGGTGTTCCTGCACGCTCGCATGAAGCCATTCCAGCATCCCGACAAGTCGCTCCAGATGTCGTACGTTGTCTGCGACGGTGAGCGTTCCACGATCCTCGAGAGGAGCCAGTGGTCCGTAGGTGTGCGATTGTGCCAGGTGAATCAGGCTCCGAATCTTTCTCGGCTGCGACTCCGCCACGTGACGGCGAATGAGTGCATCGATCAACGTGGATTTCCCGACTCCGGAGGTACCTTCGACCAACAACGCTTTGAATGGAGCGGTCGCCATGCTCTCTTATCCGGCCTTTCCCACTGCGATCGCAAACGCCGCCGCCGCGTAAACCACCAGATTCCCCACTCCATACATCCCATGCAGCAGATGCAAAAGGATCGCCATCACAAACACCGCCAACAACAACCACGCCCCGCGCACCGCGGTCCCCGGAATCAATAACAACAGGCTTCCGGCAATCTCCCCAAATCCCAGCACCAACCGCACAAACGCCGGCATATGCGTTCGCGAGAATTCGTGGGCCGCTCCCGGCAACACGAACATCACCGCTTCGATCAGAATCACGATTCCCAGCGCCAACCGCAGCGCGATCATCCCGCATTTGCTCGTCATGCTTCCTCCCGACGCCTTCGCCCCGACTTTGCTTTGATCTCTTTCAGTCGGTGACTGGCGCTCGAATCCAGATCCAGTTCGTAAAATTTCTTCAGATCCCGAATCTTCTCCAGCGATGCCGCACTGAACGGCGTCTTCCCATCGAACGCGTGCAGAACAATACCCTCCAGCACATCGCCCAGAGTCATATCGTGATATTCCGCAAACGCCTTGAGCACCTTGAGGATGCGTTTCTCCATCCGCACCCCAGTCTGCACCCGCTCAATCTGCAGCTTTGCGTCGTCAATCATGGTACCAGTGTACCAAACTACCAACATAAATACAAAGAGAAACGAAGAGAAGGGAGCGCAGAAAGCAAGGGGTGCCCCATCCTTCTCGTGTTTTGTGCGAGAGGGTGGGGATTTTGACGTTAGAACTGGCTGTCTTTTCTGCACCGGCTGCCCCACCCTTCGCGATGTTCGAAGGGTGGGCACGACAGGCGAGTGAAGTGCCCGAAACACGGGCTAAGTCATCTCTGCCCGGGGTTCCTTGTGGTCCCTGGGGACCTGTTAAACCAACTGGACCCTGTGGACCGACGATACTCGCACCAGCCGGACCTTGAGGACCGGGAACGGTGGATGCCGCACCCGTTACGCCGGGAGCGCCGGCAGCAGCCATCAGTACCCACGGAGACGTGCCCGGTGCAGCCGTTCCCGCTGCCACGGGGGCAGTTGCAATATAGGTGGACGTAGCTGCGGTACCGCCGGTGCCGATTAGCTGTGCACTCCCGCCTCCAGCACCAGAAACCGAGTACTGGTTGTCACCGTTGGTGCTCCACGTTCCGAAACCAACTGGGCCGAAGCAGTTGGACCAATCCGTCATACAGAACTGCCCGGACGCGCCCGCAACAGACCAGAAACCGCCATTACTGTAAGTCTGGTGAGAGTGGTCAAGGTTGCGGTGAAGTCGTTGTTGGGTTGGCCACCTGTGTTGTAGTTGCCGGAACCAAATGCGGAATTGCTCGGCGTCAGCGTGGTTGAGTTGGTGGCACTGTCTGCCAGCCTGAGGTTCCACGACACGATGTTGGAAGTGTTCAACACTCCTATGGTGCCATCGGTCATGATTGTTCCAACCATTGAGCCAGAAGCGCCGAATGACAGGTTGACGTTGTAGGTGATGGGTGTGTAGGTAACGACGTCGTTGAGGGCGTACGCAGTATTCGGATTGAAAACGCCACGGAAGTTGAAGCCCGTACCGTTTGTGCCATTCGTTCCGTTGGGTCCGGCGACTCCCTGCGGTCCCGTTAATCCTTGGATTCCTTGTGGACCTTGGAGTCCCATTGCTCCAGTTGGACCTTGCGGCCCTGCTGGACCTGTTGCGCCTTGCTGCGCCAGCACAACCCAAGCGCTTGTATTCTCGTCCGGAGTTAGTGTGTTTGGGCCGTTGCCCGCGGTCGCCGTGTAGGTCGAGCCACCGTAAGTCACAACATCATTGATGGCATAGGTCGCCGCGGGATCGAATGCGTTGCGGAAGTTGAAGCCCGTACCATTCGCGCCTGCAGGACCTTGCGGGCCCGCGGCTCCAGTCGCTCCTTGGGCACCCGTCAACCCGATCGGGCCCTGTAATCCAGTTGCTCCTGTCGGTCCCGTCAAGCCCTGTGGTCCCTGCGGCCCGACCGCGCCGTAGGTTACGTAGAAGGTAGCCGAGGCTCCCCCGCTGTTGGCAATCAACAACCTGTAAGAACCTGCAGCCTGTGCGGGCAGATTGGCTACGACCACAGACGCGGAGCACGCGGAGGTCACTTTGAGTCGCGTCGTGTTGAAAGTTACAGCGGGCAGAGCGCCCGTGCAAAAGCCTGAGCCTACGGCTGTAACTGTGTGGGTTGTGTAATTGATGGACGCGCTATTAATCCCGACCGGAGTGAGCGCAAAAGAATGCGCAGGAATCAGCAACAGCAATGCAAACAAGTGGCGCTTCATCTTGAATCCTCCAGTCGATCTTCGGCTTACACCTCGGCCTGAGGTGATGTCCAGGTGCTCGCGTTATGCAACTTGTCCTTAAGTTCCTCTGCAGAGTGCGGTACAGGATTGCAGAGTTTTCCTTTGGTCGGTGTGCCGGCGGGATTTGTGGGGAATCCGTCTCGCCTTTGGTAACAGGATGTTAGCTGTTGCAGCGGATGGGGAAAGTACCGTGTGGGCCATTACGGTGCAGTTACCAAAGTGCCGCGCGGAAACGCTCTAGAAACGATCCCATGAGCTCTCATGATTCCGAACCGACATTGCGCGGCCGGGTTGCTATACTGCTCCGAAAATTAAGCAACCATCCCCAAAGACCGGGATGAGCGGATGACGCAGAACGTGCGAGGACGATTGACCTCATCGGAAGATTTGGTGCAGCGCATGCGAAGGCAGCGTGCGGTCTGGGACATGGTACCGGCCAGTTCGGTAGTCCTGTTATCGGGAATGGCGTTCACTTTACTTGGGAGCATTGGCGCCATCAGTCAATTGGCGTCTGCCCGCGTTTCTATCGTACGCTTCGTGATTGTCGCCGGGGCGACCGGAGTTTTTGGCGCCGTTCTCACCTGGATTGCAGTTCGCAAGTCTTGGCTGTGGATCGTCGCCATTTCGGCATTAGCCATCGTTACGGGTTCGGCCCTCTCACCCTATATCCAAAAGCACGCGCCTCCGCCCCTGATTGTGTCGAACGATGTCAGGCAATGGATCGAGATCGCTTCAGAAGCGACGATCTTCTTACTGATGATCGGTTTCGTGTTAACCATGGAATTCATCCGTCGCGAGGGCGACAGATTTTTTCGGACCCATACGGAAATGCGGCTTGCAGGCGAGATCCATCGGGAACTGGTGCCCACGATCGAACGAAGGATCGGAGAATACGAATTTTATGCCACGTCTCTGCCGAGTGGTCTGGTGGGCGGCGACCTCGTTGACCTGATCGATCGAAATGGAGTTTGGCTGGCGTATGTTGCCGACGTCTCCGGGCACGGAGTCTCGTCGGGTGTAGTGATGGCGATGGTAAAGGGTTCCACCCAGATGGGTACGCGATTTGAGCTAGAACCCGGGCGTTTGCTGGCGGGTCTCAATGAAGTCTTATGCTCGCTGAAAGTAAGCAACATGTTCGCGACGTGCGGACTCGTGGCGTTCTCGCCCGCCGAGGGGCTGCGTTATTCTCTCGCTGGTCACCCGCCCATCTTGCGCCGACGGCGCCTGGAGGTGGAGCTTCTCGGCGATCAGAACCTGCCGATTGGCGTCTTCTCGGACGCCCCGTTCCAAAGTACTCGGCTGGAAATTTGTACCGGCGACGTTCTGGCGATAATCACGGATGGCTTGACAGAGGTATTCAACGCTGGCGGAGAAGAGCTAGGCATCGAGGCGATCGCGGAGGTCCTGCGGGTCACGGGAGACCGCCCACTGAACGAGATTGCTTCCGCGATTTTCAATCGTGCGACCCAGCACGGCCCGCACATCGACGATCAAAGCTTGCTCCTCATACGCAAGAACGGCTAACGGAATTTGGCAAGCGGCGATGGTCGCCAGCTACTTGGAAAAGCGTATACCAGCTTACAGATTCTGTATTGGCACTGAAACGCGGTTTACAGTTTGGTTGGCGCGAGCGTTTGCATTGTTTGTCGCAAGTGGCAATTACCGCGGGCGGCTTGGTATGGCGTGCACAAGTTTGCCTCTTTGATTCATTAAGCCTCTAAAGTCAGCTTCCATTGGCGTCAGCCGCCCGCAGAAGGTTAGTGCTTCGTCAGGCAGGCATCAGGGCTCGGTTGGTCAGTTCTGCGGTTGGCTCTCATCGGGATTGTGCCGTCGAGTCGCAACTGTTCGCACTTGATGCAGCTCGAAAGGTTGCAGTCGAGATCCATCGGGTTTTGAAAAGTACCCTTGCATCACCTGGCAACCGTCGGAGAATTTTCCCTTAAAAATTCCCGTGATTTGATCTTCAGGGTAGCGTTCCTCAAGCGCAAAGTTACCCAAGCTATCAATGCTGCCTCGCAACCATAAAGTCTTTCCGACCCGCTGGTATTGCTCGGTTCCCGACAAGGCAGCGTTCTTTGCGACCAGGTGGGCCTTTAGATGAGTAGTAGCCCCCACTGTGCCCGCGAAGTCGTTCGGGAGTTCAATACAAGGAGTTCCCAGCTGCGGAGAAACATCGATGATGGCAATGTCATCACCCCGCAATTCGATTTTGAAGGAGAGCCGCGGATTATTTGCTCGGACATTCCCTGGAAAAACCTGAAAGAGAAATTCCTCCTGATTGGGAGCAGCAGGAAACAGGTCCCAATACTCGGTGGTCATGTTGTTGTCGAAGTGCACGTCGTAGACACCCGGAGAACCTGAAAAAGGCACAAATCCCTCGTGGGTCAGGGTCATGGGGAATTCAATGTCGCCATCTGTATCCCTGATGCGAGCGAGGCCACTGCTGGAGTAACTATTCATCGGAATGACACCCAATGACTTCGCACTGAACCCCAGTGCGAGCACATACGATCGATCGGGATAGAAGGCCGGCTGCTCCCGAGCCATCATCTGTCGGCCTTTGGATAACATTTCCGGAGAGTTTGCTGGCCCCCATGCGACGTGCATGAGTGATATTTCCGTGCTGTTGCTCGTCCACTGAACCGGCGAAGGGAATGTCAGATTTGTTTCGACGATCGACGCGGACTCGGGCGGTTGGGCCTGTGCCTGCATAGGCGTCAAACTTATGGTTAGTATCCAACTTAGGATCAATATCCAAAGCGAGCTGCGTGGTCGGACTTGCGGCATGAGATTTGGCTCCTCCGTTATCTGAAAAGCACGCAGGTCTCCGAATCTAATTTGGGCTAAATATGTAGGGTTGGGCTGGGACGCGTGTACTTGCGGGCACACTCTGTATGAGCAGTGACACGCGGTGTCCTGTGGGGCTTTTCCTAAGAGGCCGAGGCGGGGCCCACGGTCCTTTGCAACGGCAGTACGACAGCGAAGGTAGTTCCTTTGCCCACTGCGCTGGTCACATCGATGCGGCCCTGGTGATCTTCGATGATGCGGCGGGCTAGCGACAGACCAAGGCCTGTTCCTTCGCCCTTGGTGGTGTAGAACGGGCGGAAGATGTTGGGCAGGTTTTCGGGCGCGATGCCGCGGCCGTTGTCTGTTACCTCGACAACTGCGTTGGGGCCTCGCTGGGCCAGCGTGACTTCGACTTTTCCCTGGCGATCGATTGCCTGCAGAGCATTCAACAAAAGGTTGAGCAGCACCTGGTGGATCTGGTCGCTGTCGTGTTCGACTTCGGGCAGCGATGCATCCTTGTGCAGGTTGATCTCGACGCTCTTCGCGAGTGCCTGCTGGCGTCCGAGCATGACCGCGTGTTCGACCGTCACGTTGAGATCGCTCTTGCGGACTTTCGGCGGATGAGGCCGTGCCGTCTGGAGGAGGTCGGTGACGATGTGATTGATGCGGGCGATTTCCTGGCGAACGTCTTTGACGACCGCGCGCGCGGGGCTTGTGGAAGGCAAGTCGCGTCCGATGATCTCGATGACGCCGGCAATTCCAGCCAGCGGGTTGCGGATCTCGTGAGCCAGGCCTGTGGCCATTTCGCCTAAGGTTGCGAGGTGTTCGGCCCGCGACATCTGGGTGCGGTGCAGGCGCTCGATTTCTTCGCGGCTCTCGCGAAGTTGGACGACCATTTGATTGAAGTTGCGGCCGAGGTCGCCGATTTCATCGTTGCGATGGGCGAAGCTGACGGAGACAGTGAGATCTCCGCCGCCAAGTTCAGCAATCTTCTGCTGCAGTTCAACCATAGGCCGCTGCACTGTGTAGGTGAGAACGACGAGCAGCGCGCCGCAGATGGCGACGGCTCCGGCACCGGCAACCAGCAAAACGATGTGACGCTCCGGATCGCGCCAGGACAGGGTCGCGAGAAGAAACAGCAGCATCCCGCCTAGCAGCACGCAAGCGATCGGTACCAGAGCTTTGATTTCCCAGTTGATACGAAACCAAGGTAGTTCGGGATCAATAGCTCTAGATGCGCCATTTTGCGCCGCATCACCTGAACTCGGCTCGTCGGCTCGTTGGCCATATCCCGTGCTGAATACGGTCGGCCGCGTGGGAACAGATGCGTCGGGTCCGTCGGCTTCCGGTCTTGGTTTGGGGCTCGTCATTGGGTCCAGAACTTCAGGCATACGCATGTAATCCCGGGAGCAGGTATGTCACACCAAAGAAGGTGAACATCACCACTCCGAATCCGAGAATTGCGAAGTATGCCGCGCGACGCCCGCGCCAGCCGCGAGTGATGCGCATGTGAAGATATCCGGCATAAACCAGCCAAGTAATCGCCGCCCACGTCTCTTTGGGGTCCCAATTCCAATAGGAGCCCCAGGCACGATTGGCCCAGTAGGCGCCGGCGGCGATCATCAGGGTGAGCAGGGGGAAGGCAATGCAAATAGTTTTGTAGGTGATGCGATCGAGAGTGTCAGCGTCCGGAAGATGTAGCTCCAGATCGTCACGCCGCCACAGCAAGAGCAGGTAGAGGAGGTTGGCGAAAATTCCGCCGACCAGCCCCGCAAGAATGAACGGACTCGCGGCCAGACTCGTGGCATAGAGTCCATCGGCATCGAGCGAAGGATAACGCCCATCGCGCGCCCGCAGCAGGAAGAACACGAGAGCCAGCGATTGCAGCAGGATACTGACGAACACCGCACGATTGGCAATGGCGAGGAAGGTTTCGTTTTTCCTTACTGTTGCCAAGATGTAGAGCACCAGAGGCGTGGCCACGGCGGCGAAGACCAGAAGCATCAGCCAGCCGAGATCCGGGATGGTTACGTAGAGGCGCACGCCGCGCGAGATGAAAACTTCGGTCTTATTCTCGGCGTCCCAAGCTATAACGTTGAAACCTCCCCAGCGTTCAAAGCGCGAAAGAACGGCGGCGTAGATTCCGACGGTGAAGATGCTGGTGGCCGCCAGGAAGAGTTCGGTTTTCACCTTGTCCTGGATCAGGAACATCATGGCGAGCGCGAAGCTCAGGGCGCAGGCCGCGTAGGCCAGCATGGCCAGAGTCACGTGCACATGCAGCCAGGTCGACTGCAGAGCTGGGACAAGCGGGCGGACGTCACTGCGCAGAAGTTGCATCAGTACGACGCCGACAATGGCCACCGGCATGGTCACAGTGCCGATCACTTTCACGCCGTAGCGCTTTTCGGCGATGAGCGTGAGAGCAGCGAGCGTCCACACGAAACTGAGCAGCATCTCGTAGAGACTGGCGAATGGGGGATGGCCGGCCTCGTACCAGCGGTGCGCCACCGCTCCGGTATTGGCGACGAGGCCAGCCCATGTCGATAGGGAAGCGAACCTGATATAGGACTCAGTGCCGGTGACGCCGAAGCCGAGATACAACGCGCCCGCGCCAGCGTACAGCACCAGTGCCGCATAGAGCAGGTTGGCCTCGCTCAGAATGTTTCCGCTCTTGACTACATTCAGAAAAGCGATGAACAGCAAGAAGGCGATGCTCAATCCAACCATGACGATCAGCGTCATTCCAGTTGCGGGATGCTGTTCTACTTTTGCCCTTGCCATGTGCTTTCGTATCCTTTCCCTCTGCAGCCGGACTCACCTTCCGGCGATTGTTGCTCTGGAAATCGATTTGTCCCGCTCATCACCAGCCAGGAACGCGGGATTCAGCTCTTTCTGTGTCTGCTCCACGACTCTCTTGAAGATCAGCTCGAAGGCATCACGATTGCGATTGGCCGAGCCACCGATCCAAAGCATCGTGCGGCCTTCGGCGTCGACAACTGGCACCACCCAGAAGCGTGTGTGGACCACATAGAAAACAAAGGTGAGGCCGATCGCCATCAGAATGACTCCGCCCCACACGGCCCACTGACCCGGTTCGTGGGAGACCTCGAGTCCGGTGAAGACTCCGGTCTTCAGATCCTTCGGTTCGAGGATGTATGGCGAGGAGGCATTTTCGGAAATGTCCGGAATCTCGGGGAACCAGACATTCACGACTTTGTTGGTTTTCGCGGAAGTGACAATGAGATGTGCGGCGGGATTCACCACGTCGTTGCTGCGGGCGTAAACGTGTCCGTCTTGGACAACGTAATCGGGGATGAACTCCGCGAGTTGAACCTTAGTATCTGCATCGAGGTCGATGATCTCGTTCATCGACAGCGAAATTTCCTGAGCAGCGCCGGTGGCACCGGCTTTCGGAGTGACGCTGACCACGAGTTTGTCGAGCTTCCCGGTACGGCCGTAGCTGGCCTGGTAGAAGCGCACTCCGTGATAAACCAGCGGATCATTGACCACGATCTCTTTGCGGCTGACTTCCTTGCCGTTGTCGACCACCGCCAACTTTGACCAGTATTTCTTGGGGCTGCCATCGGGATAAGTTTCTTCTCCCGCGCTGTCGCAACGAATCGAGAAGGGAACCGTCTTTGTGGCTCCATTTTTCAGCTCGATCTGGTTGCTCGCGGTGCCGGGGTTGAGCATGAGAAAGCCCTTCCAGCCGTAGAGCGCGTCGACGATGCCCCCGAGAAAGATCAGCAGCAGGCTGGCGTGCACGATATAAACGGCCATCTCAGAGATGCGATGGCGCTCCGAGAATAAGGAGAAGCTGCTGGTGCGAACGATGTGCTCGGATTTCCAGCCGAGGTGTTTGAGTGCCCGTTCCGCTGCTGCGAGTCCTTCTTCTTCATTGGAGACCGGAATGTGCGTCTGCGTCGCGAGCACCCTGCGGAAGTTCTCGTCGGGGCTTTTGTACGGGCGCGAGAAGAAGCGCCATGCGTTGGGGAAGCGCTGGACGGAGGCTGCGATGATGCTCAGGCTGACCAGGATCATCAGCGTCACAAACCAGCGCGCGTGAAACACGTCGGTGAGGCCCACGGCGTCGAGGAAACGGAGCATCGCCGGGGAGTAGGCGCGTTGAATGTCCTCGGGATCGGTGATCGGTCGCTGCAGAATCACCGTTCCGGCCGCGGAAAAGATGACCACCAGGATAATGAGAATCACGCCGGTCTTAATCGAACTCAACGTCAGCCAAACTTTTCGGAACGCGGAGCGAAGTGACTGGGCCATAACGATCTTCTTTCCTCGTTGAGACGAATGCACGTTCCGCGCCAACGTTCCGCGTTCACCGCAAATGTTCTGCAATCAGGGAGTTGAAGGCCAAATGGAGTTTGCGCGCGAATCCTTGCTTGGGCCATAACACTCAATTGCACAAGGCTTTGCTGGGATTTCACCCAAGCCGAAACTATGTGATCTCAATCACAAATCAGCCAAAATCAATTGGATGGGCAGCACCGTGGTGTCCGGTACGAGCGTGCGTCATTTCACTGAGCCAGTGTGGGAGAAAGCCCATCATCGAGGCCCCGCTGGGTCGGCGGAGGGTTTAGTCCTGTTTTGCACGTGTTATAAGAAGCCCATATTTTGCAAGAGGTTACGGCGGGGTCCAAGGCGGATCATTTTTCCACTGGGAGAAGGCGAGGCTCGTGCAGTTGCACTGATTGGCAATGGTCCCTCAATCGCAAAAACGCGAATGCACCCTCCCCCGGTTGCTGAAGTTACTTCCTCTCGTGTTATTGATCGCAGCGAGCCCGGCTTGGGCGAAAGAACATCCGGTGCCGCTCGAGAAGAATGTTGACGCGGCCAAGTGTCTCGAGTGCCACGAGGACAAGACCAAAGGCAAGGCGGTTCATTCCGCGATCGCCACAGGATGTTTGAGCTGTCACGAAGTTCGAGTCAACAAAGACATCACGCGGATCAAGCTGACCACTACGACCCCGCAGTCGCTTTGCATCAGCTGCCACTCTGACAAAGACGCCGCGACTCTGAAAGGCACGATACATCCGCCGGCAGTGCGCGACTGCATCAAGTGTCACGATCCCCATCAAAGCGACAACAAGAATCAGCTGTTGAAGGCGACCTCCGGCGATAAAGGACAGAATCTCTGTCTCGATTGCCACAAACAAGGATTGAATGTTCCGGAAAAGGGCAGCCGCCACGCCGCGCTCGATATGGGCTGCGATACCTGCCACGTCACGCACAAGGTTGGCGAGGTCGGCAAGCCCGAGTTTGATTTTCATCTGACTAAAGCAGCCCCGGCACTCTGCATCGACTGTCACGATGTAAAAGACGCTGGCCTGCAGAAGACGCATCACAATCAGCCATTCGAAAAGGCGGACTGCACCAGTTGCCACGATCCGCACCAGTCGGCGGCTCCGAAATTGATGCGGCAGTTCCTGCATCCTCCGTTTGCCGACAAGTCGTGCGACACATGCCACGCAGCGGCCAAAGAGGGCAAAGTTGTGCTGACAGCAGCCAGCGCAAAAGAATTGTGCGTTACCTGCCACTCCGAGAAAGCCGAGCAGATAGATAAGGCCAAGGTGCCGCATCCGGGAGCCGCTGGAGATTGCACCGACTGCCACAATCCACATGCGAGCCGGCAACCGGGACTGCCCAAGACCAACGCGGTGGATATTTGCCTGACTTGCCACACCGATCAGGCGGAGCAGGCGAAGAAGCACACGCTGCATCAGCCCGCGTTCAAGCAGGGTTGCGCGACGTGCCACGAGCCGCACGGCGGCGAGAACGATCACCTGCTGCGGGCCAAGGCGCCGAATGCATTGTGCCTGGAGTGTCACGGGCCGGATTCACAGCCCAAAAAGATCGAAGCCGATCACGTGCTCACCATTTTCAACGGAGGCGTGAAGCTTCCCGAGGACTACTTCACGAAGAACAAAGTCGTCGTCCTGCCGCTGAAGTTTGGGCGCGGGCATCCAGTGGACGGCCATCCGGTATCGAGTGTCACCGACCCGACCGACATCACCAAAGTGATTTCGAAGATTGATTGCCTGACGTGTCACCAGCCGCATTCATCAGCGCAGCCCGATCTGCTGATCAAGGATCAGGCCAACAACATGGCATTCTGTGCGAGCTGCCATAAGGATCTGACACGGAGATAGTTTTGTGAGGAGAAAGCCTATGACTTCCAATGCCGGCGCATATCCGAATCGCAACCGCAAGAGCCTGGTTGCGTGGCTGGTGCTTCTGAGTCTGACACTCGCTGTGCCTGTGTCTCTCCTTGCCGACAAGAAAAAGAAAAATGCCGAGCCCGCAAAGATTCCAGTCATCGACTACTCCAATATTGTGTGGCCGAACCCACCGGCGATCGCGCGCATTCGCTACCAGGCGTTTTACGCGGCACAGAAGCTCTCTCAGGTTGAGACCACTTCTACCCAGAAAGCGAAGTGGATGGACCGGCTGGCAGGCACGCAACCGGCGAGTGAAAGTGGGAAGGTTCTCTTCCAACTCGGCGAGCCGTATGGAATGGCGATGGACTCAAAGAATAACCTATATGTGGCGGATCAGAAGGTCGGCGCCGTCTTCATCTTCAACACAGAAACGCGCGAGGCGGACCTGATCAAGAATAAACAGCATGCCCACTTCGTGCGCATCATTGGATTGGCCATCGACGATGGCGACCGCCTGTTCGTATCCGATCCCGGACTGAATCATGTGCTGGTCTTCGACGCGAACCACACTGCGACCGACGTCATCACTGAAGGCATGGCAGAACCGGGTTCGATGACCATCGATCGGGAGAACCGGCTGTTGTACGTCTCCGATATCAAGCTGGACCAGATTCTCGTATATGACGCCGACTCGCTCAAACTGCTGCGCAAGATGGGCACCACGGGACACAATCACGAACTGACCACGCCCGGAGACTTCGCGAAACCGTCCGGTCTGGCGGTGGACGCCGACGGCAACCTTTATGTCTGCGATACCCTCAACAATCGCATCGAGGTGTTCGATGCCGATGGAAAATTCATTTCGACCTATGGCAAGAACGGCGACGGCCCGGGATACTTCGCGCGTCCCAAGGGCGTTGCCGTCGACAGTGATGGCCACATATGGGTTGCCGACGGCATGCAGGATCGCGTGCAGGTCTTCAATCAGCAGTGGCAGCTGCTCATCGTCTTCGGTGGGCACGGACTGTTGCCGGGGCAGTTCCAGGGATTGGTGGGCCTCGCCTCCGATACCAAGAACAACCGGATGTTTACATCAGAGATTTATCCCGGACGGGTGCAGCAATTCCGCTACGTGACCGACGCCGAAGCCGAGGCACTGCAGAAAGAGAAAGAAGCGCAGCGGACGAAGAAGGCTAGCGCATCGGCTCCGGTGGAGATCAAGAAGCCGAACTAGACCATTTAGTCATTTAATCATTTAGTCAATGAAAACCAATCGGGCGCGGCGTTCGATGCCCCGGTTGGTTTTGCTTTTCCATTGATTAAATGACTAAATGCTTAAATGCTGGCATTGTGTCCTCCCTGTTGCGTTTCTCATCACCGTTCACCCCCTATGTCGTTGTAACTGAGCGATTTGACCACATCGCCGCATCAGGTGGTGGTTTTCCCCCAGTGACCCTGTGTTACCGGGCTTCCGATCCGAACGTCTGATTTCTGGGCAAGCGCATTAAATTCAGCGACTTACGCGGAAAATCACAGCCATCCCGTCGACCGTCCGGATTCGGGTGGAGAGTTGCACTACTCAGGTCGGAGGCGGTTGCGGGGAGCGCCCAGGCGCAAGCTGCAGCCCACGGCCTAAGCCTCTGAGGATGTGTAAAGCGTTCGCAAAACACAGGAGGTCGTAAGAATTTATGAAGAAAGCAATGATAGTTATGATGTTTGTCTTTGCGGTCGCGGGCCTGGCAATGGCGCAAACTTGGTCGTCCACGGTGGACGTCCTCGGCGCGCACCAGAACCAGGGACGTGGCTGCGCGGGTTGCCATGCTCCGCACAGCGGCTCGTTCGGTTCCGGTCACGCTGGTGGTCCCGATGCCGGCAGCTATGCACTGTGGGGCCAGGACGCTAGCCCACTGTACGGCAAGACGGTTGCATTCGGCGATAACGGCCGATTCGTCGAAGTTCTGCCCAACGGCATCGCCACCGGATCTCAGGAAGTCGGCGGAATTCTACTCTGTCTCAGCTGCCATGACGGCAACCTGACTCAGTCCAACATGATGCAGAACTGGTCTTATGAGCAACAGATCGGCCTGCTCACCAACACCACCTACGGCAGCGGGAAGATCCCGACCCTGCTCGGGAGCGACGGCACCGGCGCCGGCAATTACAGCAACGATCACCCGGTGGGCCAGAATGCCACGATCAGCTCGGGCAGCGGTCTCGTATGGGCAAACAACACCTTCACGGTAACCTCGGGCAGCGCGTATGACAACTTCATCACGAACTATGGCTGGCCGGCTCTGGCGCCTGGAAAGTGGTCGAATCCTTACGGCGTCAACGGCGCAGGCAAACCTTATGTTCTTTGCACCACCTGCCACAACCAGCACGTGATGACGGTCTACACGTCCTCGTCGTCTAGCCAAATCGTGAAGGACGGCGGTGGCAAGTTCTATGCCACCTACTTCTTCATCAACGGCCCGTACAATCCGAACCTGCAAGGCAAGCTGACCGCTGGCCAGGCAGCATCGACGACGCAATTCTGCCGTCAATGCCACTTCGGCGAAGCGAACGAAGCCAACAACACCAACAACATCCCCACGGTATTCCAGTAAAAACGGGGCTGATTTGCTGCAAAGGGGAGAGAGAAAAGCTCTCCCCTTTTTTATCGAAGAGATTTAATCATTTGGGTACGAGGGAATTTAAACATTTAATCATTTAAGCATTTAATCAATAAGAACCCTTTGACGCGCAGCTTAAGGGCTCAACGAATAATTGACTAAATGTCTAAATGATTAAATGACTAAACAGGTCTGTGAGGAATTTATGAAACACCAACTACTCATCTCCGGATTCTTGGCAGTAAGCTTGGCGTCGGCATCGGCGCAACTGGCTTCACACGCGCCCACGACGGTGGCAAACGCGGGTTCTGTGCCGGCTATGGCATCGGCGCAGACCTCTCCACTGATGATCAGCGATAAGCCGGTGGCGCGGGTGAATGGCGCGGTGCTGACCGATCGCGACCTGCTGCGCGAAATGTACTCGATCTTTCCCTACGCGCGGCAGCACAACGGATTCCCCAAGTCGCAGGAAGCAGCGATCCGTCAGGGTGCGCTGGAGATGATTATTTTCGAGGAACTGGTGTACCAGGAAGCGCAGCGGCGCAAGCTGGTGGTTCCGGCGGCGAAGCTGAACAGCGCGGAAGACGATTTTCGCAAGCAGTTCTCCAGCCCCGACGAATACAACCGGTATTTGCAGAGCGAGATGAAGGGGTCGGAACAGAATGTTCGCCAGTCGATCAAGCGCTCGCTGCTGATCGAGCAGGTGCTGAAGACCGATGTGGAGTTGAAGGCGGCGGTGACGCCAGCCGAGTTGCAGGCCTATTACGTGAAGAATGGCGCGCGTTTTCAGCAGCCGGAGTCGTTCGGGTTTCAGAGCATTTCGATTATTCCTCCGCTGAAAGCGACGCCGCAGCAGCAGAGCGACGCCCGAAAAAAAGCTGAGGACGCGCTCAAACAGGCCAAGACTGCAAAGAACTATGAAGAGTTTGGTTTGCTGGCAGAGAAGATTTCTGAGGATGACTTCCACGTAAATATGGGCGAACACAAGATCGCGCCCGCGGACAAGCTACCTCCCCAGGTAGTAAAGGCTCTCAGGGGCGCGAAGCCAGGACAGGTCAGCGGATTGATCCAGATTGAAAACGCGTTCACGATTGTACGGGCCACCGCATACACACCGGCGCGCAAGCAGCCGTTTGCCGAGGTCAAGGCCGGTCTGAAAGACGAGTTGCAGAAAGCAAAGTACGAGAAGCTGCGGTCAGGACTGGCCAAGCAGCTGAGGGCCAAGGCGAAGATTGAAGTCGTCTAGGACAATTTAGTCATTTAGTCGTTTAAGCATTTAGTCAATGAAACCCAAAACCATTTAAACATTTAGTCATTTAAGGATTTAGTCAAATGAAACCCGAACCGAGTTAAGCATTTAGTCATTTAAGCATTTAATCAATCAAATCGAGCCTTGCGCCGTTCGTGCTGCCTTCGCGACCAATCCGATCGGTCTACGGGGTTCATTGATTAAATGACTAAATGACTCAATGACTAAATAGTTCCATGGCCACTTTAGACAGGGCGGCTGAACTTAAGGCTCGGACGAAGAGCTTTGCAATTCGGATTGTTGGGCTTTATCGGTCGCTGCCGCACTCAACTGACGCTCAAGTTCTCGGCAAGCAGCTCTTACGTTCCGGCACATCCGTAGCAGCGAACTACCGTGCGGCTTGCCGGTCGCGATCCAAGGCGGAGTTCATTTCGAAGATGAGCGTCGTGCTGGAAGAGGCGGACGAGAGTGCGTTCTGGCTGGAACTTCTGGCGGAGACGGGGACGCTTGCTGCAGACCGAACACAGGGCCTCCTCAAGGAAACCAATGAGCTGGTGGCCATCTTCGGGGCATCGATCAGGACGGCAAAGAACGGAAACCTTTAATTATTTAATCATTTAATCATTTAGACATTCAATCAATGAAAGTCAAAGTCCATGTGGTTTTCATTGATTAAATGACTAAATGATTAAATGACTAAATGGCTAGATGAATCAATGAGTTGTGTGAGTTCCCCCGCCATCGGGTGATATGCCGCACCAGAGCTGATTTTCCCACCGAATCCGAAGCGACCCCCGAAGCTAAACTGCGCGCTTTCAATGGATTGCAAAGACCGCGCCTATCGCGGGTTTGGCAACAATTGTGCCCTATCAGGGGTAGCGCACGAAGTCTCTGGGATGTGGGCGGGAAGGGAAGTTGTAAAGATGACTGTTGCGAAACGCATCATCGGGCTGGCAGTGCTGGTGGTGGCGCAACTTACCTTTGCCCAGAACAACGACGGCATCACGATTGGAGAGAACACGCACTTAAAGGCCGGTGGCCTGCTCAGCTTTGGATACGCCGGCGATTATGGCAACGATCTTCCATCGTCGCACGGCCTGAACGGCGGCATCGACGGCCAAGTCTCTGGCTATTACTACAACCCAAATTTTCTTTCGTTCTCGGCAACGCCTTATTACAACCAGTCGCGAGACAACTCGAGCTACCAGTCCCTGACAGGGGCGACCGGCGTTACAGGTACGGCAAATTTCTTTACCGGAAGCCATTTTCCCGGTTCCGCAACTTACCACTACGACCGGAACAGCAGCGGAACGTTCGGAGTGGCGGGGCAGCCGAATTTCACCACGATCGGCAAAGGGCAAGGGTTCAGTGTGAACTGGAGCGCGCTGATGCCGAATCTGCCTACACTCGCGGTGGGGTATTCACAGGGCGACGGCAGCGGTACGATCTTCGGCACCGACCAGCAAACCAGTTCCAACACCAAGCTGCTGAATGTGCGATCCGATTATGCGATCGCCGGATTCCGCCTGAATGCCTTCTTTACCCACAACAAGATCAATTCCGCGTTTCCGGAGTTCCTGTCGGGGCAGTCAGAATCGATACAGGAATCCAGTGGAAATAATGTTGGAGCCGGCGCGCAACACAGCTTGCCGCTGCACGGCGATTTCTATGCCAACTACAACCGGTCGTCGTCGGACAGCACTTACTTCTCGGGCGCCGGGCAAAGCAGCAACTCGTCGAACTACACCGACGACATCGAGAACGCGGGTGCGAGCTTCCATCCCACGCAGAAACTGTCGTTCAACTTCAACGAGAATTACACCAGCAATCTGAGCGGATACCTGGCGCAGAGCCTGGTACCGAATGGAGCTCCGCCACCGGGAATCAGTCTGGGAACCGGGGCGCATTCGATGACGTTCGCGGGCGGAGCGGGATACCAGATCACGAATGCTCTTTCCGGATCCGTCCAAGCCACGCACTACGACCAGTTCTACTTCGGGCAGAACTATACAGGAACGTTTGTGAGCGGCAATCTCGCGTACGGCAAGCGGCTGCTGGATACGTTCTCGTTCTCCGGTGCGGTGGTGGATAGCAGCACCGGGCAGGGAGATAACGCTCTGGGCTTTATCGCCAACGTGAATGCATTTCACCGGATCAAGGGCTGGCAGGTCTCGGGAAATTTCAGCTACGCGCAGAACGTGCAGACGCTGCTGGTGACGTACTCCACTTCGTACTACAACTACAGCGCGAATGTGCGACGGCGCTTGCTCGGCGGATTCCAGTGGATTGCGGCATTCAACGGCACCCATAGTGGACTCTCGAATTATCAGGGCACGACGAGCCATAGCGAAGGTTACTCAACATCCCTCGGGAACCGGCGATTCACACTGACAGGGAACTACACGAATGCATCGGGAATGTCGTTGCTGGGCTCGGGCGGGCTGGTGCCGATTGTTCCGACGCCGGGAGTCAACGATTTCACGACGTTCACAGGCGCCAGTTGGGGTGGCGGCGCTTCGGTGACTCCGGTGAAGCGGTTGATCCTCTCGGCGAGCTTCAGCCGCGCGATCAGCGACACGGTGAGCGAGGAGATGTATTCACACAACGCCATGGAAGTGTATAACGCGCAGATGCAATACCATTTGCGGCGCATTGGCCTGCTGGCTGGATACACTCGGTTCAGCCAGGGGATCAGCGCTGTGGGAACGCCTGCTTCGTCGACGTCATATTTTGTGGGAATAACCAGATGGTTCGATTTCTTCTAGAGGCCCAGGGCAAATCCAGGTTACGCACAAGCCTGACCTTCGCAGCGATCGCACTCGCGTTGGCGATTCTGCCTGTCGCGCAAGCGGGAGCAGCGAAGCGTCCGAAGGAGACGGCGCCGAAGCCTTCCGCGCCGGACTTGCTGATGGATGGTGGGCGGAAGCTCTCGTTCGAACGCAGCTTCAGCCTGGAGCGCGAGGTCAAGCCTAAGCGTAGCTTCTGGACGCGCGTGGTCGATACCATCGCGGGCGAGCCCGACTTTCACTACCTGGTCAGTCCGTACAGTGTGGTCACCGACTCCCGCGG